>ERZ1106929.631-NODE-631-length-37524-cov-5.257226_pt1 | contig 37524 bp, 33 predicted proteins | sample MGYA00403662_ERZ1106929 | MGnify/ENA primary metagenome ERZ1106929 (study PRJEB35170, sample SAMEA104062442) | human gut metagenome | biome: human gut; feature: human-associated habitat; material: faeces | place: Denmark | collected 2013-02-20 ... | reverse complement strand
AGCGAACGTGTTTGAGGCGAACGCCGAGTTTGAGCGTAGTTCCTTTGCTTTTAGGAGATTCTGGCTCTCTTAGTTTTTCTTAGAGCATGGAACCTGAACCAGAACCACTTTATACTGTTTTCTTCAAGGATCGAGAGGCCAACTACGTCAATAAATTAAATCCCAAACAAATTTAATAGCCCACCACCCGGCTAAATGCAACCACGCCGAACAGCATAAACAACACCAGATAAATTCCCAGTAATACTGCGAATATGATCAACTGTGCTCTGCAGAAGTTTCTCCGGTTAATATTACCGTTACTTTCGAATGCCCATACAAAATACATGACTATTCCAACACACGGGATCAGTAATACGATCAATGTCAGTATCCAGTCTTTTAGATCCATTGGAGAGTTGTCTAACTGCTCATTTCTGTTCCGGCTGTACTGCTGGCTGTAGTCATATTGATTATCCTGATATACGAATTTATTATCCTGTGAATCCTCTGATCCGGTTGCTTCCGGTTCTGGTTCTTCCTTCTCTTCCGGCTCTCCTGCCGGTTCTTCTGTTGATTCACCGTAACTGTAGACCTCTTCAGCGGTTACCTGCTTATTTTCTTCATCCATCTGTCATTCTCCTTTGCCTTACTTATTTTTGCGTCTATCTTATCATTTCAGGGCTCCGAACGCAACATCCACGAACAGTCGAAGTAGATTATAGTGGTAATAACTCATTGGCGGCTGGTCCGGAAAATACCGATACATACGCCACACGTAGTAAATCACCATAAGAACCACACACACGACACAGCCTGTCTTAAACCATTTTCCAATCGGCTTCTTACAGATATAGCGCTTCCATGCAAATATCACCACACCTGCTGCGAATGCATAGATAAACGGATGCATCTTCCATGCTCCTTTGAAGTCCAGATGCAAAAGCCGGATTCCTGCTCTTGTAAGTCCGCATGCCGGACAAGGAAATCCCGTGATCCAGACCAAAGGGCAGATACCCGGCAGAAATTGACTTCCAAATACAAAATAGGCGATTATAAATATAACCGCCCATTTTGCCTTCTTTATATCATTTTTTAATAATACAAATCCGTCTTTCAATATCTTTTTCATCCTGTTATGAGATAACTTTCTTCGGACATTTTACTGCACAGGCACCACAGTCTTTACATTTCTCGTAGTCGATGTGCGCAATGTTATTTTCCACTGTAACAGCTTCAAACTTACATGCTTTCTCACACATCTTACATCCGATACATCCGGCTGTACATGCCTGCATAACTGCTTTACCTTTATCCTGTGAATTACATTTTACCAGATGCTTCTGATCATATGGCACGATCTCGATCAGGTGTTTTGGACATACAGCTACACATTTTCCACATGCTTTACATGCTTCTTTATCTACAACTGCCACACCGTTTACAATGTGGATCGCATCGAACGGACATGCCTGAACACAGCTTCCGTCTCCAAGACATCCATAAGAACAGGCTTTCGGTCCTCCGTCCTGCATCATGTTGACCATAGTACAGTCGCTCAGTCCGTGATATTCATATTCCTGTTTTGCTTTTTCACAGTCTCCGCCACATTTTACAAATGCAACTTCGTGTACCTGTGCACCTGCAGCAACGCCCATGATCTCTCCGACTTTTGCTGCTACCGGAGCGCCTCCGACCGGACATCCGCCGACTTCAGCTTCTCCTTTTACGATTGCTGCTGCAAGTCCGGAACATCCGGCATAACCACAGCCACCGCAGTTATTTCCAGGAAGTACACCAAGGATGGCCTCTTCCCTTTCATCTACCTCTACCGCAAATTTCTTACCGGCAACGCCGAGGAATACACCAATGAATAATCCGGTGCCTCCTACGATAACTGCCGCAAGGATAATACCTGTAACACTCATTGTCTGCTCCCTCCTAAATCAGTCCTGAGAATCCACAGAATGCGATCGCCATCAGACAAGCTGTGATCAGTACGATCGGAGTTCCCTGGAAGGACTCTGAAATATCATTGTATTCCATCTTCTCACGAATACCTGCCATGATCACGATCGCGATCAGGAATCCGACAGATGTACCAATACCATTGACAACACCTTCGATGATAGAATATTCTTTCTGAACGTTTGTAAGTGCCACACCAAGTACCGCACAGTTTGTTGTGATCAGTGGAAGATACACACCAAGTGCTTTATACAATGATGGCATACTCTTTTTCAGGAACATTTCTACAAACTGTACTAAAGCTGCGATAAACAGAATGAATACGATTGTCTGCAGATATTCAAACCCCAGCGGAACCAGGATGAATTTGTAAATCAGTCCTGTAAAGAATGATGATAATGTAATAACGAATACAACTGCTCCACCCATACCGGTTGCAGTCTCAACCTTTTTCGAAACACCCAGGAACGGACAGATTCCGAGGAACTGGCTGAGTACAACGTTATTTACGATAGCTGAACCAATTGCAATAATCAATAATTCTTTCATACTATGTACTCCTCCTACTCTTCATTCCCTGTTGGGAATACTTTGCTTCCGCATCCGCCGCATGATGCACAGTCTGTACCGCATCCCTGTGGCTCGGCAATCTTCTTGCCTTTCTGTGCTGCGCGTTTCTTAAGCTTGTTCATACCTGCAACTAAGAATGCAAGAACAAGGAAAGCTCCTGCAGGCAGGATGAAGATTGTTACTGGTACATATCCGCCTTTTCCTGCTGCTGCGTCTGCAAGTGGAAGAATCTGAACACCGAAGATAGCTCCGGTTCCGATAAACTCACGAACGATCGCGATACAAGTAAGACCAAATGTAAATCCAAGTCCCATACCAATACCATCGAAGATAGATGGAAGTACCGGGTTCTTAGATGCATAACTTTCTGCACGTCCAAGGATGATACAGTTAACAACGATCAGTGGGATGTAAAGTCCAAGTGAATCATACAGACTTGGAACGAATCCCTCTAAAAGGAACTGTACAATTGTTACGAAAGATGCTACGACTACGATGAATGCCGGCATTCTGACTGAATCCGGAATCACCTTACGTAACATAGAGATCAACATATTCGACAGTACAAGTACGACTGTTGTGGACAGTCCCATACCTAAACCGTTAATAGCGGATGTTGTTACCGCCAGGGTCGGACACATTCCTAACATCAGAACGAAGGTAGGATTTTCTTTGATCAGACCGTTATATACTCTTTCAGTACATTTATTCATGACTAACTACCTCCTGTTTATTTAAATGCATTCTGATAATATCCGAGTGCTGCATTGACAGCTCCTGTTACTGCTCTTGAAGTAATGGTTGCACCACTTAAGGCATCGATCTGTTCTCCGTCTCCACCGTCTTTGGAAACCACGAATTTATCAGCCTGTTTATTCACATACTGGTTATAGAACGAAGGCTCTGTAGCTTTCATACCAAGACCTGCTGTCTCGCTGATAGAAAGAATAGATACACCGTTGATCGTACCGTCTTTCTTAATACCAACTGTAATCTGGATATTGCCGCCGAATCCGTCTTTGTCTGTTGTTGTGATGACATATCCTGCATCACCTGCTGTACAGACTTCGTCGATCGTTGCATTGACACCCATATCTTTTACAGCTTTGTCTGCAGCCTTCTGATCTACATCTTCTGCTTTGAAATCATCCAGTTTTACATCTGAAAATACTGCCTGCCATGCTTCTTTTTTGGCTGTCTCCTGTGACTGTGCGATCGGAGTCTTGGTAACTTCATATACCGCACCAAGAAGGACTCCTGCAATTACAGTAATCAGTGTAAGGATCAGTGTATTCTTAACAATCTTATTCATTATTTTTCTCCTCCTTTACCAAATGGTTTTGGAAGAGTAACTCTCTCGATCAATGGCACCAGAAGGTTACTGATGATGATCGCATAAGAAACTCCTTCTGCGGAACCGCCAAACAGACGGAACAGACCTGTTAACACACCAAGGATAATACCGTATACAAACTGTCCTTTCGGTGTGATCGGAGATGTTACATAATCGGTTGCCATGAACCATGCACCAAGCATCAGTCCGCCTCCGCAGAGATGTGCTGTGATGTACTGTGGATCAAAGAATCCGACATCCGGATTTGCAATATGTCCAAAGATTCCGACAAAGATCACAAATGTAACAATGTATGTTCCAGGAATTCTGAGATCAATTACTCCCATAAGGATCAGGAAGATTGCTCCGATCACGATTGCGATCACGGATGTCTCACCAATTGTTCCAGGAATTCTACCGATCAGCATATCCATCGTATTCACTGTATTACCTGCTTTTAACTGTGCAAGTGGTGTAGCCCCTGTCACACCGTCATATACAAAGCTTGTCATCTGGCTTGTAAATGAAAGCAGAAGGAAGCATCTTGCGCCGAGAGCCGGGTTCATAAAGTTCTGTCCCAGACCTCCGAATAACTGTTTTACGATCAGAATAGCAAATACACTACCGATTGCTCCCATCCACCACGGAGCTGTAGGAGGCATATTCAGTCCGAGTAACAGTCCTGTTACTGCTGCACTCCAGTCATTGATCGTAATCTTCTTGTGCATTAATTTTTCGTATATGTATTCCGTCAATACTGCTACAACCGTTGTTGTAACCAGCATTCCGAATGCCGGCAGTCCAAAGTTCCATACACCAAATGCAGATGCCGGCAAAAGTGCGATGGCCACCAGCATCATAATATTACTGGTAGTCGCTTTGGAACGAATATGTGGTGAAGATGACATTTTCAAATTGTTCTCACTCACTTTTGTTCACCTCTTCTTCTTTCTAGTTTATTTTTTCTTTCTACGGTTCGCCAATGCAATCTTTCTCATAGATCCGATTGCCTGTTTCAGCGGACGTTTTGCCGGACATACGAAACTGCAGGAACCACATTCCATACATTCGAGTCCTTCGTGTTTTGTAAACTTCTCTTCGTCATGATGTTCTGCATAATCCGCCAGTCTCGATGGGAGCAGGCGGCTTGGACAGGCTTCTACACAGCGTCCACAGTTGATACATGCAGATGGTTCCATCTTAGCCACTTCATCTTTGGTAAATCCAAGAATAGATGAAGAAGTCTTTGTTACAGGTACATCTAATGAGAACATAGAGAATCCCATCATCGGTCCGCCGGAGATCAGTTTCTCAGGCTCTATTTTAAATCCTCCTGCTGCCTCTACAAGCTCCTGCTGATTGATGCCAAATGGTACTCTGAAATTGCCTGGCTCTGCAACAGCGTCCCCACTTACTGTTACAACACGTTCCATTGAAGGCTTTCCCTCTACAACAGCCTGGTATACGCTTACCATTGTTGCCACATTATCTACAACACATCCTGCGTCTGCCGGAAGCATTGCGGAATTAATTGCGCGCCCTGTTGTAGCGTAAATAAGCTGACGCTCACCACCCTGAGGATACTTGGTCTTCAGTGCCAGAACTTCCATACGAGGTTCATCTTTTGTCAGTTCTCTTAATTTTTCGATACAGTCTGGTTTGTTGTCCTCTACACCAAAGATTCCTTTCGCGTTGTCGAACAGACGGAGAATAATCTTCATTCCTCCAACCAGCTTTTCCGGAGTCTCGATCATTGTTCTGTAGTCAGCTGTGATATATGGCTCACATTCCGCACAGTTTGCAATGATGTAATCAATCTTTTCCGGTTCCTTTGGTGAAAGTTTTACTCTCGTAGGGAAACCGGCACCACCCATACCTACTACTCCCGCGGTTCCAATCGCATTCAGGATATCTTCCTTGCTCATGTCTTCTAACGGAGTTACAGCTGGATATTCCACTTCTTTGTATTCGCCATCATTTTCGATCACGATACTGTTCACTCTTCCTCCTGTCGGATTCAGATGTGGTGCGATTGCTTTTACAGTTCCAGATACAGATGCATAAATCGGAGCAGATACGAATCCTCCTGCTTCTGCTATCATCTGGCCTTTTAAAACATGATCGCCAACGGCTACCACAGGATTTGCCGGAGCACCGATATGCTGTGATACAGGGTACACCAGATCGCCCTTAGGTTTTACATCGACAATTGCCTTATCTTTAGCCAGGCTCTTGCCGTCATCCGGGTGAATACCACCCTTAAATGTTAACAATGCCATCCTTTTTTTCCTTCCTTCCTATTTACTCTTTATATAATATACAGGAAATATAGACAAATTTCTATAGAACGTGACTAATTTCATTGTATATTTTCATGAACATCTTGTTGCATTTTTAACAAATGCACATACGCACAGAAAACCTGCCATTGGCAGGTTCCCTTCTATCCTCAGGCATAGAAAGGATAGAGGCTTTCCTCTATCCTTTCCTGTCTGTATATCTGATTTGATATTACTCAGCGTCTGTCTCTTCTGCAGCTTCTTCCGGCTGTTCTAAAGCTTTCATGCTCAGGCTGATCTTCTTCTCAGCTTCATTCAGATCAACGATCTTAGCTGTGATTTCCTGTCCAACTGAAAGTACATCAGACGGTTTATCAACATGTGCTCTTGAAATCTGAGAAACATGAAGTAATGCATCTACTCCTGGAGCCAGTTCAACAAATGCTCCGAAGTCTGTCATTCTTGCAACCTTACCTGTAATTACTGTTCCGACTGCATAATCCTCTGCTGCATTAACCCATGGATTTGTCTCTGGGAATTTCAGGCTGAGTGCGATCTTTGTATCATGGATATCTTTGATCATCACTTCTACTTTATCTCCAACCTGGAAGACCTTCTTAGGATTCTCAACACGTCCCCAAGACATCTCAGAGATATGAAGAAGTCCGTCTACTCCGCCAAGATCGATGAATGCTCCGAAATCTGTAACGTTCTTTACAGTTCCTTCCATTCTGTCACCTACGTTAATCTTAGCAAACAGTTCTTTCTGTTTTTCAGCACGTTCAGCAACAAGAAGCTGTCTTCTGTCACCGATCACACGATTTCTTCTAGGATTAAACTCGCTGATTACGAATTCAATTTCCTGTCCCTGATATTTGCTCAGGTCTTTTTCATATGTGTCAGAAACAAGGCTTGCAGGAATGAATACTCTTGCTTCATCAACTACTACGCTTAATCCGCCGCCAAGAATCTGAGTTACAGGAGCTTTTAATACTTCATGATTCTCGAATGCTTCTTTTAATCTTTCATTGCCTTTTTCTGCTGCAAGTCTCTTATATGTCAGCAGAACCTGTCCTTCTCCGTCATTTACTTTCAGGACTTTTGCGCTCATCTTATCACCAACAGATACAACTGTTGTAAGATCAACGTTTGCTTCGTTAGTATACTCATTTCTTGTAATGATACCGTCTGCTTTGTAGCCTATATTCAAGATGATTTCATCAGGTTTAACGTCGATGACTGTACCATCTACAACCTCTCCATTTCTTATTGTCTTAAAAGACTCTTCCAACATTTGTTCAAAAGTTAATTCTGACATTATTTTGAACCTCCTCAATTATTTTATTGGGCGTGGATGCCCCTGCTGTAATACCTACTGATTCCACGGACCTTAATTGATTAATATCCAAATCGTCAAGTGTCTGTATATAGTACGTATTCAAACATTCCTCTTTGCAGATTTCAAATAGCTTCTGAGTATTCGAACTACGCTTATCACCTATCACAACCATAGCATCTACTCTCGCTGCAATTTGACGAGCCTCAGTCTGCCTTTCTTTCGTCGCATTGCAAATCGTATTTAAAACAACTATATCATACCTCTTTTTTGAAATAATTTCAACTAATTCTTTGAATTTATTGTAGTTAAATGTCGTCTGGGCCACGATACATACTTTCTGTTCTTTTTCAGGCAATTCAAATCTTTCTGCATCTTCCGGAGTCTGTATCACAGTCACCTGTTCTCCTGCCCATCCGCGGATACCTTCTACCTCCGGATGTTCGCCATTTCCGATGATCACAATGTACGATCCTTTGGCACTTTCTTCTGCAACAATCTTATGAATTTTCTTCACAAAAGGACAAGTCGCATCTACACATGTAATCCCGCGTTCATCCATGATATCATAAATGTATTTTGCTACACCATGAGACCGGATCACAACCACATCCGCATCTACTGTTTTCAATTCTTCTTCATCATTCAGGACTTCTACTCCATGGCTTCTCAGATCTTTGATCACTTCTTCATTATGGATGATCGGTCCATAAGTGAATATCTTTTCACTTTGATGTTTTTCTATCTGTTTATACACTGTATCTACTGCACGCTTTACTCCAAAGCAAAATCCTGCTGTTTTTGCCAGTTCAACATTCATATAGTGTAATTCCTTTCTGTACCACAGCTCTTTTTCAAATATATTACCTTTATCTTCGTCTGCCGCTTTGTGCCGGATTGTCTATTTGCACAAATCTACGATTGCTTTTACCACTTCTTCGATCGTCATGTGTGAGCTGTCTACCAGCACTGCATCCTCTGCCTGCTTTAACGGTGCGATCTCACGGGTCATATCTCTGTGATCACGTTCTTCGATGTCGTGTGCGATTTCTTCCAGATTGCAGTCCTCGCCTTTTTCCTTAAGTTCGTCATACCGTCTCTTCGCCCTGGTCTCTACACTGGCGGTCAGATAGATCTTTACGTCTGCGCCCGGCAGGACACATGTACCGATATCTCTTCCGTCCATAATTACATTCTGTGTCTTCGCCAGGTTCTGCTGCAGTTCCAGTAACTTCTTACGCACTTCCGGAATTGCAGATGTTACAGATGCCATGTTCCCCACTTCTTCATTTCTCAGACGTGATGAAATATCATTACCATTCAGGTATACATGCTGCACACCATCTTCATAGGCGATTGTGACTTCTGCATCTTTACATGCTTCGATCACTTTATCCGTCTCTCCCGGTTCAATGCCCTTATCCAGGAAATGAATTGCAAGGCCTCTGTACATTGCCCCTGTGTCTACATAAATGTATCCCTTTTCTTTTGCTACAAGTTTTGCGATCGTGCTTTTTCCGGCTCCTGCCGGTCCATCTATTGCTACGTTATATCCCATGATACGTTCTCCTTATTTCTATTTTTATCACTCTATATCTGGATCCCCGTTCCGGCCGCATATGCCGTAGACCACGCGATCTGAAGGTTGAATCCACCTGTTACCGCATCCAGATCCAGTACCTCTCCTGCAAAATGTAATCCCTTCACCAGTTTGGATTCCATCGTTCCAGGATCAACTTCTTTGATTTTAATTCCACCTTTAGTTATGATTGCCTCGTTATAATCTCTTAAATCTGTCAATGTACACGTCAGGCCCTTGATCAGTCTTACAAATCCAAGACGTTCTTCTTTCGTGATCACATTAACCTTCTTCTCGGGATCAATCCCGCTCAGTTCAATCATAACCGGGATCAGTTTCGACGGGAACAGCTTGTGCACCGCGTTCTTAAACTGTCGGTTCTGATTCTCTTCAAATTCCCGGAGCACTCTGTGATCAAGCTGTTCTTCCGAAAGAGCTGGTTTCAGATCAATCTTAAGTGTCAGTTCTTTTGCCTTCAATTTCTTTCCCACATAACTGCTGGCACTTAGGATCAGCGGTCCACTCACACCGTAATGCGTGAATAACATTTCTCCAAAATCATCATACAGCTTTTTCTTGCCGTCAAGAATCGTTACATTAACATTTCGAAGTGAAAGTCCCTGCAATTCAGGCACCCACTCCTCTTTACATTCCATCGGCACAAGCGCAGGCATACAATCCGTCACCGTATGTCCTAGACTTTCTGCAAACCGGAATCCATCTCCGGTTGATCCTGTTGACTGATAAGACAACCCTCCTGTTGCAACGATACAGGCATCCGCATGAATCTGTCTCTGATCTCCAAGTATGATTTTTTCAAAATGTCCGTCTTTTGCGACAACCTTTTTCACAGCTGTCCGCAGATGTACTTTCACACCCAGGCGGTCCATCTCCCGCTCCAGCCCGCGGATCACGTCCGAAGAATGATCCGACACCGGGAACACACGGTCGCCGCGCTCAATCTTTGTCGGCACACCGATTCGTTCAAAGAAATCAATCACCTGCTGATTCGTGTATCCATAAAAACTACTGTATAAAAACTTTGCATTTGTTCTGACCGCATCGAACAGGCCTTCCATATCACAGGCATTGGTAATATTGCATCTACCTTTTCCCGTGATATAAAGTTTCTTTCCAAGCTTTTCATTCTTTTCATATACCACGACCTGATGTCCACACCCGGCCGCTGCAATAGAGGCAAACATTCCTGCCGCACCGCCTCCGATGACAACTACTTTACTCATCTTCTATTTGTCCTTTTCTATTTGTCTTTTTCTTCATATTCTTTTCTGCCGGTTCTACTCTTTCTCATTTCCGGAAAGTTCGACTCTGTCGTCCACCATATTCAATTCATCTTTGCTATACACCTGATACTCATCCCAGATCTGCTCCAATGTCTCAAGTGTTGTGATAACCTCTTTCTGTTTCTTCATACAAAGAGCTACCACCAGCGCATTGATCACACTCAATGGTGCTACCAGCGAATCTACGATTGACGCCATATCACTTCTTGCGATCAGATTGCAGGAAGAATACAGTGTCATCGGAGAATGTACACTGTCCGTCAACGTGATCACTGTTGCTTTTCTATTACTTGCAAATTCCAGTGCTTTCAAAGTACGCATCGAATATCTGGGAAAGCTGATCCCGATCACCACATCATCCTCGCTGACACGGATCAGTTGTTCAAAAATCTCACTAGAACTGTTCGTATTAACCGCTGTCACATTCTCACAGATCAAATTCAGATAAAAACTTAAGAAACTTGCAAGTGGCGAACAGCTTCGTATCCCGATCACATAGATCCTCTTTGCTTTCAGGATCGTATCTACCGCCATCTCAAATGCTTCATGATCAATTGCTTCCATCGTAAGCTTGATCTTCTCAATATCTGAATGCAGAACCGATGTCAGAATCTCCCCCTGGCTGATCCGTCCATACGTCACTTCCATACGCTGGATGGAATTCAGCTTCATCCTCACCAGTTCTCCCAGAGCTTTCTGAAATTCCGGATATCCGTCATATCCAAGGGCCGTCGCAAATCTCACCACCGTCGATTCACTGACACCGACCTCTCCCCCCATCTTCGCAGCTGTCAAAAAAGCTGCCTTATCATAATCCTCACGGATAAAATCCGCCAGTTTTTTCTGTCCTTTGCTGAATTTGTGATATCTTTCATCGATCATCTTCAGCAGTTCATTCTTTGCGCTCATGCGATGTACCTCTTTTTCAAACAATGGTTTTATTATATAGCTTTGTGGGGGAATAGTCAATCGGGTGTCGGGTGTGTGGGGACGGGAGATGTGGAGGTTTGGGTGGATGGGCATCCGTTGGCGGGAGTAGAAGATGTTAAAAGAAAGTTTGGGTAAAATCAGGATTCGAGCTGTGCTATAGGCACAGCTTGAAAGAATACCTGAGGTGAGAAATCATCAGATTTCTCGCCGAATGTATTCGGTGCCTGATTTTACCCAAGCTTTCTTTGTTACATCTTCTTCCCGTCCATAAGCGCCCATCCACCCAAACCTCCACATCTCCCTCAGCCATACACTCCGACAACCGAAAGTGAATTTACTGTTACCACCAAGCCATTGGGGCTCCGCCGGAAAGAATTTTTTATCTCGCTTTTTTCATCACCGCCCGAGAGGCCACACTCTCCCCAATATCCTCCGCATATTTTCGCGAACAGTCAAGTGTAGAAGTGCCTGGTTCAATGCATTCGCAGGGTGCTTTGCAAAGCGTTGGTAGAAAATAAGACCGTAAAATAAGATTTGGGATGTGCTACAAGCACATCCCAAAAGAATACCTGAGGTGGAAAATCATCAGGATTTTCCGTCCGAATGTATTCGGTTCTTATTTTATGGTCTCATTTTCCACCTACGGATTGCAAGCACCCGAAGTCGCATTGAACCAGGCACTTCTACACTTGACGTCCCCGAAAACCTATACAGGATAACTACCGTTTTCCGTATCCGCTACTGTCGCATCCACCTTTGTCTGCTGTGCTTCTCTATACTTGAAGAAGTCTACAGCAACCTGTGGGAACAGTGCGTAAGACAGTACATCTTCATCCTGCTGGATCCACTGTTCACATTCTTTGCGGAGTGTGTCTAATTCGTCCGGAATCAGGTCTGCAGGACGGCATGTGATGATCTCAGGATTGTCTCCAAGTACTTTCTTGATTACGTCTGGATTCATCGGTTTTACTGTCTGTCCGTATTTTCCACTTAAGAGGTCTTTTGTCTCTTTTGTAGCAACTTTGTAACGTTCTCCCATCAGTACGTTAAATACAGCCTGTGTACCAACGATCTGTGATGAAGGTGTTACAAGTGGTGGTTCTCCAAGGTCTTTACGTACTCTTGGCACTTCCTCAAGTACATCGTAGAACTTGTCTTCAGCACCCTGCTCTTTTAACTGTGATGTCAGGTTAGAAAGCATTCCGCCTGGTACCTGATACAGAAGAGTCTTGATGTTAACACCAAGGTTCTTTGGATTTAAGAGTCCGCTGTCAAGAGCTTCGTCACGGATTGGACGGAAATAGTCAGCGATCTCTGCCAGAAGTTTCTGGTCTAATCCTGTATCATAAGGTGTTCCCTTGAATGTCTCAACCATAACTTCTGTTGCAGGCTGAGATGTTCCAAGTGCGAATGGTGAGATTGCGGTATCAATGACATCTACACCGGCCTCTACTGCTTTCATGTAAGTCATAGAAGCAACACCTGATGTGTAGTGTGTATGAAGCTGGATTGGAAGATCTACAGCTTCTTTCATTGCTCCGATCAGCTCTGTTGCCTTATACGGTGTCAGAAGCCCAGCCATATCTTTGATACAGATAGAGTTTGCACCCATCTCTTCAATCTTCTTGGCAATGTCTACCCAGTAATCTAGTGTATAAGCATCACCTAAAGTGTAAGATAATGCGATCTGAGCTTCTACTTTTTCTTTGTTTGCAGCCTTAACTGCTGTCTTCAGGTTACGAAGATCATTTAAGCAGTCAAAGATACGGATGATGTCGATTCCGTTGGCAGCAGATTTCTGTACGAAATATTCTACCACATCATCTGCGTATGGACGATATCCTAAGATGTTCTGTCCACGGAACAGCATCTGCAGTTTTGTATTTTTGAATCCATCACGGAATTTACGAAGTCTTTCCCATGGATCTTCTTTTAAGAAACGAAGAGATGCATCGAATGTAGCTCCACCCCAGCACTCTACGGAATGATACCCAACCTTGTCCATTTTATCAACGATCGGGAGCATCTGCTCTGTTGTCATACGGGTTGCGATCAGAGACTGATGCGCATCACGCAGGATCGTTTCTGTAATCTCTACAGGTTTTTTTACTATATCTGCCATTTTCTTTCCTCCTAATTATATATCGCTTAAATTCCTACGCCAAAGATTGCCATAAATGTTCCGGCAGCTACGGCTGTACCGATAACACCCGCAACGTTTGGTCCCATAGCATGCATCAGAAGGAAGTTTGTCGGGTCTGCCTCAGCTCCGACCTTCTGTGATACTCTGGCTGCCATTGGAACTGCAGATACACCGGCAGAACCAATCAGTGGATTAACCTTACCATGTGTTGCAACACACATCAGTTTACCGAACAGTACACCTGCTGCTGTACCGAATGCGAATGCGATCAAACCAAGAATTACGATCTTGATCGTATCCATATTAAGGAATGCCTCAGCACTTGTTGTTGCTCCTACGGATGTTCCAAGCAGGATAACTACGATGTACATCATTGCATTGGAAGCTGTCTCTGTTAACTGTCTTACAACTCCAGACTCACGGAACAGGTTACCAAGCATTAACATACCAACCAGTGGTGCTGTTGTAGGAAGAATTACACACACAACGATCGTAACGATGATTGGGAATAAGATCTTCTCAAGCTTAGAAACAGGTCTTAACTGTTCCATCTTAATCTTACGTTCTTTTTTTGTTGTCAGAAGCTTCATGATCGGTGGCTGGATAATCGGTACCAGTGACATATAAGAATATGCTGCTACTGCGATTGGTCCAAGTAAAGCTGTCTGCTGTAACTTACCTGCAAGGAAGATAGAGGTAGGTCCATCAGCTCCACCAATGATTGAGATCGCTGCTGCCGCTTTGTCAGAGAATCCCATAGCCATCGCTCCAAGGTATGCTGCAAAGATACCGAACTGAGCAGAGGCACCAAGAAGGAAGCTCTTAGGGTTAGCGATCAGTGGTCCGAAGTCTGTCATCGCTCCTACACCCATGAAGATCAGGGAAGGGAGGATTGACCACTCATCCAGTTTATAGAAGTAGTAAAGCAGTCCGCCTGTTCCATTTGCCGCATCTTCTGCATGAAGCATGATGTCCGGATAAATGTTAACCAGTAACATACCGAATGCGATTGGAACAAGAAGCAGAGGCTCGAATCCGTGTCTGATTGCAAGATAAAGGAAAACACATGCAACCGCGATCATGACTACATTGCCCCATGTAAGACTGAAAAACGCCGTCTGATGCACGAGGTTTCCTAATGTTGTCGTTATATATTCCATTTTTTAACCTCCAGTCGTGTTAGATAAACACCATATAAATGATGTTAGTTCAATGTAGCAAGAACAGCGCCTGAATCAATTGCATCGCCTACTGCTACATCAATGCTTGCAACGGTTCCGTCTTCCGGTGCTACAACTGGAATCTCCATCTTCATAGCCTCGATGATGACAACTGCATCACCTTTCTTTACAGCCTGACCTACATTTGCTTCGATCTTGAATACTTTTCCGGCTGCTCCGGCTTTTACTTCGATGGATCCTGCTCCACCTGCAGGTGCTGCCTTTGGTGCTGCTGGTGCTGCCGCAGGAGCTGCCTTCGGTGCTGCTGCAGGTCTTGCAACTGGTGCTGCACCTGCTCCGTTTTCTTCTACTGTTACATCATATACATTGCCATTCACTGTGATTGTATAATTTTTCATTGAATTCATCCTCCTAATTAATTATGCGTGCCACTTATTTGATGGACGACGCTTGATGCTTCTTACTACGAAGCCGTCTGTGCTTCCACCAGCTTCTGCTTCATAAGCTGCAATCGCTGCGGAAATAACTGCTGCCAGTTCATCATCGTTAGATGCTTCTTCTACTACAGGTGCTGCAACTGCTGCCGGAGCCGATGCCGCTTCCTGTGTGCTTTCTGCTTTTCCTTTGTTCTTGAATTTTGCTTCAAGAGCAGGGATATATTTGAACAGAGAGATCAGAATAGAGATAAAGATCAGGATTACGAATACAGTTCCCATACCAAGGATTGTATTAAGTCCTGCTTTTTCCATGATCTCGCCGATGCTGTAATGTGCATCGATCGTTGTACTGTCCAGATAAAGGTTCTCATCAAAAACAAATGTAATGTCTGCATCACGGTCTTTGAATTTTGCACTGGTCGTTACTTTCAGTTCATCAGAGGATGGCTCGAATTTGTAATCACCATGACTTACATATTCTCCACACTCTTTTGTTCCCTGCTGCCATGCATCCAGAGCTGCAAGGAAACTATCCTGCGTAAATGGAACTCCTGCCTGATTCAACTGAGACTCGATCTGGAAATCTGTCATCTTGTTCCACTGTTCGATAGTATCTGCATCTGCACTGTTGCAATACTTGATCAGAAAATCCGTTGCCTGTGTGATGGTTGATTTATCATACTGAAGATTTTCTTTCTTACTTCCGCAAGCGGTAAAGCAGAGCATTGCGACAAGCACACAAAGTAATACGCTTAATTTTTTCTTCACTTTGCCTCACCTCTCTAAACCGTACCGTGTTTCTTTACCGGACGATCCTCTCTTTTTGTGAATAACATCTCGAATGCGCCGATCACATATTTTCTTGTATCTGCTGCTTCGATGATTGTATCCACATATCCTCTTTTCGCTGCTGATAATGGGCTTGACTGCAGATTCTTATATTCTGCTGCTTTTTCTCTGATTGTTGCTGCATCAGCGTCTGCATACATGATCTTGGCTGCCTGGTTTGCGTCCATCATTCCAATCTCTGCTTCCGGCCATGCATATACCATATCTGCTCCGACTGCTTTGCTGTTCATTGTCACATAAGCACTTCCGAATGCTTTACCGATCACAACATTTACCTTCGGTACTGTTGCATCTGCAAATGCATAAGTAAGTTTTGCTGCTGATTTTGCAATACGTTTCTCATCGTATTCGCTTGCTGTAAATCCGCTTACATTTGTAAGTGTCAGTACAGGGATGTTGAATGCATCACAGAACTGTACGAATTCTGCAGCCTTTTCAGCTCCGTCAGCAGAAAGAGAGCCGTCAAATTCAGCCTCTACTTCAGCTTCTTCGTTATATACTTTTGAACGGTTTGCAACTGCACCTACAGTCATACCATTCAGTTTGATGAATCCTGCCACCATATCTTTTGCATATGCTTTCTTCACTTCGCAGAAGATGTTGTTATCAGAGATCATTGTAAGAGCGATCGCTGTGTCTTCTTTTGCATTAGCAAGGTCTGCACATACACGGTTCAGATCATCGTTACATTCTTCATAAGAAGAATCCTCTTCGTTGTTGCTTGGTAACATGCATACGAGAGAACGGATATCTGCAAGAATCTCTTCTTCAGATCCGATTTCGTCTACAAGACCGGTTGTCTCACTCTGGAATTTTGCGGAAGATGTATCACATTTAGAAATGTCATTTCCCGGAATTGCATTTGGAGTATTGGTAAATAATTTACCATTCTTTGTCTCCATGAATGTGAAATCTGTCAGAGCAGGTACGATAGAAAGTCCACCGCCACATGTTCCGAAAATTGCTGTGATCTGAGGGATCACTCCGGAAGCCATTGACTGTTTCTGATAAAGTTTTCCAAATGCCTCTAAAGCATCTGTAGCTTCCTGCAGTCTGAATCCGGCGCAATCAACCAATCCGATGACCGGTGCTCCCATCTTCATTGCCATATCGTAGATATTAGAAATCTTCTTTGCATGCATCTCACCGATCGCACCATTTAAAACAGTAGCGTCCTGGCTGTATACGTATACCAGATTTCCATCGATCACTCCATATCCGGTGATAACACCGTCTGCTGGAGTTTCTTTTTCCTGCATGTTAAAATCAGTTGTTCTTGCTGTTACAGCTCCACCGATCTCAACAAAACTGCCTGCATCAAGTAAACTGTTGATTCTCTTACCTGCTGCATTGTCTGCTGCCATGTTGCCCATAGTCTAGCCCTCCATTTTCATTATTTCAAATTGGGTTTTTCTGTTTTTCCATGTTGAAAAGTAAAACCAAATTTTTTCCAATTATATTATACTGTTTTTGGCACTTTAACGCAATACCTTACATTGTTTTTTGTTAAATACTTGACGACCCATATAAATCCTGTATAAATATAAAAAAGCCATGTGTCCCCGTACTTCTTCCGTACGCACATAGCCTTTTCATCTGCAACATTCTGTTCTAAAACTTCTTCACTTTTTTTCTCTTCATATTCCCGCATCTTTCCAGAAGAAATTCTGCCAGTTCGTCCGTATTGTTTCCTTCCAGTGCAGTCTTTGGAAATCCGATCATCGCTCTCGCCGATCCGACCGTCTCGGGATCTGCCTTCACAACTACACCGAATGCCTCTTTCGTCTCCAGAATCTTGGTAACATCTTTGTACGAAAATGATCTTGTCTTTTTCGCAGTTACACTGTCAAAGTGATCATCAAAAAAGTGGATTTCGGAACTCACCGGTCCACCGTTTAATCTGCATCGTCTGTCAAACTGATCTTCTGCATCCCCGACCGCCGTTGTCGATAACACCTTTCTCCAGATTGTTCTGTTCAGTATCACTGCCGCAACAAATGCCAGTGCCCAGACTACAATATACTTAATGACAAAAAAAGTCATTCCTCCCGGCGTACCGCCTCCCGGGTTTCCATATTTGCACATAAAATAGAACACAAGCGGTCCCATCACCGTCACTATAAACTTAATCGTAATATCACTGCTGTCTACGCGGAAAAGTTCACAGATCTGTTTCAGCGTGTTCTTTGACTCCTTATAAGCCACACGGTAATAATTTGCCATATCATTTTCCCCTTTACAAAATCTGTGTCTTATTATACCCTTATATAGTTGATTATTCAAGAATATCCTTTATATTATTTGTAAATAATCTATAAACTCTTCTATGTGTTCTATCTATGTAGTTTCTCTATAAGCGATCCTGTTTATTTTTGATTTCTATTATCATTTAGTGATTTTGCTTACATTTTCCGGCTATATATGGTCGTTTTATTACATTTCAACATACATATTCCTAACAAAGCATAAAAAACCTTAACTTTTTCTTAAACAATTAGTTGTACTTTGGTCTAGTTTGTGATAAGATTAACTGCGTTGAGAGTTTTAAACATGAGAGGTTTTTCCTCGTATTGTTAAAACCAAAGAAAAATTTCATATTGGAGGGTGAATCTCATGGAGAACACTAAGAAAAAATTACCATTTGGTTTCTATGTGTGCTGTTTGACTTTCTCTTTTGAAAGACTTGCATACTATGCAGCTAAATGGGGGCTTTCGATTTTCATCGTAGCCACTGCAGCACACGGTGGTCTTGGACTTGACAAATCCGTAGGTGCTGCAATGAGTTCTAACCTGGTAGCTTTCACATATATCACACCTATTATTGGTGGATATATCGCTGACCGTTGGATTAGTCCTCGTATCCTGGTACCTGTTGGTGAGATCCTCATGGGTCTTGGTTATCTGTGTGCATGGAAAGCAACAGACGCTAATGGTATCGCAATGATGTGGGCAATGATCATTCTCGTATCTATCGGTACTGGTTTCTTCAAAGGAAACGTATCTGGTATCAACGGACGTCTCTTCCCATTAGCTGATCAGGACGAACTGGACACTGTATTCAACTTACAGTACATGTTCGTTAACATCGGTTCTTTCTGCGGAACTACTTTCCTTTCACTGGTTGGTACAAACGCCGGATACCGTACAATGTTCCTGATTTGCGGAATCTTCATGTTCATCGACTGTGTATGGTGGTTCATCGGAATGAAATCATTCGGCGAAGCCGGAAAGAAACCATTCCTTGTTGATAACCGTACAGAGAACGTAGAGAAAGCTGACAAAGAGAAAGATAACGCACCTCTTACTAAGCTTGAGAGAAACCGTGTTATCGCTATCCTGATCGTAACCGTATTCTCTGGTATCTTCTGGCTGATCTGGTACATGGCTTACATGCCTGTTTACTATGAATTCGGTCCGGTATCCCAGGGAGGATCTGGATGGGCTAACTGGAACATCGGTTCCTTCGAGATGCCTACAGCCTGGTTCGATTCAATGAACGGACTCCTTTGTATCATTCTTTGCCCTATCTTTGCAGGAATCTGGGCTAAGATGAGACAGCGTCCACAGGGTGACTGGGGTATGTTCACAAAGACTGCTCTCGGAATTATCATCCTTGGTCTTTGTACAGGATCCATGGTTCTTGCTGCTGCACTTTCAGGACAGGGCACAAAAGATCCAGTTGGTATCTGGGTAATCATCCTGGCATCTGTATGTATGTCACTCGGAGAAGTTATCTTCTCACCACTTGGAAACGCTTTCATCAGCAAATATGCTCCAAAGAAACTTCTTGGAACAATGCTTGGTGTATGGCCACTGATCATCTTCTTCTCTGGTAAAGCTTACGGACCACTTTATAACTGGCTCGGAAACTTTGACTTCATTAAAGCATATGGTGTTGTTACAATCATCATCGTTGCCTGCGGAGTTATCATGTTAGCATTTACTAAGAAGTTCGACAAGATGGTTGAAGGTAAATAATTCGTGAATTAAATACCGTACATAAAAAGAAGACTTGCTTATGCAGGTCTTCTTTTTTTATTGTCTACATAACTCACATGCCAGTGGTAACGAGGTTTCCTTTTTATGTTGTCTACATGAATTATGAACACACGACAACAAAAAAGGAAATCTGCTCCCACAGATTTCCCCTTACACGTTATATATTTCTTTTATTTTTTACGATACTTTTTATTCCCCGTACTGTAACTTCTTTTGATCTGATTATTATTCTTTGTCTTCTTTTTAGTGTTTTCTTTCTTATTCGCCTTGGCGCTGAACGAATCTCCGGATCCACGTGGTGTAATATTCTTCTTTGTTCCAATCTCTTTCTGGTCTTCAAATGCAGGCTTCAGAAGTAATTCCGCACCAATTACAAAGCAGGCAACTTCTACTGCAAGCTGAACCATCTCACCGCTGTCCCCGATACTTTCAAAGAACGGATCCAGAACTCTTGCTCCGGAAAGAATCACCAGTGTCAATCCGGCATAAGCAAACAATGAATAGAACATCATCGTCTTACCTCTGCCTTCATTCTGCTGCATGAAGTAGTATCCTGCGATAAAAATCACACCGCCAAGGATCATCAATATGTACTTTAACATTTCTATCTCTTCCTCCCAATCATGTTTTCTGTAAAGTCTATTATTTATTATACATGAAATCCATCTCGATTCCTATCTTTTTATATGTATATTTTTATTTTTCCGTTTACGCACTTTTAAAAGGGATGCACCTTCCGGCACATCCCTCGCAACTTTTCACTACTTATTTTATTTCTGATTTCTAAACTGCATCGGAGTCATATCATAAGCTTTCTTGAACAGTCTGTTGAAATGCTCAACATTCTGATATCCGACTGACATTGCAATGTTCTCGACTGTCATATTACTGCTTTTGAGCAGTGCTTTCGCTTTCTTCATGCGGATTTTCTTCACCAGATCCCCAAATGTCATTCCGGATTTTTCCTTAATGTATTTTGACAGATAAGGTTTGGACAGGAAGAATTTTTCTGCCAGGTCATCTAATGTAATGTCAATATAATTTGCCTGTACATAATTCATGATCTCGATCATTCTTGCATCCGTACATGCATCAGCACTCCCGAGTTCTTCAATCTTATTTACCGCAACGATCAAGGCTTCAATGGAAGCTCTGATAATATCCGGATCGATTCCTACACCCCAGAATGTCTTTCCGTTGCAGATAATTCCCACATAAGCAACAGCCTTAGAAGAAGATCCCTTTGTAAGCGAATGTTCTTCGTAGAAGGATAATTCATAGCTGATATTGAAATACTGCTTAATTGCATTACTTACTGCGTCCAGACGTCCATTTCCGTTCGAAGTGATCACTTTACTCTCTCCTGCATGATTGATCGTCACTTCTGCGGTAATTCCGTCTACCTGTTTAAAATGGCACTCATCAATATGGAAGATGGATTTGGTATTAATATAGTGATCAGAGAAGATCTGGTATACCCAGTCTGGTGTCAGCTCTTTGTGTGCTTTATCCGATACATCTTTTACCATATATCCTACTTCTTCACGCATTGCCTTTGGAAGATTGATTCCGTGGCTGTGCATTAAGATGTAGTTTACGCCGCCCTTACCAGACTGACTGTTGATACGGATAACGTCCGAATCATACTCTCTTCCGACATCTTTTGGATCGATCGGCAGATACGGAACTGTCCATTTATCACATTTCTTCTCATCTCTCCATGCCATACCCTTGGCAATCGCATCCTGATGTGATCCGGAAAATGCAGTAAATACCAGGTCTCCGGAATATGGCTGACGGTCATATACCTGCATTCTGGTCAGACGCTCATATGTCTCGCGGATCTTTCTCATATTAGAGAAATCTAGTCCCGGATCTACACCCTGGGAATACATATTCATTCCAAGTGTGATGATATCAACGTTACCGGTACGTTCTCCGTTTCCAAACAATGTACCCTCGATACGATCAGCTCCTGCAAGAATACCCAGTTCTGCAGTTGCCACTCCGCATCCTCTGTCATTATGTGGATGAAGTGAAAGCACCACATTCTCTCTGTGTTTCAAATGCTTATGTACATACTCTAACTGGCATGCAAATGTATGAGGCATTGCATTTTCTACAGTTGTAGGAATATTGATGATTGCTTTATTATCAGCTGTCGGCTGCCATACATCCAGAACAGCGTTACAAACTTCTACGGCATAGTCCACTTCTGTTCCGTGGAAACTTTCCGGACTGTATTCAAATGTGAAGTTCCCATCTGTCTCATTAGCCAGCTTCAGAAGTAATTTTGCCCCGTCGATCGCAAGTTGTTTTACCTGTTCTTTATCTTTTCTGAACACCTGCTCTCTCTGTGCAACAGAGGTAGAATTGTATAAATGGATCACTGCGTGAGGTGCTCCTTTTACAGCTTCAAATGTTCTCTTGATGATGTGTTCTCTTGCCTGTGTCAGGACCTGAACGGTTACATCATCCGGAATCATATCTTTCTCAATCAAAGTTCTCATGAACTGATACTCTGTCTCGGAAGCAGCCGGGAATCCAACCTCAATCTCCTTAAATCCGATATCAACCAGCATCTGGAAGAACTCCAGCTTTTCATCCAGACTCATTGGTTCGATCAATGCCTGGTTACCATCTCTTAAATCTACACTGCACCATTTCGGCGGCTGTTCTACCGAATCTTTTTTTGCCCAGTCATATGTGACCTCAGGCGGCATGAAATAACTTTTCTCATATTTCTGATAATTCTTCATAATTAAAAGCCTCTCCTTTTACCCGATATTTCAAATCTTATCATCTTGCAATAATAATCATCAATTTTGTTGTTCATTTTTAATACTTTTATATCCTAACATATCCCTACGCAAAAGGGAAGTGATAAATTTAATCACTTCCCTTGATGTTTTTTAATATGTTCGATTTTTCAGATTATTTCGATTAATTCTGTTCCAGAGAACGTTTCTTGGTGATTGTAACCTTCTCATCATAGCAGGCAAATATCTCATCCACCCTGTCTTTCTTAAGTTTTGGTGTAAGTACACTCACTACCGGCACTACGATCAGTCCTGCTACCATCGCAATTGCTCCTGCATTAATCGGAGATGCAATAAAGTGGAAGAAGAGGTTCAAAACCGTAATTCCAACACCTGCCGCAAAACTTGCCCAGACCGCGGCTCTTGTCACACCTTTCCAGTACAATCCATACATGAACGGTGCAAGGAATGCTCCGGCCAGTGCACCCCAGGAAATTCCCATAAGCTGTGCAATGAATGTAGGTGGATCCATTGCAATCACTACTGATAATACAATGAAGAATACTACCATCACCTGCATGGTTCGTACCTGTTTCTTCTCACTCATATCTTTCATCACATTGTCTTTTAAGAAATCCAAAGTCAATGTCGAGCTGGATGTCAATACCAGCGAAGCCAGGGTTGACATGGAAGCCGATAATACCAGCACTACTACGATACCGATCAGGATATCCGGAAGTGTTGATAACATATGTGGAATGATTCCGTCGAAGATCATATTGCCCGCCTCATCATGTAATTCCGGTGCATCAAACAATCTTCCGAATCCTCCGAGGAAGTAACATCCTCCGGAGATCACGATCGCAAACAACGTAGAGATCACAGTTCCTGTATTAATTGATTTTTCATCTTTAATCGCATAGAACTTACCAACCATCTGTGGAAGTCCCCATGTTCCAAGAGAAGTTAAGATAACAACCCCCAGAAGATTTAACGGATCCGGCCCAAAGAATGAAGTAAACGCGCCCGGCTGTCCCATTGTCACCGGCACATCACTTGGAATCTCTGCCATTGTCTTAATTGCCTGAATAAATCCGCCCTGACCATTTAATACCGCCAGGATAACTGCCACGATACCACCCAGCATGATAATCCCCTGAATGAAGTCATTGATCGCCGTAGCCATGTATCCGCCAAGAATAACATAAATTCCCGTAAACACTGCCATTCCGATCACACAATATTTATAAGGAATATTAAATGCCATTCCGAATAACCTTGACAATCCGTTATATACAGAAGCCGTATACGGAACCAGGAATATAAATACGATTGCAGAAGCTGTAATCTTAAGCGCCTTGCTTTCGTATCTCTCACCAAAGAAATCCGGCATCGTCTTAGAATTCAAATGCTGTGTCATAACCTTGGTACGTCTTCCGAGTACAACCCATGCCAGCAAACTTCCGATAATCGCATTCCCAAGACCGATCCATGTAGATGCGAGACCATATTTCCATCCAAACTGTCCTGCATATCCTACAAATACAACTGCGGAGAAATATGACGTTCCATACGCAAATGCCGTAAGCCATGGGCCTACCGATCTTCCTCCCAATACATAGCCGTCTACACTTGTCGCATGCTTTCTTGCATAGATGCCGACCGATACCATAATCACAAAAAATATCACCAGCATCAATAATTTCATTGCCATAACTTTTCTCCTCTACTTTCCTCATTTCTTTTTACTTGTTTTCGCTAATTTGCTTTAAAGCGTTGCGCTTTAAAGCATTAAAGTTTACGGTGTAAGAATAACACAGATGATACGGTATGTCAATCTTATTTTGCAGAAATATAAAAGGCAAAAAAACAGCTGCGATTCCTTTTTTTGCGGAATGCGCAGCTGCTCTTTAGCTTCTATTTCATCTTCTCCACTCTGTCCTGAATGGTCTTGTTAAAGTTCTCTACCTTTCTTTCATATGTAGAATTCATAAATTCAGACTTCAACATGAAATCTGCTGTTGCAAGATTGTTAGCTGTAGGAATATCGTAAAGTACGGCAATACGGGATAATGCTCTTACATCCGGATCGTGCGGCTGTGCCTCTAACGGATCCCACAGGAAGATCATAAAGTCGATCTGTCCTTCTACGATCTTCGCTCCGACCTGCTGATCTCCTCCAAGCGGACCGCTGTTATATCCCTTTACCGGAAGCCCGGTCTTCTCTGCGATCAGACGTGCGGTTGTACCTGTACCGCATAAGAAATGACCTTTTAAGATTTCCTTATTCTTGTCGCACCATTCAATCAGTTCTTTTTTCTTACCATCATGGGCAACGAGTGCGATATGCTTTGCTTTTCCAATTTCAAATGTCACAAAATTATCGTTTAACATCTGTTGAATTCTCCTTCCGTTTTAACTCTCTTCGTTATCTTTATATATCAAACTCATATTTATAATAAAATGTATTTTATTATCTGTCAACTTTAAACTGGAAATTAAATTGTATTTTAGTTACAACAATTTGCCCATCACTTTCAGAACGTCTCAACGATTTCCTGCATCTGATCAAACTGTTCTTCCATCTCTTTTACAAGCCTGAACTGTGTTCTTGCCCGAACAAGATTGTGTTCTGGATAAGTTGTTTTGAAATATACATCGCCCTGGAGGAAGTCAGCAAGAAAACGCATACCGCATTCCAGCGTCATAAGTCTCGCTCCCCACGGAAGACTGGCGTTCTCCGCCGGTGTCAGTACATCCTTCGCCATCTCCAGATACCCTTTCACGTAGATGCGGTAAAGCTCTATATCAAAGTGCACCTTGTTCAGATCCTTCTCATCTTCTTCCGCTGTCGATGCCCCGAACCGGATGGAATCACCAAAGTCATTTGCCGCAAGTCCCGGCATAATCGTGTCCAGATCGATGATGCACAGTCCCTCTCCTGTATTCCTATCAAACAAAATGTTATTCAGCTTGGTATCGTTGTGCGTCACACGGAGCGGAAGTATTCCTTCCTCAAGCTGCTTCATAAGGACACCGCAGTCATCCTCGCGTGCCAGTACAAACTCTATTTCTTCACGGCAAAGTCTTGCCCTGTTCTTCACATCTTTCCGCAGTGCGTCTTTGAAATCATGGAAACGCTTCACCGTATCGTGGAACTTCGGAATCGTCTCATAGAGACTCTCGGCCGGATAATCCCCCAGCTGCTTCAGAAAATGGCCAAAGCTGAGTGCCGACTGATAGAACTGTTCCGGTCTCTCCACCATCTGATAGCACACAGAATCCGGTACATAATGCAGGCAGCGCCATGGCTGTCCATCCGCATCTTCAAAATAGCTCTCTCCTGATTTTGTCTTAATATAAGACAATGCCTCTCTGTCTAGATCTCCGCCTGCCTCACGGATCATACTGCGCAGATACTCCGTAACGCCGAATATATTCGCCATTACCTGATCCGGGTTCTTGAATACATTAATATTGATGCGCTGCAAAACATAAAGCGGCGTATCCTTTCCATCTGCGCCCGGCATATAGACTGCATAAGTCTCATTGATGTGTCCTTCTCCGAATGGCTTCACATAACTGCACTGCTGCCCGAAACCAAATGCGTATACGGCATCTTCCAGACTCCGGCTGTCCACGCCCTCGATCTTCCTTCTGGTTGAGAAAATCACTTCTCCTGCCTCCACTTTACATCCGCTCTCGATCGTACAGTCTGACTTTACAACACTCCCCAGTCCGACATGCGCTCCGGCACATACCACCGAATTATGATCTACGATCGCCCCGCTGTTCACCAGCACCGCACGTCCGATCCGGGTATTGGTATTTACCACCGCTCTCTGCATCACAAAGCAGCCCGGCTCCAGCACCGCACTCGGACTTACAACTGCAGACGGATGCACGATTGCCGGTACCTCATACCCTTTTTCCAGCAATTTATCCGTCCAGTACAGACGCATCTTGTTATTTCCAAATGCTGCTACTGCCACCGGATACTCCTTATGTCTGATCTCATAATCACAGCACATTCCGATGACCGGTTCATCCTTCACCGCATCATCCAAAAATACAACCTTTTCATACCCCAGTGCCTGCGCAGTCTCCGCTACCATCCGGCCAAATCCGCCTGCACCGAGAATCAGCAAACTTTTCATTACGTATTTCCCCCAATTGTTTTTTTATTTCATTTTGAAATATTTTGTTTTAAAATATTATTTCTTACATTCATCAGTTATATCATATCATAGAAGTAGAACCGGAGATAGTTATTTTCATAAAAAGCTTCGGAGAATCACAGGTAACAGGATTCTCCGAAGCTTCTTTATATTTATATTTATATTGGAAAGGGGTTCCCTTTTAGGGACATATTTTAAAGATAGTTCAATCTTTCAAGGGTATTCAATACCATATGGCATCCGTTCCGTCAATGATACGTCTCGCACGTACAGAAGCCCTGTGCCGCCACGTGCACGCAGCTCATAATATTTGATATGTTCGTCGCTCAGTTTCCCATCATGTCCGGCGAAATCACTTCCCATAGGCATCATTGCAACACGGTTTTTGAGTGTCATACCTCTGATCGTAAGAGGGCTGAATACGTATGGAAAATTGTTTTTCATAGTTTACTAACCTCCATAAAAATGTGATTGTATTTGTTTGCATTTCTTTATAATTTGTTTATATGATTTTGTTAAATAAAAGACAAATTAGTATTTTTATGAAAGTTGATAGATTTTGTCTATGAATTATCAATCTTATTTTTTCTGATTTTTTTCAGGTATTAATTTCCCGGCGATCAGACACAGGACGATCGTGATCACCATATCCGGCAATGTATTCCCCACCGGCATATCTACATTCATAAGAATTCTGTACACAACGAATCCAATCACCCAGATGATCATATTAGGCACATATACTGCCCGACTGCTCTTGTCTTGTTTTAACAGGAAAAAATCAGCAATCTGAATAGCGATCATCGGTGCAAATACAGAACCGATCAGATACAGGAAATCTGTTATATTATCCATCGGATATACAATTGCTGCGGCCGTTCCAATCACTGTCACAACGATAGCAACATGCTTTCCGTTCCATCTGCTTACAACCGTCTCGCTAGAGATTCCAGCAGAGTATGCATCCAGGAAAGTGGTTGTAACTGTTGAAAATACAATGATCAGAAGTCCCAGAATGCCAAGACCTGCCTTTAACATGATCTGTGCAATGTCATACTCTCCGGTAATGATAGCAGCTCCCATTCCAATCACATACATCCAGCAGCTTACGATTCCATATGTAACCGCACTGACTGCAGTTGCTTTCACCGGCTCCTTCGCCTCTCTTGTGTAATCACTGATCAGTGGCAGCCACGATAATGGCATCGCAACCGCAAGCTCTACTGCTGCTCCAAATGTCATACTGTCGTCAGACGGTGTTCCCACCCCGCTTCCCGTAAATATCACCTTGCACAGAATCAGTGTCAGGATAAATAATGCTGCCATCGCAACGGTATTGATCCTGCCCAGATTCGTAATTCCAATCACAATCCACAGAATGATCAGTGCTCCGATCACCAGACACCAGATCCATCTACCGGTATGCATCACACCGTCTGCTGCCAGTGCCCCGTCATAGATCATGATCGCAGTCCAGCCGACAAGCTGCAACACATTCAGGACCGCAAACAGAACACTTCCTTTCTGTCCAAAGCTCATCTTTACAGTCTCCATTGCACTCTTTCTGACTTTTCCGCCGATCACTCCTGCCAGGAACAGCATCAGACAACCAATGATGTGTCCTACTATGATTGCCGCCAGTCCTTTTCCCATGCCAAGCGGGGCCAGATATGTTCCGGTCAGGATCTCTGCGATCGAAACCCCTGCGCCGAACCAGATCAGACCGTTTTCAAATAAGCCGGTACGCTTCTCTTCCATAATGTTTATTCCTCCTCGTCTTCCTTTGTAGTCTTATATAATAGTCTTTTTCAAAGCCTGTTCCAGCAGCTGCGTCTCATCATCGCTTAATTTCCACTCAAATACCTTGCAGTTCTCCTCAATTTTATCGCGGCTCTGCGCTCCTATAATACAAGAAGAAATAAAAGGTCTCTGCAAGGTCCAGTTCAATGCAATCTGCGACAATGGAACATTTCGTTTCTCACTGATCTGATCCATTGTTCTTAAAAGAAGCATTACTTTTGAAAACAACGGTTCTTTAAAATATGGGTAAAACCGGTTTCGGTTATCATCCACACCATATTCCTTGAGTTCTCTGTATTTTCCGGTTAAAATGCCTCCTCCGAGTGTTCCATAAGTCATAACTCCCATTTCCTGAGCACAGGCCCACCGGATCAGCTGCTCCCATTTCCGATCTACCATAGAATACTGTGGCTGATATGCTTCTATAGCACAATATTTTTCTGCTTCTTCCATCTGTTCTTTTGTAAAATTCGATACTCCGATATGCAGAATCTTTCCTTGCTTTTTCAATGTATTAATCGCATCCATTGTCTCTTCCATCGGAACATTCGGATCCGGCCAGTGGACCAGATATACATCGATATAATCTGTCTTCAGATTACGGAGTGATTCTTCGCATTCCCGCATGATCTTATCTGCCGACCCGCAGCGTACATATTTTCCATTAATAAATTCATTTCCACACTTGGTAGCCAGGATCACTTCTTTCCTGACGCCAAGTTTGTGCACAACTTCTCCGATATACTGTTCTGCCCTGCCTCCGTTGTAGGCGGGTGCCGTATCAATAAAATTGATTCCACAATCTACTGCTGCCTTGATCGCATCCATCCGGCTTTCGTCGGAATAAGAATCCCATCCGGCACCTCCGATTCCCCATGTACCAAGACACATCCTGGATACACGAAGCTGTGTCTTTCCAAATTCTGTATATTCCATTTTCTTCATCTCCGTTTCACTTTTCGCTCATTTTGTCAATCTATCATTTTTATATTTAGAATAATGATATCAGAAACTTTTTATGACTCAAGAGCTGAATGCTTTCTTCCAAGCTTGCCCGTTCCCGTCTCCAACGACTGTCAATACCGCAGCGGAATCTCCGACTTTTTCACACGCATTTCCAGATCTCTGCTTCCAAAATAATGCCGCAATCCCTTAACCGCCAGATCACTTATATTCTTCGTCCCAACGCAAACAAATTTTAAACAACTTATATCTCCAAGCTTCATTCTTATAAACGGAATAAATACTTCATCTTTTATCCGATATTCCACCGGAATGCTATTTTCCGGCACTTGATGCTCTCTTTTATGTACACAGAGGAACACCATGCGATATTCCTGTTCCTGTGCAAAACATTCCTTTTTGAAGAACATATTATACAACAGGCAGATCACTGAGATATGATCTACAAATAATTTGACATCCTCTTCTTCTGCGCTATCCAGATCATCCCAGCCATGAATGGTTTTATAATCTTCTCCATCCGATAACAGCCGCCGTTCTATGGTAACATGTTTTATACGTCCATCTCTTCTTCGTAGTACTTGATCAGTGCCTGAGTGCCGAGATCTCCGCAGCCTTCTGCCTGAAGGAGTTCGTAGTTGGCAAGCACCTGGCTTAATACGTCCAGATTGAGATTGCTCATGTTCGCTTCGGTAAGGGCGATCTTCATGTCTTTGACGAAGTGCTTCAGGAAGAATCCCGGTGCGTAGTCTCCTGCCAGAATCTTCGGTCCGAAGGTATCTAACTGCTTGCTTCCTGCCGCTCCGGTCGATACGGAATCGAGGACCGTCTGAAGATCCAGGCCTTTTGCCTTCGCATAGGTGAGTGCCTCGCAGACTCCAGATAAGGTGCCGGCGATCATGATCTGGTTCGCAAGCTTGGCGTGCTGGCCGCAACCGGATCCTCCCTGGTAGTTGATGTTGGTTCCCATCGCCTCGAATAACGGCATGCAGGCTTCGTAGTCTTCTCTGGAACCGCCGACCAGGATGGAGAGTGTACCGTTCTTCGCTCCGGTGTCACCGCCGGTGACCGGTGCGTCCAGTACATGGAAGCCTCTTTTGGTTCCTTCTTCTGCGATCTTCTGGTCCAGCATCGGGCTTGTGGTCGTCATGTCGATCAGGTATGTGCCTTCTTTTGCGCTCTCTAAGATGTTGCCTGCATCGAAGTAGACTTCTTCTACGTCGGTCGGGAAGCCTACGATGGTGATGACTGCTTCTGCGTCTTTTACGCAGTCTGCAATGGTGTCGTGGAAGGTGGCTCCTTCGCTGATCACGTCTTCGACTTTGGATCTGGTTCTGGCGTAGATGTGTAATTCGAATCCTGCTTTCATGAGATTGCGGACCATGGATCTGCCCATGATGCCTACGCCAATGAATGCTATTTTGTTCATTGATTTTTCCTCCGTGGTCTGATTACTCTTCTACTTTCTCCACTACTTCACCCTGTCTCTTGTAGATGCTGTGTGCCGGTACGAATCCTCTGACGCTTGACAGTGGGTAGATGTTGCTGTGGCTTCCGATCACGGTTCCCGGATTCAATACGCTGCCGCAGCCGACTTCTACTTCGTCTCCGAGCATGGCTCCGAATTTCTTAAGACCTGTCTCGATCCTTTCGTCTCCGGCTTTTACTACGACGAGTTTTTTGTCGGATTTGACATTGGATGTGATGGATCCGGCCCCCATGTGGGATTTGTAGCCGAGGATGGAATCGCCCACGTAATTATAGTGCGGCACCTGTACTTTGTTGAACAGGATGACGTTCTTAAGTTCTGTCGAATTACCTACGACTGCACCTTCGCCGACGATCGCATTTCCGCGGATAAATGCGCACTGACGGACTTCTGCGTTCTTTCCGATGATCGCCGGTCCGTGGATGTAGGCTGTCTGGAATACGGTTGCGGATTTGGCGATCCAAACGTCTTCGCCGACCTGATCGTATTCATCTGCCGGAAGGGTCTTTCCGAGTTCTTTGATGAAGCCGCTGATCTTTGGAAGGATTTCCCATGGGTAGGTGGCTCCTTCGAAGATGTCTTTTGCGATGGTTTCATCCATGTGGTTGTAGAGGTTTTTGATGGTTAATTGTTCTGACATATTGGTTCTCCTTTTTTATTTTTTAGTTTTTCCGGTCTTTCTCACCGGCTTCTTATAAAACTGCGCTGCCTTATCATAGCACGCCCGCATCTGATACTGATTGTTCAGACCTTTGACTGCAAGTGTGCGTCTTGATACAAAATCATCCAGCTTTTTCATATATTCATCTGATGTGATATCTCCATCTGCCACATACGTCAGACCTTTTTCCCAGCTTGCCGTAAGTTCCGGGTTCAGGAGCGGCCGGATGGAATGGTCTACGACATCGTAGATCATTTCCCCTAACATCGTCGGCGTGACGATCTGGGTCTTTTTATTGAGCGCCAGATATTTATTATTGAATAATTTCTTCAGTATCTCGCCTCTGGTGGCACTGGTGCCGATTCCGCTTCCTTTGATCTGGGCGCGGAGTTCTTCGTCTTCGATGAGCTGTCCTGCATTTTCCATGGCAAGGATTAGTGAACCGGAATTGTAGCGCTTCGGCGGCGAGGTCTTGCCTTCTTTGATATCCAGGGACTGTACCGAAAGGGTCATGCCTTTCTTGAGGCTCTGGATCCTGGCGAAGAAGGCTGCATCAGTGTCTTTGTCCTCGGTACTGTCTGCTCTGCTGTCTGTATTGTCGTTATTATCGTTATTGTCGTTCTTCCTGCCCGGCACGCCTGTAACTTTCAGATAGCCTTCTTCTGCCAGTACTTTGAAGCTTGAGAAGAAGGATTCTTCTTTGATCTTCGTCACGATCGATACTTTCTGATAGACAGCCGGTGGATAAAAGATGCTTAAGAATCGTCTTACGATCACATCATACACCCTCTGTGACAGATTCGGAAGTCCTTTTAGTGCTCCCATACCCTGTCCTGTCGGGATGATCGCATAGTGGTCTGTGATCTGTTTGTCGTTGACATATCTCGTCTTCTCCAGTCCTTTGTGGCTGCCGAATTTCACGATATCCTGAAGATATGGCTTTGCCGGTTCGTACTGCATCAGACCGTTTAAGTTCTTGTGGATCTCTTTTGCCACTGCTGTCGATAGGACACGGGCATCTGTTCTTGGGTAGGTGACGAGCTTTTTTTCATATAGTTCCTGGATGATCCGGAGTGTCTCATCTGGGCTGATCTTGAACCGCTTGGAACATTCATTCTGAATCTCGGCCAGGTTGAATAATAACGGCGGGTTCTTCTTTTCTTTCTTCTTTTCTATGGACACGATCTGGCAAGTCAGGGGCTGGCTGGCGTCTGACTCGCTGTTGCTTAGGAAGCGGATCAGTTCTTCTGCCTTTTCCTTTTCTTTGAATCCATTTTCCTTATAGAGATCGAAGGATTCGAACCATTTTGATCCTTTGACTGCCCGCCATTCGCCTTCGAATGTTGCCCCTTTCTCTCCGATGGTGCTTAGGACTCTGTAGAACGGGGTCTCTACGAATTCCCGGATCTCCCGTTCTCTGCGTACGACCATACCGAGGACGCAGGTCATAACACGTCCTACGGATACGACGGAATATTTCGTATTCAGGTAATTGGAGATGCTGTTGCCGTATTTTAACGTCAGGAGACGGGAGAAGTTGATTCCCATCAGGTAGTCTTCTTTGGCTCTTAGGTAAGCCGATGCTGCCAGGTTGTCGTATTCTTTTAAGTCTTTTGCTTCTTTGATCCCGCGCAGGATCTCTTCTTCTGTCTGGGAGTCGATCCATACGCGGCGGCGGTTCTTGCCTTTTACGCCTGCCTGCTGTTCGACCAGACGGTAGATGTATTCTCCTTCCCGTCCTGAGTCGGTACAGACGTAGATGGTGTCTACGTCTGTACGGTTCAGAAGTCCCGATACGATTCGGAACTGCTTAGATACCGCCGGGATGACTTCGTATTTGAACTCCTGCGGGATAAAAGGCAGAGTCTCAAGACTCCACCTTTTTAATGCCGGATCGTATTCTTCCGGATAGCTCATCGTGACCAGGTGTCCGACACACCAGGTTACGATTGCTTCTGCTGATTCGAGATATCCGTCTTTTCTCTGTGTATTGATATGCAATGCCTTAGCGAACTCCTGTGCTACACTGGGTTTCTCGGCAATGTATAATGATTTTCCCATGTTACTCCTTCCAGTAGGGTGAAACAGCGGCTTTTTCTTTTATCTTTTTCTGTGCCAGAGAGACCGGAAAAAGGTTATCACTCTTCCGCCGCCACAGTTCTCACGGGCACGCTGCTGACTTTTGTCGACTTCTTCTGCTGCTTTTAATGCTTCTTCCATGAAAGCTGCCTGAGAATCCACCGCTTTTATGCCGCCGGTCCGTTTCATATATGTGCCGTCTTTCTGCATGATCCTTGCTTTCACGTTATCATTTAACATAATCTTCAGATCATGGTTGATCTGACGTCTGATCTGCCCGTCTAATACCGGGCAGGCTACTTCTACTCTTTTTTCTGTATTTCTTGTCATCATGTCTGCGGAGCCGATATAAATCTTCTGTTCTTTTCCGGTTCCGAAGCTGAAGATACGTGGATGTTCCAGATAGCGGCCAACCACGCTCATCACCCTGACATTTTCTGTAAATCCAGGCACTCCCGGTAGTATACAGCAGATTCCTCGAACAATCAAGTCTACCCTTACTCCGGCGCAGGAGGCCTCGGATACTTTCTTTATGAAGTCCACATCTGTCACGGAGTTCATCTTCATAATGATGCGTCCTTCGCTTCCTTTTATGATTTCTTCGTCCATCATCTGTAAGATACGGCTCTTTAAGCTGACCGGTGATACGATCAGGTATTGATAGCTGCCCTGCAGATTGCCGATGGACATATTCTTGAAAAATTCTGCGGCGTCCTGTCCGATTCGCGGATCAGCAGTCATCAAGGACAGATCGGTATACATGGCAGCTGTCTTCTCGTTATAATTGCCGGTTCCGACCTGTGTGATATACTGGATGTCATTGCGGTTCCTGTATGTGATCAGACAAATCTTGGAATGCACTTTGTAACCGTCGAATCCATAGATCACACGGCATCCTGCTTCTTCCAGACGTTCCGACCAGTCGATGTTGTTCTGCTCGTCAAATCTTGCACGCAGCTCGATCAGCACGGTGACTTCTTTTCCATTTTCCGCAGCTGCGCACAGGTATTCTACCAGTCTTGCCTTCTTCGCCAGGCGGTAGATAGTGATCTTGATCGTCATAACGTTCGGATCTGCCGCGGCATCTTTGATCAGCTTCAGGAACGGATCCATGCTTTCGTATGGGTAGAACAACAGGATATCATTCTTTTTCACCTGTTTTAACATGTTTCCGTCCTGTACATGTGCTGATTTTTGCGGGGAGAATGGTTCGTAGACCAGTGCTTTCTTCATAGACTCCGGGAGATTTCCTGCGATGGAGAACATATAATCCAGTTTCATCGGCATCTTCGTGCGGAAGATCTGCTCCGGTGTGATCTTGAATTTCTTACAGAAGTATTCCTGCATTTCCGGTGTCAGTTTCTCCGCTGTTTCTAATCTTACTACCGCCATCCTGCGGCGTTTGTGCAGGGTACTCTGCATGAGTTTCCGGAAATCATCGGTAACCTCCAGTGCTTCATCGTCCGGAGATACGTCTGCATTTCTTGTCACGCAGATGTAGTTCGGGTCGGATACTTCGTACTGGTCAAATACCAGATCCAGGTATTCCATGATGACTTTCTCCATGCGGATATAACGAATGTCATGTCCCGGAAGCATCAGGATATCGGATACATAGGTCGGAACCGGTACGATTCCGAGGATTTGTTCTTTTTCTTTGTCGTCTTTATTCTTCCTGCTATTGATATGCTTCAGATTGGCTGTTACGTAGATATCTTTATTCATAAGATGCGGGAACGGGTGGCTGCTGTCTACGATCTGCGGTGACAGTACCGGCAGGATCTGCTCTTTGAAACATTTCTTAACATATTTCTTCTCGTCTGCCTCCAGTTCTTTAAAGTCCAGTCCGCAGACTCCGTATGGGGACAGTTCTTTCTTGATCCCGGCGTAGGTCTTGTCACGTTCTTTATATAACGGGGCAACTGCTGCGTAGATCGCATCCAGCTGCTCCTGCGGTGTCATTCCCGACCGGCTGTCTCTGTGTCTGTCGTCTGTCTGCACCATGTCATAGAGACTTCCGACACGGATCATGAAGAATTCATCTAAGTTACTGGTGAAGATGGCCACGAATTTCATACGTTCCAGCAATGGCACGCTCTTATCTCTTGCTTCTTCCAATACACGCTGATCGAATCTCAGCCAGGAAAGTTCTCGGTTCTGTGTGTAGTTTAATAGTTCTCGGTCCATAGGGTCTGCCTCCGTTTCTTGCCGGTGCCATTGGTGCCATTGGCACTTTGTAATCAGCGAATTTATTGTATACTTTATTATAGCAAAACCATCTTTTATTCTCAACACTGAGATGTATTGTGTTCAGATTTGTAATCTGATTTATAATCTGATTGATATCGGTAAGCGGGGTCGAATTTGCTGGATGTATAATGAAAAAAAGGCGAGAACTACGCCTTTTCACATGTTGCAGTTCCCACCTTTTTATTATTATTTTATGCTCTCACCTTATGAACGATAAACAGGTGAGTATGAGTGTGCCACCAGGGACACTAAAAGAGCCTGTTTTCCCGTCCCCTGGCTACTTTGCCTGAATATATCCCTTGGCAGTCAGTGCTTCGGCGCAAAGTACGGCTCCGCCTGCTGCACCACGTACTGTATTATGAGAAAGTCCGATGAATTTGTAATCATACATGCTGTCTTCTCTCAGACGTCCGATAGACACACCCATTCCGTTCTCATAATTTACATCCGCTTTTACCTGTGGTCTGTCATCTTCTGACAGATACTGGATGAACTGCTTTGGAGCACTTGGAAGTTCTGCTTCCTGTGGGAATCCCTTGAAGCTTTCCAGTTTCTCGATCAGCTGTTCTTTAGTTGGCTTCTTCTCGAAGTTGATGAATACAGCTGCTGTATGTCCGTTGAGTACAGGAACTCTTAAGCACTGGCATGTGATCTTTGGTTCTTCTGCAAGTTTGATTTCTCCGTTTTCCAGTGTTCCGAGTACACGAAGAGGTTCTTTTTCACTCTTTTCTTCTTCTCCGCCGATGTATGGAATGATATTCTCGATCATTTCCGGCCAGTCTTTAAATGTCTTTCCTGCTCCTGAGATTGCCTGGTATGTTGTTACAACAACTTCTTTTGGTCCAAATTCTTTCCATGCTGCAAGTGCAGGTGTATAGCTCTGGATTGAGCAGTTTGGTTTTACTGCGATAAATCCGCGTGTTGTTCCGAGACGCTCTTTCTGAGTCTTGATAAGGTCAAAGTGTGCTGCATTGATCTCCGGAACTACCATCGGCACGTCTTTTGTCCAGCGGTGAGCACTGTTATTAGATACTACAGGGGTCTCTGTCTTTGCATATTCTTCTTCGATCGCTCTGATCTCATCTTTTGTCATATCTACGGCACTGAATACAAAATCTACAGTAGAAGCAACTTCTTCTACTTCATTTACATTCTTTACGATTAAGTTCTTTACACCTTCCGGCATCGGTGTATCCATTTTCCAACGTCCGCCTACGGCTTCTTCATATGTTTTTCCTGCTGAACGTGGGCTTGCTGCTACAGTTACAACCTCGAACCAAGGGTGATTTTCAAGCAATGAGATAAAACGCTGTCCAACCATTCCTGTTGCTCCTAAAATACCTACTCTTAATTTCTTATCCATCTTTGTTCTCTCCCTTTCTTTTTATCATTCCTTAATACAGCCTTACGCTACCTTCATCCGTATGACATGTACTAGTATTTATAAATGAGATCGGA
>ERZ1106929.627-NODE-627-length-37671-cov-23.762574_pt1 | contig 37671 bp, 38 predicted proteins | sample MGYA00403662_ERZ1106929 | MGnify/ENA primary metagenome ERZ1106929 (study PRJEB35170, sample SAMEA104062442) | human gut metagenome | biome: human gut; feature: human-associated habitat; material: faeces | place: Denmark | collected 2013-02-20 ... | reverse complement strand
GGTTATAGTTCTGGAAGATAAAGCCGATGTTGCGGCGGCGAAAGATGGTAAGCTGTTCGTCGTTCATCTTCGACAGTTCTTTGTCCCGGACAATCACATTGCCAGAAGTAGGGGTGTCCAGCCCGCCCATCATGTGAAGCAGGGTAGACTTGCCGCTGCCGGAGGTTCCCACAACGGCCACAAATTCGCCGTCCTCCACGGAGAAGTTCACACCGTCAAGGGCGCGGGTGATGTTCGGCTCTGTGCCGTAATACTTTTTCAGGTCGATAGTCTGTAAAATGCTCATAAAATTCAATCCTTTTTTTGTTTGTTGTAAATGCGGAACGCTGCTGCGCCGGTGGCCGCCAACTGCACCAGAATCAGCACAGCGAACAGGCCGAAGCTCTCATAGTAGAACAGTTCATCCCAAAATAGGAGAACATCACAGAGAGCAGTCAAGGCAACCGTCCAGCGGATGTGCCGGGCCAGCCATTGCCGGAACACCAGCACAAGGGCAACGGGCGGGACGATCAGCAGCGCCAGATTCAAAATCAAGGTCGGGGTCAGTTCCATTGCGTCGCCTCCTCACTTTTGTTAATTTATAAATTGAAATTATATATACCTGAAAGCCGATTAACAGAATCAGCGTAATACTTTGGGGAGGACAGAAGCAACTGTCCTCCTGTTGGGAAGTGTTCAGCCTTATTCAAGGACTTGAGGGTTTTCTACATAGGAGCGAACTACTGTACCACAATTTTTGCAAATTACATGAATCAAATTTTCGCCTTTAAGTGTCAAGGCTTTATTTGGTTGAACTTTTGCATAAGTGGATTGAATCCCCTCAACAACATCTTTGCCACCACACCACGGACAAACATACTGTTTCTGCTCATTCATAGAATTCACCTCCTTTCTTGTTAACAAGGTCATTGTAAAACGCAAAAAGGTCAGGCAGATGCAGACTTATTAAACAAGACCCATGTACTAATAAAGTAACTAATTAAAAGGACACCCAAAATAGCCAACACGATCAAAAGTTGCTGTACCAATCGCTGTACTCCGATATACACTGCAATCTGCATATGAAATCCTACAAACAAAAATACAAGAAATGCGCCAGACAAGATAAGGGCCAGTATAACCGGAACACCAAACCATACAGCTAATTGTTTCAAAATCAACTTTCGTATATGGGGTTCTTCAACGCCCATATTTCTTAGAACCCGAAAACGATATTTGTATTTCCCGGAATCTGATAATTGCTGCAAAGCCAAGATAGTAAAACAGGTTACAAACAAGATGATTGCGCTATATGTCAATCCAGTTTGCATAATGAAAATAATAGCAGAATTATCATTAACCTCGATTGTCCGCATGGTAATGTTATAAGTTACAAGCGAATCAGTAAGACTTGAATTTTCAAAGTATGATTTTAATTCTTGAGCAATATCATAAGAAATTGTTTTATCTGCCATCATATACCGGAATGTATTAGCTGATGTCAGTTTATTGCAAATGTGATCCGGTACAATATATATCACACTTTGAAAATTATAAAAATCTTCGCCTAAGTCTACTGTATGTGCAGAAATATCAGCAAGCTGTAAATCGCCTCCATCAGTTTTAATAGATTTGTGAGCTTCAAGATACGCCGAAATTGAATCTTGGGGCGTTATGGAAAGCCACTGGGTTGTAAATTCATGATCCCGTAAAGAAATTTCATCATAACCTGCCATCTTTAATAGATGGTTATAGTCGGACAAAGAAATCGCTGTGATGGGTGAGGCATTTTTCCTGCTATTCTCCAGTTGGTTATAAAAGTCAGTTTTGTTTACAAAGTATGTCTTAAAAGAGCAATCATCACGAACAGAAATATTCTTTTCAATGAAAGAATCAAGAAAACTATAATCCGTTACAGGCAGCTCTTTTTCGGACTGTATGCCGATATAACCAGACTGCATACCAATGTAGTCCGAAGAAATCTGTATATCAAAAGGAACTCTTTTTTCCAAAAAACCTTGTGCCCATCCAACAAGGAGTGGTGTTACAAAAAATAATGCCATGGACAATGTAAGTGTGAGGCAAATCAAAGTCATTGAAAGTGTTTTCGATTTTAATTTAGATAACAGTTGTCCAAAAAAGAACAGATTTTCTTCTTTATACTTCTGGCGTTCTTTGATAACCAACAAGTAATTACTAAACAAAACGAAAAATACACTCACTCCAAATACAACACACCAAAACAGAAATCCCATATAAACATTAAAAGCACCTTTATCCATCGGCATTGCAAGGTACACTTTGAAAACTGGCAATATGGAAAGAATAATCAGTTCCAACAGGCCAATACATTCAATCAAAAAGAGCTGCTTTACTGTGTTTTGTTCTTTTCTTCTGAATCTTTCCCTTATATGCGTAATCAACATCAGAATTGGTACAATAATGCTGATTGCAGACCATATTTTGATTACCAGTTCAAATTCTCCGTTAAAGTAGTAAGACAGGGTTCTAATATTATAAAAGGTAATCAGCAGATAAAGGACAAAATTTACTGGAAAGAGTTTGTATATCCATTTGTGGGGGGTTCCCAATATATCATTTTTTCGATCTGCATTTAGCATATCAATTATCTTTATTTTTCGTATCGTGCGAACTTGAGATAAACCAACTGTCGCAAAACATATGCAGAAAAATAGAATCGTCAAAATGATTGTATCTGGAAAAAGCATAAATGAAAATTCAAATGGTTTATGATACATTTGAAGCAGCATAGCAGTAATGAATTGAGAAAACACACCACCTAATCCTATCCCCACAATAAGCGAAAAAATTCCCATTATTAGTGATTCTACAAAGAAAAGTCGAGCTATCGTTGATTGCTCCATTCCAATAATACTCTGAATTGCAAATTCTCTTTTTCGCCGTTGTATCATAAAGTGGTTTACATACTGCATAAGGAACATCAGCAATACGGTAATCAATAGAATCGCATATTTTATTCCATCACCTAATATATCTAAATTAAATTCTGCTCCTATATTCGGATCATAATAATTGCTGGAAATGGAAAGAAAAGCATAAAACATAGATATACACGCCGTCAGAGTGACAATATATATCAAATAGTCTTTTGTAGATTTCTTTACATTTTCAAGTGCTAATTTAGCGTACATCATTCACGCCCCCTCCCATCATGGTAAGGACATCCAAGATTTTTTCAAAGAAAGCCCTACGAGAATCACTGCCTTTGAGAATTTCCGCGAAGATCGCACCATCTCTTAAAAAGAGAATACGATTGGCATAGCTTGCCGAAAAAGCGTCGTGTGTTACCATCAGGATTGTGGCGTCAAGGCTTTCGTTAATACTCTGGATTGTGGAGAGCAAGGCCTGTGACGAGTGACTGTCTAACGCGCCGGTAGGTTCGTCCGCCAGGATCAGCTTAGGCTGGTTGATAATAGCTCTGGCACAGGCACACCGCTGTTTCTGGCCGCCGGACACCTGATAGGGGTATTTATCCAGAATATCCGTGATATTCAGCTTTCCGGCCATTTCCCGCACCCGCCCATCAATCTCGCCTGCGGGAACCTTGTTGATAGTCAGTGCCAAGGCAATGTTTTCCGAGATTGTCAGAGTGTCCAGCAGGTTAAAATCCTGAAATACAAATCCAAGATTCTCCCGACGAAACCGGGCAATCTGTTTTTCGTTGATTTCCGTCACATCGGTTCCGTCCAGATAGATATGTCCCGCACTGACGGTATCAATGGTGGAAATACAGTTGAGCAGGGTAGTCTTGCCGGAACCGGATGCTCCCATGATTCCTACAAATTCTCCCTCTTGAACGGAAAAGCTGATGTCCTGAATTGCTTTTGTAACATTTCCGCCATTTCCGTAATATTTTTGGATATGATCCAGTTTCAAAATTTCTTTCATTGTTATCACCTCTGATCTCTATTGTAGAATAAGAGTGGCTTCGTTTGTATCAAGTTTTCTTACAAAGTTCTAACAAAAATGTAAGAAGTGCAGGACCGCAATCAGCCCTGCACTTCATGGATCAGACAGTTGATGTGAAACGCCAGGGAAATGGCGGTTCCTTGTTCCGATGATTCTGCCGCAATGCCAATGCCCAGCTTTTCACAGAGCCGTTTGCATAGGTACAGGCCAATGCCTGTGGACTGCTGGATCATACGACCATTCTGACCGGTAAATCCCTTTTCAAAGATACGGGGCAGATCGGACGCAGCAATCCCGATTCCATTGTCCTCCACGACAAGAATAACCTGATCTTGCCGTTTATGAGTAGAAATGCGGAGAACCGGTTGTTCCGTACGATACTTGACCGCATTGGCAATCAGTTGGTTCAGAATAAAGCGCACCCACTTTTCATCTGAATAAACCGTGTCCTGCATTTCCTCCACTTCCAGACGCATACCACCTTGGAGCAGCAGATATTTATTATCTGCAATCGCCTGATGCACCACTTGGGACAGTGCCATTTCCCGGACAGAATAATCTTTCTCTGTATGCTCACTGCGGGCGTAATAAAGAGCTTGTTCGGTAAAGCGGTTGGTCTTTTCCAGTTCCAGCAGAAGTTCCTTTGTCCAGTCCGTCCGGTGGTTTTCACATAGGAGTTTCATGGCAGTAATGGGCGTTTTGATTTCGTGAATCCATTGTTCAATGTATTCCTTGTACTCCAGGCGTTCCCGCTCGACCTCCCCAATCTGCTCCAACATGGATTTTCCAGCCATTTTCAAAATCTGATAGTAAACCTGATCCTCGGCCTGTTCCGGCAGTTCCATCACTTCAGAAATAAGGTATCTCTCGGAGAGCTGCTTCGCCATATCCAGAAGTTTTTTCATCTGCCGCTTTCGTTTCCAGTAAGTGAGGACAAGTCCCATCAGCAAAATCAATGCCCATACGATCAGGATCAATACTACTGCGGAAGCCGAATTGCCGCACACCAGCAAAAATACAGTGAGCGCAGCCATGCAAACAAGGTTCGTCAGCAGAAATGGAAGCCTGTTTTTCCAATACCGTTTGCTGTTCATATCGTGTACCCCTGGCGATGCTTTGTCTTGATAAAATCCGTCAGGCCAATGCCCGCCAGTTTTTCCCGGATGCGGTTGATATTGACGCTCAAAGCATTGTCATCCACATATAGCTGATTGTCCCATAGATAATCTACAATATCATTACGGGAACAAATCTTTCCTGCGTGTTTGAAAAGATAATATAATATTTTCAATTCATTCTTTGTCAGTTCTGCTTGGTTACCGTCATATTCAATCGTGCTACTTTCTAAGTGAAGAATCGCTCCTTGCCAATTCAGACGCTCAATTTGTTCTATCGGGTAAGCTCGTTTCATCAAGGATGAAATCTTTGCCAGCAGAATTGCTGTGTTATAAGGCTTGGTGATAAAAGCATCTCCACCCAGCAAAATACTGTTCAATTCATCCATGTCCGTATTGCAGCTTGTTACAAAGATAATCGGTACATTGGAAAAACTGCGGATTTGAGAACAGATTGAGTAGCCGCTTTCTTGTGGCAGCTTTATGTCCAGCAAAATCAAATAGGGATGAGTATTTTTGACCGCTTGCATAACTGATGTAAAGTCAGTAACTGCGGATGCCTCATATCCGTTTCCGTTTAACAGAACTTGTAATTCAGTTTGAATGATTGGGTCATCTTCGATGATGAGTATTTTATATTTTTCCATGATTACATGTCCCTTTCTTTGAATATTTAGTACCACCAAGGCAGTTCCAGCCAGAAGTTATCCAGAGCCAATTTCTCCGTGGACTTTGCTCTGCTCTCTGACAGATGGAAGTGCTTCGCCGTTTCGCTCAGAGGATGGAGGACATCGTCCTCAAAGCCAAAGCGATACCAGAGATAGGCTTTCTCTCGCTCATCAATCATTTCCAGAGCCGTATGGATTTCTTCGTGGGTTTCCTTTGCAATGAAAATCTGCTCTGGGTTCTGTACTCTGGAATCTGCTATAAATTCATGTTGTCCCTTATTCTCGCCCTTTTTGACCTCATCCAGACGAATGATACAGTCCAGATTTTTGGCTTCAAAGGTAGGATTCAGCCTGCGGATGTAGTCCAGCATGGCATTATGAATAGCCGGGGCAGCATAGGTCAAAAACTTGTTCCCGTAGTCGGGTTGAAAGCTGCTTATGCAGCCCAGAAGCCCCAATGAACCCTCCTGCACCAAATCGTTCAGTTCAATGCCGAGGGCAACGTTCAGCTCCCGCTGTGCGCTCCATATCTCGTATGCCGTCTTTCGGATAAACCGCAGATTGTTCTCTACAAGGGCGTTTTCTGCCCATTTGTCACCGCTCTGCGCCGCAATACAGAGCTGCTCGTTAGTTATCTTGTCCATCATCTTCCGGCAGCACCATCGTCTGCATCAGCCCCAGCAAGGCTTTGTTAAAGTTGTCCAGAGCTTCCTGATTGACTCCATCGACACCGGAAATGCTGCCTGTAATAGCATCAACAACTGCTTCCGGCGTGATGGTCGGATTCTGCATATCCTGCCCCTTGGTCAGCTCGGCAAACATCTTTTCGGTGGCTTCCTTGCTGATTGCCTTGGCTGCGACCAAATCGCTGCCTGCTTCTTTCTTGATTTCCTTAACCACCGTCATAAAGGTGTTTTGAATCGTGGTCTGGTCTGCCTGATAAGCGGGAATTTTCATGGCATTAGCGGTTCGGGCTGCCTGTACTGCTTCGGGAGCTTGGTTCTGTCCCAACAGCAGAGAGCCAACGGTAGCAAACATCTGGTTTTGTGCGGCATATCCTCTTGCAAGGGTATCATCCATATACTGTGCAATCATATAAGTAACCATGGCAAAGCGGGGATTTTCCAGCAGACGGTTGACTACATCATTGTTGACCTTTCCGGTATAAAGATTCTTTGCAGCTTCAACAGATAATCCCAGTTCTGAAATATCGTAGTTCTTTTTATCTGGGATTACGGTCGTACCCAAGATAAAGTCCGTGGACACATTGAACACTCTGGCGATGCGGATAACGCTTTCTTCGCTCAGCTTTTCGGTCTTTCCGCTAAGGAAGCGGCTGATGGTGCTTTCATTCACATCAATCCGAAGTGCCAGTTCTCGCTGGGTCATCTTGCGTTCTCTCATTACATCAACGATTCTTTTCCGAACATCGGCGGGTAAATAAGTATCAGCCATTATGCTTCCTCCCCTCTGTCTGTTTTCTGTTTGATATATTTTCCGCTTTTAATGCGGGCATCTGTCGGCTTTTCAGCGTCCTCCGGGATGATCCAGCGGCTTCCTGCCCGCTGTGCGCCCGGTATGCGGTCATTGTTGCAGAGGATACCAACTCTTCGGGGAGAGATACCCCATTTCTCGGCAACTTCAAATGTAGACAGGTATTTCATTTCTGTATCATCCCTCCTGATTCATATTAACTTCAATTATATTCTATTTACGGAACAATATCAACCAACTTTGTGTGAACACTGCCGTCTCGAAACTTGCATTTTTTCAAGTTTTCGGGGCGGCTTTTTGCTTTGCTTGCGGAAGTGCCTGATTTTTCGGTTGAAAGCGTTTTTCTGCGTATATTCAGGCAGATGAAAAAATCATCGAGAAAAATCAAGGAGGTTATGCAAATGAACATTTTTGAAACAGTCAAGGCGGCGGTCACGGTTAGGCAAGCCGCCGAACACTACGGGCTGAAAATCAATCGCTCCGGGATGATTTGCTGCCCTTTCCACGATGACAGACACCCCAGCTTGAAGCTGAACGAGGATTACTTCTATTGCTTCGGCTGCGGTGCCAAGGGAGATGTGATTGACTTTGTGGCAAGGCTGCTTGACCTGTCTGCCTATGAAGCAGCGCAGAGACTGGCTGCGGATTTCGGACTGGACAGGCCGCCGTCCGTGGTGGCACAGGTAAAGAAGTACCGTCCCCGTGTGAATCAGTCGAAACAGGACGAGCTTTTCTGCATGAATGTGCTGTCCGGGTATCTTCATCTTTTGGAGGACTGGAAAGAGCGATATGCTCCCGAAGCACCGGAGGACGAGCCGGATGAGAGGTTCGTGGAAGCTTGCCACAAGCTGGAATATGTGGAGTATCTGAACGATTTGCTCCTTATGAGCGATCAGGAAGAAAGGACTGATACCGTCAAGGAACTTTTGACAGACGGAACGATTGCAAGAATGCAAACACGACTGGACGAGCAGAAAAAGGAGGTGCGCTGCCATGTCAGAGAACAGGAAATTGCTTGAGATGAATGTGCCGATGTGGTTTGACGGCAAGAGTATCAATGAAGCTCTGTTTTGTGAAGATTTTCTGAGAACCCGTCAGATTATCTTTGCAAACGGAGCTTTTTTCACACCTGATGGTCGAGTGACGGACGACCTGCCGCTTCGTGGCGAAATCTTTGAAGAATTGAAATATTGTGCCGTGAACAACATTCCCCGCAAAATCAGCAACATCATTGAGATTATGAAGCTGGCGGCTCATGTGGAGGACTTCCCGCCGGAGCAGGACAGGATTCATCTGGCAAACGGTACGCTCATGCTGGACGGCACTTTTACAGAGGGGAAGCCGGATATTGTGAGAAACAGGCTCCCGGTTTTCTATCGCCCGGATACTCCGAAACCTGTGCTGTGGCTTTCCTTTCTGAATGGTCTGCTTTACCCGGAGGACATCCCTACCTTGCAGGAATTTATCGGCTATTGCCTGATTCCCTCCAATAAAGGACAGAGGATGATGGTCATTAAGGGCAATGGCGGCGAGGGTAAATCCCAAATCGGTGCGGTGCTGGGGCAAATGCTGGGCAGTTCCATGAAGGACGGAAGCATTGGTAAAATCTCTGAGAACCGATTTGCCCGTGCCGATCTGGAGCATATCCTCCTATGCGTGGATGATGATATGCGAATGGAAGCCTTGCGCCAGACCAATTATGTGAAATCCATTGTGACAGCTCAAGGGAAAATGGATTTGGAGCGCAAGGGCAAACAGAGCTATCAGGGCTGGATGTTCGCCCGTCTGCTGGCTTTCTCCAACGGAGATTTACAGGCATTGTATGACCGAAGTGACGGTTTCTACCGCAGACAGCTTGTGCTGACCACAAAGGAAAAGCCTGCCGGAAGAATGGATGACCCTGACCTCGCCCAGAAGATGAAAGCTGAGGTGGAGGGCATTTTCCTCTGGGCGTTTGAGGGATTGCAGCGTCTGGTTGCCAACAATTTCAAATTCACGGAAAGTGAGCGCACCAAAACCAACCGAGAGTCCGTCAAGCGTGACAACAACAATATTTTCGACTTCATGGAGTCTGAGGGCTATATCCGGCTGAAAGCGGATGCTTCCATCAGCTCCAAGGAGCTGTACGAAATTTATCGGATGTGGTGTGAGGAAAATTCTCTGCCGCCCCTGAAATCCCGCAGCTTTAGTGACAGTGTGGTGGCAAATTTAAGTCGCTACAATCTGGAACACACCAACAAAATCACAAACTCTGCCGGGCGCAGGGTGTGGGGATTCATGGGAATTGAAGCCGTAGCCCGTCCGAATATAAATGGGTTTTACGACGTTTCGCCGTGTACGTACGTACCGGAGGAATGGCGGGATTGATTTTTTGGTACGTACGTACACAGCGTACGAGCGTAAATCACTCCTGTATAAAACCTTCGTGACGTACCCAAATGACAGGAAAAAGTCAGTCTTTTTTCTGTCAACGGACGGGGCGGTTTCGCAAAACAGCAGCCGTCCGTGCCGGACATTGGAAAGAGGAGCAGACAACTTTCTGATGTTCGGCAGAGGTCGCCGCAGCGACCGCATTACCCTCGGAGAGCCCCTCGGGAGAGCCCACGGCACTTTGCAGCCAGTATGGATGAAAGTGTCATAGTGGGTTATTACACTTCCGCAGAAGTGCCTCTCCAAAGCTACCTGTCTGCAAATCCCAAAGAAAGGAAGGAAAAATATGGCAAGAAATGACGGAGTTGACCGTACCTGTGCAAGAAATATGGATGTCACAGATAATGACATCGGAGATGCACAGGCACACAATGAGCGTGAAAAAGAAATATACAGTAACGAAGATATTATCCCGGAAAGAAGTTCCCTCAACGTACACTTCAAAGAACCTACCGGGAGCTACGCTGAAATGTTTGAGCAGATGAAAGCTGACAACATCATTTCCACCAGAGGTCTGAAGGCGGATGCCGTCCATTTCAACGAAATGGTCTTTGATGTGAACTCTGCGTACTTCGACAATCACGGCGGTTATGAATACGCCAGACAGTTTTATGAGGAAGCCTATAAATCCGCTGTGGAGATTGTTGGCGGTGAACAGTATATCCTCTCGGCAGTCATGCACGCTGACGAGATTAACCGGGCGATGTCCGAAGCACTTGGCAAGGACGTGTTCCATTATCATCTTCATGTGGTCTATGTCCCTGTGGTGGAGAAACAGATTTTGTGGTCGAAACGCTGCAAGGATGAAGCTCTCAGAGGAACGGTAAAGGAAACCATTATGCAGGTCAGCCGCAGTAAAAAGTGGCTGTCCAAACCTGCTGTGGACAAAGATGGAAAACCAATTCTGCAAGTCAATGGTAAGCCTGTTCTCCGAAAATCCTATTCTGTTTTACAGGATGATTTTTTTCAGCACATGAGAGCTGCCGGATATACCGATGTGGAACGTGGAGAGCGTGACAGCACCGAGGAACATCTGACTGTGACCCAGTTTAAGGTGGCAAAGGAAAAGCAGCGACTGGAAGCTGTGACGGCGGAACTGAACCAGAAAGAAGCACAGCTTGACGATACTACACAGGCTGCGGAGAAGAAAAAGCAGGAGCTTAAATCCCTGCAAGCACAGACTAAGGCGGCAACCGGAATAGCGGTGACGGTTCAGGAGCTGGAGTCGATGGGTAAGAAATCTTTTACCGGGAACATCGTCTTGACACCCGATGAATGCCGTACTCTCAAAAATTATGCTGTCAGCAGCTTTGCTGAAAAAGCGGAGAAATTAAAATACCAGCAGAAATATGAAACAGCCAAGAAAGATGCTGGGGTATGGAAAAAACGATATGAGAAACTTCTGGAACAGGCTCAGCCGTATCTGGATGCTGTCAAGCTCGCACCTGAAAGGGTACGGGCTTTTCTTAATGCCGTTTTGACCAGAGGAAAAGAGAAACAGGACATTCCGCAGGAACGTGGACGAAAAAGAAAGGAGAGCACTATTGACAGATAAATGGAATGGTTTTGCCGATTTACTTGCAAATTTAATAGAAAAATATGCGGCGGTTCTGGATATTGATAATCTTCCAGAGCCGCCGTCTTGTTTGGAGGAAGAAAACACATCTGAAGAACCCAGTGACACTATTGAATTGATGGAAAAGCAATGATATAATAGTCGTGGAATAAGTGTCCAAACTCTATGCGAGAGCTACTGTTCTCAACGCATAGAGCTACATAGAATAAAAGCGCAATACCCCGTTGCACAATTAGAAATGAGGTGTTCCGGTGAACAATTATGATGATATGAATCAAAAATCCAATATGATTATTTACACAACAGAAGATGGATTGACAAAAATTGAAACCACATTTGATGAGGATACCGTGTGGTTATCCATTGACCAGATGGCAGAGTTGTTCCAGAGAGATAAATCTACTATTTCAAGACATATAAAAAATGTATTTTCCGAAGGCGAGCTGCAGCGAGAGTCAGTTGTTGCAAATTTTGCAACAACTGCGGCAGATGGAAAAACCTATCAGGTTGACTACTATAATCTTGATGTTATCATTTCTGTCGGCTATCGTGTAAAATCCAAGCGTGGCACACAGTTCAGAATCTGGGCAACTAACATTCTCAAAGAATACATGAAAAAAGGTTTTGCTTTGGATGATGAACGATTGAAAAATCTGGGCGGCGGTGGATATTTCAAGGAACTGCTTGAAAGAATCAGAGACATCCGTGCATCGGAAAAGGTGTTTTATCGTCAGGTGCTTGAAATCTATGCCACCAGCATTGACTACGACCCGAAAGCGGAAATCTCTATCCGTTTTTTCAAAAAGGTTCAGAATAAAATTCATTATGCCATTCACGGACAGACTGCGGCAGAAGTGATTTATACAAGAGCGGATGCGGAAAAAGAGTTCATGGGACTTACCACCTTTGCCGGTAATCAGCCGACACTCAAAGAAGCGATTGTTGCGAAAAACTATCTGAATGAGAAAGAGCTTCGTGCTATGGGACAACTTGTATCCGGGTATCTGGATTTTGCGGAACGTCAGGCAGAGCGTGAACAGGCAATGACGATGCAGGACTGGGCAGAGCATCTGGATCGCATTCTTACCATGAGTGGAGAGCAGCTTTTAATTGGAAATGGAAGCATTACTCATAAGCAGGCTGTTGATAAAGCGACTGGAGAATATCGAAAATATAAGACAAGAACGCTCAGCGACGTGGAAAATGATTATTTAAATTCGATAAAGATGTTGGAACAGAAAACTGACGGCAAAAAATAACAGACGATGAAAGCTGAATTATGCCACAGGCTGTGGCACAAATGAGGATGGCGATATGAAAGAAAAAACAAAAGTATATATTTATACGAGAGTATCTACTGCCGTTCAGGTAGACGGTTACTCCTTGGATGCTCAGAAATCAAGAATGAAAGCCTATGCTGAGTTCAACGATTTTGAAATCGTCGGTGAATATGAGGATGCCGGTAAATCGGGAAAGTCCATTGAGGGCAGATTGGAATTTAACCGCATGATGGAGGATATCAAGTCCGGTAAAGATGGCGTGTCCTATGTGCTGGTGTTCAAGTTATCACGTTTTGGCAGAAATGCGGCAGATGTGCTGTCTACCTTACAGGTGATGCAAGATTTCGATGTCAATCTGATTTGTGTGGAGGATGGCATTGATTCTTCCAAAGATGCCGGTAAGCTGATGATTTCCGTGCTTTCTGCGGTTGCCGAGATTGAGCGTGAGAATATCCGTGTTCAGACGATGGAAGGCAGAATCCAGAAAGCTCGTGAGGGTAAATGGAACGGTGGTTTTGCTCCCTACGGATACAAATTGGAAAAAGGTATGCTGTATATCAACGAGGAAGAAGCCGAGGCAATCCGCATTATCTTTGACCAGTATGTGCATACCGATATAGGAGCTAACGGACTTGCGAAATACCTTGCCAATCACGGTATCAACAAAATTCAGCGGCAGAATGGAAAAAATCCTCTGTTTGATGCAGCCCTGATTCGCAGAATTTTGAAAAATCCCGTTTACTGTGGTAAAATTGCTTACGGCAGGAGAAGAACAGAAAAGGTACATGGAACTCGCAATGATTACCGACTTGTGGAGCAGGAAAATTATCTGTTAGTTGACGGTCTGCATGAAGCCATTGTATCAGAAGGACTCTGGCATGAAGCCCAAGTAAAACTTCTTGCTCAGGCGAAGAAGTATGAAAAGGTCAACAACGGTAAAGACAACAAGGTACACCTGCTGACCGGATTACTTAAATGTCCTATTTGCGGAGCCGGAATGTACGGCAACAAAAGCATCAAGCACAAGCCGGACGGCACGAAATATAAGGATTTCTTCTATTATGGCTGCAAACACCGCACTATGACCCGTGGTCATAAGTGTGAATACAAGAAGCAAATCAATGAGGAATTGCTGGACGGTGCTGTTGCAGAGGTTATTATCAAACTGGTCAGCAATCCGAAGTTTGCGGCGATGATGCAGCAAAAAATCAATATGAAGATAGATACATCCGCCATTGAACAGGAGATTGCCAATTATGAAAAACAGCTTCGTCAGAGCTATGCTACGAAGTCCCGTTTGATTGATGAGATTGATACCCTTGACCCAGATGATAAGCACTACATCAAGCGTAAAGCAGACCTTGATGATCGCCTTTATAAAATGTATGATAAGATAGAGGATACGGAGAATCTGTTGATTGAAGCCAGAGCAAAGAAAATGGCAATAGAAGCAGAAAAACTCACTGCTGACAATATCTACAAAGTGCTGATTTATTTTGAAAAGCTGTACGCTGTCATGGACGAGCAGGAGAAGCGACAGATTATGGAATCGCTGATTTCTGAAATCCATATCTATGAGGAACGACAGCCAAACGGTCAGTGGCTCAAATCCATCAAATTCAAGCTTCCGATTATTGAGGAAGATATGGAAATGAGTTTGGACAGTGATACACATGTCGAGACGGTGACAATGCTCCAAAGGAAAAATACCTGAAACTCCTTGAATTTAGGCACTTTGAGCGACATATCCTGTTTTCTCAAAGTGAACGAAAAGACAAGAAAAAGGCAATTTCCAGTGGTGTAAACGTACAAGTGGTTGTGAGGGTGTAGTTCGGAAACACAAAAATCTGTCGTTCATATTTCATCAAAAATAACTAACAATTCAATAAAGTAACAAAGTGGTCTGAGCCGCTTATTTTCAAGTGATTTTGGAAATAAGCGGCTCTTTTTCGTTCTCGGATAAATGTGCGAGAATAATTGATTTAATCTGAGGTAATTGATTTTATGAAGAAACAAGAAGAATTGTATTCTTTTCCACAACAAAACGATGGTGCTGTGGTGGAAACCGATATCAGAATGATTCCATTATCGGAATTGCATGATTTTAATGGGCATCCATTTAAGGTAGAAAATGATATGGCGCTTTTTGAATTAATGCAGAGCATTGAGAAAGAAGGTGTGGTTGTCCCGGCACTTGCAAGACCGAGAGAGGATGGTGGTTATGAACTGATTGCAGGGCATAGAAGAAAAGCTGCATGTAAATGGGCGGGACTTAACTGTATGCCTGTGGTAGTTCGTGATTTGGATGATAATCAGGCGGTAATCGCCATGGTTGATAGCAATTTACAGCGTGAGCATCTGAAACCCAGCGAGAAAGCGTTTGCTTATAAGATGAAGCTGGAGGCAATTAAGAGGCAGGGGGCAAGAACAGATTTAACTTTTTGCCAAGTTGGCGAAAAGATAACTTCTTCCCAAGTTGGGAAAAAGTTATCTTCGTCACAAATTGTGACGGGAACCTCGGACCAAGATGGAACGAAGTTGGAGAATCCTACCTTGCAAACGCATTCATTGACCAGTGGACATGATGCTGATGGAAAATGGGTGTTGTTACAAGATAAAAGTGTTGGGGATGCAATTATTAGAAGCAATCAGGCACTGGCAATGCAGACGGGGGAAAGTCAAAGGCAGATATCGCGTTATATCCGACTTACCAATCTGATACCCAAAGTGCTTGATATGGTAGATGATGGAAAGATTGCTTTTACCATAGCTGTGGAGCTTTCCTATCTGACGGAGGAACAGCAGTATGAGCTTTATGAGGTAATGGAGGTGGAGCAATGCACACCTTCCCTGTCACAGGCGAACCGTATGAAGCGTATGAGCCAGTCGGGTAACCTTGATATGGATGCGATGTTTTCCATACTTGAGCAGGAAAAACCAAACCAGAGAGAGCAGATTAAGCTTCGGGCAGATTCTGTAGCAAAGTATTTTCCGGAAGATTATACACCAAAGCAAAAGACGGATTTAATCGAGCAGCTTTTGAAGGAATGGTATGAGAAGCACGAGCATGAGAAAAAGCATAGTTCTCACACTAGCCGAGGCAGAGCAAGATAACAGAATGGAGGTAGGACAATGAGCAGAGAATTATCTTTATATGAAGCAATGGGTGGTACTTATACAGAGATTGATGGTGTTTTTTATCCTGATATCAGTATTGAAGAGAGTAAGCCGGATGGAGATTTTGGCATAACAAATGCAGATATCGGAAAGTATGGGCTGTTATGGATTTCCTATATGAAAGAAAACCACCCTGATAGGTATCGCCATCATATAAGAATGGGACAACTTTATGTCAAAGCACAGGAAGTGAATGAGGAGGCGTATGAGATGCTTGATAGGATTATGAATCAGTATCTTGCAAAGCATAAGCCGAAAGACAAGCATTCCACTATGGAAATGTGGAGAATACAGGAGCAGGCAAAGAGACTTGCGGAGGAGGTTATCTATGGAGAGATTGTTTACCAATATCACTAATGCAGGAGCGACTGCAGCACAGAACGAAAATATTATGCACACTGGTTGTTATGCCGGAGAAAGAGAGAATTTTATGAGAGAGAATTTATTTATGACTGAAACAACTATGGCACCTGTTAAGATTGCACTGGATCACGGCTGGAGTTCCATTAAGGGGGAGCATATCTTTATGGAAACTTCAGTTGTTCAGGTGGATTATACACCACTTACCAATCATGGATTGCTGGAGTATAAGGGACAGAAGTATATCGTAGGTCAGGGAAGACTTGGAAAACAGGCAACCAAGACAGAGAATGAGAATTATTTTCTGCTAACTCTTGCGGGAATTGCAAAGGAGCTTCAGTATCAGGGGAAAACACAAACAGAGCATGTGGAATTATATGCAGGAGTGCCACTTACCCTGTTTGGTGCCGAGAGAAAGGAATTTCGTGATTATCTGTGGCATAAGGAAAGAATTTCTTTTAACTTTGAAGGAGTTCATTATTCAATCTTTATTGATAAGGTAAAGATTTATGCCCAGTGTTATGCAGCGATTGCAAATCGTATGGGAGACTTGGACAGATTAAGATGTATTGACTTAGGTTCATGGACATTGGATGTGTTAAGTGTCCGTGACAGGATTCCAATGGATAAGGATGCTTACACTTATGAGCTGGGACTGATTACAGCCATTGAGAGAATTAAGAAGGATGCGTTACCGAAGCTCAAATGCGAAATTCCGGAGGATGATATTATTGATGTTATCCGTGGAAAGCAGTCTAATGTAAATGCTGAATTTGTCCCTTTTGTTGAAAAGGGATTACAGCAGTATGCAGATGAAGTAGAAGCAAAGCTTCGTGAGATTAAGGTGGATTTACAGCATGAGAATATTGTATATGTTGGCGGCGGAGCATGTGTGATGAAGCGTTTTGGCAGAACACATGGCAGGAACATACAGTATGTAACGGATGTGAAAGCAAATGCCATCGGATACCGCTATCTAGCAGAGAATCTCGGATAGGAGGCACTTATGGGAAATGCAATATCATTCCGGTTAAATCCGAAGAATGAAAGTGATAAGAGAATCCTTGACTGGCTGGAAGAAAAGTCCAGCCAGCCGGGATTTTTTAATCTGACTGAAGTAATCAAGAAAGCAATACTCACTGCAATCGAAGACGAGCAAAAAGAGAACCAAGAAAAGTCTATAGAGGACTGGATTAGTGAGGCAATATTACTTTCGAGGGAAGAGTTTACAAAGATTGTAAAGGAATCATCGCAGACGGTGGCTAACAATGTGTTTGCCGGGGTTCTCGGTGCAATGGCACAGCAGGTGAATATGGGAGCTGTTCCGATGTCTCAGATGACAGGAATGGTACCGAATAGTGTGCCTGTTAATGGGAGTATTCATGTAACAGATGTTGAGGCTTTGGATAATGAACTTGCAGCTGATACATCTGCGAAGATGGATAATTCTACAAAAAGCATGCTTGGAAGTCTGTTTGATATGGATGATGATTGAGCTGCAAATTCATATAGATGTATGATGAACTGTCTGACACAAGGGTTAATTGTATGAGAAAATAACATGATATGTAAGATAGTTCTTTTGGTTTGGTATGATTCATTATACAAAGGTCTTACGAAGTATTGCCAAGGCTTTGGAGCAGAAAACAGTCCGCTTGCGGGCTTTTTTTGTCTTTCAAAAGCCGGAAGGAGCTGGGGCTTGGGGATGCCAAATCCCCAACAAGTTCTGCCCTGTATATACAGGGCGGAACTTGCTCTACATTACGCGACTTTAACGGAGCATCAGCCGACTTAGGTCGGCTCGCATCAGTGAAAAAAGGATTTCTTATGGAAAATGATGCGATAGCGTTAGCAGAATTTCTTATGAGGAGTGTGATTGTTAGATTTCTGTAAGACAGGTGTATGACAGAATTCTATATAACCGGCGAGCATATATAACGAGCCGCCATGCAATTCTATTAGAAATATTCGCGAGTACGCGAGCGTATTGGTGAGCGACCATAGGGGAGTGAGGCTATGCACGGGAGGGGAGATGCAGAATCTGCATCGGGGAAAAGTATCTGCCGTATCCGGCAGTTTTATTATTCATATTGGAACAGCAATTAATATTATTACAATTTTACAGATATGAAGTGAAAGCAGGTAGAGATGCCTGCTTTTCTTTATGTCAGAATGGAGGAATTTATGAGAAGTACAGATAACAAGAAAGATAATAAAGTTCTTATGTCTTTGCGTATATACGCAGAGGATAAGGAGCAGATAGAGGAAAAAGCAAGGAAAACCGGACTTACAACGTCGGAATATATCAGAAGATGTGCTCTGGGAAGAAAACTTCCATGCTACGGAGATACAAGTCTGTTGAAGGAGTATTCCATGCAGCTTGGAAAGATTGGTTCCAACCTAAATCAGATAGCGAAACATCTGAATAGTGGCGTTTCCTATTATAGTGTTTACAGCGATGTGAAAGAGGCAGTGAAGGAATTGCTGGACTTAAAGTTTAAGATACTTCCGGCATTGGAGGATGTTGCATGTGGAAGAAAGCACAGACGTAAGATTGAAAAGGATGGTGAAGCATAATGGCGATTATAAAGCATATTTCTGTGAAGAACAGATTTTATTCGGATGCAGTGGAGTATCTGACATGCAAATTTGATGAGTATACGAATAAACCGATTCTGGATGAAAAAGGAAGAATACAGGAGAGAGATTCTTATCTGATAGATGGAGTAAACTGCGATGCAGATACCTTTGGTGCAGAATGCATTGAAACAAACCGGCTGTATGGCAAGAATAACGCTGTAAAAGATGTTAAGGCTCATCACTATATTATCAGCTTTGATCCAACAGATGAAATTACCATAGAACAGGCAATGGAGTTTGGAAAGCAGTGGTTATCGGTATTTGCTCCGGGACATCAGGCAGTGCTTGCGGTGCATCCGGATGGACACAATGGCAGTCAGAATATGCATGTTCATATCGTGATAAATTCCGTCAGAAAGTATGAGGGAAGGAAAGAAAAGTGGCATGACAAGCCCTGTGAATGGAAGCAGGGCTGTAAGCACAAAAGTACCGGAAAGATGATGCACAATGCAAAGAAGTGGGTGATGGAAAGCTGTATCAGACATGGGTTTGAACAGGTGGATCTGCTTACCAAGAAGCACAGGGATAATTACTGGGTGGAAAAGAGGCTTATGAATAAAAATGCCAGCGATGGTGTTGGCATCACATCGAATAGGGAATTGATTCGTAACACTATTGACAAGATGCTGTCCGCTGTAGATTCTTTTGAACAGATGGTAGAATGCCTGAAGGGGATATATGGCTGGAATGTCCGTGTTACGGATAAAACAGTAACCTTTGCCACTTCGGACATGAAAAAGGGAATACGAGGGAATAAGCTTGGTGATGGATATGGCAAAGCGGAGCTTGTGGAACGGATAGCCCAGATTGTAACGGAAAGAGAAGCGGTAAAAGAGGCGCGAAGGATTGCAGAGGAGCAAGCAAAAGCGAAGGCAGAAGCTGCTGCAAGAGAGGAAGCAATCCGAAAGAAAAAGCAGATTGAAGAAGAACGAAAGAAGGCAGAAATCCTGTCGAGGAAACGGAAGCTTGCATATGAGCGAAATAATATTCAGCATAAATATTATAGTGCGGAATTGGATCGTCCTGACTGGAACAGGGAGTATGTAGAGTATCTGGACGCACAATTTATCAGAGATGCTGCTTTGTTATCTGAGGAAGAACTTATAGCACCGATTATGACAAGGGAAGAGTTTGAGAAAGAACAGGCGGTTGTTTTGTATCGTGAAAAGGCTGATAAGGCAGGAGAACTTTGGGATAAGGCATTGTCGGAGTTATCCAGTGTAACACATAAGTGGAAATGGGAATATATGGATTATCTTGAAGAAATCCGGTTTAAGGAATTATCGAATGTAACGCTTCGTGAGGCTAAAGAAGAGATTTTGACTTATGAGGAATTTGCAAAATTAAAGAAAGCGGTAAAAGAGATACAGGAGCAGACTTTTGAAGTGTTTGATAGTTCGGCTGATGCAAAAGATGAGACACAGACTGTTGTAGTGTCAGAGAAAGCAGATATTGAAGTTCCTAAGATAGAAGAAGTGGTATTAGAAAAGGCGGAGGATGCTTTAGAGGTAATTGATTATACCAAGTTGTCTATAGAAGAACGCGCGTCTATTTTGCAAGCACCTACAGATGATTATGTAGCAGAGTACGATGCGTATTGTCAGCGTATGGGATATACAGCAGAAAAGATGAAAAGTGTTCGTTATAAGATGGATGTGTATGATGAATTTATAGAGGAATATCAGTATCGAAAAAAACATTGTGGTATGAGAGGTGATTCAGGAATAGTAAATATTTCAGAAAAGAGAAGAGGAACAAGGTAATATAGTGTTAGATTACTAGGCGGCCTGCGAATTATTGGCAGTACGCCTAGTATGAAAATTAAAGATTTCTAAATTTTTAAGAAAAGAAAAGGAATACACAAAAAAATATATTGACCATATAAGTACAACTATATAGATACACATACTGTAATGAAGAAGGTGTTCACTTGATAATAAAAGAAAAACTATACTCTATTGCACTGCCAGATATGAATGGGAGTACCTTGCTCTATATTTTGTGGTAAGTAGAGAGTGAAAGTGATATAATTGAACAAGGAAATTTAAATTCGTGTAAAAGCCAGAATAAGATTTTCATTAGTCATGGGTTGGACATAGTGCTAGCACCATGTAAGTTGATAGGGATAAGCAAAGCATAGTTTTATAGCAGTTCATAGTAGTAAGTACGTTGTTACGGTGAAATAATATATAAAGAGATAGGTAAAGCAAATGGAATACAAATGTGAAATACCTGTGGAAGGATCAGAAAAAAGGATAATTAGTAAGTTAATAAAGCAAGTGAAAAAAGAGTGGCTTATAAAGGAAGTTGTTAAAAGCAGTCCTGGGTTTTCTGTAATTTACGAAGACAAATTTGAAGAAGGCGAAAATATTTGCTATTTTGTAAAAAAAGAGAATTATTTGTACTATTGTGGACCGATTAATGTACGGCAGAAAAAAATGAAAACTCACAGACTTTGGATATTTGATTATTTATTTTATTTAAATAATCGAATGTGCAAAATTAAAAATCTTTCATATATGTGGGATACGCTGTTTCTAAACAAAATACCTGAAAATATGATATTTAATCCATGTGTGGTCGGAAATTTTGATGGTGTATGGAAAATGCTTAAAGCAAAGGCGGTTTACGATGCCGAACAGATTAAAGATTTGATTGTTGTAGATATGAACCCAAACAGTGATGATATAGACAGAACATATACATTGACTTTTTATAAGAATAGCTATGAAATAAAAAGATTGGAAGGTATATGTAAATTTGAACCTTCGCTATTAAGACAAGGTATTTTTTATTATAAAGCAAGTGATATTGGGGGTTATAAAGAATATGATTTTTCTTCTGAAAAGGAATGCGAAAGCAGTATTAATGATTTAGAATCACGCATTTACTGGCGAGAAGAGGATGATTTTTGGAAGTTGCTTTATTTCCGAAATGATGGGAAATATTTACCTGCTAGAAAAATGAAAGCAGAAGAATTGGAGTTGTTTCAAAAAAGAATACCTCGACAAACTTTTGGATATCATGAATATTATTTTGCAATAAAAAATCCTATTGCTGAAATTGTTATAAAAGATTATTTTGCCCAATATGCAGAAGTAAAATTGCTAGAACCAATGTTTTTGGAGGATTTTTCGCATAATTATAGGATTAGGATTGCAAATGATAAAATGGAGTTTATTTATCTATGGTTATTTCTTTTGAAAGAGAGAATGATTACATATCCTTCTGTTTGTGGTATTGAAATTAGGCATATAATAAGTTACTTGAAAAATAATTTGTGGATCATAGATAAAAAGGAGATTGACGAAGCAGTAAAGACTATTCTAAAAAAAACATCTAAAAATTCGCATGAATTAATAAAGTATTGGATGACAGTATATCCTTATAATACACTGTTGGATGACTGTTATATGACTGATAAGACAGAGTATTATCATTTGTGTAATAATCTAGAAGCTATTCGACGAGAGTATTCAAAAGTTGTGCAAAATTTAACTGAAGAGGGGAAAATAAACGCAAGATGGAAAAGTGAATTTTCTTTGTTTATGTTGGTTAAATCATATTTTCCAAATACTATTTATCAATATCGTTCAGTATGGTTGGAAGGGCAATCTCTTGACATGTTTATACCAGAATTGTCAATGGGAATCGAATATCAAGGTTTGCAACATTATGAAGCAGTTGATGTTTTTGGTGGAGTAGAAGGCTTGCAAAATACAAGACGGCGAGATGAAATAAAACGTAAAAAATGCAAAGAAAAAGGAGTAAGACTTATAGAGTGGCATCATAATACCGATATTATAGATGTTAATTTTATCAAAATTTTAAATGATTTGCATATAGAAGTACCGCAGAAAAAACAAGTAGAATTTGTATTTGAAAAAGAATCACCCAAAATAGAAGTTAAAAAACAGGCTATTTATCAGTATGCTCTGAATGGTAAATTTATTGCTGAATTTTCTGATATTTCAGAAGCAGCAGAAAAGAGTGGAATTAAGGAGTTTAATATTCAACGTGCTTGTAGGGGCTTTAGAAGTACAGCAGGTGGTTATCAATGGAAAAAGGTGGAATTGCCTTGTGAACAGAACAGCATTGCACCGATTGTTAAGAAAAAATTAAGTGGCGAGGCGAGAAAAATAAAGCAGTTTAGTTTAGATGGAAATTATATAAGAATGTATGACTCCATAGCGGATGCTGTAAGGCAGACTGGTATAAATTCTAAAAGTATTAGAGATGCGGCGAACGGAAAACAGAAGCAAGCAGGTGGATATAAATGGAAATATGATATGACAGAGTTTGGTGTGGTAAAGGGGAGTGATTGATGGATTGGGAGAGACAAATATGAAAAATAAATTAATCAGTTAGGGTTAATAGAATAAGATTATTATAAAATAATCAGAAAGTATAGAGATGGAGAATGAAAGATAAATTCAAAAAATTTGTAAGACAACATTGGATTTTTATATGGGCTTTGCTAAGTGTTGTTTATGCGGCTATAGTTCAATTATTGTTTTCATTAAAAACATCAAATCAATTTTTGGTGGCACATTGGGGAGCAGGAGATATATTGACATATGCATCAACTATTTCCCTTGGTTTGCTTGCAATGTGGCAAAATAAAAAGCAGCAAGAGGAAAATGATATAACGCAAGAGCGAATGGAACGAATTATAATTCATGCAAACGAGCTGAGTATAATATCTAAAATGATAGAACATGAAGAGCGGCGCGTTAATGAACTTGATAAGTTGTTGAATAGATTTATGCAAAATTGCGATCCGCAGGCAGTAGCGATAGCGTATAGTTCTGATGATAAAATAGTGTGTATGACACAAGTGACTGAGTTGGAAAGAACAATAGATAAAGATTTTTTTGCTATAAGTAGATTGTTGGCTGAAGATAAAGTGCTAAAGTTGGATCCTGATAATGCCTTAAAAGTAGCTTTTGCTAAGTTGTATCAAACTGTCAAAAAAGACATTGGTGATATATGTCAGGAGAAAATAGATATGTGTGACATACATGCGGTTGAAAAAATGGCAGGGAAATTGTCGGCAGAGCGAGATACATTTATGAAAGAAAAAGAGGAGTATTTGGAGAGTATTCAAAGTAAATTAAGAAAATTGTTGTTTGAAGAAATTGCATTAGAAGATGCTAGAAAGATGTATAATTAAAGCAGTGATATAAAACAAGCTGACTTGAAAAAGTAAATTCCATCGTGATTTAAATTTTGCTGATTTAACGAGAAATTTTTAGACTAAATCTCTCATTTTCTGCTATAATTAATGCAACTTATCGAAATTTCCTCGATTTCTAGGCATGCTAAATAGGCTACTGGAATTCGGTGTGCTAGACTAAATTCCACCAGCCGCATCTTAAAAATGTGAAAAGTTTACATCCAGTCTGAGAGCAGATTTCGATTAGTTTTATTAACGTTTAAAGCGTTGGAGCCTCGTATAAACCATCAGGTGGTAGGAGAAATGAACCAATCCACAGTATCTTAAAATAGCATAGTCTAACCTATGGAAAAGGTAAAGAATGACTATGACAATATAATAGTAGGAGAGAATATTAAAAATGGGGAAATTAATCTTTTTTTTAATTACAGTTTTGTTTATTAGTATAGCCACAAAATTATATAAAGGTCAATGGAGTTGGTTTATACCCGAATATAATATGCTTCCTGAGGACAAAAAAAAAGAATATAACAAAAATAAACTTTGTAGGGCATATTCATATTGTATGATTATATGTGCCTTAGCAACTTTTTTACTGCTTCTAAATGAATTTTTTCCATCGAATATACTTTTTGCAATTTCTTGTGGTTTGTTTGTAATATCTATGTTTTTTTTGATTTTTTGGATGCTTATAAACAATGGTGGGAAAAAGTAGGAATAATGCTTAAATCAGCTTTAATGAAAATATTGAGTATTGTATCAAATATTTTAACAAGATAGGTTATATTAATAGATGGTGCTCTGATATCACTTATATTTGGACGTTTGAAGGATTTGTATATCTCACAAGCGTTATGGATTTATATTCCAGAAAAATTGTTTCCTGGGTACTAAGTGAAACGCTGGAGGCATCTCATGTAGTAAAATGTATTGAAAAAGCAAAACAGTCCAGACATATTGAAAATCCGCTGATTTTTCATTGTGACAGAGGATGCCAATATGTATCAGAGACATTCCACAAGGCAACCGCTGGAATGATTCACAGCTATTCCAAGAAAGCTTATCCATGGGACAATGCCTGCATAGAATCGTTCCATGCTCTTCTGAAACGAGAGTGGATTAATCGATTCAAAATTTTCAACTACACTCATGCATATAAACTAATTTTTGAATATATTGAAACATTCTATAATACAGTCCGTATTCATAGTCATTGTGGATATTTGTCTCCAAATGAATATGAGGAACAATATCTGAAAAACTTGGAAACGGACGTAACAAACTTAGCGAGTTAACAATTACATAAAGAGAGAAAATTGGTTGTATTTAATTTGTACTTTTTCTTGACATAGGACCATATCAGCTTAGGCGTCAGATTAACCTTATCTGGTTCAATCGGCTTAAGCTGAAATGCTTTTAAGATATCCAAACAGACGGAAGTTGACGCAATGGCAAAGGCAATCGATGATGAGATAGATGCTCTAGAGAAAAAGCAGGCCAGCACAAAGCCAGGAACATCCAATAATTGTTCACAGACAGACGATACAAGTAACCTTGCTTTGTGGCTTATCCTGCTGTTTGCTAGTGGTGGTGTAACCATCGGTACAACGTTTGTAAGCAGAAAGAAAAAGTATAACAAATAACTGAATAGTGCTCCTTTGCTCGTAAGATAGAGCAAGACAAAAGCGTCGTAGCAATACGGCGCTTTATTATTGTATTTATGTTATTTTTTTGAGCTGTCTGTAATTTGTTCTAACATACCGATACTTTCAATAAAATCCTTTTCAACTGGAGAGAGGATATCATCCAGTCGATTCTTATATTTATCATATTCCGCATGAGCTTTTTCGATAGCCTGTTTATGGCTGATGCGACCGCTGCTGGTAAGAATATCACGTCGGGTCATTTTCAGATAATCGTCAATGGTTTCCAGCCAGTCTTTCATATACATAGGTTCTTTGTTAAGGGCGTGTACCTCAGCAATATCAAGGTAGGCGGTGACAATCTTATTGAGAGCATCAAGCTCCTGTTCAGTAAGATAGTTCTTTGCTACTTCTACATCAGAACGACGGATTTCGTCATGCTCCCACGAGGTAAGCCCCATATTTTCTTTTTCTGCATCGGCACGCTCATAGATTACTTCTGCGGCGGTATGCTTGTGGGCAGCCCAGTGCATTTTGTTTTGCACTTGTTTGAAGAACAGGACAGAGCTTTCAGCATGGGGATCATAATCAATACTGGTTGCATAGATTTCCAGAACTTTTCTCCAAAATACTTTTTCTGAAGAGCGGATGTCTCTGATACGGGCAAGCAATTCATCAAAGTAATTGCCTCCGCCAAGTCTTTTTAGTCGGTCATCATCTAAGGCAAATCCTTTTTTCATATATTCCTTTAATATTCCCATAGCCCAGATACGGAACTGTGTACCACGGTGGGATTTCACACGGTAGCCGACGGAGATAATGACGTCAAGGTTATAGTGATCTACCTGATATGTTTTTCCGTCAGAGGCAGTTGTTGCAAATTTTGCAACAACTGAATTTCGTTGTAATTCACCTTCTTCAAATATGTTTTTGATATGCCTTGAGATAGTAGATTTATCTCTTTGAAAAAGCTCTGCCATTTGGTCTAGTGACAGCCATACAGTATCTTCATCAAAGGTAGTTTCTATCTTGGTTAAGCCATCTTCGGTTGTGTACATAATTATGCTTGAATTTCTCATATAATCAGTCCTCCTGTGCTGGTGTATTATTTTTCTTTGCCCTGCTCTTATATACATTATACTGATTCTTGCATTGTGGAGAGCAGAATTCCATGTTTGATCTTGTGGCAGCAAATGCCTTGCCGCAGTGTTTACATACCTTCAGGCTGGAATCGTCATCGGTCAGCATAAAGGAAAACATCATCTGTATGCATAACAGTAAGGAATTGAAATCCCAAATTAAGGTAGGGCGTTCACGCAGTTCAATGTGATAGGTGGGAGCCACACCGCCAAACGCAGTCATTCCCTGACGATAGAGGCTTCGTTCGTTTTCATCAAGTTTGTCATAGTCTTGATAATACAAAAAGCTTGAGAAAAAGGTAAATGCCCAGTCACGGAATACTTCAATCAGCCAGTCATAGGATTCGGCATATTCTCTTTGGAAGCTCATCATTACTGCCTGTGGCTTGTTTTTCATTGTCATAATAAGTGCCATCATTTCCGGGCTGTCTGTACTCCAACTGGATTCGCTACATTTCTTACGAAAATTAATCTTATCGAAAGGGAAGAAGCAGGACAGATATCTTTCCGTCGAAATATTTTCTTCTTTGATGAAATGATTTTTCGGCAGATAGACTGCTTCATATGTAATAAAGTCCGGTGTGGTGGGAAGTGCTGTTATAAGTCCCAGCATACCGTACTCGGACACAAAGCCCATAATGGCTTCTTTTAATTCTGATTCGCTTGCCTTGTTCATGGCGGTAGTACCGATATTGATTGCGGTCAGCACCAGCTTCTCATAATCCTTGATAGGATTGTAGATGGATGGCTTGGCATCGGCTGCAGGGGTGATATAACATTTCCCATCTGCAGAAGTGCGCCATTCATATTTATTATATCGTACCCAGTTTGAACTGGAGTTCTGAAAGATATCCTTCATTGTAATTCCTTTCTTTGCAAAAACTATTACTATAATAACATGTTTGAATACATTTTCAAACAGCTTTTTCATCATTTGCATTATTTTTATTGTTGTTCTTCTTGATGATTTTTTCTTGTTCTGGTTCCAGCTTTGCCTGTTCCCTTGCAATCTTTCTCGCCATAACCCCAATCTTTTTTAGGAGTGCAAGTTTTTCTTTGTCGAGTTTTTCAAGGGCTGCCGGTAAATCTTTTGCATGTCTGGACAGAAAATCCAGTTCTTCACCAGTAAAAGGAAAATCCTGTCCCTGCCTGTCAGCCAGTACAAGAAGTACTTTCTTTTCAATCTGTCCAAGGACAGTGGAGCGGACACCACGGATATTTCTGTCACTCTGATTACGCAGGGCAGCCATCTGATTAGCTGTAAAATCCCTAAGATATAGGAAGTATATCAGCTCCTTGTGGTCGTCCTTTAAGTCGTAAATAATCTTGGAATAGTCCTCATCGGAAAGAGAATTGTGCATTTCATAAGGGCAGTTAGAAATGATGTCTATAAAGTCTCCCTTCATAAGCTGTCGCCAGTAAGCATGATTGATAGGAGCCGGGACAATAATGGCAAGAGGTGCCACATCCTTCTTGCTGTCTATGTTTTCCCTGCCTATTTCGTGGTAGCGTTCTTTTCGTTCCCGGTTGTCATCCAGATGATCCCATTCCTTTATTACTTCTTCAAAATCTGAAACAGTACGGGCACTGTCCTCTAGTCGCTTTAAAGCAATGGCACGAAGCTCCCTTTTTAACATGGTTTTATTTGAGTGCTCGTCTTCTGGCTGAAAGTCATCATCCTTTATGGGATGCAGTTCCTGATCCAAATCCATTTCATTAAAATGCTCTAATTCAATTTGTAATTCTTGCCGGGATGCTTCATAGGAAATATCTTCCTCTATTGAGGTTGCACCATCTTCGTTATCGAAGCCATGCTCGTACTCCCAGAAGTCTAGTAATTCCTGATGTTTTGTAGGGTTCATTTATCTGTAATACCTGCCTTATTCAAAATAATTAAAGTTCATTGTTCACAAAATCGCTTCTGCAAAGTTTTCTTTTTTCAAAAACACTTCCGCAAAACCACTTCTAAATCTCCTATAAGTGAGAGAGTAATCTTTTTAAATATAAAAATATTACTTCAAACATTAAAAGTGAAATGATTCATACAATCAGTATAGCATAAAACAAACGTATGTTCTACAACTATTTAATAAAAATCGAATATTTGTTTGTTGATACTGGCGGAGTAGCTGTGAATAGCAATTGCTAGTGTATGTGAGATTGGTTGTTTGTAATTCGAGAAAAACAGTATTTTGAGAGGAGGTTTTGCTATGGAGTGGTATCAGATGGATGCAGGAAAGTGTCTGGAATTCAGCAAGAAAATGGCGGTGCTTAGAAAACTGGTTCGCCTTGGGCTGATTTCGGAAAATGAATATATTCGGGCAAAGAATAGGATTATGAGTTCATATCACATTCTGGAGTCGGAATATTTCAAGACCGGTACAGGAAAAAGGGTTGCTTAGACAACCGCTTGTATACGTTCGTTCATATTTTTATTTTTAAGTATGCTTGGTGTTAAGAGGAACACGAAGCAAAGATTTCAATTTAAGGAGGATTTTATTATGGCAGAAGTAGAAGTAATTAAGGCGGTGGATGGACCAGTTCTTCGTAAGAGGGATTATGAGGGCAATCCGGTTGTTATCACAAGACAGAGAGTTGCGGCATATGTGCGTGTCAGCACCGATGGTGACGAGCAGCTTGAGAGTTTCCAGTCTCAGAAGCAGTATTATCAGGACAAGATATCGGAAAACCGGGACTGGGTTATGGTTGGCATTTATGCGGATGAAGCGATTACAGGAACAAAGGTCGATAAGCGTGAGCAGTTCCAACGTATGATTCAGGATTGTATGGATGGAAAAATTGATGTGATTATGACAAAGTCTGTATCACGATTTTCCAGAAATACGGTTGATATCCTGCAGTATGTGCGCCTTTTAAAGGGAAAAGGTATTGCAGTGATTTTTGAAAAAGAGAATATCAATACCTTGACGGAACAGGGGGAAATGATGCTTACACTTATGGGAACGCTGGCTCAGAACGAAGTGGAATCCACATCAAAAAATGTGAAGCTGGGCATTAAGATGAAGATGAAGCGTGGAGAACTGATGGGATTTAACGGTTGTCTTGGTTATGATTATCATCCGGAGGATAAGACAATTACAGTTAATGAAGCAGAGGCGGAAACTGTGCGACTGATTTTTGAATTGTATTTACAGGGATATGGTACTTATACCATTGCAAAACGACTGGAGGCACTTGGAAAAGTAAATAAAAAAGGTGTGGTAAAATGGACGGACAGCGGTGTCCGAGGCATTATCAAGAATGAGAAGTATAAAGGTGACCTGCTGTTGCAGAAAACCATTACCACAGATCCGATTTCCAAGAGACGTATTGAAAATTTCGGTGAGGAAGAACAGTATTATGTCCATGATCACCATGAGCCAATTGTAAGCAGGGAAGTATGGGAGCAGGCGAAAGAAATTCGTCTGTCCCGTAATCATCCATCAGATACGAAGGCTGATGGCAAGAGGGAAAAGTACACTAAGAAATATGCATTTTCCAGCATGTGCGAGTGTGGCTTCTGCGGTACGAAACTTACAAGGCGCACCCTTCACAGCGGTTCAAAATATGAAACACCGGTCTGGTATTGCAGAAATGCCGCTAATAAAGGAAAGCATAACTGCCCGAACAGTAAGTCGATGCGTGAATCCATATTAGAGAATGCATTTCTTGAGGCATATAAGTTGTTAGCTGGAAGCTTTGATGATGTGATAGACTCCGTTATTGATACGATTGAGGGAATCAGTACGAATAATGAGGATATCGGCAGATTAAAAAAGGAGCAGAAAGCTTTGGATAATTTGGAGCAGCGCAGAAAGAGGCTTACGGACTTATATTTGGATGAAGGAATTTCTAAGGAAGCATATGATGAAAAGTATGAGGAGCTGACCATGAAAATCCAGAAGACAAAAGAGTCTATTAGAATTCTTCAGGATAATGTCTCTAATCAGAAGGATGTCAGCAAGAGAATGGCAAGCCTTAAGAAAGCACTTTCGGATGGAGATATTCTGGATGAGTTCGACAGAGTTGTATTTGAAAGTATTGTGGAGAAGGTTATCGTTGGAGAAACCAATGATGATGGCACGGTAGATCCGTTTAAGCTGACCTTTGTTATGAAAGGGAATGGCAACAGTGTTGTCCCGAATGCAAAGGCATGGTTCAAATCTGAAAAAAGCACAACAAAGACCGCATAGATTGTGGTATACTATTTAAGGTAGCAAGGCACCTGCTGTTTTATCAGTAGCAGGTGCAATGATATAAAAACATTCATAAGGAGGGCTTGATTATGGCTGATCAGACTTTACCATTGAATGTTAGTTATGAGATGAAAGCAGACGATGAAAGACAGAATTGTGTAGGAATGGAGAGCGACGAAGAATTGTGTTCTTCTTCATCAGACTCTGCTGAGGAATTGTATTCTTCTTCGACAACCGACGCATATAGAGACAATAGTTGCACTACATCGGACAGATTTGTAAGAATCCTTGATTTTAGGCACTTTGAGAGGTTTTTCAGGTTTGACCAGAGTGACCGAAAAACATACAAAAAGGCAATTTCTGATGGAGTAAATGTGTCTGTGGTATTGGACTGCGGCTTCGGAAACACATCAAAGGAAAAGTAATATTTTTATCATTCAACTAAATAACAGAAGCGTGAAAGACCGTTCATTTTCAAGAAAAATTGAAAGTGAGTGGTCTTTTTTTATACCTTTAAAACGGATTTTTATTAAGACGTTTTAAAGGGCTGATTCGATGTGTTCGAGAAAGGCGATATTATGGAGACGATCCGGAATGTAGATGTAAACAGATTGCATGATTTCAAAAATCATCCATTTAAAGTAGAGATGAATACAGAATTGTGCGAGCTTATGAGAAGTATTGAAAAAGAAGGAGTGCTTGTGCCACTTCTTGTAAGGACTAATCCATACGGTGATGGATATGAAGTTATATCAGGACATAGAAGGAAGGAGGCAGCAATTTGGGCAGGAGAGACGAAGGTTCCGGTTGTGATAAGAGAATTAGATGATGATCAGGCAGTTGTGGCAATGGTTGATTCTAATCTGCATAGAGAGAATCTCAAACCTAGCGAGAAAGCATTTGCGTATAAGATGAAGCTGGATGCAATGAAACATCAGGGAAAGCACCTTGACAGTGGGGCTTTGGCTCAAGTTGGACCAAAGTTTACAGATGGAAGTCAGCTAAATGAGAAGGGCAATAATACAAGTACAATAAATAGTAATGAATTACTTGCAAGACAGGTGGGAGAGAGTGTGGCACAGATAAAACGATATATAAGGCTTACAAAGCTTATCCCAAAGATACTTGATATGGTTGATGATGGGAAGATTGCATTCACGATTGCAGTAGAACTGTCTTATCTGTCGGAGAATGAGCAGTATGAGCTTCATGCAGTCATGGATTTAGAGCAGTGCACACCATCATTGTCGCAGGCAAACAGGATGAAACGTATAAGTCAGAGCGGAAAGCTGGATATGGATGCAATCTATTCAATATTGGAAGAGGAAAAACCGAACCAGCGGGAACAGATTAAGATTTGTGCCAGTACACTTGAGGAGTATTTCCCAGATGATTTTACTCCAAAGCAAAAGGTGGAACTTATAGAGAGGCTCGTAAAAGAGTGGCATGAAAAACAGATTAAAGATAATGGAAGGAACAGGTGATTATATGAATAAAAATCAGAATATACGATTTAATATGGATAAGGAATCCGATATTATGGCATGGGAGAGCCTTCACAGCAAAGATGTGGGGGAAAGATTTAAGTCACAAAACAGGTTCGTGATTGAAGCAATCAATTATTATTATGAGAGAGTTATGCGTATGCAGGAAGATCCATATCTGGAAACAAGGGAAAAAGAAGATGCATTTGCGGACAGGATAGTTGGAAAGGTAGAAAGGAAAGTACTTTCCAATCTTCCTGCCTTACTGGGATTATATGTAAAGAAAGATTATGAGGAGGAATAATTATGGCGATAGACAGGACAGTTAAGTTTACAGTGAGATTAAATATGCTTAATCCGGCTCATGTAACTATTAATAAGGTTCTGAATGAGTTAAATTTGGATATATTTAAGTCAAAGAATCAGTTTTTTATAGATGCAGCAACTTATTATATCGAGAATTATGGGCAGGAAGAATTAACGCAGCCAAAGAAAGAGAAAGAGCCGGAGTTTGTATCAACAGAAGATATGGAAGCAATTGAGGAAAGAATCAGGCAGGCGGCAAAGGAAGAAGCACGTCAGGAAGCCAATAAGGAAGTTATGACAATGGTAGGAAGTCTGCTGGCTGCAATTCAGACTGGTGGAGGTGCTATGTCGGTAATGAATAAAGCTGATGCTGCTATGGAGACAGGAACGAAAAGCATATCTGATGAGGAGTCAGAGGATTATGAAGAAGATGAGACATTAGTACAGAGTGCACTAAGATGGATGATAAATGATTAGCAATAGAATATAGATTATAGAGACAGGGACTGTGTAGAAATACATGGTCCTTATTTTTATCTGCAAATATTGTAGCGACTGCTGGCATAAAACGATGGTAGAAATGAAAAGCGACTGAACAATCCGACGGCAGTAACTTAAAATGCCGTAATAATCCGACGGCATGGAACTTGAACGAAAGAAAGTCGGAAAAGGAACAAAGGAAAAGTGATGGCACAAAGCGACGGCATTATATAAGAGCGACGGCATAAAGTGAAGTCAGCTATGAAAAATGCTGTAACAAATTGCCGTCAATTAATGTGAAAAGACACCTTTACGAGATTTTAGACAATTATCAGAGCAAGAGATGCTTCAAGCAAGGGGCAAGAGAAGTTCAAATACAGCCCTCGGCGTTTGAGAGCGAAATACACCCTTCGCACAAAACTTCGTTTTGTACTCCGGGGATTTCGCGATTGCATCGAGCCTGAGAATAAATATTACTATGGCTGCATTTGAAGAATTAAATGTAGCTGATAAAAAGAAGGAGATGATAGCAATGCCAAGACATTCATTTATACAGATGACGAAACTCCATAATGTCATGGGGAGAATTGATTATATAACAAGTACAGTTAAACAGGAAAATCTATATGCCATATATGCGACACAGCCACTTCGTTCTTTTTGGAAAGATCTTGCAAAATGCAACAGAGAAGAATTTGCTAAAAGTGGAACGATAGGAAAATATATTGAGGCAAGAGAGCTGATTATAGCATTACCGGAAGGCTTGTATCATTATGAGCATGATTATCTTATCAAACATTTTGCTACGGATTTCAAGAAAAAGTATGGTGTGGACTGCTATGCAGCCCTGCATCATAACAAAAGAAAGACAAACTTTCATATTCATCTGATATTTGCAGAGAGGACGAAACTGGAAAAGCCGGTTGTTAAGGTAGCATCAAGAAACATGTTCTATGATGAAAGAGGGAAACATGTGCGTACTAAGAAAGAGATATTGGATGCAAGTGGTGACATCCGTAATGGCTGTAAGATTATCAGAAAAGGCGAGGTCTATGAGAAAAAAGAGTTTTCTATAAAAGTCGATAGATTTAAAAAGGATTCATTTCTTGATGAGGCAAAGGTGTTTTTTACAAATGAAATAAATCAGCTTGTGCTGCATGAAGAGGATAAACTTAAAGTCTTTGATAAGAACAGTCCATATCTTGCTACTAAAAAAATAGGCAAAAATAATCCAATGGAAGAACAAATAAAGGCTGACAATGAGGTACGACAGGAATGGAACAGGACTGTTGACAGAGCAATTGTAAGCGGAGTGTCAGAAGAGGACATATCAAGGATAAAGAAGAATGAAATAACAGAAAAGGTAAGGTATTCCATAGATTTATATGGAGACAGACCGGATCTTCTTGCAAGTATTATAAAGCTTGCTATTGCAGTGCTTGAACTTCTTATTAATCGCATTATGCTGGCTGCGGTTGGTGTGGCAGAAAAGATGCTGGATATTGTGCCAGAAGAAAGTAGAAATATTGAGGCTAAGACTTATCCAACAATGCCAACAATGTCACCACTTGCAAAAAAATACCTAAGTCTTCAGAATATCTATGATGAATTACAAAAGCAAAATGAAGCAATATTTGCGCAGGAGCATAAACGCAGCGAGCAGGAGATAGAATTGTCAGAATGTAATGGTGCATTTAAGGCACGAAAGCGTGGAGGGTTGCAGAATCAAATATATGAACTGAACAAACTGATTGATAATATGAAACGCTATTTGTCATCTATTGTGCAACGACATGGTTATGATAATGTAAGGGATTTTTATAGTACTTATTATGCGGCTAAAGGTGAATATGCTGATTATGTGAAAGATGTTGAGGAATGGAATGTTAATCACGTTAAAAAGAATGAGAATATTCCAACTGAAGAGAATAGGACAGATAGATATCAGATTGGCGAGGAAAGGAATTTTATGAGAGATAAAGACAAAGAATATTTAATCAAAAAAAGATGATGTAATAGAGTGCTCTGGAGTGCTTGAGAAATTCAAGTTGAGATTGAAAAAATATCAGTATGCATGATATAATACTATATTATGAGAAGTTAAGTGAATATTGTGGTGGATAGGAGAATATTACATTGACAGTAAATTATGATAAGCTGTGGAAGCTGTTAATAGATAAAAAAATCAGCAAAACGCAATTGGTACATAAGAGCGGTATAAGTACAAATGCTATGGCTAAAATGGGAAAAAATCAATTTGTCAGATTGGAAGTGTTAATTAGGATATGTGATATTCTCCATTGCCGGATAGATGATATTATTGATTATTCTATGGATGTAGAAACAGAACGAGGAGGTAACTCTTATGAAATCTAATTTTGACTTTTTACAAACAGAGTTTCCTGTTTTATCAACGTTTGGTTGTCAGGCTGAAAAGTATTGCTTTTCTGATCCTAATTCATGCCTTATGAAATTGGGAATGATAGGGGAGAGCATTGTTAATTTAATGTTTACTTATGACAGAATCCAATTGCCATATGATAATACGGCAGTTACAAGAATAGATACTCTTCAAAGAGAGGGATTGCTAACAAGAGATTTAACGGATATTTTACATGCTCTTAGAAAAGCCAGAAATAAAGCTGTGCATGAGAATTATGATTCTGAATCAGAATGTAAAATTCTGCTTCAAATGGCTTATAGTCTTTGCGAATGGTTTATGCAGACTTATGGAGATTGGAATTATCAGCATCATGATTTTATTATGCCTGAATTAGAAAATAAGAGAGTTTCGGTTACACAGGAAGAGAAAGCTGCAGAAGAGAGACAGGCAGAAGAACTTACAAAACAGGCAGAACAAAAAGCAAGTACAGCAGAAGCTATTTCTAAATCAGAGCGTCAGAAGCAGGCTGGTAAAATGGCAAGTCAGCGCCCTAAATCAGAAGCTGAAACTAGATATATTATTGATGAACAATTGCGTCAAGTAGGCTGGGAGGCAGATACAGAAAATCTTCGTTATTCTAAAGGAACTCGTCCAGCAAAAGGACATAATATGGCTATTGCTGAATGGCCGACAAATTCTTCAGTAGGACAGAGCGGACGTGTAGACTATGCATTATTTGTTGACACTAAGTTGATAGGTGTCATCGAGGCAAAAGCAATACATAAGGATATTCCGTCTGTTATTGATTATCAGGGAAAAGAATATCCGCGTAATATTCGTAAGGAAGATTCAGAGTATCAGATTGGAGAATGGGGTGAATATAAAGTACCATTTACTTTTGCTACCAACGGAAGACCATATCTAAAGCAGCTTGAAACAAAGTCAGGAATATGGTTTTTAGATTTGAGAAGCCCTGCAAATAATCCGACAGCTCTTCATGGGTGGATTAGTCCTATGGGAATGGTAGAATTGCTGGAGAAAAATCCTCAAGAGGGTAATTCAGCATTGAAGGCATTGCCATATGATTTTCTTACAGATCCTAATGGGTTAAATCTGCGTGAATATCAGTTAAATGCGATAAAAGCGGCAGAACAGTCAGTTATTGAAGGAAAAAAGAATATCCTTTTAGCTATGGCAACAGGAACAGGAAAAACACGTACTGTACTAGGTATGATTTATCGCTTTTTAAAGACGAACCGATTCAAACGTATATTGTTTCTTGTTGACCGTACTTCTCTTGGGGAACAGGCATCAGATGTATTCAAAGAAATAAAGTTGGAAGACTTAATGACACTTGATGAGATATATAATATCAAGGGACTTGAAGATAAAAATATTGATAAAGACAAAAAAGAATCCCCAAAAGATCCTCTTCACAGTTCCTTCTCCCCCATTTTCTTTTTTATATACTGCTTGCCGAAGTGCAGCACCAGCACGCCTGCCGCAATCTTCACGGCGGCATACAGCGCCGGGAACAGCAGAATACCCATGGGAAATCCGTCAAATACATTTACAGCGCTCATCTCTCTGCCCTCCTCACCAGCCGATCAGGCCCGTCAATCCGCTGATCATCCCCCGGTACGCCAGATAGAACAGCACCAGCTGCACCAGGTCCAGCACGCCCCAGACGATCAGCAGCCACCCCAGCAGGTACCACTTCCGCTTGGCGAAGGCCAGAAACCGCTCCACCCAGTCCCTCTGTTCCCGGGGCGGCTTCTCTGTCTTTGTCTCGCTGCTCTCCGGCTGTGGCCGCAGCAGGTAGTCGGTGGTGACGTCGAAGATGTCCGCCAGGGCCACCACCTTGTCCGTCTCCGGCATGGTCTCGTCCCGCTCCCAGCGGCTGACGGCCTGCCGGCTCACCTCCAGCCGCTCCGCCAGCTGGTCCTGGCTCATACCGGCCCTCTGCCGGAGGGATTGCAGCTTTTCTCCGAATGTCATAGGCATTCTCCCTTCTTCTGGATGCCATCAGACTATCAAATCCGGCGGTTGCATGCCAGCAACCGGCTATGGAACTTCCGCAATCTGCAGTTGCGTCCCCCTTCAACATAGCATATTTCCTGTCCCGGTGCAACGGCCCGGGGCGGATTTTGAAAAAGAGGCCGGGACAGAGCGCAATCTCTGTCCCGGCCTAGCG
>ERZ1106929.609-NODE-609-length-38395-cov-5.697157_pt1 | contig 38395 bp, 31 predicted proteins | sample MGYA00403662_ERZ1106929 | MGnify/ENA primary metagenome ERZ1106929 (study PRJEB35170, sample SAMEA104062442) | human gut metagenome | biome: human gut; feature: human-associated habitat; material: faeces | place: Denmark | collected 2013-02-20 ... | reverse complement strand
CTCAGTTGGGAGAGCGTTCGGTTCGCATCCGAGAGGTCGAGGGTTCGAATCCCTTTAGGTCCACCATGAAGCAGACTTGCGTTTTACAAGTCTGCTTTTTTCATTCTTCCGTGTCATATAAATGGCTGGCTCTTCGCTGTCCCTTCCCTCGCACTCGGTTCCCAAGGTCTTGAAATCCTTGAATGAGACATTAAACCCCACCTCTAGCGTATAGTCCCGGTGCACATAGACAGATTTTATTAACATATAAGAGAAAGCAGATGGGGTGCCTTTGGGCGCTCCATCTCGTTTTTATCATACACTTAGACAGAGCTGAGTCCCGCCTGCGCTTAAAATTCTGATTGTAATTGAATATCGCACTTTCTGCGTTTTGTTCGTTCTATGTAATAGAGAAGAAAAATGTTTCATCAAGGGAAAAGCAGAAACAATATCAAGATGATGCGGGATATTTATCAACAAGCGGCAGATAAGCTCTACATGAAAAGTTGTAAGATGGCCGCACGCCGAATCGAGCGGCTGTGCAACCTCTGTTGGGATCGGCTTCAAGAAGATGAGGGACTATTAAATCGAATCGTTGGCAGCCGCACAAAAGAACTGGATGAGAAGTCATTTTTCTTCTGGCTTGCTATATAAAATACGAAGAGCCTTTCCGGGAAGTCCTTGAGCATAGAGCTGCTCTGACATTCTAGGAAAGGCTTTTACTGGTTCGTGGGAATCACTACATATAAGGATGCATTTTCTCGGCATTTCCAGCCCGGTGATGACCGTATTGTTATAGCCGCTGGCACAGTGGATGACGAGCAGCTGTCCGTCCTTATCCCAGCCGCTTACAATACCCACATGGGAGTCCTCCGGATAAAAACACCAGGTCCCCCGGTAGGCCTGGCCTCGGTCGATGGACTCACAATAGCTATGCTAGGCGGCGGCTTTGCCGCCGTAGGCCGATAATTTCCTGTGGTTTGTACCTAACTTTTAATCGGTCCCAACTTGGGACTGATTAAAGTTATTCAATCTAGTTTATTTGCCGGAACCAAACAACTCTGTTAGGGGTGATTCCAATAGACTATTCCTTGTGGGCCTTGTTGCATGACATCTGGGACATATGTAGTTGTGACTGCCGCCTAGTAAAACCGCTGCGAAACGCCATGGCGGGATGTCACCGAGATTGCCCGAGGAAGGGATGAGGCAATAAGCCTTTGTCAATTTTTCCCCAGCCGCATAGGATGGAAAAGAAGGAGGGTCTATCCTATGCCAATCATCTATCTTTCTCCTTCCACACAGGAGAACAATATGTACGTTACCGGGGGTAGCGAGGAACAGTGGATGAACCGGTTGGCCGATGCTATGGTCCCCTATCTGGATGCCTCGGGCATCCAATATACCCGCAACACCCCCGACATGACCGCTGTGTCCTCGATCCGGGCCTCTAACGCCGGTACTTATGATCTGCACCTGGCGCTGCACTCCAACGCAGCCCCCGCAGACCGCTACGGCACAGTCCGGGGCATTATTGTATTCTATTATCCCGGCAGCGTTAACGGCCGCCGGGCGGCAGTGCTCATGGCGGATAATCTCAAAGCCATCTATCCACTTCCTGATAAAGTGCGGGCGGAGGGAACAACCGCCATTGGAGAGGTGCGCCAGCCCCGGGCCCCCTCTGTGTTTCTAGAACTGGGCTATCATGACAACGCCGATGACGCAACCTGGGTTACGGGACACCTGGATGAGATTGCCCGGAATTTGGTGTTGTCCCTGACCGAGTATTTCGGCATCCCCTTTTTGTATCCCACCGCACCCCGTTCCGGTGTGGTGGACGTTAGCTGGGGCTATCTGAACATCCGCGCTCGTCCAGATACCACTGCGCCGGTGGTCGCCCGAGCCTATGACGGGGCACCCCTTACTATTATCAATCAATGGCAGGACTGGTATCTGGTTCGCTTTGACGGCGTGGTGGGCTATGCCAGCCGGGACTTTGTTACCCTGGTGTCATGAAAACGTCGGTGGAACTTCCCAGGGGAATTCCGTCCGACCGGGTCTGGTTGCCTGTGGATGGACCGGACAGCATCCGGGTGGCGCTGCTCCAGTTGCCGCTCCTGAACCGAGAGAGGTCTGCTTACCTCCTTTTGGGAGAGCGGGACCAGGTATGAACCATTTACAAATTGTTCAAAGTTCTTTTAAAAACTGGACACCACTTTTCTCTGGAGTATGGTATCTTATACTCGTCAGAAGCAATGACAAATCCTCCCCCTCTCTTTTTTGAACCGATGGCAAACGCCCGCTGAAAAATCAGCGGGCGTTTGCTGTACAAAAAAATCTTGCGATTTTTTGAAATTTCCTCTTGCAAAAAAGCTTTTGGTATGTTAATATATTTAAGGCTCTTCTGAGTGGACCAAAAATATCCGGGTGTGGCGAAGTTTGGTATCGCGCTTGACTGGGGGTCAAGAGGCCGCAGGTTCAAGTCCTGTCACTCGGACCATGGCGAGTGTTCTTACAGCATTTGAAAAGCTGTGAGGACACTCGCTTTTTTCTGCTCAAACAGCGGGGCTGTCGTCAGTTGTGTAGCTCACGAACACGCCTTTTCTGGTGTTGACGGTGACGGCCGGGATGGGCAGTGCCGGTTCGTTGGGAATGTTCATTTCCCCCACGCAGTTGTAGTGAATGCGAAGCCGCTGTACCCATTCGCCGTCGATCTTCTCGGCATTGTAGACCTCGATTTTCTCCACCAGTTCGTTGAGCATCCGCGGCGTGAGCTTTCTGGCGCGGGTGTATTTGCGGACGATGGACACGAACATATCCGTTGAGGTTGCGCGGCTGCTCTGCTTCTCTATTTCGGAGCGGAGCTTTTTTATTTTCTCCGAAAGCTCCTTCTGTTCCTCCTCATAGCGGCGGGACATCTTCGCAAAGCGGTCGTCGCTGAGCTTGCCGGAAACATTGTCCTCATAGATGCGCTCGAACAGACCGTCCAGTTCATCGTCGCGGGCAAGGAGTGATTTCAGCTCCTTCTCCTTCAGTCTGCGCTCCGTTTCCTCCGCCTGCCTGGAGTGACCGATCACTTCCTTGAGAAAATCGTCCTCGTAAAGGCCGGCATACTTCGTCAGACGACGGATTTCGCCGAGAACGACCTGCTCCAGAAAGTCCACTCGGACATAGTGCGTGGAGCCGCAGGTGCCGCGATTGCCCTTGTAGTTGGAGCAGTTGAAATACTTGATCTCTGGGTTTCCCTGATTGAAATGAAAGTGAAGGTTGCTCCCGCAGTCGGCGCAGACCAGAAGCCCGGAAAACATGCTCCTTTCGCCGTCCTTCGCTTGACGCTTTCTCATCTTGCCGCGCTTTTGCTGCACCTGTTCAAAGACGGCACGCTCAATGATCGGCTCATGCACATCCTTGAAAATCGCCCAGTTCTCACGGTCATTCTCCAGTCGCTTCTTGTTCTTGTATGACTTGGAATAGGTCTTGAAGTTGAGAACGTCCCCACAATACTCCTGCACGGAAAGCATCTTTATGACGCTGGAGCTGTTCCAATGGGTGGGCGGCAGATCCTTGACCTTGCCGGGGCGATTGATTCCCTTGGAGTGCCAGTAAGCGCGCGGGGTCAGGATACCGTCCTCTTCAAGCTTCGCGGCAATCTGCTCCGTTCCGACCCCTTCCAGCGTCATGCGGTAAATCCGCCGCACGACCCGCGCCGCTTCCTCGTCCACGATCCAGCGTTTGGGGTTCTCAGGGTCTTTGATGTACCCGTAAGGAGGCTGCCCCATGGGTTCACCGGCATTGCCCTTGATCTTGTTGCTGATGCGCCGCTTCTTGCTGATGTCGCGCGCATACCATTCGTTGAAAAGATTGCGGATGGGAGCCAGCTCGTTTTCACCTTCGTCGGTGTCGATGTTGTCCGAAACAGCGACCAGCCGAATGTCGTGATTGGGGAAGAACTCCTCGGTCAGTCTGCCGACCTCGATGTAATTACGACCCAGGCGGCTGAGATCTTTTACAAACACGGCCGCTGCTTTTCCCTGCTCCAGCTGCTGAATCATATCGGCAAAGCCGGGACGATCCATCGTAACACCGGAGATGCCGTCGTCAAAAAAATGAACCAGGTTCGTGTAGCCTTTTTCCTTTGCGACCTTGATGAGCAGTTTTTTCTGATTCCCTATGCTGTAGCTCTCGCCGTCCATGTTATCGTCACGGGAAAGCCTCTCATACAGAAAGGCGGTCACGTCACGGGATTTTTTGTTGTTATTCGACTGTTTCATGCAGTCCTCCTTTCCGGGCAGCCGAACAGCAACACTTGTATTCCACAACAAGTATATCACTGCCTCGCCCTGTTGTCATGTATGCGGCGGGGATACGCCCCACCGCCTGGGACTACGCCCCAGCAGATTCCGATTTCATCAGGCGCAGAAGGACGCAGCCCAATGTGTTCTGCGTCTCCTCCTTGAACACCGGTTCAACAATAAACGACCTGTTGCCGAAGCGATAGGTCGTTTTCTCATTCAGATCATGTTTTGCTTTTTCGCCGGGTTTTGTCCGCTTTTCCTGCATGGATTACCTCCTTATGGTTGAATTGAAGCTGTGCAGGCGGTCAGAACTTCATGGGAAGAATCTCGTGCTTGCGTCTGCCGTTGTAGATGCGGTAGAACAGGTTGATGTAGCGCTTTACGCCCCGCAGCTCCTTTTCCGCCTTGCCCGCCGCGTAGATAAACTTGGGCTCGTAGGCGCGGAGGCTGTAAATGAGCCGCTCCCGGTCGTACTCGCCGTGGTACAGCTCCACGAAATGGACGATTCCCTGAATGATTTCCGCTCTCAGGGAATCGGGATCGCCGCCCCAGGCTTCCAGCAGGAGGGTCAGCGCTTCCTTATAAATCTCTGCGCCGACACGCTTGAACTCCGCAAAGGCGGTATTGATGCAGATGATGCGCCCGACGCCTCCGCCGCGCTCAAAGCCCACATGAAATCCTACGTCCTCGGTCGCTTCGTAAAACTCGCCCGACGCCTTATCCTCTCCGCGAAGATTGGCGCGGAGCTTTGCACTGGGCGTCAGGGCTGCGGAGTAGCCGGTCTGCATGGCAAATAGCAGAGCTTCATCAGCCTCTGTCATACCGTAGTACACCTTACAGAGGATCGGCAGGTCGTTGTTGCCGTTCATGTGCTTGCGCGCCACAATAGTATGTTGCCCGTCAAACACATAATAGTGACCGTCACGAAAGCTAACCTTCGGTTCGTTGGCGATACGCTCATTGAACTCGGCCACGATCTTTGCCACACGCTCGGTGTTCAGCTTGCGCTGGTATGCATCGGGAATCTCCAAATCCCGGCTGCTGACCTCCATCAGCTTGTAGAGTGTCTTAATGCTGTTCATTGTCTGTTTCTCCTTCCAATTTGAGAATGTATTGTTTTGGCTCCTGCATGATTTCAATGACCTGATCTTTGTAGTCCGGCTTTTCCAATAGACCGGGGAAGTTCGTAAAAAGCACGTCGCAGGTTTCGACCATATTCCGCGCCGTATAGCGCAGGCTTACCAGTGCCGAATCCTCCGTGACGCGCTTGGAGTCCTTCATATCCTCGTAGCTTTTGTCGATAGTCGCATAAACCTCTTGCCGGCGCTTTGTGCCGCTCCGGGCAGACTCCTTATCTGCCTTGGGCTTCTTTTCCGGGATCACCCTGAGATGTTCCGCTTTTTCCCGGCGTTCTTCAGGGGCAGCCTTGGCGATAGCTGCAACGTCGGTCTCGCGGGGCTTGTATTTGCCCAGCAGCAGGTCGTTCTTGATGCCCGGAAGGACTTCCTCGGCAGCGTCAATTCCATCCGAAAAGTGCTCTGCACGAATTACATAGTTTTTGCTGGTATTAGTTTCCTCTGCGATACGGTCACAAGTTTTAAGCGGAGAAATCAAGTTCCCATTTTGGGAACTTGATTTTGCCTGCTCGCTTTTTCTATCGCCGCCGTGTATTTGTTTCTCTGCCTTGTATCGCTGTCCAATCAGGTATTTCTTCTGCTGCGGCGTAAGGTTGCGCCGCCCAAGCTGATTCTTGCAAATCCAGGAAAGGGCTTCGTAGCGGTTGCTAAACTGCTTTTCATGGGTACGGAACCCGATGCCCGGATGCGCCTGCGCGATGCGGTAGCGGTTGTGACCGTCCACAATCGTATCGTTCCAGACGATGAGGGGCATGAGCACCAGCCCTTCCTCCAAGATGTTTTCTTCGAGCTGCGAAAGCTCGTCATCTGTCAGCGGCGGGCATTTCGCCTCGAACTCCGGGTCGATGGTCAGTACGGGATTCATTACGGGGCCTCCATTTCTTCGGGGACGTACAGTCCGAGGGCTTCCTCGATGGCTTCCCCGATCTCGTCCATCTGCTGCCGGGTCATCCTGCCCAGGTACTTCCTCACGCGCCGCTTGTCGATGGTCTTGATCTGCTCCAGCAGCACCATACCGGGAAGCTCCAGCCCGTGGATGCGCTCTGCGTAGTAATGGGTGGGCTGGGACGGCTTCTTGCCGGCCTTGGACGTGATGGGCGCGACGATCAGCGTGGGGCAGTAGTAGTTGCCGGTGTTGTTTTGCAGGACGACAACAGGGCGGGTGCCGCCCTGCTCGGAGCCTATGTAGGGGTCGAGGTTGGCAAGGTACACGTCGCCCCTGCGGTAGATCCAGTTTTCCTTCATGCGGTTTCTCCGTTCCTTTCTTTCGTTTCTTTCGATATTCCTCAAAGCGAGAAAGCAGGTCATGTCCGGATATCTCTCGCTGTTGTATCTGTCCTGTACGTTCATATTGCGTCTCCTTGTCCTTTGTCATTTTGGTTTTTCGGGTATGTACGCTCTCAATTTGTCCTCGACGCCCCGAGAGCAGGGAGAGCATCAGACGGCGGTGTGCTGCACCGCTCCATAGGAATCGAACCTCCCCGCCTTCATTGTGGCCGGGCCGCGAATTACGGAAGTATCATTGTCCCCAACACCTGTCATCGCCTCCACCGGGAGCAGCCCGGCTTTTATCGTGTAAGTTGTATCGCTCGCTCATGTGGGTACCCATCAAAGTCAGGGACTTTGATGGGAGAGGAGGAGCAGCGCAGTGATTGAGCTTTCATGCTTTGCATGGAAGCGAAGGATACGCAGCTCGCTCCGACGAGGTCGTGGCGCACTCACGAAAGCGGCTCAGGGGTTCAGCCCATAGCGTTGGGAATGTGCCTGATGCCTGGATATTCAGTTTTCAAGGTTCGCTGAGCCGTAAGGCTCTGAGAAAACTGAATCTCCGTATCCCTTGCGGTGAGATTTGTCCTCTCACCTTTCAATGGACATTTTTTTGCCCTTTGTCAGGTATCACGCAAAATATATTTTTGCTTTTTTGCGGATCAGTGCGATTGCGTCATGCACGCTTTGCCTGGTCATGCCGTGCTCCGCAGCATATGCGGACTGGCTTTTCCCCTCGATGAGGCATTCCCGAAAGATCGAACGCTGGCTGTCCGTCAGCGTTTTGCAGAATGCGTCTGTGAGTTCTGCCGTGAGCACCTCGGAGTCGATGCGCTGCCGCGTATCCAGCAGCCATGCGGACTCGTCCATGCTTCCGCCGTCGCGGATGGCGTCAAGGCTCAGAACCGGCCCGATAGTCTGCTGTTTTGCATACTCCCGGCGCATCTGCTTTTCCTGACGGAGCAGCAGCCGCATCACCTCAAGACTGACCTCCGTTTCCTCGCCGGTGGCCTTGATTCTGGCGAAATACCTCTTTCTTCCGTTTTCCTCGATTGCCCAAAGGTCGTAATCGAACTCCTTTAATGTTTTCATGCCGTGATCTCCTTTGAATTTTTGAATTTGGGTGAAATCAAAAATTCGGAGCTCACGGGTAGCGGCAGATGTATTGTTCAAAGCGGCGTTTCATGGAAAAAGTCCCTTCCCGAGCCAAGCCGGGAAAGGACTTTCAACGCCGTACAAAGAAATCGGGCAGCAAAAAAGCGCCGTCAAAGCAGACCGAACCCATTTACCGGTTCAGTCTGACTTTGTACGGCGCTTGGCAGTCTCCTCAGAACGAATCTGATTCTCTCCGCTTGCTCGATTAAAAGTCGGTTTTTGTATTCAGTTTATCTTTTCTGCCTCGGTTTTCCGGAAAACAGGCGGCAGACGGCCTGTTTCGCCTTCATCCTGCGGAAGCAGCCCAGATTGATGGGATACTCCGACTTGCATTTTCGGCAGTAGACCATTTTGTGTCCCGCTGCGTCGGAGAACACCTTCTCTACCAGAAAGCTGCAAAAGGGGCAGTGGATCTCCCGGAGTGTCAGCGCGGCGGATTGCCTGCGGGAATCGGACAGCCTGCGTGACACATCCGGCGAGAGCTTACGGGGAGCGTTTGCTTTTCTCATCCTGCGCCACCATCCTGTCCCAGCCCCATTTCCTCCGTGATGTACTCCGCCAGCGGGCGGTAACACATACAGCCCAGCTCCCGCAGCCGAATGAGGAATGCGGAGAAGGACACGCCCATTGTATTTGCCATTTGCTTGATCCTCAGCTTATCCGTTGTTCTCATAACGCTGTCACCGAATACGGGGATACCTTCGGAGAAGCCGTGCATGGCAACTACGTTGCGTACCATGAAGCGCGGCATTAGGAGCGCCGCGCCCATCCGGTCGATCAGCGTTTCATGGAAGCTGAACAGGTTTTTGAAGTCCTCCTGAGAGTAGATGCGCTCGATATCAAACTCTCTGTGGAAAGCAGCAGAGGGAACCGCCCTGTCCATGATGTAGTGGGCGCACTCGTGGCTGATGGTGAAGCGCCGCCTGCCGCTTTCGTGCTCCCGCCGTAGGCAGCGCTCGATCACGATGGTTCCTCTTGGGTAAATGCGATTTTTGATTTCTCCGTTCTCATACACACAAAGCGGGGTTGAACCGTCCGCAATGAAGCCGATCTTGTCGCTGTCCTCCTCGGCAAAGCTGCGGTACAGCAGGGGCAGCTTCAGAAAGTCCGTAACGAACCCCTCGATGTCCACGCAGCAGGTGCGCTCCGCTTCCTTCCCGAGATATTGGCGAATTAAACCCTCGCCCAATTCATCGAGTTCCTCATAGGAAAAAATCCTCATGTTTCACAAACACCTCCTATGGGGAGCGGTCAACATACCAGCGCTGACCCTCCCGATATAAATACTTTACCGCGTGACCGATTTTGACGGTGTAGCGGACTCCTTCAAACTCATCGTGAGAAGCAGTACAGGTATGAAGCACCTTTGTCACCTCCCACTGTCTGCCGTCATGCCAGCGGATAAGAAGCGGGCGAATCACGCCGTCCGTATCCACCTCTGCGTTGACGGACACATATTTTTTCTGCATGGGCAATACCTCCGTCAAAGGGCTTTGATCACATGGGTGGCTACGCCCTGTACCCGAAGCCCGGACACATAGATATCCTCCATGTCTTTGTTCTCCGGGTGGAGGTAATAGCTCTGCCGGTCATCGTCATATAAGAGCCGCTTCAGCGTGTTCTTGTCCTCGTCGGTGAGGGCAACGACGATCTCCCCAATCTGGGCGGTGTGCTGCTGGCGGATAATAATAAGGTCGCCGTCGTCAATCTGCGCCCCCGTCATGGAGCTGCCGGAGGCCCGGAGGGCGTAGAAGTCCCCCTTGCCGAAGAAGGACACGGACAGGGGCAGGTATTCCTCCACCTGGGCTTCCTTTTCCTCCGGCGAGCCGCAGGGGATAGAACCGACAATGGCGGCGGGGCTCACCGCCGGGTTCATCCGCCGGATCTTCGGCGTGGAGAGCGTGCCGTTTTCGTAGAAAACCATATCCTTCTCCGCCATTGCCACAAGGTATCTGTGTGCGGAGGAAACCGCGATCTTCATGGCTCCGGAGATCTCCCGGACGGTGGGGGTAGAGGAATACCGCTCAAAGTAGCTTTCGATGTACTCTCGGATGCGGAGCATAAGCTCCTCGCTCTTGCTTCTCATATTGTACTTATCTCCTATCTGGAACAAAAGTTCCTGATAGCTCTATTATACACAAAACGAGCAGAAAATCAAGAGGGAAAAAAGAAGGTGTACAATCAGATGCACACCTTCGGGGAAAAATCTTCATTTTTTAACCTGACAGACGGTGTATGATGGGCGTTTCATCGGCTGATTACCGTTCGCTGAAGCTCTTCAGCATCCTTTGAAAGCCGTCTACGGCTTCCTGCGGCGCAGTGATTATCATCTTCCCGCCGGAGGCGAATACCCAGCCGTAGAAATTGCTGCTGAGATTGACGGTTGTCTCCACGCCGAAATGGTTCTCGTCCACGATCTGCGTGGGAACATCCTCCCCGAAGCGGTCGATGATGCTGTTCATGAGGGTGCTTTCGCACAGCAGAGTGATACGGCAGGTCTTGCCGTTGAGCATGGAAAACTCCTGCGTGAAGAACTCCGATACGTCAAAGCCCTTTGGCTTTTTTACAGCGGTTTCATCCGTAACCTCCATTTGAACGATGCGGTCAACGCGGAACTTTGCGACCTGCTGCCGGTAATCGTGGAAACCGACGAGATAGTATGTATCGTTATTCCAAAGCAGGGCATACGGGGAAACGAAGTATATCCGTCCGTCGTGCCGGTGGACGCGCTCCTTGGCGGGAGAGTAATCGAAGTAGCGGAAGGCGATTTTCCTTCGCTCTGCAATGGCGGTCTGGATGCGGTCTACGCTGATGTAGACGCTCTCGTTGACAGCTTTTACGCGGCTGTCGATGTACAGATGCCTTTCCAGCAGCGCGGCGTCTCCGGGAGCGACAAAGGTCGTCAGCCGTTTGACCAGCTCCTTGCTTTTTCCCGGTGTGATGAACCGCGCAGATTGCACCGCGTCGATGAGCAGCTTGACCTCCGGGGCTTCAAAGTGCCGGGTTGCCACATGGTAGAGGTTCTGCACTCTGCGTTCTTTGACGATATCCACGCCGAACTCCACAAGCTGTTCAATGTCGCTGCGGAGCGTGCGCGGGTCGGCGGTGATACCGTGTTCCTTCAAATGGGCGGAGATGTCCGCAAGGGAGACTGTGTGCGCTTCGTCCGTGGTCTCCCAAAAGTATTTGAACAGGATGAGCGTGCGGTTTGTGAGTGCCATACATGCCTCCGTTTTGTAATTTGTTTCATCTTCTACATATCTTTGGATATCAAGCAAACCTGCTCTTTGATATTTTCTCACACAATCGAAATAGAGTGTCATCGCAGTTCGACTTTTTGAAAACATCTCATGTTTACTTAATATCACAATGATAAAAAAGATTATTCGCTTATATTAAATAACAATCTTGTATTACTATTCATTGCATTTAACCAAAAGCTGTTCTTGAAACAGGTGCTGGCGTTATGCGAGACGGACTTATGCATATAATATATTTATGCAGTATATACAAATGGTGTTGATTTTATATGTAAATTTATGTATAATATGTGCAACAAGCGAGGCGCAAAACTAACATTTTCTTCGTGTAAGTTCTGCCTTTGCGGTTAAATCTATAGAAAGGAGAACGCGTGTTATGAAGGTGAAATTACTTCCTTTGCTGTTAGCCGTTATAATTTGCTTTGTAGCTTTTGCTCCTGTGGCACTGGCTGCAACGGATTATTGTCAACGACTCGTTAACGGCAACCAATGCGGGAAAACGCTATATTGGTATTACACTGGGCGCAGCATATCCTATGATGCTTCCCACAAATATGGTGGTTTTCTTGGAATTGGGCAACAGACATGTAATTATGAGTACTACTATAAGTACTACGATTACAAATGTTCCAGTGGACATGTAGAAAAGACCAGAACGTCAAGGATTGAGACTGGCCATGACTGTGGCAAATAGTCAATCTGGTTGGTATGGTGGCACATTATTTACGACAGAAACGATCTTTTAAAAGGAATGCCAAGGAGTTTTGTTCAACTCGGTTAACAAAAGTTCCTTGGCATTTCTTTGCCCCTAACACGATTACTGTTTAATTGTACTGTTACATTTTTAGGAATGCCGTGTCGTTCCTTTGGATGTTTTTCACTTGTTTTCCTTGTTATTTTTCTCTTGTTCATGGTTGCAATGCCATTGCAGAGAAATTATAACCTTCTCTGCCGCCAATTGTTATACGAGGTTATAATACACCATGGAAAAACGGTGAGTGGGCGAAACGGAAAGAAGGCAACCAAACACAAGCCTCGTCTACCCGTTCTTATATACTGATTTTCCCATCGCTGATTTCAATCTTTCTTCCGCACAGATCGGCGTACCGCTGCTCATGCGTCACCAAAAGCACGGTGTTTCCACGGCGGTTGACGGCGAGCAGCAGCTCCATGATCTCGTCCGCCGCCTTTTTGTCAAGGTTCCCGGTAGGCTCGTCAGCAAGGAGGATCACCGGGTCGTTGATCAGGGCGCGGGCGATGGCCACGCGCTGTCTCTGTCCGCCGGACAGTTCACTCGGCAGATGCTTTAGGCGGTTCTCAATGCCCAAAAAGCCCGCCAGCTCCCGCAGCTTTGCCTTATCCGGCTTTTTGCCGTCCAGCAGCAGCGGCATGATGATATTCTCCTCCGCCGTCAGAATGGGAATCAGGTTGAAGTCCTGAAAGATATAGCCGAGCTTCCGTCTGCGTATTCCGGAAAGCGTCTCGTCATCGGATGAGCAGACGTCCACACCGCCTACCTCCACGCTGCCGGAGGTGGGATGCTCAATACCGCCGATCAGATTCAGAAGGGTGGTCTTGCCGGAGCCGGACTGCCCCACAATGGCGACCATTTCACCCGGTGCAACGGTAAAGCTGACATGATCCACGGCGTAGATATCCTCGTCGCCCTGCCGGAACACCTTGGTCAGATTTTTTACTGTAACTGCATTCATCGAAAAATCTCCTTTTTGCATGGTCATAGCGGACGTAATACGCGCCTGAGTGAGCGGTGTATGGGATGCCAGTAGGTAAACAGCAGCAGCGCCGCCAGAGCCGCGTATACTGCGACCATCCTGCCGTCAAGGTGCAGCGGGGCTTTCTGCCATACGCACAGCAGCGCCGTCAGCGGAAGGCTAACCAGAAACGGCGCGGCAACGGCAGCGGCGGCGGAGACCCCGTCCTGCCGGATATAGGAGCGGTACAGCGTCCGCTTTGACGCGCCCAGCCTGTGAAGGGATCGGATCAGCGGGCGGCTGCCCTCGATGTAGTCGCAGAGCCGGACATAGAGGATCAGCAGGATGAGCAGGAACAGCGCTGCAAAGATGTACCCCAGCAACAGATACACGCCGGAGGACATCTCCCGCAGGAAATCCGCCCCCGACTGACGGTTGGTGACAGCAAACTCCGCGCCTGCAAAGCGCGCCCGCAGGGCGGTCTCCACCTGCGCGTTCATGGCAGGATCGGTCAGGGCGATCTCGATGCCGGTTGCCGGCTCTGAGGCGATGATGTCCGCATACAGCTCATCGCTCACATAGATATCCAGCGCCCATCCGGACGGCTTCGTGTCCGTCAGCGCAGCCACCGTCAGCACGGTCACATCCTCCGGTGCGGGCTGCTTGATACCCCCGTTTCCATCGTAATATGCTTCCGACCGGCAAAGCAGCAGTACATCCCCGACGCCGCGTTCCGCCGTGTGGCTGACGGCAATCTCATACTTGGAAAGCGTCTGAGACGCCGCGCCAAGACCGCTGTACGGTCGAATGCGCAGTGGTGTCTCCACCTCCTCCGGGGACTCCGGCAGCTGGATATAACCGTCCGGCTCATATACGGGGCGCGTCTGCTTCACACCCTCCATAGAGGAAACATACGCCATATCCTCCGCAGAGAATCCTTCTCCGTCATAGGAGGAACGGGAAACCTTCAACCCCCATTCCTCCTCCGCGCCCGTGACCTGCAAGGCAACAGTGAGGATGTTGAACAGAAGCAGAAAAACTGCCATGACGGGAACGGAAACGGCAAGACAGGAACGGAGGCTGCGGTTCGTGCGGCTGTGCCACAGGCCGCAGAGGGTTGCCGCCGGGGTGAAACGCCGTCTGATGGGCTTTCGTCCGCGCTTGACCTTCGGCAAATTTTCCGCGTCGTTCAGCAGCGCCCGCGCAGGCTCGCGGCTGTATCGGTGCAGGGTCATGCCCAGCGACAGCCCCAGTGTAACGAAGAAAACCGCCAGATGGAGCAGAATATTCATCGGCTCCACATGAAAGATCAGCCACGCAAGGCTGTCGTGGCGAATCTCAAGAAACGCCGTGAACAGCGCTTTCAGCGATACAACGGAAATAACCACGGCGCAGGCCGCCGCGAGCAGGAACACCGCCGCAAGCTCCGCGGCAAACAGGGCGCTGATCTGGCGTCGGCTGGCTCCGCAGGCGCGGAGCGTCCCAATGTCAGAGGAAAAGCGCTTCAGGTGACTTCGGTAAGCGGAACGCACCACCGAAACCGAGAGCAGAATGACCAGCATATTGACGAGCAGAAGGATTCGCTGCCCCGAAAGATGGGACGGATCGGTGGAGATCCCGTGGGCGTATTCATAGCTGAACGCCGTCGGGAGCAGGGCTTCGTTGCCGGACGCTTCCATGCGCTTGCGGATCTCGTTCTCAAAAACGGTCACGCTCTCCGAATTTCTCCATTCCTCGTCCGACAGAATATGCAGATAGATGGTACCGTCACGATAAACGGGCGCGGACAGTCCGCGGATACCCTCAAAATATGGCATATCCGCTTCCGTTGCGTTCCCAATGTGATAGGTTTCGCCCACAGAACGGGTAAGAAGATATTGCCGCGTGCCCCAGGCATTGCTGTCACGATAGATGCAGATCAGCAGCGGCAGCAGAAACGCGCAGGTCATCACCGCAAACAGCACCGCATGACGGCGGGGGTTGCGCGTGAATGAGCGTTTCATATAGAGCAGATAAGACATGAACAAGCCTCCTGTTCAACATGGTTTTATAAAAAGCTGACAGGGCAGCGACCTTGCTGCGCAAAACCACTGCCCTGTGTATATGGCCTGTGGGCATTGCGGTATCAATCGCGCCTACGGGTCAAAATGCGGAGATGTAAACTATCCTTGTTTCATTTTCTTTCTTGCATCCTTTGTGCGCCGATCGGATGGTTTCTCTGTGTTTTTTGGGATCAGCCACATATTCCCAATGCGGGAAACGCCGGGGATGCGATTTTCTCCGCATAGTTTTTGGACTCTGCGATCCGAGACACCCCACTTTTTCGCAGCTTCCGGGCAGGACATATATTCCATTCCGCAATCAACTCCCTTTTGAATTTTATTATATACGAGTACACGAACAAAAGCAAGGCTGGATCTGTAAATATTTTGAGAATTACTTGCGCGTTTGAACTCGAAGCGAAACACTATTTCTTTATACACATCCGTTCAATAATTTGCTGATCGCTTACAATGATAGGAGGTTAGGACGCGAAGGAGTTGCAGCTTACTGATGCAGCAAAAATATATTTGCATATAATACGTATTTATACGATTGCGATGTTGACAGATATTGCCACAATTGTGTACAATAATGGTGCGAAAAGGGCATGCTCTTCACTGAACATAGGTATTGTTTGACTATGCAGAACGGTTCTTCGCATACTGTTTTCCAAATTAGGAGAGCGCATAAATATACATTTGGCAGTTATGCGCAGTATCCTTCGTAACTCATACCAGAAGCCGTCGTGAACTTGACACAGGACGCAGCTGCGCAGCAACACCATCTATGAATTTGCAGCTCAGTTTACTAACGCAAGTTATATGGTTGCAAACAGATATAGCTTCAATCCAACACCTAACAACCAAAAGAATGGAACACCAAAGGAGAAAAAACATGAACACCAACCAGACAAAAACAAACATGACAAACAAAAGCTCGAAGCTCATCGCAATCCTGATGCTGATATGCATTATGATTTCTTCATTGTGCATGGGCTGTCAAAAAGAGGTTGACGGCATTGCGGTCAAAGATTCAACAGCAAGGAAAATTTTGCTTGCAATAAGGGAAAACAACTTTTCTGAAGCGAATTCCCTGTACAATGGAGGACGCATTTCGGACAGAACTGCCGATGCGCTCAGCGAAGCTTTACCTGAAATGCTGGATGATTTCATAACCGAATACAATGCCGGTGAGAAGGATTACAACACTTGTATTAAGTTCTGTGATCTTCTATCTGAATGGACGTCGATGGATTTTGATTCATCCAAATACAAAGGAGTCAGGATAAGCTCTGATCTGATATATGAGGCTCATAGCACCTTAAAGCGCCTCGAAAAGTCGAAGAAGACGTACAACAAAGGCATCGAAAGGTACAATGACGGTAAGTGGCTTGAAGCAATAATGAACTTCGACTCCGTGGACAAGGAGGATGCGAATTATCCCGATGCCGTTTCAAAGTACGCTGAATGCTTTGAAAAAATCAATGCTTCAATCGAGAAGTTCTTCGCAGAAGGCGACTTTGAACGGGCACAAGACCTTGCAAACGAAATGATTCGGTATTTCCAACTGTATGCTCCTTCCGATGGCATGTCTGCGGACTACAATTATCAGACATACAAGGAAAAATTCGATGAAATTGTTGCCGCAAAGAAGGCTCAGGCTGTCATTGACGAAGCAATGGACAAATATAACGAGGGTAATTACATGGATGCTTTCAGTATTATGAACAATTATACGAAAGAACACGGCAGCAATGATGCCATCGAAAACACCCTTAACGAATTAACAGAAGAATATATTACAATGGTTGTCCAAAAATCCAGCGTAGCAATTGAAGCAAAGGAATACCTGCGCGCACTCGAAATGATCAAAACAGCAATGGCCATTGTTTCTGACGAAAGGCTAAATGCAAAACTTGATGACCTCAATGCGTTAAAACCGACCTACCTGTGTGAGCTTTCCTGCGCAGAGTATCAAAACTTTGAGCAGGCTAAATACGGCGAAACATATACCGATGTTCTTGGAAACACTTATGATTATAGATACGGAAACCTTTTTATCCTGGAGTCTTGGGGATGGGGAGGCAATGCATCCTACTGTTTGAGTTATAAGTATGAAAAGTTTAGCTGCACGATTACAGTCGATGACCGCAGTCAAAACTTTGAAAAAGAGTTCCAGATTCTTGGTTATGGTGTTGTGCTTTATAGTGTAAAACTAACAAGGAGATTCAGTCCGACAGTAATTGAGCTTGATGTATCAAATGTAAACTGGCTTGAGTTTAGAATATCACAAGATGCTAAGCGGGGCACAATAATCATCGATGGCGCACAATTAACGAAGTGACTGTACATGATTTGACAGGGGTTATCCGAATCATATGCACTATCGCGGTAAATGAGAAGAGAAGTGTAGAAACCGGTGCCTTTCAATGCATACTCACAATTCCGCAATGCAAATTACAATAGCGTTGGTTTAGGACAACCCCTTGCTCTTTAAGCCGGTTCCACTGCTCCGTAGAGATGTGTTGTCCTAAGCCATTCTATAACCTCTTGAGAAGGAGGCTAAACTACCAAATTTATCTTTGAAAGGATTCTCTATGAAACGAAAACTGAAGGCGCTTGCCGCTATCTTGCTGGTACTCGTCATGCTTGGCTCGGCTATGCCAATGCAGCTGGCCGCCGAGGCCATGACACCTCCCACTACCCGTTATGCAACACCGCACGGGTACAACGACCATGATTATCAGAAAATGGTTGCGTTCTTTGAGCAGACGGATGAAAACGGTGTCAGGAACGGTGAGAAGCTGAGTGAGGATTATGATCCTACGGATCCCGAAACTTGGTGGGAGTATGATGGTGATTATTGCCGAGGGATCGTCGAATGGACAACTGTTGCCGGCGAGTACCGCCTTTATAATATTTTCTTTGGCGGTATTGGCAATGATGCTCTCCCATTAGAATTGGTTGGTTTCCTCGATGTCAGTGGGTGCACCGCACTCGTAAAAGTGCGCTGCCGGTCATGGGGCGATATCCAACTGACCGGGCTGGATGTCAGCGGATGTGCGGCGCTTGAAGTGTTGGGTTGCTCACGGAATCTGCTGACAGAACTTGATGTCAGCGGATGTACATCACTTGTGGAACTGTATTGTTTAGCAAACGAATTGACAGAGCTTGATGTCAGCGGATGTGCGGCGCTTGAAGTGTTGGATTGCGACGGAAACGAATTGACAGAGCTTGATGTCAGCGAGTGTGCGGCACTTGAAGCGTTGGATTGCTCATGGAATCTGCTGACAGAGCTTGATGTCAGCGGATGTGCGGCGCTTGAAGAGTTGGATTGTGATTATAATCATATGACGGAGCTTGACGTCAGTGCGAATACAGAACTGAGGCGTTTGTATTGCTACGGGAATCAGCTTACGGAGCTTGATGTCAGCGCGAATACCGAACTTGAAGAGCTGGGCTGCTCCGGGAATCAGTTGACGGAATTGGATTTATCGAATAATCCGCGAATCGATATTGACACGATAAGTGCAGAAGGATCCGGCTTTATAGGAGTAGGTACTGAGTGGGATGAAAACTCTGAAAGCTACTGTTGTATAGAAGCGGCTTCCGTCCCGGGAAACTCATTCTGTGGTTGGTATGCTGTGGATGGCACGTTGCTTTCAACAAACGTAGAAATCAACAGAAATGATTTCGATGGAGTGAATGATTTTGTTGCGAGGTTTACCGCCTCAACTCCCGGCGGCGTAGGCGATGTGGACGGTGACGGAGCTGTCAGGGTTTCGGATGCTGTTCTGATTATGCGTTATGCTCTTGGCCTGATTGAATTCACTCCTGAGCAGATTCTCTGCGGCGATGTGGACGGCGATGGATTCGTTAAGGTAGCAGATGCAGTTATGGTAATACGTATCGCACTCGGCTTGGCTTGATTATCGACTTCGATTTTGTGCGATAAACAGCGATAGTATTGGTCAAGGTCAGCCTCTATTTGGTTTCTTTCATTGCTCCGTAGATCTGTGTTGACCGAAGCCATTCTACTTGCAAAGAAAGCTAAATTATCATAAGCATCGTTCTGTTATAAAATCGAATTTTGCACAGGCTTTGCGAAAGGCTCCTGTAACAATTCGTTTCCCTTGCTTGTTTTGGCTTCCGCATGTAAACAGGGAACAACGCTCTCCCCGAGTAATGTGAGGTTCCCGACAAACGTAGCAAGCAAGGTCTTTTGGAGCCAAAAGACACCAGGCGGAGACTCTGACGAGTCCCCGCCTTTTGCTTGATGGGGCGTTCCCCATACCCCCTGTAACACAGATTTCATCTGTGGCTGCGCGATGTGCCATCGCTATTTTTCCTCGCGCTGCCGCTCGGTGGTCTGCCGGTTCTGTTCGCCCAGCCCCAGCAGATAGGCCGCGTTCGCCTTGTGGATCAGCAGCTCCCGCATCCGCTCCTGCGCCCGGTGGTACTCGGCGTAGGCCGCCTTTTTCTCTGCCAGCAGCCTTGCAAATTCCTCGTTCAGGCTCCTGACCGTGGGCAGCTTTTTCAGGCCAAACGCATCAAAGGCTTTCTTCGCCGCCTTGTGGATGAGGATATCCCCCTCATGCTCCGCAAGGTATTTTTTCGAGTACCCCGCCTTGCGGTAGCCGGTGTAAACGCTGCGGGTTCTGGAATAGTTCATGATGTGCGTCCGCAGGGTCTGTATCTCGCCCATACGCGCTTCCGCCGCCTTTATGGCCGCCTTCAAATCATAGAACTTCTTCTCCGCATCGGCGGCGGCATTGACAAGTGCGTCAAAATCGGCAAAGCCCTTTTCCTCCAGATATATCAGCGTCTTTGCCATCTGCTTGAGCTTTACCACCTTCATCGCCTGATCGTAGCGGTAGCCTTTTCCTGCGTTGAGCTTCGCCTCAATGTCGGAAATCAGCGTGGCGCGCTCCCTGCGCTTCGGATATTTTTTCCTGACAAAGGGCTTGTGCGTCCTGCTTCCCGCAAGGACGGCGCGCAGCTCCTGCTCGGAATATCCCTCGCCCAGGGAATCCAGGCGGATGCTCTGTTTCTGGTTTTCGTGCCGCAGCGACAGCCTGCCCTTTCGGGCAACGGAATAGCCGGAATCCTTCAAAAGCGCCAGCAGCGCGTCGAAATCCTTTGGCTGCTTTTCAAGCGCAGCGTCTATCGCCATGCGCAGAAGCTCGCGGTTGGAGAGCTTGTCGTGACCGCCGCGCCATTTGTTGTAGCTCAGCCCGTGTTTCTGCGGATTCTCCACCACGGACAGCCGGTGCTCGGTGCAGATCAGGTCGGACAGCCTGCGGACGGCGCGGTAGCTCCCGATGAAGTTCTTGAACTTTCGCGTACAGTCCAGCGCTGTGGAGTTCCAGTAGATGTGGTTGTGAATGTGCTTTTTGTCGGTGTGGGTGCAGACGAGGAAAGCGTGCCGGCCCTTTAGGAAGCGCTTGGCAAATTCGTAGCCGATGCGGTTGGCCTCCTCCGGCGTAACCTCTCCGGGCTTAAAGGACTGCCGTACCTGATAGGCGATGACGTCGCTTTCCTGCACCCGTCCGGTCAGCTCCCGGTACTCCCGCTTGGACAGGGCAAATTCGGAAACGGCGGTCTCCGGCTCGCAGGCGAACGCGGAGATCAGCGCACCGCCCTCGGTCTTATCCGGGTTCATGCCGTACTCCGTCCGGTCGGCAAGGCACTGTGCCAGCGTCTTGCCCTTGTTTAAGTGCATGGGTATGATTCGTGTGGTCGCCATATTCCCTCCATGGAAAAAGGCGCAGGAGGGAGCCTGCGCCTTTTCACATTCCGCATATTCCGTTTATCCGTAGATTCGCTCCTTGAGCAGCATTCTCATACCGATAAACCGCGCTGTGAGCTTCACCGCCAAATAGTGCAGTCCGTAGGGGGAGAGCAGAAACGCAATGCCCAGACAGATGCAGCCGTTCTGCACGTTGCCGTCCACAAAGTAAAAGAAGCCTGAAAGCAGAAACAGGGCGGAGGCGATGACACAGACCACGGCGGAAGCCTTGAGCGCCAGCGTGAGCGCCCATTCCACGATCCACAAAACCAGCATAAGGGGCGCAAGCAGCAGTTTCAAAATGAATTTCATAGTCGTTTTCCGTCCTTTTTGATTTCATTATACAGAAAGAGCTGCCCTAAAACAAGGATGCCGGCAGCATGGGTTTATCGTATATTTCTGCCTGCTCACTGAATGGTGGACAGCTTCATAAGAATTTTGTTGGCAAGTCCCCATAGCTGCTTCTGCTTTTCCAGAATCTCCGCAAGGTCGGTGTCGTAGGCTCTGCCGCTCTCGTTGAGCCGTTTGGCGATCTGGTTGATGTTGTTGCTCGTGTAGCGCAGGAGCGAGATCATCTGCTTCAGCTCCGGCAAATCCAGCCTGATCACCAGCCCGTCCAGCGCCATCTTCCGCAGGAACGCCTCCTGATTGGTAACGCCGATCCGCGCCATCTTTTCCTTTAGCAGCCGGTGCTCCTCTTCCGTCAGGCGAACGGAGATGCGGATGCTCCGGCGCATGAACTGCGCGCTCACAGGGACGGCTCCTTTGTCTTTTTGACGGCCTCCGCCGCCGCTTCGGGCGGTCTGTTTTTCAGTCTGCCGAGCACCGAGGGCCTGCGCTCATGCACCCTTGCGTCCTCCCGCGCCAGCTTGGTAAACAGGTCAACCAGCCCGCTGTGGCTGTTCACCGCCAGATAGCAGTTCCGATCCGTCCCCCATGCGTCGGGGTTCTCCGCAACGGGAACGGTCTTTGCCCATTGCTTGTTGTCCGCAGAGAACCGCCCGTCCCAATCCTTCTGCCGGATGGTAATCGCCAGCACATATAAAATGCGCTCATGCCCGAACTGCTCCGCCACCTGCGCAACGGCTTCCCTGTGCAGGACGTTATCGCAATAATGCTCGGAGATCGCCTTCTCAATGGCCTCCTTGCAGGCGGCGCTGGCCTTGTTGGAGGCGCGGTAAAGCTCCAGCTCGCCGTTTTCACGGGCGTGCTCGGCGGGAAATCTGTAAACGGGAATATCCTTCATATTGGTGAATCCTTCCTTTCATTAAGCTGTAGTGAAGCGGCTCCGACAAATCCGTTCTTCGTCGGAGCCGCCGTTTTTTATCGTTCCTCCTTGTCCCTGCGCTTGATTTTGTCCTCGGCGCAGGGCTGGGACAGAGGCGCTTTCAGCTTTGCCAGCACGGAGGGACGCTCCGCCTTTGCGCTCTGCACGGCGGGCGCGTCCTCCGCCATCTGTTCCATGGGAGTGCGGTCGTCGATGTTCAGCTCGGCGTTCAGCTCCGCAAGCCGCGCGGATTTTGTCCGCAGCTCATCCTCCTGGGGGAATGGCTTGCCCAGCTCCGCCTTTGCCGTCTCCATCTGCGCGGTGAGCGCATCCAGCGTGTTTCTGATATTCTGCAATCTGTCCGGCATGGCGCTCAGGGCGTTGTCAATGCGGGTGAGGTTGCCCCGCGCGTCCTTGCCCAGCGTCACGCGGTGGTTCATCCTGCCCTTGAGGGTGAGAATAAAGTCCCGCCCGAAGTCCTCCACGGTCAGGGACATGGCAAAGCCCCGGTAGCTGCCGATGGGAACGGGCTCCATGCCCTTTGCGTCCTTGAAGGCTTCCAGAATGGCAGCGCCTGCGTTGTCCTTGTCGGTGAGAAGGTCGCCCTTGACCTCCATGCCCGCAAATCCGTCCACAGGGTGCGGATGCCCGGCGAGCGTCTGCATATCGGCGGTGAAGCCCTCCACGAAGCTCTCATTCTGCCGGATCTGTTCGGGGAAATGCCTGAGCAGATTGTCCTCCAGACGGAACTGCTGGCTCTGGTGGCTGGCCTTCATGAGCTTCAGGCGGGCAACATCCACATCCAAGTCCATCTTCTCTTTAATCCTCTTGTCTCCGGCGCACAGCGCCTTGATCTCGGCGTAGGAAAGAGCGGTCTCGTCCACGTCCTCGCAGGAGCGAACAGGGGATTTTGAGGTCATGATCTGAGAGATGAACTTCTGCTTATTCTCCACCGTCTGCCAGAGGTAGGCGTCGAATGTGGATTCCGTGACGTAACGGTAGATGTGTACCTCCTTGTTGCGGTTGCCCTGACGGATGATGCGCCCGCTGCGCTGCTCCAGATCGCCCGGCCGCCACGGGCAGTCGAGGTCGTGGAGCGCCACAAGCCTGTCCTGCACGTTCATACCAGCGCCCATTTTGAAGGTGCTGCCCATGAGCACACGCACCTGACCGGAGCGGACTTTTGCAAACAGCTCCTTCTTCCGCGTTTCGGTGTTGGCTTCATGGATGAATGCGATCTGCTCGCGGGGGATTCCTCTGGCAACGAGCTTTTCCCGGATGTCGTCATATACCGTGAAGCCGGGTTCGTCGGGGTTTTCCTTGTCGATCAGCCGCTCGACGGCGTGAAGCTCCGGGCTGTCCAGATTCCCGCCCGCCGTCTTTGCCGCCTTCGCTCCGGTCGCGCCGGTTTTCGGGGTGGACAAATCGCAGAACACGAGCTGGGTCAGCCTGTCCGCCTGCCCGTCCTGCCAGATGCGGAGGATGTTGTCCACGCAGCGATTGACCTTGCTGTTCGGGTCGTCCGGCAGGTCGGGGTTGATGATGCGCTGATCGAGGCCCAGCTTGCGCCCGTCCGAGGTGATCTTGAGCATATTGTCCGTGCCGGGGTCAACAAGCTGTGCGTGTACCCTTGCGGCGCGCTCGGACAGCTCCTGCACCATCTGCTTCTGTATCTCCGTGGGCTGCGCCACCTCGTTGTGATAGATGGGCGTGGGCGTAGGCAGGTTGAGCTGATCGGAGGTCTTGATATCCGCCGCCTCCTTGAACAGGGTCATGAGCTCAGGCAGATTAAAGAACTTGGCAAAGCGCGTCCTCGCCCGGTAGCCCGTACCCTCGGGAGCCAGCTCAATGGCGGTCTGCGTTTCCCCGAAGGTGGAAGCCCAGCAGTCGAAGTGGGCAAGCCCCTTGCCGCGAATGGCGTCGTGCTGGAGATAGCGCATCATGGTGTAAAGCTCGGTCATGGAATTTGAGACGGGCGTGCCCGTGGCGAATACTACGCCCCGGCTGCCGGTGATCTCGTCAATATACCGGCACTTGAGCAGCATATCCGAGGATTTCTGGGCGTCGGTGGCGGAAAGCCCCGCCACGTTGCGCATCTTGGTGTAGAGAAAAAGATTCTTGTAGTTGTGCGCCTCGTCCACATACAGCCGGTCTACGCCCAGCTGCTCAAAGGTTACAACATCGTCCTTTCGGGAGCTGTCCTGGAGCTTTTTGAGCTTGGCTTCAAGGCCGCGCTTGGTGCGCTCCAGAGACTTAATGGTGAACCGCTCCGCCCGCTGGCTTTTCAGCTCCCGCAGTCCTTCCTCCACCTCGAAGATCTGCTCCGCCAAAAGCCGCTGCTGACGCTCCATGGAGACGGGTATCTTCTCAAACTGCGAGTGGCCGATGATAACGGCGTCGTATTCGCCGGTGGCGATACGGGCGCAGAACTTCTTGCGGTTCTTCGGCTCGAAGTCCTTTTTCGTAGCCACGAGGATGTTGGCGGAGGGGTACAGCCGCAGAAACTCGCCCGACCACTGCTCGGTCAGGTGGTTGGGAACGACAAAGAGGGATTTGTGGCACAGCCCCAGCCGTTTGGATTCCATGGCAGCGGCTACCATCTCGAAGGTCTTGCCCGCGCCTACCTCGTGGGCAAGGAGGGTGTTGCCGCCGTAGAGCACATGGGCGACCGCGTTGAGCTGGTGCTCCCGCAGCCGGATCTCCGGGTTCATGCCCGCAAAGGTGATGTGACTGCCGTCGTATTCGCGGGGTCTGGTGGAATTGAACAGCTCGTTGTACCTTGCGACCAGAGTGTGCCGCCTGTCGGGGTCGCGCCATATCCAGTCCCGGAAAGCGTCCCGGATTGCCTGCTGCTTCTGCTGGGCGAGGGTGGTTTCCTTGCTGTTGAGGACGCGCCGCTCCCTGCCGTCCGCGTCGTGCTTGGTATCGTAGATGCGCACGTCGCGCAGGTTCAGGGTATCTTCAAGAATCTTATAGGCGTTTGCGCGCTCCGTGCCGTAGGTCATATATGCGGCAATATTGCTGTAACTGACCGCGTTCTTGTTCCTGATGTTCCACTCGGCGGTGAAGGCGGAATAATTCACGTCGATCATGCGCTGCTGGTAGAAGGGTGTCTCGAAGGTCTCCCACATGAACTCCCGGATATACGAGGGGTCGATCCACGTTGCGCCCAGCCGCACCTCGATTTCACTTGCGTCTAGATCCCTGGGCTGCGCCTGTCGCAGCGCTTCCACGTTGGGCAGATAGCCGGGGCTGTCCTGCGCCGCCTGCTCCGCCTCCCGCAGCTTCTGCCGGACGTTGCCGGAGAGGTATTCGTCCGCCGTCTGCCAGTTGCCGCGCACAGGGTCGAGGAAGATGACGCCGTTCAGCTCGTTGATCAGTTCGTCTTGGCTCCTGCCGGTGAGCTGCGCCATATACGCCATATCTACGCAGGCTTTTTCGGAGATGGACAGCGCCAGCGCCTCCGAAGCGGTATCCACGCTGGTCACTGCCTCGTGCGCCCGAATGGTTCGCCTGGTGAACATATCTGCCTTGCGCTTGAGGTTTTTGTCCTCGTCCAGCTCCTCCAGAGAGCAGAGCAGATAGTAGGAACTGTCCTCTGCAAAGGCCAGTGCGTTGGCGCGGGAGTTAATAAGCCCATACTTTGCGGTGAAGCCGTCGTATAGGGTGTTCAGCTCCGCCTGCGTCTGCCGGATGGTTTCATCCGAAATAAAGCCGTCCATCTGCTCAGAGATGAGCTTCTGCACGCAGTCCCGCAGCTCCACCATGCCCTTGGCACGCTCTTTTGCGGTGGCGTTGAAGTCGGGCTTGGTCATGATGCTGTTCTGCCGGTAGTACAGCTCCCCGTCCACCACGGTGTAGGAGAAGTTCCGCACATTCGGGTCTGCCGGGATGGTCTCCACGATGGTCTCATCCTCGCCCAGATCGGGCAGCTCCGCTTCCGCGTAGGTTCCACGGATATTCCGAATTGCGCCGCTGAGCTGCTCCGCAAGGTCTGCGCCCTCGATGGGCGCAACGGTAAAGTCCTGCCTGCCGTACTGCGTGCTTTCCGAGGTCTGCCGCCCCAGCACCATCTCCGGGTGGTCGATGAAATACTGATTGATGGCAAAGCCGTCCGCATTCGCTCCCGGGTTTCGCCAGATACCCGTGTGTACCCAATCGGGTTCGATTTCAATGGGTCTGTCCCGCTTTTGAAGAAAGATAATATCCGAAACGACATCCGTACCGGCGTTGGCGCGGAACGCATTGTTGGGCAGGCGGATCGCGCCGAGGAAGTCCGCGCGCTGGGCAATATACTTCCTTGCGGCGCTGTCCTTGGCGTCCATGGTGTAGCGGGATGTGACGAAGGCCACCACGCCGCCCGGACGCACCTGCTCCAGCGCCTTGGCGCAAAAGTAGTTGTGAATGGAAAAACCGAGCTTGTCAAAAGCCCGGTCGCTGACCTGATACTGTCCAAACGGTACGTTGCCCACGGCGAGGTCGAAGAAGTCCTTTCGGTCGGTGGTTTCAAAGCCCGCCACGGTAATATCTGCCTTGGGGTAGAGCTGCTTTGCGATTCTGCCGGTGATACTGTCCAGCTCCACGCCGTAGAGCCTGCTGCTTTTCATGCTCTCCGGCAGCATACCGAAGAAGTTGCCCACGCCCATGCTGGGCTCCAGAATGTTGCCGGTCTGGAAGCCCATATTCTCCACCGCGTCGTAAATGGCGCGGATAACGGTGGGACTGGTGTAGTGGGCGTTGAGGGTGGAGGCGCGGGCGGCGGCGTATTCCTCCGGGGATAGCGCGGCGTACAGCTCCGCAAATTCGGCTTTCCAGTTATCCTTGCTTTCATCAAAAGCGTCCGCAAGCCCGCCCCAGCCCACATAGCGGGAGAGAATTTCCTGCTGCTCCGGGCTGGCCTGCAAGCCCTCAAACTCCAGCTCTTGCAGGAGATGGATAGCCGCCATATTTGCCCGAAACTTTGCTTTTGCGCCGCCGACGCCGAGGGCATCATCGGTGATGCGGAAGTTTTCTGCGTTCCGGCGAAGATTGTCCTTATACTCCTCGTACATGGCTTTTTCGGCGGCTTCACGGTTGGGGAAGGTCTGCCACTCGCCGCCTACCTGCACGGAAATGGGATTGACGTCCATGACATTATCAAAAGAAGGAGGCTCCGGCTCGTCAAAGCGCAGGGTGCGAATCTCCACATCATAGGGGAGGTTGTTTTTGTCGGCGGGATATACCGCCACGGTTTTCTCGGTATAAGCAGGTTCCTTTTCCGGCTGCGGATACCGCTCCATGAGCCGCGCGAAGCTCTCCCTGCTCTCCGCACGGAAAACGGGATAGAGAAGCGATGGGTCGCGGAGAGAAATATCAAAAAGCCCGATGCGCTCAATAATGAACGGCTTGCCGTCCTCCAAATATACCGTATCGCCTACGGAATACGGGAACTGTTCTCGCTGCGGAATAGGAGCTGTTTCGGGAACGTCTGTAACTGCTTCCTCCGGCGCGTGCCGGCGGTATTGCTCCACAACCTCATCCGAAACGTGAATGAGGTCGCTGAAATCGAGATTTTCCAGCTCGTTGGTAATAATCTCTTGCAAAGAGCCGTACTGCCGGGTTTCCAGATGCTCATCATCCAGATAGCGCTCCAGTCGATAATTCACAAGGTCGATATTCACCTGAACGGGAATCTCATCGTCGGTGACGGTGGTGTAGGCGACGCCGATCTTGGTAGGGTCGCTGAAATCCGCCTCTGAGCCGTATTCGCTCCGGCAGAAGTCGGAGATCAGCCCCTTTGCACGCTCTAAAAGCGCCTGCTCCGCCTGTCCTTGCAGCTCCAGCCGGTACGCCTCCGCCTGCCATTCGCTTGTAAATTCCTCGGTCACGCCGTCCGCGTCCACATAGTAGCCGTGGGTCTCGTCGTCCCACACGGCGTACAGGGTACGGAAGCCCCGGTCAAGGCTTACCACATGGAAACGGTCTGCGGGGTCAAGGGCAGGTTCTTCCTGCTGTGCCATTCTTTCCTGCGCTTCCTGCGCCGCGATCCGCTCCACATCCTCCATGACCTGCCGGACGAAGGGGCTGTTGCGATTAGCCTCCGCATCCACAACCTGCCCATTTACAATACCGCGTTCAGCAAGCGCTTCCCGGATGGCGATGGGGTCAATATTGTCAAAGTTGTCCTGTTCCTGCTCGGTGTAGAAGTTATCGGATTGAATGAGCTGCGCAATGCGCCGCTGCACCTTCGCCCATGACAGCGTGACCGGCTCGGAATTGCCCACGGAGATTTGCAGCGGTTTAGAGGTATCCTTCAAGCCGTACTCCCGCGCCAGCCATGCGGCGGTATCCCGGTCGCGGGCGTGAGCCTTCATATAGCGGACAACTGCGTGCTTGCTTTCAATCCTGCCGTTCCACTGCTGCAAGGCCGCGTCAATGTCCGCCTGCGTGACCTTGTAGGGCGAGCTCGTAACCGTCGTTGCCAGCGTGGGGTAAAGCTCGTCCAAAAGCTCCTGATGGAGCCGGTTGTGGAACGCGGGCATATCGAAATAGAGCCGTGTGAGCTGCAAATCGCCGGATTCTGTGACGATGCGCCGGATTGCCGCCGCGCCCTCCAGATAGGCGTTTTGACGGTCGGAGTTGCGGCAGGCGTTGAGAAATGCTTCATCCTTGGAAAGCGCGTTGCCCACGCTCAGGCGGTATCTCTCGAACAGCTCCTGCCCCGTGGGCTGAGCCTGCTCTGCGGCGGGGTCGCGGAACACCCTTGTGCCGTCCGCGCCGAACTCCGCTTCCTGCGCGTCGATGGCGGCCTCCGCTTCATGGTCGATAGAGCGCAGCGTGTAAATGTGGCGCACACCTCTAAAGTCCGGCGCTTCGGCAATCGTCACATCATACTTATCGCGCAATTTCTCCACATACATCTCTAAATTGTGCGACGGTACACCGCACATCTCCACACGGCCAGCGCCGGGGATATTGCGGGTAGTGAGATTGATTTCAAGCAGTTCCGCCGCCTGTTTTGCGTCCTCGCCATACAGCTCAAAGAAATCGCCCACCTGAAACAGCACGAGGTCGTCCGGGTGGGCTTCCTTTACGGCATTGTAGTCATTCCATGCTGCGCTTCGCGCTGCGGTCTGCCGCTGAAGCTGCTCGTACTGTGTCTTTTCCTCCTGGGTCAGGAAACGGTCTTTGCGGATCAGCTCGGAGATACGGGAGGCAACGTTCGCCCAGTTCAGTTGAATTTCCGGGCAGTCCTGCTTTTTCAGCACGATGCCCTTGCCGCTGTGATCCTCACCGCTGTGGGACGCGCCGGATACCGCGTGGGAGCGTCCCCCAATGCCGTATTCATCTTTCAGGAAATCCGCCTGCTCCCTGGGGCTGTGTTTCTCTTTGAAATAGGCGTAGATGCGCCCCTTGCTTCCTTCAATATTGCTGCCGCGGGTCAGGGTCGCGGCGATCTCGTCCTCCGTAATAAACCGCTGCACGGCGGGGATCTCCGCCATTTCGGTGCGGTATTCCCTGCGGGGCAGGGACAGCTCCCGCAGGCCCCGCTCGATTTTGTCCGGCTTGTGATAATGGAAGCGCAGCAGGCTCCTGTCCTCCCGGTAGTCGGATCGGAGCTGTGAAAAATCATCCATGAGGACTTTGCGGAACGCGGGGTCTGTCAGCCGCTCGGCAAGCCGCGCCGTTTCCTCCGGGAAACCGCCGCCCCGCATATCCGACAGGCAGGAGAGGTAGCCCTGCGCCCGTGCCTTTTCACTTAAATCCTGCCGTAGATACCAGATAGACTGCGCCAGCTCCGCGCGCTCATGCCCCGGCGCTTCCGCAAGCTCCACATTGGCGGCGTATTCGCCCTGAGTGAGAAGCTGCCCGATGCGCTCCGCCGCCTCCTGCCAGCTTACGACCTTTGCGGAGGTCAGGTATCTTGCCGCGTCCCCATTGGCGATGTGGATGCCGTCCTCGGCGTACCAGGCGGAATATCTGCCGTTCTCGGTGACGACGCCGTTGCCGCCGTGAAAGCTGCTTTGAAGAAACGCCGCGATTTCTTCCACGCTCTTGCCCTTGGAGAACTCCGTGGCGATCTTCATGCGGGCATAGTCGGCGTTGCCCTCCATGCGCAGAATATGGTCGATATCCGCCTGCGGGATGGACATGGAAAAAGCGGAGGGCGTGTAGCTCTCCGCTTCTGCGATATATGCGATTTGCTCTTCCTCCGTGGGGAACAGGCTCAGTTGATATGCCTGCGGTATCGGAGGCTGCGCCGGTTCCGCTTCCGGCGCGTCATTGGTCAGTTGTATACCAGCTCGCTGAGGATGATCTCCTCCGCCTGCGCTTTCAGGCTGTTCATCAGCCCCACCCATTTCATCTGGTCGCGGGCTTTCAGCTCCTCCGTTACGCCCGCCGACTTCATCAGCTCCGGCATCATCTGCTCCAATCTCCGATTCGCCGTCTCGTCGATCTCCCGCAGATGCGGGAACAGCTTCTCCGACAGCACCAGACGGCTGTACAGCCCCGGTCTGTGCTCCTGAAGATAGCTCCTGCGCAGTCTCCCGTACTTGCCCAGGGGTCTCGCGTCCTCCGGCGTTTCGCTCAGCGTCAGGTCGGGAATCAGGTAGTCCCCGTTCTTGGTGTAGGTCAGCTCTGTCATGGCTATGGCTCCTTTCCGCGAGTTTCTCGCGCTCGTAATTCTTGATGGTGACTTCGATCTGCCGCAGCACCTCTCCGTTGATCCTGCTCACCGCCGTGCCCAGCTCGGCGGCGGCTTCCGGGGTGTTGAAATCGAAGATGCTCAGGAAATCCTCATGCTCGAAGCGGTCGTCCGCTTCAAGCCCGCAGCGGGACATGAGCGAGTAGGCAATGCTGACGGCGGCGGCGCTTTGGAAGGCCGCTCCTACGTTGAACTCATCATACCCGTAAAGAAAGGAATCGTCAACGATGGCGAGGATATCCTGCTTATAGTCCCGCCAGTATTCCTCCGCAAGCTGAGACGCGATGCGCTCAAGCTGGTCAGGGAACCCTCCTTTTCCGTCCACACCGTAGCGGCTTTCCAGCATGGCGCTTACCGCGTCCGCGTGTTCCTCCCGGTATTCCCACAGGTAGCGGCTCTTTGGAAATTCTCTGCCGCCCGTATCCGACACGTCGAACACATACCGAAGCCTCGGCCTTTCGCCGCTGCTGTCGATGAGGGCGATGCCCTTGGAGCCCCTGCGGACATACCGGCCCATTTTTTCGTTCCAGAAGTCGTACTCCGCGCAGGCGGTGGCGTCCGGACGCTGGGCGTGGATCATGACCTGCTCGGCGTAGGGGTATTTGTACAGCCTTGCGGCGGTGGTGAGAAAGCCCGTCCAGCCCCGGTAGCTGCCGGTGATCTGCCGCTGCGCCTCGTCCGCCATCTGCATATACGTTTGTAGCTTGCTCGGCATATTGCTCCTCCTTCATGGCATAAATTTAGAGCGCCCGGAACGGACGCTCTATGTAAGGGGCGGTATTCGGTTTTCAGTCGGGGACTATACCGCAGTCAGTCCCTCCGTGATTTGTTTGAAAAAGTCTGCGCTCCAGATATTCAGCACGGAGGAATCGTGAATGAACGGCTCCACATCCTGCCTTGCCTGCGCATAATCGATGCTGTCGAAGCGTTCCGCCAGCATCGCTTTGATTTTCGGCAAGGAACAGTCCGCATCGGCAGAAATATATCCGGAATCAATCAATCGTGCCCGAAGGTGTTTTTGATTGACGGCCGCACCCCTTGAAAGATAGAATACATAGTCGTACAGATCCCTGCCCTTGATGCGGCTTTGCCACGCACGGCAGATGACCGCATGGATTTTTCCTGCGAACAGGGAGGGCATATCATACATTTTCACCTCATACGGAACGGGCAGCAGCCGGTATTTGTGCTCGAATGCGGCGAAGGCGGGCGGGTTAACGTCCACCTCGAACTTAATCTTGACCGCTTCATTCTTCGCTACGCTTCCCGCCACCTTTTCATCCGCGTAGAACAGCAGGAGATGTTCCTTCGTGTTCCCCTTCAGAAAGGCGGAGCGGATGGTGCTTTCTTTTGTCTTTTCCTTTTCCTGAATCTCCACATTCAGCCCAAAGGCTTTTACTTCCTTCTCCAGCACGGGAAAGTAGACGGTCAGGTCAAAGTCCAAATCCTCCGCTTCCAGCGAAAAATCCAGATCTTCGGAAAAGCGGTCGAGACCGTAGAAAATTCGCAGGGCGGTTCCGCCGTAGAACGCCGCTTTTTTGAAGAAGCCCGCACGGGACAAGCCGCAGAGCACAATTTCCTGCATGATCTCCTTCATAGCGTTCTTTCTGTCGTAGATATTCTCTACATGGTAGCTTTTCAGCATCTGTTCAATGGCGCTGTTCATGTCAAAGCCTCCTTAAAAGCGAGCAGAGCTTCTTTACGTTCGTGGAATGATACGCTCCGCTGTATTTGCAAACCTTATTTCCGTCCAGCTTCCCAATCTCCGATTCCTCAATCCGCAAATCCTCCGTCAGCAGCCGGAAAAGCTCCTGTGTGTTCGGTACGGGCGGCATAGTATAGAGCTGGTCGCACAGTGCCTTTTCCGGCTCTGCGATCCGATAGAAATAATCGCCCTCCTGCACGAGCCGAATCCCCAGCGGGAACGCCTCGGACGGCACATCCCGATAGGTGAAGGTTCCGAAGGGCGTTTCATACTTCTTTTTCTTTTTCTTTTCAAAGGTGGCGCAGGTAACGGCATATACCGCTTCGGGAATCAGCCCGTAGCGGCTGAGGGCATATTCAAAGGAAATGTATGAAGGCCCGTAAATACTGCCCGCAAGCAGGTACGCAGGAGCGTTCCGGTCAGTTTCATATAGTCCCCTTGTAATGGGAAAGCATTCGCCCCGCTCCGCCATACGCGCGAGCTTTGACTTCGGAGAACCGTATCCCTTCAATTCTTCCAGTAGCATTGCTGTTGTCTTTATCATATTTTCACCTCGCAGTCTTATTATACGCAACTATCCGGTGAAAATCAAGTGATTTCAAAAAATAGTGCGGATTCTTTCATGCTCATTTTGTGCGTTTTCGGGGGAGAATACGCACCCGTATTGACACTTTTTCCTGTGTGATAGTCTCAACTATTTCACCTATAACTTCGGATGGTTGCGCCCCAAGTGATAGATGCACAGGATTCCTGTTGAAAATTTTTGCGTGTACCCGCATTCTTGTCCAATAGAGATGTGGTGAGAAAGCGGGAGCGACCCGAAGGCCGCTCCCGCCGCATCCGCCTTATTCGTCCGTGTCGAAGTCCGGCACCAGCTCCAGCGCTGCGAAGTCCTCATCGGTGATTTCGCCCAGCTTTTGCAGGGCGCTGTCGGTCAGCTCCCGCAGCCCGGCTTCGTCCTCGTCCAGGTATCCGCGCATTTCGGTGAGGGCGGCAATCAGCCCGCTGCGGCTGTCGCTCTGGTAGATGCACATGAGGTTCATTTCATCGTTGGTAAAATTCATCATAGCAGCTCTCTTTCCGCGCGCTTTGAACGCGCTGTCTTTTTCGGCTCGTTGACGGGAGGACAGAGCTTTGCCAGCACGGATGGCTTCTTCTCCTGCCGTGCCGCTTGCGCCTGTTCCCGGCGCGCCGCCTGCGCCAGCTCCATGAGGGAGATGGGCTTGCCGGACTTTGCCTGTTCCTCCAGCTCCGCCACGGTCTGCTTCAGCCCGTTGTTGATAACGCCGTCAATCATGCCGTAGTCGTCCTCCATGGCCATCTCCGTGTTTTTGAGATAGTTTTCCGGCTTGAGGAAGTCGGGCAGCGCCTTGAAGCCCCATGAATCCACGTAATGACAGGATACCACGCCGTTCTGCTTCAGCGCCACGATGTCGCTGACAGACAGGCTGTGGCCGCGAAAATCCTCCGGGCGGCGGATGTTGAAGGTCTCATACAGCTCGTTCAACCTGTCCTGCGTATCGCCCCTGCGGTCGAGGCCGCCCGCGTAGACGGCGGCGTAATTCTCCTTTTCAATGGGAAGCCCCTTCTGCGCCAGATACTCGGCGTTCATAAAGCGAAGCTGCGCCGTATTATCATTATCCCGAAGCTGATAGATGGCAAAGCTGTCGGCGGTGTTGTCGAGGAACGCCTTTTCATAGTCCGGCGGTGTAAAGCGGTCTTTGACCGCCTCCCATTCGGAGGCTTCCACGCCGAAGATGCCGTCAAAGCTGCGGACTTCCTCCGCATCGAACGCCATGGCCTCGGTGTTGTCCGTGTGAAGCATATACACGCTCACGTCCCGTTCCATGAGCTCCAGCGCACGCTCCTTTGTCAGCGGCAGCATATTGGAATCGGTGTAGCCGTAGGCGTTCATGCTCTCAACAGAAATCGCAGGGTCGGGGACGCAGCCGTTGTCCGGCGCTGTGACCGGCTCCTGCTCCTGCACGGCGATCTCCTGCACAGGCTGGGCTGTAAGGCTCTCCGGTTCCTTATCCAGTCCGCGCTCCTTGCAGATTTCCGCGTAATGGCGGTCGATATCCGTAATCAGGGAGGATGAGGTTCGGTTGATGGTCTCCAGCGATGCGCGAAGCTCGGTCAGCTCCCTGTCCTTTGCCCAGGTCGCCAGATACCCGAAGCTGTTTTCGCCTGTTTCAATGCCGTAATAGGCGCAGACAGCGAAGGAGATACTCTCCGCCTGAATCTCCTCGGCGGCGCGGGAGAGCTTTGCCTTTTCCGGGTACTGTGCGTGCAAAAACTCCTTCACGGTCTGCTCGCCGCCCGTGAAGTTCAGCCCGTCCTCGCCCAGATACAGAAAGCCCTGCTCCGGCAGCTCAATGGGCGCTGCTGTGATGACAGAGGCGGCGTGATTGACGGTGACATGGCTTTCAAGCGTTACCGGCATACCCGGATCGTAATCCGAGCCGCGCAGGTCATATACATACAAGCCCTCCGGCAGCTTATCCCGGTCGATGCGCCCGTTGGAGAACAGCGCGGGCTTGCCGAACAGCTCGATCTGCTGATACTTTTCCCCGATCCCGTCCTTATTGTGGAGCTTGGAGTGGGCGATCTCATGGACGGCGGCGCAGACCGTCTGTACCTCGCTCATGCCTTCTCTGAGGACAATGCGCTGTTTGTCCACGGAGAAGTAGCCGTCCGTATTCTCCGCCAGCTTCTCAAAGAAGATGGGGACGGGCGCACTGCGGCGCAGAGCTTCCATGAATACCTCGTAATTCTGCACATCCCCCGTAAGGTTCGCCGCCAGCTCCGGCAGGGGCTTGCCTGCGGTCTGCTGCACGTCGAACACCACCACGGGCTTGTACATGGGGATCTGCACCGTCTTTTCCTCCGTGATAATATCGCCGTTCTCGTCCCGCAGGGGGAGCTTGGTGTCGGGGTCTAACTTCTGCTGCTCGATTTTCTTCTTGAAGGGCGTGGGGGCGATGATCTTAATGCCCTTTTCGCCCTTTTTGACGCTTCTTCCGAACTGATCGCGCCATTTGTTGAAGCCCGCCACATGGGTGGCGGCGGGACGCTGCATATAGATGAGCATGGTGTTGTTGACGCTGTAGCGGTGAAAGCGGCTCATGGTGGCAAGGTACTGCCTGTATCTGTCGCTCTCAAACAGCTCCTTTATGCCCGTCTCTATGCTGTCGGTGATGTCCTTGAGCCGTTCCTTGTTGGTCTGTTTTTCAGCCATTTCATGCATACCTCCTTTGGATCATGGTAAAAACAACGGCTCCCGCAGAGGAATGAAACGCCCGTGCGGGAGCCTGTGAGGGTCATTTGGTGAAGTCCAGCTTATAGGAGGAACGCGCGCCGTCGTCCTCCAGCACGATGAATGCGTCGTAGGTCTTGCCGGTTTTCTCGGAGTAGATACCGCTGGCGTAGGCGCGTCCCTGCGTCAGGAGCGAGGAAGCCATCTTCTTCGTCAGGCTGATCTTCTTGGCGGCAAGGAAGCGGTTGTCCCGCCACAGCCCGAACTTGCAGCTCCGTCTCTCGCAGAAATAGCCGTTTTTGCTCTCCGTGACCTCTGCGCCGCAGCGGGGGCATTTGCCCACAACGGGTCTGCCGGAGGGGAACAGCACCTCCGCGCCGTCCACAGGCGCAGCGTCCCGAACAAGACCGGAAACCATTTTCTGAATGCCGGCGAGGAACTCGTCCGCGCCCAGCTCGCCGCATTCGATCTCCTTGAGGCGGTGCTCCCATTCGGCGGTGAGCAGCGGGGACTGGAGCTGTTCGGGCAGCACGGTAATGAGGGAAACGCCCGCTTCGGTGGGAACGAGGCGTACAGATTTTTTCGCCTTTCTGCGCTCCGCAAAGCCCGTGGTCACCAGCTTTTCAATGACCGCCGCCCTTGTCGCGGGAGTTCCCAATCCCTTTCTCTCGGCATCTTCCGGCATATCCTCTTTGCCCGCCGTCTCCATGGCCGACAGAAGCGTATCCTCGGTGAAGTGTTTGGGCGGGGTCGTTTTTCCCTCTTTGACCGCGCAGGAGGAAACGGAAAGCAACTGTCCCTCGGAAAGCTCCGGGAGGGGCTTGTCCGTAAGCTCCGCATCCGCATATGCTTTCCAACCGGGCTGCACCACCGTTTTCCCCTTGGCGGCAAAGGCATTTCCGCCGCAGTCCAGCCTTGCCTCGGTCTCCAGATAGACGAAGGGTGCGCTGACCGCCATAAGCACCTGACGGGAAACAAGGCGCAGGATCTCCCGTTCGCCTGCGGGCAGCGCCTCCAAGTCCGTTTCGCCCGCTGCCATGGTGGGAACGACGGCGTGGTGGTCGCTGACCTTTTTGCTGCTGCACACCTGCCCCGAACAGACGGCTGCGGGCGGCTCCGTGCCGCAGATGCCTGCGCAGCACAGCGCCAGCGCGTTTACGCCGTCCTCCATATCGTCGGTGAGATAGCGGCTGTCGGTGCGGGGGTAGGTGCAGAGCTTCTTTTCGTAGAGGCTTTGCAGATAATCCAGCGTCTGCTGCGCCGTGTACCCAAGCAAGCGGTTCGCATCCCGCTGGAGTGTGGTCAGGTCGTAGAGCGCCGGGGCTTTCTCCGTCTTTTCCGTCTGCACGACGGAGGTAACAGCGGCGGCTTTGCCGTTGCAGTCCCCGGCAAGCCGCTCCGCCTCTGCCTGCTCCTTCATGCGTTCGCCTGCGGCGGAGAAGCCGTCAAAGTCCAGATGGACGGTGTAAAAGCTCTCTGGCTGAAAGGCATTGATCTCCGCTTCCCGCTGCACCAGCAGCGCAAGCGTGGGCGATACCACGCGCCCCACGTTCAGGGTGCGATGGTACATCACGGAAAATAGGCGGGTGGCGTTGATGCCCACCAGCCAGTCCGCCTTGGACCGGCAGAGGGCGGCCTGATGCAGCCCGTCATACTCCCGTCCGGGGCGCAGATGGGCAAAGCCCTCCCGGATGGCCTCGTCCTCCATGGAGGAAATCCACAGTCGGGAGATGGGCTTGGAGCAGCCTGCCAGGGCATAGACCGTGCGAAAAATCAGCTCCCCCTCGCGGCCCGCATCGCAGGCGTTGACCACCTCGGTCACGTCCTCCCGCCGAAGGAGGGTCCGCAATACGTCAAACTGGTCCCGCTTGTCCTTGGCGATGGTAAACCGCCAGCTCTCCGGCAGGATAGGCAGGTCCTCCTTCCGCCACTTGGCGTAGGCCGGGTCATACGCGGCGGCGTCTGCCAGCTCGGCCAGGTGCCCCACGCACCAGCTCACCAGCCAGCCGTTTCCTTCCAGATACCCCTCCCGGCGCTGTCCAGCCCCCAGCACAGCGGCCAGACTTTGGGACACCGATGGCTTTTCCGCAATTACCAAACGCATAATTTCACTTCCTTCCGCATTTTTCTATTCCTTCTTTCAGTTTTATCGTGTATAATAATGGTACAAGGAGGTGCTGAAATGATCCGAACAATCTCAGATGCACAGTCTGCCCTTACGCCCGTTTTTGACCGCTACGGCATTTCTCGCGCCGTCCTGTTTGGTTCGGTTGCCAAGGGAACGGCGACGCAGAAAAGCGACCTGGATATTCTGGTGGACAGCAAACTGCGGGGCCTGAAGTTTGTGGGCTTTATGGAGGCCGTCCGGCAGGCCGTGGGGATGCCTGTGGATGTGTTCGACGTGTCTCACATTGAACATGGTTCGCTGATTGACCGTGAAATCCAATCCACCGGAGTAACGATTTATGAGAAATGAAATCATCGTCCAGAAGATGGCCGGATATGCCGCCAAGGTGATCGACTACTGCAAGGGGTACACCTATGAGAGCTTCGCGGCAGATACCAAGCTGGTGGAGGCTTGCGTGTTCAACCTCAGTCAGCTCGGAGAGCTGTGCCGTGTGGCCGACGATGCGTTTACCGCCGCACATCCTGAAATCCCGTGGAGGGAGATGTACGGCTTGCGCAACCGCATTGTCCATGACTATGAGGGCGTCAACCTGATGCTCGTATGGGAGATCATCACAGAGGATTTGCCGGAACTGGAACAGGTTTTGCAGTCCATTCAATAGGAAATCCAGGAGACGGCCCGCCAAACGGCGGGCCATAGTCGGCTCAAGGGCGGATGAAATTT
>ERZ1106929.608-NODE-608-length-38418-cov-5.084613_pt1 | contig 38418 bp, 38 predicted proteins | sample MGYA00403662_ERZ1106929 | MGnify/ENA primary metagenome ERZ1106929 (study PRJEB35170, sample SAMEA104062442) | human gut metagenome | biome: human gut; feature: human-associated habitat; material: faeces | place: Denmark | collected 2013-02-20 ... | reverse complement strand
GACATTTAAGAAAATATAAAAAGATAGTCAAAAAGACATATATAATTTAATGACACATATTTATAAAAATCATCAGACAACACCATAAATACATCTGGTGTTTCTCCTTCTAATATTTTTCTATCTAACCATTCTGAATAATCTTCCTTTCTAATCCCTGTCTCATAATGAACTTTAACACCTGGATGTTCTTTTTCAAATTTTTTTATTGCATCATCTATTATTACATATGCATTCGCATTCTTAACATCCCAATTACTCTCAGCAAACATGCCAAATTCCAATACAATTGGTTTATTTTTTTGTCTATAGTTCCATGCAAGTATTATTAATATTATGCTCAAAAAACAAACAACTAATCCGTATATACTTTTCTTTTTCATTTACTATTGCTCCGTAATTTTTGTTGCTACTTTATTCTGTACTGCCCAGATTGCCAATTGCGTTCTGTCTCTGAACTCTAATTTGTTTAATATCCCACTCAAATAATTCCGTACAGTACCTTCTGAAAGATTCAAATTTTCCGCTATTTCTTTGTTAGAACTTCCCCGTCCAACTTCATTAATAATTTTCCATTCTGTTTTAGTCAAATTTTCTGTTCTCTTCTGATCTACATCAACTACATAATCAGCCTTTGCCATCTGTGAAAACAATCTTACAACTTTTGTAGCAATATCTGGATTTATCATTGCCTGTCCACTATATACAGTACGTATTGCATTAGTCAATCCGTCCATCGATACTCCTTTTAAAAGATATCCACTTGCTCCCCATTTTAATGCATTATATACATACTCATCATCATCGAAAGTTGTGAGTATAATAATTTTTATTTCTGAATAATTATCTTTTATTATTTTCGTACACTGTACGCCATCCATTTTAGGCATTCGAATATCCATTAAAATAACATCCGGTCTATTTTTTCGTACACTTGCAATTACTTCTTGTCCATTTGCAACCGTATCTGTTACTTCTATTCCTTCCTTTGTATTTAATACAATTGACAAACTTTGCCTAATCAATTCCTGATCATCTGCAATCAGTACTTTAATCATATTCTTCACCCCATCTTATAGGAATTACAACATTTGTTGTAAATCCATCACTTCCATCAAACTCTACTGTCCCATTTAATAACTTTACCCGCTCAACAATATGTCTTGTACCAAATCCTTTCTTCATATCAGTACATCCAATTCCATCATCTTTGATTGAAATATAAATATCGGAATATTTCTTTTTTATAGTAATATAAACATTTTTTGCATGACTATGTCGTACAGAATTCGTCATACTTTCCTGAACAACACGATATATCGCATTTTCTTCATCTTCATCAAATTTCAATTTTTCGACATCACATTCAAAATGTATTTTTGTATTTGTTATTGAATTTGTTTCATTTACCATCTTACGAATTGCCGGTTCCAAGTTTAAACGTTCCAGAGAATCCGGTCTTAATTCACTTACTGACCTTCTTACTTCTTTTATTCCATCCCTTGTAACTTTTGAAATAAGCTCCAATTGTCTTTTCGTTACCTCAGGTGAACTATCGATCATCGCTATACAAGCATCTACCCCCGCTGATATACCCGTTAGCGTATGCCCTAATGTATCATGAATTTCTCTAGCCAGCCGGTTGCGCTCCTTTGTTTCTCCCATTTTTTCTTTCATTACAGCATATTCCTGTAATTTTTCATTTGCCTGTTGTAGCTCTTCATTTGTTTGCGATAATTTAAAATATAATTTTTTTACCTCATTTATCGTTCCACTCTGTTCGATAATAATGAATACACAAAAAACAAAAAATAAAATAATATTTAATGATGTAAGCAAATTATATAGCCAATATAATACTTTTTGGATTCCAATATCATATACATTTATATAATCATTAACAGAAAATATTTTCGTACTTACCGAGATAATACCGTGATTGGTTCCTATATAGCTTAGTAAAGATATCACTGCTAATACATATTTTCCTCCCATGTCTTTAATATGTGCAATGAGATTCGCAAAAACCCACAAAAGTATCCCATTATAATTAAAATCTAATCTATAAACAATAAAAAAACTTGCACAAAAATCTATAAATAAAGTCAAATAATATACTCCTGTATTTTCCCTAACAAATTTTTCTCTGCATATAAAAGAAATTCCCATTATAGCTACTAATACCAAAATTTCTCCTACTAATGCAGAAGGGTTTGCCGGAATCGCATTGACTTTTTCTAAGAAATCACTTGCAACGTATGCATCACATATTTTTCTTGTTGTATACAAAATAAATATTGCAATTCCAATCACTGATATACTATTAAAAGCAAATATTATCTTTCTCAAAATTAAACTATAATTTTTTTTCATTATTGCCATCCTGTCATGTCATAAAACTTTAAGTTATCTGCTGTAATTAATTCGACAGGTATTGTAACATATTTTTTTACAGTTTCCCCTGCCAAATAGCTGTATGCTGTCTGAACTGCCTTTTCACCTATTTTAATTGGTGATTGTGCCGCTGTTCCTTCTAAAAATCCTGCCTTTATCATTGCTTTTCCATCTGGCGAACCATCCACACCATAAACCATAACCTGATCCGTCTTATCAGTCATTTGCATCGCTGCTATGCACCCTAAAGCAATTGGATCATTTCCGCCCATTACAACATCATAATTTTTCTTTTCATAAATAATTTCCTCCATAACTTTCATTGCAATTTCAAACTCTGCGGCACTCTCTTTTTCTTCTACTATCTTATATTGTGGATGCCCTTTAATAGTATCCCTAAAACCTTTCACTCTCTCATTAATTGAATTCAATGCTTTCTGATTTACAATTATTATATTTGCACTTGTTTTTTTCTTCATCATATCTTTTGCACATTGAACCCCCGCATCATAGTTATCCGAAACAATCGTGGATACAACCGCTTCTGTATCCGACACTTCAGAATCAATAACAACTACAGGTATATGCTTTTTTTTACATAGTTCAAGTGCAGGCCGAACTTTATTTCGATCTACAGGTTGCAGAAAAAGTACATCAATCCCTTCATTTATCATATCTTTTATCTGTTCATTTTGTTTTTTCTGATCCTGCAGGGGATCTCTTGTAATTAAGATATCCCCCTTTGCCTGCACTGACTCTTCAATATTTTCATCCATATTAACAAAATATGGATTATTCATTGTCATATAAGTAGCTCCAAATTTTAATTGTTTTCGTGTATCTTTTTTTTCATGTATTCCTATTGCTATGAAAAATGTTGTGCATGCCACAATTATGGCAGCAATCATTTTTTTCTTATCTAGTCTCACGCTTACTTCTCACCTTTTTACTTTTTCATATGCATTCTTGTAAATCCCTGATATATCCTGCTGGATAACACTCCACGCAATACATTCGCTGCACTTCTTTTTACATCCTCTTCCAGTATCACTCCCTTGGACACCGCTTTCACAATCTCATCCACCGCACCTGCACTTCCCGGCATAATCAGATCATTCCCGGATGCAATCGCATGTGCCGGATTTCCATATTTACGCCCGGTTGCAAACCAGTCCGTCATTACCAAACCATCAAATCCCCATTCATTTCGAAGCACCTGTGTCAGAAGTCGGTAACTGTTATTGACATATTTACCATTTACTTTGTTATAACTGCTCATAATAGCTCCCGGACCCGCTTCCTTTACCGCAATCTCGAAACCCTTCAGATAGATTTCTCTAAGCGCTCGTTCATTGACATTCACATTGGTCTTATTGCGATTATCCTCCTGATTATTGCAGCAGAAATGCTTCAACGTCACATAACACCCACGATTCTTCTGCACACCTTTTGTAATGGCGGCTGCAAATTTTCCTGAAACCAGTGGATCCTCCGAATAGTATTCAAAATTGCGTCCACAAAGTGGATTTCTGTGAATATTAAGTCCTGGTGCCAGCCAATAGGTTACACCATAACATTCCATCTCTTTTCCAACTGCATTTCCCACTTCTTCCGCCAGTTCCAGATTCCAGCTCGATGCCAGTGAAATCCCGCTTGGGAATGCCGTAGTAAACTGATAGAGCAGATTCGGGCTATCCGGATTTCCAAGCATGATTTTTTTAACCGGCTCCGGAAGATATTTCATACATGAAATATTCGGCTCTATCCCTTTTACCTTTCCGGTGAATGACACAGATGAAACCTTGTTCAGACGAAGCCCTGCCGGTCCATCTGCCATTACTACATTTGGAATTCCTTTTTGCTCCAGTGTTGTGCACGTAACCCCAGCTGCACCTGGCGCTTCAAAGAATCTTGATCCAGTCATACCTCCGCCCACAGACAGTTCTGCCATGTCTCTGAGTGTTAAACGCTCCATCACGGCATCTGTCTCTTCTGAGGAATATATTTTAACCGGACCATATTCATGCACAATTTCTGTTATCTTATCCTCTTCTACCGGAATGCTTCGAATTTTTTCCATATTTTCAATAATAATCTCGCATCCTCTTCCCCAGTTTTGTCTGCAGTCACAGGCTGCATGAAGGATATCTTCTTCCTTTTGTTCCAGTTCTGTCACATGCATTGGGATTTTGCAGATATGCGAGTGTTTTTCTGTTATGATTTCACTGGATAATCTCAAGATTCCGCATACTCTGGTATTCCTGCTGGAATTACCGAGACGGATTACATATTCTCCTTTTTCAAGGACCGTTGCTGCATCTTTTTTCCTGTAGCTAGTCATATCCCGGAGATCAAAACTAAGTATAAGTTTTTCCTTTTCTCCCGGCTTTAATAACTTCGTCTTATGAAATGCAGTCAGCCGCTGTGCTTCCTTTTTAAGTTCCCCGTTCGGACAGCTTACATAGATCTGCACAACTTCTTTACCATCATAAATTCTTCCGGTATTTTCCACTTCTGTATACACATGAATCTTCGTGCCTTCCATCTGCATCTGTTCAAACCGTATTGCAAAATTAGTATACGACATTCCATAGCCAAACGGATATCTTGGTGCCACATGAAATGTATCAAAATAGCGGTATCCTACATAGATACCTTCTCTATAATATTCCTCATCCAGATTACCATTCAGGTAACTGTACTCATCTGCAAACGGAAGATCCCGGTAATGTTTTGCCCAGGTATCTGTAAGTTTCCCTGATGGCGTCTGTTTTCCTGAAATAACATCTGCTAGTGCCAGACCTCCCATTGTACCTAGCTCTCCCATAAAAATAACTGCATTAATTCCGGATATTTCATTTAAGAAATTCAGATCAAATACTCCACCTACATTGATCACTACGATCAGTTTCTTATATCTTTCTGCGCAGAATGCAATATTGATCCGCTCTATCTCTGATATCCCATATTCATTTTCATCCAGTTTTCTGTCTGCCCCTTCACCAGCCTGTCTGGATACCACATAAATACAACTGTCTGTATCCGACTCTTCTATATCCTTCTCCTGTATGGCACGGCCATAAGGATATCTATATGGACTGCTCATCAGGTTCATAAAATCTGACAGGTTCTTTAGACTTAGTTTTTTCCTGAATTCTTCTGCATATTCCTGTTCACCCTCTTCGAATGCCTGGTCATAATCTTCGATCCACCGCATAGTAGTAACTGTAAATCCTGATTGTTCCAGTCCTTCAAAAACAGAGACTGCATGGCGCTCATTTACTTCTCCTGATCCGGTTCCACCCTTAATCGTCTTCTTCGCACCAGCGCCGTACAAAGCTATCTTTCCTGCCTTCAATGGCAGACTTCCGTCATTTTCTAAAAGAACGATTCCCTCGACTGCCGCTTTATATGCCAGTTTCTTTCCAGACTCTTCCAGTGGTGTAACCGCATCCGTCAGTGCTGCTTTATGAATACTTCTTGTTCTCATACTTCCTGTCCTTCCAGGCATTATTTACCGGATGTTGTAATATATGGTCCGAGTGCTCCTGCTACATTTGAAATCGGCATTGTCTGAAGCAATACCCTTCCTGGTCCACGAACCACGGTATTAAAGATTCCCTCTCCTCCAAACAGCATATTTTTTACTCCAGGAACACTCTTTATCTCTATCTGGCATGAAGCATCCATTGCAGCCAGATGTCCAGTATCTACGACAATTTCCTGTCCGGCGTTCAATTCATACTCCACTACATGTCCGTCAAACTCAGCAAATACAGTTCCCTGACCGGATACCTTCTGCATGATAAATCCCTCTCCGCCAAATAATCCAGAGCTGAACTTCTTATTAAAGAACACAGACAATTCTACCCCTGCTTCGCTTGCAAGGAATGCGCTTTTCTGGAATACCATCTCGCGCCCCGGTCCGATTTCAAATGCTTTGATGGATCCAGGAAAGCACGATGCAAATGCAATCATCCCTTTGCCACCTTGTGCGGTATAAATATTCTGGAATATATGCTCACCGGAAAACATTCTTCCAAATGCCTTGCCGATTCCTCCATTCGTAGTCGTCTCCATCTTCATATTCGGTGACATCCAAGACATTCCGCCTCCTTCTGTGATCATCTTCTCTCCGCCCTCCAGATAGCAGATAACTACCGGTAATGTGTCTCCTTTGATTTCATATCTCATATAAGTTCCCTCCTGAAATTTCTCTTTTAATATACTTTTTCCCGAAAAATTATATTTACATTATAGCATCTACTATCTCTATTCACAATCAGCACTTTATATTTACGTAAAATTTTGTTATATTTTCATCATAACAACTCAAACATGACAAAACGCCAAAAATCTTCCGGGCTTTTCATCCCTTCTGATTTTTGACGTTTTTCTAACATCTTATAATGTTTTTACAAATCTTAAAAATGCTTCTCTTCCCTCTTCTGTACATTTATACACTCCGGCATCCTCAAGTACATGTACAAATACTTCACCGACTTCTTTTTTCAATATATCCATTACATTTTCTTCTGTAATCCCATCATATTTTTTACAAAATGTATCTGCCCAGTCCGCATGCTTTGCAATCTTTTCATTACTTCTGATATCTTTTTTCTGAACCAGATAATCCGCAAGAATCTCCAGCTCTTCTTTTAATCTGGATGGAAGCACCGCAAGTCCCATAACTTCGATCAGTCCGATATTTTCCTTTTTAATATGATGATACTCTGCATGTGGATGATAAACGCCAAGTGGATGTTCTTCGGTTGTGATATTATTCCGAAGAGTCAGATCCAGTTCAAACAATCCATCACGTTTTCTTGCAATCGGGGTAATGGTATTGTGTGGCTCTCCATCTGTATTCGCATAGATGAATGCATCTTCATCTGTATAGTTTCGCCAGCATCTGAGGATATGATCTGCCAGATCTATCAGGCGTTTCTCATCTTTGTGACGGATTCGGATGACAGATAACGGCCATTTTACGATTCCGGCCTCAACATCTTCATATCCCGGGATTGTAATTTTAATCTCGATCGGCGCTTTTGCCATTGCAAATGTATAGTGTCCCCCCTGGAAATGATCGTGACTTAAGATAGAACCGCCAACGATTGGGAGATCTGCATTAGATCCCAGGAAATAATGTGGAAATAATTTTACGAAATCAAATAATTTCTCAAATGCTTTCTTATCAATCTTCATCGGGATATGCTGTCCGTTAAATACGATGCAATGCTCGTTATAGTACACATATGGTGAATACTGGAATCCCCATTTTCCACCTGCAATCTCGATTGGTATAATCCTGTGGTTTTCTCTTGCCGGATGGTCAAGACGTCCTGCATATCCTTCATTTTCCATACAAAGCAGACATTTCGGATATGCGGTATTCTTTGCATTTCTTGCTGCAGCGATCGCCTTTGGATCCTTCTCCGGCTTGGACAGATTAATTGTGATGTCAATCTTACCATATGGGGAATCTACTTTCCACTTCATGTCCTTTTTCACACGGTATCTGCGGATATAATTGCTGTCCTGACTTAATTTGTAGAAATATTCTGTCGCAGCTTCCGGAGATTCTTCATATTTTTCCGCAAATGTCTTCTGTACCTGAGCCGGTCTTGGTACCAGACAATTCATGATCTTCGTATCGAAAAGATCACGGAATCCGATACTGTCTTCAATGATTCCTCTTTTTACCGCCTCATCCAGTAATCCTTCCAGAACTGCTTCCAGCTCGATGGAACTGCTGTCGATTTCTACATCTTCATATGAATCTTCCTGGAATAATTCTAACAATAAATTTGTTGTGTAAATTCTCTCACATTCCGGTGTCAGTCCGGTCTGAATACCATATTCTACCAGTTTCTTAATATTTTCATACAACATATTCTGATCCTTCCGTTCTTTTTTCTATTCTGTGAATTTATACAATCTTTGCTCCGTCACCGATATCTACTACATAGAATTCTGCTTCATGTCCGACTTTTTCTTTATATGTCTTTCCAATCTCCTCGATAAACTTATCTACCGTTCCTTCTTCAACGATGCTGACCGTACATCCGCCGAATCCGCCTCCGGTGATACGTGAACCGATAACCCCCGGCATTGCCTGCGCCAGATCTACCAGAATATCTATCTCTTCACAGGACACTTCATAATCATAACGAAGTGACTCATGAGATGCATTCATAAGCTGTCCGAATAATTTCACATCGTTGTTACGGAGTGCTTCTACTGCACGAATAGTTCTCTGATTCTCATATACCGCATGTTTCGCACGCTTCTGTCTGACCGGATCTTTGATCGCATCCTTGTACTGTTCGAATCCGTCCTCTGTAAGATCTCCAAGTGTCTTTATATCTGTAACCTTCTGAAGTTCCTTTAATGCAGTCTCACATTCATTTCTTCTGTCATTGTAAGCAGAATCAACCAGACTGTGCTTTACCTTACTGTTGATGATCACGATCTTCGCATTTTCAAGAACGACCGGTGCATATTCGTATTTTAATGTATTGGTATCCAGGAAAATTGCATGATCTTTCTTACCCATTGCACTTGCGAACTGATCCATAATTCCACAGTTGCATCCATTGAAATTATTCTCCGAATACTGTCCGATCAATGCAAGATCGATCATGGAGAGATCTTCAAATCCAAATGTATCTTTTAACATCAGTCCTGTCAGCACTTCCAGTGATGCGGAAGAAGAAAGTCCAGAACCATTCGGAATATTTCCATAGATCAGGATATCCATTCCATGTGTCAGTTCATACCCTCTCTTTTCGAATGCCCACATTACTCCCTTCGGATAATTCGTCCATCCGGCATTTTTACTCGGAATCAATTCATCGAGACTTGTCTCAATGATTCCAAGCTTTTCAAAGTTCAAAGAGAAGAAACCTAATTTTCTGTCTTCTCTGTTCCTTACCACTGCCCATGTTCCCATTGTCAGTGCACATGGGAATACATGACCTCCGTTATAATCTGTATGTTCTCCGATCAGGTTTACTCGTCCCGGTGCAAAATAAGTACGGATTTCCCCGCCTTCTCCGTATAATTCCTGAAATTTTGCGATCAATTGCTCTTTCTGCATTCCATTACCTCCATTTTTAATACATTTTTATCATTTTTTCTTTCATACCTTAAGTTTCAGGCCTTCTTTAACATCCACTTACATACTTTTTTGTAGTTGACTGTCTTCTGTTATTGCTATAATATAATCATAATGAGATATGCAAATTCTCACAATAAGAATATTGGCATATTTTATAAGAATATTGAGATTTTATTTGTTTTTGACTTTTATATACGGAGGATGATGTGAAAGGTATTCAGATTCTTACAGAAAAAAACAAAAAAGAAGTAAAAGAACACGGAAGTTATACTTTCCCCGTTCAGGTATCCCCAGAGGCAATACAGTCTTATGAACAGCATTCCTTCATGTGGCACTGGCATCCGGAGATCGAACTTACATGGTTCGTATCCGGACAGATGGAATATGTCGTCAATGACCAGCGTTATATTATCTCAGAAGGCGAAGGGATATTCTGCAACAGTAATGCTTTACATGCCGGATATATGATTGATGACCAGGACTGTAATTATATCTCTGTCACATTTCATCCCAAATTCATCTATGGCTACGAGAACAGTATCCTGCAGACCAAATATGTCGATTTTATCACTTCCAACGAATTCTGGTCTTCACTTGTATTAAAACCGGAAATTCCATGGCAAAATGAAATTATCGAATACATAAAAGAAATATATACATTAACCTGCCAGGTTCAATCTTCTTCCGATGCCTTCATTCCCGGATATGAAGGCATAGCGGAACAGCCGGAACTTCCTGACTATGAATTCCGTATTCATCTCCTGCTCTGTGAGATCTGGCACCGGCTTTATCTGCATTATGTCCAGATTGCCCAGGATACTCCGCATCCACAGAAGCATTTACAGCGTTTGAAAGACATTCTTTCTTATCTTCAGGAGCATGCTTCCGAAGAACTCAGTCTCGAAGATATCGCCGCCCACGCCGGACTGTGCAAAAGCGAATGCTGCCGCTTTTTCAAAAAATATATGCGGATGACCATCTTCGATTACCTGCTGTCTACACGGATTCAGAACAGTATTCCACTTCTTATGGACGGGGAGAATATTACTACGATTGCCGGACTTGTAGGATTCTCCTCACCGGCATATTATGGCCAGATTTTCAAGCGTTACATGGGCATGTCACCCAGTCAGTATAAAAAGAATGCCGCCCAGTCACCTTCCGGTGACTAAGCGGCATCTTTTATACATTTTTGCCCTCTCTGTCAAAGTATTCTTTCACAAGTCTGACCACAACTCCTGACAGCAGGAAGACTGCTATCAGGTTCGGGATAACCATCAGACCATTAAATGTCTCTGCAATATTCCACATCAGTCCCAGTTCCATAGTTGCGCCGACAATCGCTACCAGTGCATACAATATCATAAATGGTCTGTTTGCGCGGGTACCAAGCAGGAACTCCACACAACGTGTTCCATAAAGTCCCCATCCAATGATCGTAGAAAATGCAAAGCAGCACATTGCAATGGCCGTAAATATCGATACCCAGCTTCCGTAAGTGGAAGTAAATCCAAGAATCGTAAGTTCTGCACCGGCCGCATCTCCATATCCAACCGGTACGCCGCTGCACAGAATGACAAGTGCCGTCAGTGTACAGATCACAATTGTATCTACAAAGACTTCGAATATTCCAAAGAATCCCTGCTTTACAGGCTTTCTTGTATCCGCACATGCATGAGCAATCGAACCGGTACCAAGTCCTGCTTCATTTGAAAAGATTCCCCTGGATACACCTTTTTTCATACTCATGAAGAAAGATCCTACTGCACCGCCGGTCACAGATGCGGGTGAAAAGGCACCTTTAAAAATAGAAGCGAATACTGTCGGGATATTTCTGTAATTCAAGATCACAACTCCGATTGCAAGAATAATATAAATGACCGCCATAAACGGAACCAGCTTTTCCGCTACCTGCCCGATTCGTTTGATTCCTCCAAGAAGGATCAGCCCGATCAATACTGCCAGAATAATTCCGATCACCAGATTCAGAGTACTCACATTCTGTTCACTGATCACACCATAATTATACAGAGCTGAATCAATTGCTGTCGTGATGGTATTAACCTGTGTTGCATTCCCCGTTCCGAATACCGTCAGTACACCAAATGCCGCGAACAAATAGGCCAGCCAGTGCCATTGCTTCTTCAGTCCATTTTTTATGTAGTACATAGGTCCTCCGACCAGATCGCCTTCCGCGTTTTTCTCCCGGAAATGTACCGCAAGCGTTACTTCTGAAAACTTTGTACACATTCCAAGAAGTGCTGATATCCACATCCAGAAAACTGCACCCGGGCCTCCGATCGCGATTGCTCCTGCCACGCCTGCAATATTACCGGTTCCGACGGTCGCAGCCAGTGCCGTACATACTGCCTGGAATGGTGTCAGTGCTCCGTCTGAAGCTTCTCTTTTTTTCAACATCCGGCCGATTGTTACTTTCATCGCATATGGGAATTTACGGATCTGAAGAAATCCGGTTCTGATGCTTAATAAAAGCCCTACTCCTACGATGCAGATCATGGCCGGTACTCCCCAGATGAAGTTATTTACCACATTGTTGATTGATTCGATTGTTGCCAACATTACTTCTAGTCCTTTCCTATTTATAAATCATATTTTTGATTTTGTATCGCATTACCGCATTATCACATTAAATTTCAACTGTAGCAGTATAGCACGATTTTATATAAAAGTACAGGATTTCTTTTTCTTTATCAAAAGATTACCCGAAATTTCATACACGTACTTCCTTTCTTTTCTAGTATTTTTACAACTGGTATGGTATATTTTCTCATAACTGGCTCTTTATCTCATGCCACTACTATTGTACAGTAATGGCAATTACGAAAGGAAAGAAGGTTTTGGTTATGAATTCCAATCTGAAAAAAATAATTATGACAGCATTATTCGCTGCGTTAGCCTGTGTTGCTACAATGTCCATCCGTATTCCGACACCGGGAACCGGCGGATATATCCATCCTGGTGATGCAATCGTAATCCTCGCAGGTATCATCCTTGGTCCTGTATATGGTATGCTTGCCGGTGGTATCGGTTCTGCACTGTCTGACCTGATCGGTGGATATTTTGTATACGTTCCGATCACACTGGTGATCAAGGGGCTTGTCGCACTGGTATCCGGACTGATTTACCAGAAGATGTGCCGTTACGGTAAGAACCGTTACGTCGCAGTTATCCTTGGAGGTATTACAGATATCGTATTCGTCGCCGGTGGATATTTTATCTGCGAGTTCTTCCTGTATGGAAGCGGTGCTGCTGCAAGTATCCCTGCTAATATTATCCAGGGAGTCGGCGGACTTATTATCTCTGCTGTATTATATCCGGTACTAATCGCAATCCCGGATGTACGCCAGGCAGCATACGAGACGAAGAATTAAATTCACTTACATACTTTGCCACATATAGGACTTGCCATTGGCATCTTCTTTCGAACGCATGGCGAAAAAAAGGATAAGTTCTTTCTCTCTTCATGAAAGAACTTATCCTTTTTCCACATCTTTTTACTTATCCACTTTTTCCGCATTACTTTTTCCACAAGAGCATCCGATCACAAATGCAAGGAATAAGAATGCCACGATCATCCAACCAATCAGTGTCTTCGTTCCCATTGGTTGAAATTTATCATAATATCCCTTCAGGTAAATGATAATGATCAGAAGCGGCAGTCCGTAAGACATATAACCCTTGATTCCTGCCGGGAACTTCCATCCTTCTCCTTGATTGATTTCTTCAAGAAAGCTGTTCCATCCCCATCCGTTCTTCTTTGTACAGAACAGGACATAGCCAAGACTTCCAAGCGGAAGCAGGTTATTCGATACGATGAAGTCCTCCAGATCCATGATTGTCGATCCTTCTCCAAGTGGAGTGAATCCGGCCAATACATTGAATCCCATAACACATGGCATACTTAAGATAATGATCAGAATCAGACTTACCAGTGTACTCTTCTTTCTTGACCATCCGAATAAATCCATATCAAAAGAAATAATATTTTCAAATACCGCAACCAGTGTCGTAAATGCAGCAAAGCTTAAGAACAGGAAGAATAATCCTCCCCATACACACCCGCCTGCCACCTGTGCGAAAATATTCGGGATCGTGATAAATATAAGGCTCGGGCCTGCTCCCGGTTCAATTCCGTATGCAAAGCATGCAGGGATAATAATGAAACCTGCCATCAGCGCTACGATCGTATCAAGCACGGTAATATTCACAGCCTCTCCGAATAATCTCTGGTCTTTTTCCATATAACTTCCAAAGATCAACATCGCTCCGATTCCAATTGATAATGTAAAGAATGCCTGGCTCATAGCCCCGAAAATTACATTTCCGATTCCAATCTCTGCCATCTGTTTGAAATCAGGGATCAGGTAAAAACGAATTCCTGCTCCGGCACCTTTCATCATCACAGAATGAATAGCAAGTACGATCATGATCAAAAGCAGTGCTGTCATCATGAACTTGGAAACTTTTTCGATACCTTTCTGGATTCCAAACGCACATACACCGAATCCAATGATACATATCAGAATCGTCCAGAATGCCATAAGCGGCATATTTCCTAGCATATCACTGAATCCTGCAGATACAGTCTTCATATCCGCACCCACAAAATCTCCTCTGAAGCTTCTGACGCAATAATACAGCATCCATCCACCAACTGTGGTATAGAACATCATCAGGAAATAGCATCCAATAACACCGATCCATTTCGTAATATGCCACTTTGTTCCTTTTGGTTCCAGTGTCTCATATGCAGCGGCAACACTGTGTCTGCTGGCACGTCCGACACCAAATTCACAGACCATAACCGGGATTCCCATGATCAGAAGGAACACCAGATAGATTAAAATGAATGCAGCCCCGCCGAACTGTCCACACATGTACGGGAACTTCCACACATTTCCAATACCAACGGCACATCCTGCAGATACAAGGATGAAGCCCAGTCTTGATCCAAATGTCTCTCTCTTCATTCCATAAACCTCTCTTTACTTTTTAAGTCAAGCATTTTTTATTATATCGTATTTTGTCTACCAAACGCAAGGACTGTCATTATGGAATTTTAAGTTTAAAAAAGATCAAGAAAAGGACCAGGAAATGTACCCTACTCATCTCCTTGTCCTTTCTTTCTCTTTTTATATGATTTTTACTATTATCAGCTCATGGAGTTTTATAAAGCTTTCATCTGGTATGAGCTGCCCCACATTCCAGATACTTATGCCGTACAGGCATTCTGAAGAATCTCATTTAAAGCATTTCCGCTGCTTGTGTGGCATCTTACGATTTGTGCATTACATTTTTCCGCTTCTGTTACTGCACAGTGTACCATCTTGTGAGATACTGTATTGGTAAATAAGATTAACAGATCGGGACTTCCGATCTTCTCACTTAAGTTTCCCGACATCTGTGTGAATACTTTTGCTTTGCATTTGTACTCTTTACAGATCTTTTTATACTGATGAACCATTCTGTCATGTCCGCCTACGATTACTACACTCATGTACTGCCTCCTTTTATGTAAGTATATTAGTTAGCTTCATCTAACTAATATGATACACTTTTTTTTCGAAAATGGAAGAGGGTGTATTGAGAACTTTTCTCAATACACCCTCTCTTCCATTAAACACACGGAAAACAAAATCTACAGAACCTGCCACTGGCAGCTTCTTTCGAATGCATGGTGATAAATAAAAACCGGAACCACTCACCTCCACAGCATATGATCCCGGCTTCCACTCACATCATTCTCTACATATCTTCATATTTCATCAGATACTTACAAATCTTCTGCAAATCTTCTTCCTCACTTGCAACGATCTCCAAATGCAGTTCATCTGCTCTGGAGAAAAGCTGTGTCATAGACATAAACTGGCAGAGTTTTGATTTCATGTTCAATCTGTCTCCCTCACCTGTCAGTAATTCTACACGACCTTTGCAATCGTCAACAACTTTAAAGAATTCCTGCGCATTTGTAATTTTATTAATTTTCATAGCTGGTCTCCTTTTACAATGTGTAATAATCCGTTTCTTTTGATATTCCATCGATTCTTACACCTAGTGTATCATATAATGATTTCTTCAATCTTTCTGCATCTCTATCTTTCAGAGCATCGATATATCCCTGATGTTCTGCAATCATATTCTTGGCTCCATTCGTATTCTTTATCACATCCCGGCCATATATCAGTTTAAAAAATGATAACGTATCCCATAATGATTCTATCATCGCACATACTCTGTCCATTTCGCTGATGGAATAGATTGCAAAATGAAATTTTCGATTTTGCAAGTATAACTTTTTTGCATCAATCTCATCTGCTTCAACAATTGGAATATATTCCTTATGTATCTCTTCCAGTTCGTGTATCTGTTCTTCCGTAATCTTTTTACACGCTTCTCCAGCTGCAAGCGGCTCTAACAACTGACGCATCAGATATATTTGTAAAACATCCTCCTGTTCCAGCGAAACAAGTTTTACCCCTACATAAGGAATCGATTCAGCCAGTCCCATTTTTTCCAGACTCTTCAAAGCCTCTCTGATTGGCATACGACTGACTCCAAGCTGACGGGCAAGCTCTTCTGTATTCAGCTTTTCCCCCATCTTCAACTTTCCATCCATAATCCAATCCATCAGTTTGTTCAATACCTGCATTGGCAATGTATCTCTTTGCAGCATCATTGAATCATCTTGACCCATTGTCACTCGGTTACTCATATATAGCACTACTCTCTTATCTAAAATATTTACAGACCAAGCTTTTCTACCACTTTGTCCAAAATAGCAACCTGAGCTGTCTCTTCGACTAACTCAGCTGTATGCTCTGCAGCCAGTGGATCTTTTCCCATTGCAACTACACCATGATCTGCCAGTAAGAAGGCATTGATATTCGGTGTCTTTTCAAACATTGCTTCTACCATCGGTACGTCTTCCGGTCTCACCATTGCTGCATGTACGTCTAAGGTTGGATATCCTTCCGGATTCTTCAGTTTGGAATGCCATGTTACAAGCGGCAGGTCTTTCTTAGAGGATGACCATCCGATCGCATATGGAGAATGTACATGTACGACAGACTGTACATCTGGTTTCAATTTATAGATATAGCCGTGCAGTAATGCTTCTCTCGTCGGCTTTCCTGTTCCTTCGATCACATTCCCGTCAAAATCCGTAATTAAAAATCCTTCTGGTGTGCAGTCACCCAGAGAACCGCCGCTTGCTTTTACAAGCATTGTCTCTGTTCCAGGTATTCTGGCACTTACGTTTCCTCCACTACCAGTCTGTATCCCTCTATTATAAGCTCTTTTACTTGCAATAACAAGTTTTTCTGCGATTTCATATGCTTTCTGATCCATAACTGCTATATCCTCCTGCTTTTTTAATTCTCCCCAAAGTTCTGTGGTAATTTTCCCTGTTTTTTCATTTCATCTACAATATAATGTGCTGCTTTCACGCCAAATTCCGGAGTATCCAGATTATGTGGAATCACGATAACTTCTACGTTGTCATTTACGTTTTCAATGATTGTCTGAATCAGTACTGAATCACTCTTTGGCTCGTATAATTCCTGTCCTTCCAGAGTATTGTGTCTCATTCCCTTGGTAGGAATCAGAAGTTTCACCGGATAAGTAACCTTGCTGAGTCTTTCTGCCAGGATTTTTCCTAATGCTTCGGCTTCTTCTGGAAGGATCTTGATATGTGCTGTATTAGCATTGTGAAGCATATATTTTCTTTCGTCCATTCTATCTGGAAGTTCGCTTGTACTGAAGTCTACAAAATCAAGTCCACCAAGGCTGATAACCAATGGTACTTTCTTCTCTACAGATTCTACCAGACGGATTTTTGCTTTCGGACCATATGAGAATCCACCTCCGAAATATTCGGATGTCAGTTCATGTAAAGTCAGATCCAGAATTCCATCTACCAGGCCATTTGCTGCCATATCTTCCATTGTTGCTCCACCGACTCCTGTTGCGTGGAAACCAATCACTTCAAGTCCCATCTTCTCTAATTCTTCTACTGCTGCAACAGCTCCTGTATTTGTTACACCCATCAATGTAACTGCAACAACCGGTTTATCACCTTTTGTCAGAACCTGTCCTGCACATTTTACCATTCCCACGCAACAAGCACAGGCATTGGAGATGACCTGACGTGTTACAATATTAAGTCCTGTAAAATCACAGATTGCAGGCATAACCGTAATATCTTTATCCCCTACAACAAGGTCAAATTTTCTTGTTCCGCTTGCTACAGTTGTAGCCATAACTTTTGGAAAACCAATCGGCAGTTTCTGCATTGCATTTGCCGCCATGACTGTGTTCTGAAGTCCTCCGACAGAAATTATTCCGTCAATCTTTCCTTCTTCATATAATTTTACTACATAAGCTGCAACGGCATCTTTCATGTAGTCTATCTTTTCACCTTTTGATTTTGGTTCCATCTCTTCCCAAGGTGTGCCATAACTTTCTGCGATTTCTTCTCTTGAGATGTCATAATTATAAGATGGTGCAGGACCTGTTGCTGTATTGATAACCAGAGCATTTAATCCTTCATTTTTAATAAAATCGCTGATAAACTTCGCTTCTTTGAACTTTGTATCGCAACTTTCGATTACCGCTATCGTCTTCATATTCTCCATTAATCTCCTTCTATACAGATATTGTGAAGACCACCCCTTTGGATAACCTCCACAACATCCCACTCTCGTCCAGATTCTTATTCTCTCTCGACTATATCACATATTAGTTCTGGCTGAAATATTTTGTCTCAGCTTTCTTTGCTGCTTTTCTAGCATCTTTGTCAATGATTGCTGTCTTGTACTCATCGAATACGAAGTCATTATCTTTCTTTCCGATTACCGGAAGTTTATTGTCATGAGAATCTTCATATTTCTCTACTGCTGCAGATAAGATTACGTCATGAGCAAGTAACAGATGTTTGTGAGGATCTACTCCTGCCTCTTTACAACGACGGACTGTATCACGTACTGTCTTCCATGCAGCTACGATATCAACATAACGTCCTGGAGGGCAGATGTCGTAATGTAATTCATCCTGCATTTCCTGTGGAGCATCAATGTTACCCATTACGAATACGGAATCTCCAACGCAGAAGTATGGTCCTTCTTCTGTCTCAACAACAACTGTCATATGTCCTGGACAATGTCCAAATGACTCGTATACGCTTACGCCCGGTGCGATTTCAACTTCGCCTTTTACGGTTTCAAATCTTTCATATACGCCTGGCTGATCGTATGGTGCAATGAACTGGTCTCCACATGTTACATCACCATCTTTTGCGATGATCGGACGGCAGTATGATTTGTAGTGAAGCGGTACTGGATTGTGTGCATAATCCCATTCAACTTCGTTGCAGATAAAACGAGCTTTTGTAAATTTCTCAAGGTAGAAGATATGATCCCAGTGAAGATGTGTAAATAATACGATATCTACATCTGATGGTTTGTATCCTACCTGAGCCAGACGTGACTCGATGTCATCGATTCCTGGTCTCTGAAGAGATGGTCCGTGATGATATTTGTCTGCATGCTCTGTCCATGACATACCTGTGTCAACCAGGATCAGCTGATCGCCGCCTTCAATTAAGAATGTCATATCTGGAAGCTGATCTGATTCATTTGTGATACCCATTTTTTCAACATATTTCTTGCATGAGAAATGATACCAGTATTCCAGTGGTTTTGTTGGGATGTAGCCTGAGTTAAGTGGTCTGATTGTTAATGACATAATATAGTCCTCTCTTTCTTATTGTATATGTAGTGTTATTTGTTTCCTATTAAAATTTTGAATATATTTAATAATTTATATTACTTTTATGCTCCTTGTTTTTCCTTTGCCTCGCGTTCTGCGATCGCTGCATCAGAATAAATACCAAGTTTTTTCTTTCTCATGTGTTTATCACACATAGATGTAATGATTGGTGCGGTAAACGCTGTTACAATGGCTGCTACTGCAAGCTGTGCTGTTGCCGTACTTGCTGCTGACTGCCATGCCGGATCAACCTCTGCAAGAGAAGCCGGAACACTTGTTGCATTTGCTGCTGTCGTACCGATTGCAGCTCCCATAGCATTTCTCTTGTTCTTTGGCAGTGTAAGCTGGAACAGGAAGTAGAATAAAAATGCTGACAGTGCTGAGATGATTGCCAGTACTACTCCGCCAACTCCACCTAATGCAATACTCTTAAGACTCATTCCTGCTCCGATTGGGATCATCATGAAGAATGTGATGATCGGCATTGCATCTGCTGCAACTTTACGGAATGTTTTGTCCAGATTTCCCCAGATAATACCAATGATCAGAGGAATCAGTGTTGCGATAAATGATTCGATTGGGATAGAAGCCATACCAGCTGTTCCCATAGCGATCATTGTAAAGAATGGTCCGTCGTTCAGTGATAAGATTGAGATTGCTCCGGCATCTGTTTCGTCACCATACTGCTGAGCTAGTCCTAAATACAATCCTCCGGCTGAGTTTGTGATACCTGCAATCATTGCCATGGAAGTGATTCCACAGAATCCTGCAGCTCCACCGATCTTGGCAACCAAAAGTCCAAGAATAATACCTACAACGAATTTCATAAGTGTCAGTGTACATCCTTTGTAAAGCGGCATTCCGATCTTCTTTACATCAATGGATGCTCCGTTCAGTAAGAGGAACATTCCTAACAGACAGGCTGTTCCGGTTTTGAACATTCCGGATGTAAACCCTCCAATCTCAAGTACATTTGGAATAAATGTGTTAGCAAGTACTCCGATCAGCATTGGCACAATGATTAATCCCCCAGGTACCTTCTGCATAAGTTTAAAGAAACTTTTTTCTTCCTTCATCCTTTCTTTACCTCCTTAAATTTGTTGTTTGGATATTGGATATTGGATACGATTCATCGTGCTTTTATCATACAACTGGATCCAATTTTTGTCAACACGACCAATTTTCTAATTTTTATGTCAGTTTTTTGTGCATTTTCACCAAACACGTTCAGCATATACTTTCATTGCATCACGTATCAATGTGTTGAATTTGTCTGCGTCCCATGCAGCTCTTCCGACAAAAAGACCATCTATTGACGGCTGTACAATCAGAGATTCTGCATTTCCCGGATTGACACTTCCACCGTACAGGACAGGTATCTCTTCTGCTTTTTCACCAAAGATTTCATACAGTGCAGTCTTGATCTCTTTATGCATGGCTTCTGCGTAATCTGCGGATGCTGGTGTTCCATTGACACCGATAGACCATACCGGTTCATATGCTACCCAGATATTCTTACATTCTTCCTGTGACACACCATAAAATCCTATTTTGAGTTGGCTCCGCAGAGTCTCTGCACTGATTCCATATTCTTTCTGTTCGGCTGTCTCACCGATACACAGTAATGTCTTAAACCCATGTGACAGGGCCGCTTTCACCTTTTTGTTCTCTTCTACATCGCTTTCACCAAACACATGGCGTCTCTCAGAGTGCCCAATCATAACAAGATCCAGTCCTATCTCCGCTAACATGCATGGCGATATCTCACCTGTAAACTGTCCCTGGTCTTCCCAGCACATATTTTGGGCACCAAGTCTTACAAAATCACGGTCACAGCAATCTGTTGCCGTCTGAAGCGTCGTGTAGGACGGAATGATAAAGAGTTCGATATCATCCCTGCTGATATCTTTGGTATTTTCAACCAATTTCTGAAGATATTCTCTGGTCGCACTGATGCCTTTATACATCTTTAGATTACTTCCGAAATATAATTTTTTCATAGCCCCTTCCTCTCTTTTAGCGGTTCTGATCATACTCTCTGAATGCATTTACCTTAGGCTGAGAAGAGCATCCCGCTACGAACTCGTTCGTGAAGAAAGCGTCCACAAGCATCTCCCGTACTTTTGCACCTGTCGTGAATGCTCCCATACAGACAATATTGGCATCGTTACTTAGTCTTGCTCTTGTTGCAGAATATACGTCAGACACCAGTGCGGCATATGCACCTTTTACTTTGTTTGCAGCGATAGATACTCCAAGTCCTGTTCCGCAGATCAGCACGCCTCTGTCATATTCTCCTGATGCCACATGTTCTGCTACATCAATCGCTACATTCGCATAGACCGGATCTTCACTTCCGAAGTCTGTCACCTCTCCGTAACCTTTCTTTTCAATGTAGGCAATGATTTCCTTCTTTGCCTCTTCTGCATTTGGATCACAACCGATTGCAATTTTCATGTTCATTTCCTCCTTCTGTATCGGATATTGGATATTGGATACGATTTATGCTTTTATAATAGCACTCGCTGTTTTTTCTGTCAATGAATCCCATCTGTCTCCATACATTTTTTCATAAATTGCACAAAAACAAGACGACATTATCGTGCAATTAGCAAAAATAACATCGTCCTGTTCTTTCATTCTTATATAACCCGGCTTTCACCCACTCCCAGTCTTCTCCGGCATCTATCCCGCAGGATCCCAGTGCCTGTACCATTTCTTTCCGGTGAATGTCATCCCGTATACGGCAATGCTGTCTCCGCGGTAATACCGCAGCAACTGCAATATCTTTCCACGGATCTTTGATATCGACATCAGAACTCCGCTGGCCGTCATAAGCGGTGCTGTCCATCTGGCGATCTCGATCAGTATATTCGGCGGTGAATCCGAATAATTCAGGAAATACATCTCCATACTCAGAAACAGCGAATCCACCACCGGCTGACCATCCAGAACCGTAAATCCTGTAACACCCATGACAAACGGAACCAGGATCAGCAGATATTTTCCTATATTGCTTTTCTTCTCTTTCATTCTTTTTCTCCTATGATTTTTTACCGCCTGTACAATATAGTACATCAACGGAATCTGATCTTCAATCTATATAAGATCCCTGGTACAATAAAATCACTGATTCAGTCAAATTCTATCACATCTTTATATTTCTGCATATATTTTCTATTTAATGCATTATGGCGGCTATCACCGATCGGAATAAACTTACAAGGTCCTATCCTGTGCTGACTGCAATTGCCGATGGGATTCCAAGTTCAATCTGATATGTCTGTGATACCGGCGACACCAGAAAATAAGAAATCAATCCAAACAGCATCGTTGCAAGAAGAAAATAGAAGTTCTTTGTCTTCATCATTTCTGCGGATGTATACTGCTTTTGTTCTGCCTGCGCTTCTGTATTTTCATTTACCACGCTTTGTTCTCTCAATGCCTGTTCGGCTTTTCTTCTCCACTCTTTATCCGGAGCGGTAAAGAAGATTTCACATAAAACAAAAAAAGCTTTGCCGTCTCATCTCCCACAAAACAACAAAGCTTTTTCTTACTCTATCTCTTTCTTCTCCTGCAATACGTTTTCTCCCATATATGTATCACATTCTTTTTTCTCAGTCACTGCCTGATACAGCCAGTTTCCTCCATACTCACAGGAAAGTCCTAAGAATGCTCCGATCACCAGCGATATCGCCAACACACTCCAGTTTCCATCCGCTGCGAATGTTATAAAGCATCCCATGAATGTTCCCGGGCAGAAATCAAACCACTCAGATTTTGCAATGATGCACATCACAAATGTAATGATCCCGCACCAGATCCCAAGGTTGCCGAACACCGGACTAAACTTACTCAGTGTAATGATCGTCATTCCACATAAGACACCTGCAAGATTTGTAACAACGGTCTTTTTCACCCCGCTCATGCCATGTTTGCCACAGGCAAAGTAGGTAGTGCATCCTGCAAATCCGGCCCAGCCGATCAGTCCGACGATTCCTGCGAGATAAGACCAGATACCACAGAGGACTGCTGTTACAATGCTTAATGCACACAAAGAACTCATATTTTAGTATCCTGCACCGTTATCTGTATTTTTCATGATCTTCACCAGACGGCTTGTTCCAAGTCTGTCTGCTCCAAGGCTCATGAATTTCTCAGCATCGTCGAATGAGCTGATTCCACCCGCTGCTTTTACCTTCACACCTTCTCCAACATGATCATGCATCAGTTTTACATCTTCAAATGTTGCTCCGGCTGTAGAGAATCCTGTAGATGTCTTGATGAATTCTGCTCCGGCTTTTGTTACGATTTCACACATCTTGATTTTCTCTTCCTCTGTCAGAAGACAAGTCTCGATGATGACTTTTAAGATTTTTCCATCACATGCTTCGTGGATCTGACGAATTTCTTCTTCTACTTCATCGTATCTTCCGTCTTTTAAGAATCCGATGTTAATTACCATGTCGATCTCAGATGCTCCGTTAGCGATCGCATCTTTTGTCTCGAATACTTTTGTTGCTGTTGTGCTGTATCCGTTCGGGAATCCGATAACTGTACAGATTGGAAGTTTTCCCTCTACGTATTCTGCTGCCTGTTTTACGTATGCAGCCGGGATACATGCAGAAGCTGTTTCATATTTGATTCCATCGTCAAGAATCGTTTTGATATCTTCCCATGTAGCTGTCTGTGTTAATAATGTGTGGTCAACAATTTTTAAAACTTCACTTGTATTCATAATTTCTTGCCTTTCTTTTTTCATTCATTGTGATAGGTTTACTAATTTTCAGTTTGTCTGATTCAGTTCTTTTATTTCAGCTTGTCCAGGATCGAATGTCCGATCGTTCCTTCCGGCATCTTAACACCGAAGTTGTCTGCGATTGTTGCTCCGATAATGGCAAATGTGTCTGTTTCCTCAAGTTCTCCTGCTTCCTTCATAGACGGAGAGTACGCAAGGAACGGTACCCTTTCTCTTGTGTGGTCGGTTCCGGTATGTGTCGGATCATTTCCATGATCGGCTGTAATGATCAGAAGATCATCCTCTTTCAGTTTTCCTAATAATTCACCGAGTTTGACATCAAATTTTTCAAGTTCCTGTGCATATCCTTTGACATCTCTTCTGTGTCCCCACAGTGCATCGAAATCTACCAGGTTGACAAAGCAGAATCCTTCGAAATCTCTCTTCGCGATTTCGATTGTCTGCTCCATTCCGTGTACGGAACTCTTGGATTTGTTCGACTCTGTGATTCCTTCTCCGTCGAAGATATCGAAAATCTTACCAACGGAAATGACATCCAGACCTGCATCTTTCAATGCATTCAGTGCAGTTCTTCCGTATGGCTTTAATGCGTAATCATGACGGTTGCTGGTACGTTTGAACTCGCCTTTTTTCTTGCCGACGTATGGTCTTGCGATGACACGTCCGACTTTCCACTCGTCTTTCATCGTAATCTCACGGGCGATCTCGCAGCAGCGGTACAATTCATCCAGACCAAATGTCTCTTCATTTCCGCAAATCTGAAGAACAGAGTCTGCAGATGTGTAGACGATCATATGTCCGGTTGCGATCTCTTCTTCTGCCAGTTCGTCCAGGATCTCTGTTCCGCTGGCACTCTTATTACCGATGATCGTACGTCCGGTTCTTTTTGACAGTTCATCGATCAGTTCCTTTGGAAATCCTGTCTCTGTAAATGTCTTGAACGGAGTTGTGATATGAAGTCCCATCATCTCCCAGTGTCCGGTCATGGTGTCTTTTCCGTTGCTTGCTTCTCTTAATTTTCCATAATAAGACAACGTTTTTCCTACAGGTGCAATACCTGCAAGATCTTTTAAGTTAGCAATTCCAAGTTTCTGCAAATTCGGAATTTTAAACTCTTCTACATTTGCCGCAATATGTCCCAGGGTATCTGTCCCCGCATCACCATAAGAAGCGGCGTCCGGCATCTCTCCGGCGCCGAGTGAATCTATGACTACGGTAAATATTCTTTTATATTTCTTTTCGTTCATATTATACACCTTCTTAATTCTCGTATGTCAAATATCTGGAACAGTAACGTATTTGCATTCCTGTTCCAGAATTCTCTATTAACTGATCTTATATTAGAACAACGTGATCAGTCCAACGATCATCGCACTTAAAATACTTACAAATACACCACCAAGCATTGCTCTGAATACCAGTCTTGAAAGTGTACTCTTCTTTTCCGGGCAGAGCACCGCAATACCGGATACACAGATTCCAAGGCTTGAAAGGTTTGCGAATCCGCACAGGGAGATGGAGCATACAATTCCTGTTCTGTAGTCTAATGTTGATAAGATTTTTCCCAGATCCTGGAAAGCAACGAACTCATTTACGATCAGTTTGTTTCCAAGGAATGCACCTTCCATCAGTACCTGATTGGTATCAAGTCCCATCAGGAAACCAAATGGTGCAAATACATAAGAGAAAATCTGCTCCAGGCTGATTCCTGCAAATCCAAGAATCATATTAATTACTGCAACGATACCGATGATACCAACCAGAGATGCAGCGATAGCGATTACCATCTGCATACCTGTTCCGGCTCCTTCTGCGATGGCATCGATCACGTTGGCGTTATTGCCTTTGTTGTCCATCTTTACGTCCGTGATAGACTGTACAGGCTCTGTCTGCGGCAGTAACATTTTTGCAACGAGGATACTTCCAACCGGTACCAGTGCGCTGGCGATCAGAAGATACTCCATCGGGATACCAAGTGCATGATATCCTCCGAGGATGGATACTGACATACTTCCCATACCGGATACCAGGATAACTAAGATCTCACTGTCTGTCAGGTTTCCGATATATTTGCTGACCAGAATCGGGCTGTCCGTCTGGCCTAAGAACATGTTGGCAACTGCAACGAAGCTTTCTACTTCTGTTGTCCCCATCAGTTTTCCAACTGCTTTACCGATCCATTTTACTACGAATCCAAGGATTCCAAGATAATAAAGTAAGCTTACCAGTGCAGATACGAAGATAATATTACCAAGTGTCTGTACGATAAAGATACTTCCTGTCGAAGCACTGCTGTCTGCCAGGCTTCCGAATACAAATGACAGACCATTCTGTCCGCAGTTGATAACTGCTGTTACACCGTCCGATATGGCAGACACAACCATCTTACCAACCGGGACTTTTACAAGTAAGATTGCAATGACAAACTGTGCAATGATTGCTTTTCCTACTGCTTTCCAGCGGATATTCTTACGATCCCAGGAAATCAGAAAGATCAGTCCGATTACAACCACAATCCCCAATAAATTTAAAAAGGCTTTCATCTCATTCCTCCGTTCTGATCTTATTTCTCGCGGTCTGCTTTGATCAGTTTTCTGATTGCTTCTACAGCAACTGTGATAGCTGCTTCTGTATCATGTACGATTGGATTTTCCATTCCAAGTGCATTTCTTTCCTGGTTTCCTACTACAAGGAAATCAGATCCACAACGTACTCTTAAGTGGCTTGCTGCGATGAAGAGTGCTGCTGACTCCATCTCGGAAGCTTTGCATCCCATACGTTTCCATGCTTCCCATTTGTTAAGCAGTTCATAGCTTACCGGCATTCTCTGTGGTTCATGCTGTCCGTAGAATGCATCTTTACACTGTACCACACCTGCATGGTATGTATGTCCGAGTTCTTTTGCTGCTGCGACCAGTGCATTTGTTACATCCAGATCTGCAACTGCCGGATACTCGATCGGTGCATACTCTCTACTTGTTCCTTCCATACGGATTGCTCCTGTTGCAACTACGATGTCTCCACCTTTAACATCCAGTTCAATTCCTCCGCATGTTCCGACACGGATAAATGTATCTGCTCCGCAAAGTGTCAGTTCTTCCAATGCGATAGATGCTGACGGTCCGCCGATACCTGTTGATGTTACACTTACTTTTTCTCCGTCTAAGTAACCTGTATAAGTTACATACTCTCTGCTGTCTGCGATCAGTTTTGCATCGTCAAAATGTTTTGCGATCTTCGCACATCTCTTTGGATCACCAGGCATGATAACATAACGTCCGACATCTCCCGGTCTGATCTGTAAATGATACTGTAATCCTTCTTCTCCTGAATAATTCTGCATGATATTCATCCTCCTGAAATAAAATATTAAATATTGTTTTTATACATGTCTACTACTTGTCTCGCTGTTGTCTATTTTATATCTATACTTGTATATTTGCAATATGCAATGTTTTACAAATATCAGTGTTCGTTTTTGTGCATCTTATACAATGTCATGTTGTATAAATTAGACAAGCCAGAAATAACATTGACTTTTGCCATGTTTACTTTTATTATTTTAATAGAGTCGGAGTCAGATTATACATGTGCTTCTATATATTCTTACTGTATTAATAATAGGAATCCATCTAAATAATTATTTTCTTATGCTTTATCCGGAGATTTTTATTGACATAGATTTTATATAGAAGATACTGTTATATCTTATTCCCTTGCTATTTCTATATTTTTAATATACAGGAGTAACTGAATTTATGGAAGCGAAAACAGACAAGTCTAAAACCAAGAAATTAAAACATGTAAAAATATACAATGAATTATATGAACTGATCCAGAACGGAACTTATGAACCTGGTTCACAGCTTCCGTCAGAAACTACACTTTCCGCGACTATGAATGTCAGCCGTATGACACTGCGGAAAGCGCTTACCTTATTAAGAGAAGACGGACTGATCAAAGATGTACAGGGCGTCGGACATTTTGTGCGTGAGCCTAAAACTGCCGGTTCCAGGGGGCGCAAGCATGCCCGGAAAGCCGGTTCTGCAGATGCAGCAGCTTTTGCAGATGCAGAAGACAGCGCTTCAGATGAAACGTTGTCTTCTGATGGCAGTATGACACATCCTGTCCACGACTACTGTCAGGAAGAACTGGACAGTGTCGAACTGGATTTCCGTATCGAACCGCCGTCAAAATCTATTTTAGACAATTTCGACCACTACACTGCTGCTGTTGTCATCGTCGACCGCTGGTATAAGCATGAAGGTCATACCATTGCATATTCTTTAAGCTTTATTCCAATCGAACTGGTCGGCAGGCTGCAGATTGACCTGAACAGCACAGGTGCACTGTTGGAATTCCTGGAGCATACCTGCTATGAACAGGGGCATCACTGCAGCCGCTGTGTTACATATTCTACTGCCGGTAACTTCTCTGCGAAGAATTATAAGCTTTCCAGCCACGATTCTTTCCTTATGACACAGGAGAATGTGTATGATGAGAATGAGAAGATACTTGTGGTTAGTAAGCATTATATACCGGCGGAGGTTTTTGAATTGAAGTTTTCTATCTAGTTGATTAACGGAGTTGGCCTCTCGGTCCTTGAAGAAAACAGTATAAAGTGGTTCTAGTGAATGTGGAGTGTCCTTAGAAAAAGTTAGAGAGTCAGAATCCCCGTTAAAGGAATGTAGTGAACCTGTTTGAGCCCCAAAGGGGCGAGTTGTGAACGTAATTCCTTTGTGTTTAGGGGATTCTGGCTCTCTTAGTTTTTCTTAGGACATGGAACCTGAACAAGAACCACTTTATACTGTTTTCTTCAAGTCGTGACTGGCTGCGGAAGTTAATCAATTAATAGTTGAGGTGGTAACAGGGTGAATCCACTACTGTACAGAAAATAGCAATAAGTATTGTAAATCTATTACTTTTCCAAGTTTTTCACGGCTATTTTTTATAACCTTTACATATAACCGGAAAGTTATAATATAAGCCTTGATTTTCCGGTGCTTCTATACACTTCCGGATTCACCTTCTCCAAATCCCGCAGCCACACTTCCGAGCAAGCATCACTCGGCATTCTCCAGTCTCCTCTAGGAGATAATGCCACGGTTCCAACCTTCGGGCCATCCGGCAGACAGGAGCGTTTGAACTGCTGGATAAAGAATCTTCTGCAGAATGTGTATAACCATTTGTAGATGGTTGCATCATCATATTCACCCTCAAATGCATAACGTGCGATACGGTAGATCTTACTTGGTTCATAGCTGAATCTCAACAGATAATATAAGAAAAAATCATGTAATTCATAAGGGCCGACCAGATCTTCTGTCTTCTGCGCAATCTCACCGTCTTTTGGCGGAAGGAGTTCCGGGCTGACCGGTGTATCCAGCACATCGTACAGTACTTCTTTCAACTCCTGATCTTCACAGGTATCTGCATAATAATGTACAAGGTGACGTACCAGCGTCTTCGGAACAGATGCATTCACTCCATACATAGACATATGGTCTCCGTTATAAGTTGCCCATCCAAGTGCAAGTTCGGACATATCTCCTGTTCCGATCACGATTCCTCCTGTCTGATTTGCTACATCCATCAATACCTGAGTTCTCTCTCTTGCCTGAGAATTTTCATAGGTTACACTATGATCCTCCGGATCATGCCCGATATCTTTAAAATGCTGTTCGACCGCTGCCCCTACCGGGATTTCCCGCAGTGTTGCTCCGAGCTTTACTGACATCTTGCATGCATTCTGATAAGTTCTGTCCGTAGTTCCAAAACAAGGCATCGTCACAGCTACAATTCCACTACGATCCATTCCTAATGCGTCAAATGCTTTTGCTGACACCAACAGTGCCAGCGTAGAATCCAGACCTCCCGAAATACCAACGACTGCACTTTTGGCATGTGCATGTGCCAGACGTTTTTTCAGCCCCATAGCCTGAATCGTCAGAATTTCTTCACAACGCAAGTTTCTCTCTGCCATCACACTTGGCACAAATGGTCTGGATGCAAATCTTCTTGTAAGCTCTGTTTCCTCTACATGGATCTCAAACGGAATACGGATCAGTGTCCTCTCTTTTTCCGTCTGGAACGTTGTATTCTTGCGGCGCTCACTTAATAAACGTTTTACATCTATCTCTGTATAGATCACTTCATTTGAGAAACGATTGCTGGATGCAAGTGTCGTTCCATTCTCTGCAATAATATTATGTCCTCCAAATACCAGATCTGTCGTAGACTCTCCTTCTCCGGCATTGGCATAAATGTATCCACAGATCAATCTTGCCGACTGCCCTTCGATCAGGCTCTCGCGATAAGCCGCCTTACCGATTGTCTCATCGCTTGCCGAACAGTTAACGATTACTGTAGCACCTTCTCTTGCTGCAAGTGTACTTGGCGGGATCGGAGACCACACATCTTCACAGATCTCTGCCGAAACGACCAGTTCCTCCATCTGTTCTGCCACAAATAGGAGCTGTGGCCCGAATGGAATTTTCTTTCCATCTAATGTAATCCACCTTGCCATATCCGGTCCCGGACGGAATTGACGCATCTCATAAAATTCCCCATAATTCGGAAGAAATGTCTTTGTCGTAAGTCCCAGAATATTTCCACGATTTAACGCAGCCGCAACATTATAAAGTTCTCCGTCTACAGCAAGCGGGACACCTATAAATATGAGTGCATCCTTTTCTTTTGTATAATCTGCAATCTTAAATAAAGCTTCTTTTGCCTCTTTCAGTAATATATCCTGCATAAAAAGATCACTACAGGTATATCCCGTCACACACAACTCCGGAAATACAATGACTTTTGCTCCGTTTGCAACTGTCTCGTCGATCATTTTACAGATATTTTCTGTATTATAAGCAACATCTGCCACTCTGATATCCGGAGTCGCAGCCGCTGCTTTTACAAATCCGTCTTTCATGACTCTTTCTCCTTATCGTTTACAACGTTTTAAGATATCTTTCAGTTCATCTACCGTATATTTGTATGCGGTATTACAGAAATGACATTTTACTTCGATATCCTTCCCTTCATCGATCATATCCTGGATTTCTTTCTTTCCAACACTGATCACGGCTTTTTCTACACGTTCTTTTGAACAGTTACAATAGAATTTTGTCGGCATAGTGTCTGTAATTTCCAGGCCCAGATTTCCCAGCAGAATCTCCAGGATCTGCTCCGGTGTTTCTCCTTTTTTCAGATGATCTGTTACTGATGTTATGTTTTTTAAATTTTCTTCAATCTGACTGATTGTCTCTTCTTTGGCAAATGGCATCATCTGAATGATAAAGCCACCGGCACATTCTACCGTATTATCTTTTTCCATCAGTACACCAAGGCCTACCGAAGATGGTACCTGTTCTGAATTGGCAAAATAATACGTCAAATCTTCTGCTATCTCACTGGATACAAGAATTGTCTGTCCGGAATATGGTTCCTTTAATCCCATGTCTTTTATAACCTGTAAAAGACCGATTCCAACAGCACCTCCCACATCAAGCTTTCCATTCTTTGGCGGCAGCATAACATCCGGATTATTAACATATCCTTTAACATCACCTTTACTGTCTGCGGTAACGGTGATACCACCGAGCGGTCCGTCTCCTCTTACCTGCAGTGTCAGCATATCTGTCTCATTTTTCATCATGCTTCCCATCATCGCTCCTGCTGTCAGTAATCTTCCCAGTGCCGCTGTCGCAACCGGGCTGGTATTATGATGTTCTCTGGCCGTTTCTACCAGTTCTTTTGTTGTCGCAGCAAAGGCTCTTACCTGCCCTTCCGCTGCTGTTGCTCTTACAATATAATCTTTCATGTGTGTATTCCCTTCTTTATTATTTCTGTCTATTTTCCATATTCTCTTGCGATCACTGTAATCCGTTCGCTTGTATACATCGGTGCTTTCTTCGTATACGCATCATATGCTGCAACGAATTTCAGTCCTGCTTTTTCTAACAATCCGCGCATTTCCCGCAATGTATATGCCTTTTGGAAATGGCTCTCCTGATATTTTCTGTACAGAGACGCCTCTTCATCCTCACGTACAAATAAAGTCAGTTCATATTCATTGATCATTGATGTATGATTGTAATAATTTTCCCAGATAAAACTGCATTCATCCCTGTCTTCCGCGATTACCTGATTTCCCAGCACTTCTCTGTACTTATATTCTGTATTAAAATCAAAAATAAAAATACCTTGCGGATCCAGATAATTATTGACCAGACGGAATACTTCCTGCAGTTCATTCTTTTCTGTCACATAATTGACACAATCACAGACACTGACTATTGCTCTCACAGTTCCGTACAGTTCAAACTCCTGCATATTCTGCAACAGATAAAGGATATCATGGCCACTCTCAATCCTTTTCTCCATGGCAATCTCCAGCATATCTTCGGAATTATCTACTCCGATCATATCATACCCTTTTTCAGCCAGGAGTTCTGTCATACTTCCGGTCCCGCATCCCAGTTCCAGAACCAGTCCGTCTTTTACTCCGTATTCTTTTAATCTGTCTTCCAGATAATCCGCCCATTCTTCATACGGCACATTATCCATAAATGTATCATAAACCTCGGCAAAACTTGTATATGCCTCCATGTATAATCTCCTTTTTCATACGTATTTAACATTTCTATTATATCGGTATTCTATTAAAAAGGCAATACGAAGAAAATATGACCAACAGTCAATTTTGTTTGACTTCTTATTTCTGATTTGCTATACTTATTATGTTGAGATATTTATTTCAGTATCTGTACAAAACTACTCTAAGCAATTTGTACAAAAAGTTATAAAAGGAAGTCTGATTACTCATGGGAAGAGTCGAGGAAAATAAAAAAAAGAAAAAGGAAGCACTCTTTCGCACTGCATATGAATTATTTACCACCAAAGGGATCAATTCAACCGCCATTTCTGACATTGTTGAAAAAGCAGGTGTAGCGAAAGGAACTTTCTATCTGTATTTTAAAGATAAGTATGACATCAAAAATAAGCTGATTGCTCACAAAACCAAAGAATTATTTGATCATGCGGAAATTGCTCTGGAGCACTCCGGCATCACCGGACTTGAAGACCAGCTGATTTTTATCATTGATGACATCATTAATATTTTAGTAAATAATAAGCCTTTGCTGAACTTTATTTCAAAAAATCTTGTAATGGGTGCATTAAAATCTGCTTTCTGGGCCGAAGACGAAGGTGACAAAATCTTCTATGAACGATACCTGGAGCTGGTAGAAGCCGATGAACACGAATATCAAGATATTGACATTATGCTATTCACTATTCTGGAATTGGCTGGTTCCACCGGATACAATTCTATACTGTTTGAAGAACCTGTATCTATCGAAAAGTACAAGCCATTTCTTTATCGAACCGTCCGTCTGATCATTCAAAGTCATAGAAAATAGTGCGCATAGTCTGAGCCGTTTCTTACGAGTGCATGACAATTTATAAAGCAGAATCCGCAGTGTAGTATGTAACATAAATATCTTTTTATGTTTCTGCAAACAAATTTGTGTTACATACTACACTGCGGATTTTATTGTCTGGTAGTTTCTTTATGATTCACACGATTACTTATACTGCGTAAGCAATTCTTTCATAGCCTTATCGGTTCCCTTCACAGATCCTTGAACCATCTCCGGCTTTCCACCACCGCGTCCTTCAAACGCGACGTTTAATGCTTTGCTGATCGGGCGTACATCCTCACTCCTGCTTCCGATTACATATCGATAACCGTCCGTATCTGTTCCGGCAAATACCGCACAGATCACTGCGCCTTTATCAAGCAGCCTGTTCATCATTTCTCTTGGAAGATTACCGGACAATGCGCTGTCGAATACAGTCACAATCTTCTCTTCTACCGGAATCTCTGCCACACGAAATTCCAGGAGTTTCTGCTGTAATTCTGCGATCTGGCTCTTCATACGTGTCTGCTCATCTTTAAGCTTACCAACCACATCTGCCACTTCATATTCTTTTGCACATAACAGTGCCGAGATTTCTTTTGTCATGGCATCTTTTTTCTCATAATCCCGCATTGCACGTCTTCCGCAGAGCATTGTGATACGCTCACCGCCTTTATAATTGGCCATGCTTACCAGCTTGACAGCTCCGATCTCACCGGTCGTCTTCACATGTGGCGCACAGCATGCACACACATCATAACCTGGGATCTTTACAATACGTACCTGACCCTCAATCTCGATCTTGCTGCGATAATCCATATCTTTCAGCTCATCCTTCGACGGATAAAGAATCTCGATTTCAAGATCCTGATATACTGCCTCATTTGCCGCTGCCTCAATCTCTTTCAACTGTTCTTTACTGATCGTACCATCAAAATCCATTGTACAGTAATCGGCCCCCAGATGAAAACCGACATTGTTATATCCAAATCTTTCATGCACGATACCGGATACAATATGCTCCCCGGTATGCTGCTGCATCTTTTCAAAACGTTCTTCCCAGTTGATCTTTCCGGTCACAATACTTCCCACTTCCAATGGTGCAGTCGTATAATGATAGATCACATCGTCTTTTTCATGCACATCTGTAACGTTCACAGTTCCCAGAACTCCTGTATCTGCATACTGACCGCCGCCTTCCGGGAAGAATACCGTCTGGTCCAGTACCACACGGTAGCCATCCTTTGCTTCTTCACAGGAAATTACTTTTGCTGTAAATTCGGTTCTGTGACTGTCCTCATAAAATAATTTCTCTGTCATCCTACTTACATCCTTTCCGGTGCTTCAAATCCAAGTACGTCAATACATCCTTCCAGTACATCTTTTGTTACTTTCAGAAGTGCAATATAACTCTTCTGTTTCTCAGCGTTTTCTTCACCCAGAATCTTTGTCTCATGGTAGAAACGGTTAAATGCATTTGCAAGATCATAAATATATGCACAGATCTTATGCGGTGCAAGGTCCTGGAACGCATTTGCGATCACATCGTTATATTTAGCTGCTTCAAGCATCAGTGCTTTCTCGCAGTCCGCATGTGCTTCCTGTACCTTTAATCCATCCAGGCTGTTTCCCTGTGCCTGATATTTATTCAGGATTGATTTAATACGAACGATCGTATAGAGAATATACGGACCTGTATTACCTTCAAATGAAATAAATCTGTCCACATCAAAAACATAATCTTTTGATGCCTGATTTGAAAGATCTCCGTATTTAAGTGCAGCTACTCCGATCATATTAGCTGTCTTTCTCGCTTCTTCTTCTTCAATCGCATGATTTTCAGAAATTTTCTTATACATCTTCTCCGCAGTTTCCGAAATCAGTGTTTCCAGGCGCATAACTCCGCCTTCTCTTGTCTTAAACGGCTTACCATCTTTTCCATTCATAGTGCCAAATCCAAGGAATTTCAATTCGGTCTCTGCCGGAACGATTCCTGTCTTTTTCGCAGAACGGAATACCTGTGTAAAATGAAGTTCCTGACGTTTATCAACAACATAGATAACCTTATCCGGATGATAATCTTCGACACGCTGTACCAGCGTAGCAAGATCGGTTGTCCCATACAGTGAAGCTCCATCTGATTTCTGAATCATACATGGAGGAATCTCTTTTGTGTCAGTCTCCTCCTGCACATCAATAACCAGAGCCCCCTGATCTTCATGTGCAAATCCGTCTTTTTTCAACTTATCGATCATGTCAGGAATATATGCCTGTGCATCAGACTCTCCCTTCCAGAGATCAAAACTTACATTTAGATTTGCATAATTTCTTTTCAGATCAGATACAGATACATTGATAATATGATTCCAGATTGCACGATATCCTCTATGTCCATTCTGTAACAGATATGTTGCATGTAATGCATTCTCTCTGTAAGCATCATCTTCTTTCGCCTTACCACTTGCTGTTGGATAGATCTCTTCCAACTCGCTGATAGTAAACGGTGCTTCTTTTGGATATTCTCCTTCAAAAGATTCATCAAAATATGGCAGCTCTGGTTTTCTTTCTTTTAACTCTGTGATGATCAGTCCCATCTGATATCCCCAGTCGCCAAGATGGATATCTCCAAGAACCTCATGTCCCATTTTTCTCGCAATACGTTTAACGCTTTCTCCGATAATTGCAGAACGCAGATGTCCTACATGCAGTGGTTTTGCCACATTCGGTCCGCCGTAATCCACAACGATCATCTCAGGGTTCTCTGCCTTCTGAATACCAAGATCTTCTGCTTCTTCCATCTGGTTCAGATAATCTGCAACAAATGCTTTTTTCAGTCTGATATTAATAAATCCCGGCTTTACAACCTCTACCTCTTCCATACATGCGCTGTCCTTTAACAGGGCAACTACATCCTCTGCGATCATGAACGGTGCCTTTTTATAAGCTTTTGCTCCCGCCATTGCACCGTTACACTGGTATTCACAAAGATCCGGACGATTTGATAATGTTACTTTTCCGTAAGCTCTGTCATAACCTGCTTTTTCAAATGCATCCGCAAGTTCTTCTGCAATATAATCAATGATTTTCTTCACTTTGTATCTCCTCCATTCATCCTTTTATGATATCTGATATTTCCAGAGTTTTCTAATTTCCTATGGAATTCTCATATGCATCCTTCAGATCATCCAGCGCCTCCTTCAAAAGTGCGTCTGAACCAACTGCTTTCTGATAAGACTCATGCGTCTGATTCATCAGAGCCTGTACGTCTTCATGTTCTGCGATCCGGTTAATATATTCCCGGATTTCTTTTTTCTTTACTTGCTGAGTTATCTGGTAATTTCCCTGAGAATCCTTTTTGACATACAATGTTCCAAGTCCGGGAACCTCTGTATATATATCTTTGATCTTCATATCATATCTGACGAACGCCACATATGTATCTTTGTACTTTCCGGATTTTGTATAGATTTTAAAATGATCATACATCTCCACAAATTCCGTATCGGCCTTCTTTTCTGTATAGTAATCTTTTACTGCCTTTATCATCTGTTCATCCGTCTCTTCTTTCAGTGGATTCGTCTGCATATTTTCGCAGCCACCGTTTACCAGAACTACTTTCTGTGAACTGACGAATTGTTCTGTCTTCTGTACTTTCTTTTCTTTCTCTTTAGTGAGTCCGAATCCGAGAATTCCTACAAGTAGAACAAGCGAAAACAACACCAGAATAAATACCAGTCTTTTATATCTGTTCTTCCTTGTCAGGACCTCATGAATCTTTACTTTCATAAGACTCCCTCCATACAAGACCCGCCACCGACAGTTCATTATGAACACATGGCGATAGAAAATAGTAAAAAAAGTACACACCCGGGCGGATTCGAACCGCCGCTCCCGCCTCCGGAGGGCGGTGCTCTATCCCCTGAGCTACGGGTGCGTATACAATTACCATATGAAATTGCCTTAGTCATATTAACACATCTTTGAACTAAAGTAAAGGAAATGCTTTCGACTTTTCTCGCATTTCCTTCACTTTTTCTACTTTTCTTACTTAAAAGAGCAGTTTTCCCGTATCGCATTCATAATAATATGCTCTGTTCGAAAGCACTTCTTCCTCTTCTACCTGCGTCTCATTGATCTCTTCAATCATCTCACACAATTCTTCCTTCCCAGGAGCTTCGCTTTCTGCCACGATGATCGTCTCATGTACGCTGCTTGGAAGTATATAATAGTTTTCTTCCAATTCTTCGCCAATTTTTCTAAGCAGATCCGGATACATCATCGCACATGCTCCGTAACTTCTCATAACATTACTTAGAATATACATTTTCCCCGTCTGTTCTTCTATTTCTCTTCCAATTTCCAAAAGTTCCATGATCACAGAACGCATTGTCGAAAAATCATATGGTAATAATTTCTGTGTATTCTTGCATGCCCGATAATAAATATCCTCCTCCGATACCTTCCACATCTTAAGATGTTCTCTTCTCACCAGCATAGAGGCCATTCCATATTCATCCATCTCCAGCAGCACATAATACACGATGGCAAGATCAAGATATTCCTTATACGGGACATCCTCAAGAAGCTTCCGATTCCGTTCCCGGTTAACCAGACGATATATGATTCTTCCTTTCACGAAATCATAACTTTTTACTTTTTCACCTTCTTTCCAGGAATTCTGAAAACGTATTTTTTCATACAACGATAAGATATCTTTCACTATCAATTCCAGTGGATAGCCTCTTTTGAATTGTTGAAAATATTCTTCCAGATATATTGTCGGTGATATATTAATACCATTCTCAGAAATCATAATTCCTGTCCGTTTCACACCATTATTTTTTATATTCGTATGAACGCTTATTTTTCTTTCTTCTTTCACCTCTTTCTTTATTTTTTGCTGGCCTGTTTTCTCTTTTCAGCGAGAACAAGCT
>ERZ1106929.591-NODE-591-length-39319-cov-6.473971_pt1 | contig 39319 bp, 35 predicted proteins | sample MGYA00403662_ERZ1106929 | MGnify/ENA primary metagenome ERZ1106929 (study PRJEB35170, sample SAMEA104062442) | human gut metagenome | biome: human gut; feature: human-associated habitat; material: faeces | place: Denmark | collected 2013-02-20 ... | reverse complement strand
CGGCGTGTACACGCCGTCCGGCCTTTCCATATCGTTCAGAAGGAATACCTTACCACCAGCCAAACCAGCTGGGGTTCAGGCAGATATTCACGTCCACATTGCCGTCGATGCCCGGCACACTCCAAGTACTGCTGTACTGCCACATATCAAAGGTATAACGGTAACTGGACGGAGCTTGGTCCTTGGTGTAATGGGCCAACCAGAAGGGATAGCCGGACAGGTAGCCCAGGTCCATGCTATACGCCTTGCTGGGGCTGGCGTAGAACATGGGGATGTAACCGTTGGCTTTCACGGTCTCGCAGAAAGCCACTGCGCAGGCCGCTACCATCTCCTCGCTGGTGTCCTTGGTGCGGGAAGTACTGGCACTCTGCCGCTCCCAGTCGAAGACCAGAGGGTATCTGATCCGGCCCCGATAGGGCTCTACCAGCTCCATGAGGTATTGAGCCTCTTCGATGGCCTCGGCCACTGTGACCGCCTGGGAGAAGAAATAGAAGCCTACGTCCAGTCCAGCGGCCAAGGCCCCTTCTACGTTGGCCTGAAAATAACGGTCTATGTTGAGGGTGCCCATGGTGTACCCCCGGTAGCCCGCCCGGATCATGGCGAACTGCACCCCGGAGGCGGCCACTGCCTGCCAGTCCACCTCCTCCTGATGGGAAGATACGTCAATGCCAACGGTATAAGGTCCATAGGCATACGTCATGTAGGAGCTGCCCTGCCCGCTGGGGAGGATCTGGAAGCCCTCGGGGAGATAGGGGTTGGCGCCAACCTGCCCCTCCGTAGGGATATAGCCGAAGATGCTGTAAAATTCCTCCCAGGGGTCCACCTCAGGTTCGGGGGACGGCTCCGGACTGGGGGAAGGCTCCGGGCTGGCGCTCCCGTCCGGGTCCGGGCTTTCCGATGGCTCGGGGCTTTGGCTCGGCTCCGGAGAAGGCTCTGGGGAAGGCTCCGGCTGCGCCTGCTGCTCCATGTAATTCATCAGCATGGTGGCCACCTCACACCGCTGGGCCTGACCCTGGGGATCAAAGCGGTTGCCGTCCTTGCCGTTGATCACGCCGTTCTCTTGGGCCCAGTCTGCCGCCTGGGCGGCCCAAGTGTTGATTGAGGCCTCGTCGGCAAAGTCCGCCGCCGTCCCCGCAGGGAGGGGGCTGCCGGCGTACCGCCAGAGGATGACGGCAATCTGTTCCCGCGTCACAGGGTCGTTGGTGCCGAACAGGCCGTTGCCGTACCCGGTGAACAGCCCCTGCTGAATGGACCAGAGGACGGCTGGACCGTACCAGCTGTCCACCTCCACATCGGAGAAGGGGGCGTCCCCGGAAGCAGCGGGGCTGCCCGAGGCCCGGTAGAGCACTGTGGCCAGCATGGAACGCGTCATGGTGCCGCCGGGGTCAAAGCGGTCGCCGGACACCCCATTCATCAGGCCGCTCTCAACACAGTATTCCACCGCTCCAGCATACCAAGCGCCCGCTTCCACATCGGAAAAGGCCGACTCCACAGCCATGTCCGACGTGTCCTCACCGCCGGGGGCCTGCGCAGCCCAGACAGGCTGTCCCCCTGTCAAAAGAGTCAGGGCAAGGGCCGCCGCCAGCAAGCCAGACAGATAACGTTTGCGTGTTCCCATCGTGTTCCTCCTTACTCTGTCCCGGCCCGCGCTCCCGCGGCCAGGGGTCAGACCGGCCTGTCGGATTTTGCCGGCTTATGTCTACCAGTTTACCAGTGTAACCCCTATTCCGTCAACTGCAACTTTTCTATTTTTCCATGTTATTTTTTCCCTGCTCCAGTCTCCAGGCTAGTGCGGGACGCAAAAAGCCGCCCCCCAGCCGACTGGCCGGAGGGCGGTCTTGATTGATTGTTCTCACAGCTCTAGAATGACCCGTTCGATGTTGTCCACCGCCTCTGCCACCAGAGCGGCCACATCCAGAGCCTTCTCTGCTTCCTCCAGATCGCCCACTTGGGGCCGGGTCTTGGGATGCTTGGGGGTAAAGACGGTGCAGCAGTCCTCATAGGGGAGGATGGAGGTGTCAAAGGTGCCGATCCTCCGGGCGATGCGGACGATCTCCTCCTTGTCCATGCCCACCACCGGGCGCAGCACCGGGACGGTACACACCGCATTGGTGCAGGCCATGGCCTCCAGGGTCTGGCTGGCCACCTGGCCCACCGACTCCCCGGTGACCAGGGCCTGGATGCCGTTTTTCTCCGCCACGGCGCAGGCAATGCGCATCATGAACCGCCGCATGAGGATGGTGAACAGCTCCTCCGGGCAGGAGCGGCGCAGCTCCTCCTGAATTTTGGTGAAGGGCACCACATGGACGCAGGTTTTGCCGATGTAAGGCACCAGTAGCCGGGCCAGATCCAGCACCTTCTCCTTGGCCTCTGGGGAGGTATAGGGGTAGGAATAGTAGTGGATCATATCCACAATGACTCCCCGCTTGGCGATCATCCAGGAGGCCACCGGGGAGTCGATGCCGCCGGACAACAGGCTCAGCGCCCGGCCGCCCATGCCCACGGGAAGGCCGCCCGCCCCCTCCTCCGGGTCGGCGTGGACAAAGGCCTCGTAGTCCCGCACCTCCACATGGACGGTGAGCTCCGGGTGGTGGACGTCCACGATCAGGTGGGGAAAGGCGTCGTGGAGCTCGCCTCCCACATACTGGGACAGCTGGATCGAGGTCATGGGAAAGCTCTTGTCCGCCCGCTTGGACTCCACCTTAAAGGAGCGGGCGGCACGCAGCTTGTCCCCCAGGTACTCCTTGGCGCAGGCCACAATGGCGTCCTTGTCCTTGGGGCAGGCTCTGGCCCGGCACAAGCCCGCCACGCCGAACAGCCTGCCCATGGCTTGCCAGGCCCCTTCAAAGTCACAGCTTTCGTCCTGAGGCTCGATATAGGTGGCAGACTGGCGGGTATACACCTTAAAAGAACCGTATTTTTTTAAGCGGCGCTTGGCGTTGCCCATGAGCTTGTCCTCAAACCCCCGGCGGTTCAGGCCCTTGAGCACCATTTCCCCCTGCTTGAGCAGGATGATCTCTCTCATTATCATTCCTCCGATGCGCCGGACGGGCGTGAAAAATCTCACAGCCCCAGAGGCGGCGCGCGCCTCTGGAGCTGGTTGGTCGTGTGAATCCCGTGCTCCATCCGGCGGAAATTGATGTAGTCGCCGGTATTATACCGAAAAATCCCCCTCTGGTCAACGCCTATCCTGTCTGGCGGACCGGGCCAGATCATTCATGGATCCGGCCAAAGCCTGGGCCAGCTCGTCCCGCTCCTGGCGGAAGGGCTTTTCCCCCGTGAAGGACAGCGCGCGGCCAATGACCAAAGTCTTGTCCTCCTTCCGGCAGCACAGGGGGACGAAGGGCAAGTGCTCCCCGGTGACCTTGTAATACGGCCGTTCCAGATGGAGGAAACCGCTGTACAGCGCCCCCACTTCATCCTCGTTGCTGGCATAGTCCTGGTCTGGGCAGATGAGCAGGGACTGTCCCTGGGCCAAAGCCTCCTGGCTCTGGCGAAGGGTGTCCCGGATGTCCAGGCTGCCCCGCCACACGGGGATAACCCGGAACTGCCGCAGGAAGCCGGGCAGCAGAAAGCTCAGCAGCCGGGAAACGGCCCAGGCCGCGGGCCTGGGCCACCCAAAACGCCGGGTGAAGGTATAGCCGTAGTACTGCTCAAAGCAGGCCTTCCGGTCACAGAAGGGGGAGAGCACCCACAGCCGCACCTCCCGGGGGAGAAAGGCCATGGCGTGGATGGGGCCGAACAAGTTCTGGTGGTGGACCAGAAACACCGCCGAGGCGGGTGTCTCCTCCAGAGCCTGGACCGTCCAGGGGCCCAGCGCCCGCCGCACCACCCATCGGGCGGCCCGGCCAAAGGGAGTATACAGGCCGCTCATAGCCGCTCAGCCTCTTCCGCGACGGCGCCCTTTTCCGCCTGGTCCACCCGGAATACCCAGCGCATCTGCACCTGATAGCTGGCAATGGCCAGCCCCAGGTCCACCAGCAGCTTGGCCAGCAGCTCATCCACCCCCGCCTGGTACAGCAGGGCCACCAGGCCGATGGAGGCGGCCAGCTGAAACGCCCACAGCACATAGTATCGAGGCATAGTGGAGGTTACCCGGGCGTTTTGGACATAGGGCAGACGCCGGTTGCACGAATAGTTCACCACCGAGGACACTGCTCGGGCCGCCACCGCAGCGATGACCAGCCTGGGCGTAAAGGGCAGCGCCAGCAGGACCAGTTTGACCAGCACGGCATAACTCACCACATCCACTGCCGCCGACAGGGCGGAGGACAGGCCATACTGAATGAGTCCCCGGCTGAGCAAAGCCACGATATGCAGGGTATCAATCACGGTGCGGTAATGGCTTCCGGCGTTATTGTCAAAATATATTGTCTCAATGGGTACCAGCACAAAGGGTACGCACCTGCGGTTGGCCTCGATGAGCATGTTCAGCTCGTATTCGTACCGGTCCCCTGCAAGCGTTTCCAGCGTGGACATCAAGCGGTTGGGCAGCCCCCGCAGGCCGGTCTGGGTGTCCGTCAGGTCAATGCCATATAGGGCGTTCATTACCCAGGAGATCACATGATTCCCGGCGGAGCTCCGCCGGGGGGTGCCAGGACCGAAGGTCCTGGTACCCAGCACAAGAGCCTGCGGGGATTCTTCCAATGCCTGGGCCATGCGCACCACATCCGATACCGCGTGCTGGCCGTCGCAGTCGGCCGTGATAATGCCGTCCAGATTTTGGGCGTGCTCCCGGTACCAGGCGACGGCAGTTTTGATGGCCGCCCCTTTCCCCCGGTTTTGGGTGTGATGAAGAACGGTACAGCCCTTAAGGGGCTCCAGCGCGGCAAAGACGGCAGTATAGTCCCCGCCGCTGCCGTCGTCCACTACCGTCACCGGCCCATTCTGGACAGAAAGCAGCTGGGCGACATAATCCACCAGGGACGGTGCGGGACAATAGGCAGGGATTACAATACAACAGGCCATGTCAGGATCTTCCCCTTCCAAATGTTGAACTGAGATCGCGGTATCGCATCAGGAAAACGCCCGCGCCCGGCGCGGCGCCGGGTCAGAGACGCGCAGGCGCGCTTTCACCCGGCTGACCAGGAAGGTAAACACCGCCATGAGCGCCGGCGCGGCAGCGGCCATCAGGGCAAACAGCTGCCAGCTCTGGGTCGTGAGGGTAGCCAGCTGGAACAGCGGAGAGAGGAATACCACTGCTCCGGCAAAGCCGGCAGCCATCAGGGCCAGGACAAGACCCCGGAACCCCGTCAGGGGCCAGCACAGAAACAGCAGGACCAAAAAGCCATTTACCCCCACCAGCAGGGCACACAGGGTAGACACCTGCTCCAGCGGCAGCGCAAGCGCCTGGCCCACCGCCAGCATGGTGAAAATCGTGACCACGTTGGTCAATCCGCCTGGCAGGGCGTTGAGCAGGATATTGCGGAGGAAATGCCCTTGAATCCGGCCGAAGGAGGGTTCAAAGGTGAGCAAAAAGGAGGGCGCGCCGATAAACAGGGCGCTGATCAGGCTAATCTGGGCGGGCACCAAGGGGTATACCGCCGGCAGAAACAGCAGCACCAAAGATACCAAGAACGAAAAAATATTCTTCACCAAAAACAGGGAAGCAGACCGCTCAATGTTGTTGATCACCCGCCTTCCCTCCCGGACAATATGGGGCAGGGCGTCGAAATTGGAATCCAGCAGCACCATCTGGGAGACATGCTGGGCCGCCTCGCTTCCTGCGGCCATGGCCACGGAGCAGTCCGCGTCCTTGAGAGCCAGTACATCGTTGACCCCGTCTCCCAGCATGGCCACCGTATGGCCCCTGGCCTGAAGGCCCTGGATCAAGGCCCGCTTCTGCCCAGGGGTGACCCGGCCAAAGACGGTATGCTGTTCCGCCATCCGCCCCCAGTCCGTCTCGCCTTCCGGCAGGGCAGACAAGTCCACCCAGCGGTCCGCCCGGTCCACCCCCGCCCGTCGGGACACCTGGGCCGCCGCCTGGGCGTTGTCGCCGGAAATGACCTTGACGGTCACGCCCTGCTCCTTGAAGTAAGCCAAAGTCGCCGCAGCATCTGGCCGGAGCTTGTCGGACAAAATCGCAAAGCCCAAAGGGACCAAGGGACCGGCCAGCCGGTCCCCCTCCAGCGCGCCCGCGCCCTCGGCCAACAGCAAAACCCGCTGCCCAGCCCCCAGGGCGTCCCGCAGATCCGGTTCAAACAGGGACCAGTCTTTCCCCAGCAGCACCTCCGGCGCACCCAGCAGATAATCCGTTCCATTTGGCAGGCACAGGGCGCTCCATTTGCGTTGGGAGGAAAAAAACACCTCCCGTACCGGGGTCCAGGATTCCGGCTGGCCGCCAAACCGCTGCTTGAGGGCGGCGGCGGTGGCGTTTCCCCCGGAGGACGCGTCCGCATACCGGCCCAGCCAGGCGGACAGCTCTTCCATGGAGCAATTCACCGGCCGCAGTTCCAGCACCTCCAGCTCTCCCTGGGTCAAGGTGCCCGTCTTGTCCAGGCAGAGCACATCCACCCGCGCCAGGTTTTCAATGCAGGACATCTCATGGACCAGAGCCCTTTTCCGGGCCAGTTGAATCATACTTACCGCCAGGGCGGTGCTCACCAGTAGATAAAGTCCCTCTGGAATCATACCCACCATGGCCGCCACGGTAGAACTCACAGCGTAGGGTAATCCAGAGGACAGGATAGCCGCCTGCTTGAAGAACATGACAGTGCCCAGAGGCACAATCGCCACGCCAATGAGCCGCAGCAGTCGGTCCAGACTGCGCATCATTCCAGACCGCCTGGTCCTGCGGCCCTTGGCCTCGCCTGCAAGGGCGGCAGCATAGGCATCCGCCCCCACTCGGTCCAGACGGGCCGCACAGCGGCCGGAGGATAGAAAGCTGCCCGACAGCAGCTGGTCTCCCACCCCCTTGGGGACGGGGTCCGCCTCCCCGGTGAGCAGGGCCTCGTTGACCTCCGCCCCGCCCTGGCATAAAATGGCATCGGCGCACACCTGATCCCCGGCGGCCAGTAGCACAATGTCGTCCAGTACCAGCTCCTGCGCCGGAATAGTCCGAGTCCGCCCGTCCCGCACCACCGTTGCGGTGGGGGCGGATAGTAGGCTCACCCGGTCCAGGGCGTGCTTAACCCGCAGCTCCTGAACAATGCCAATGAGCACATTCACTACCACAATGCCCAAAAACAGCATATCCCTATACTGCCCCACAGCGAACAGCACTAGGGCAAAGGCCAGGAACAAGAGATTGAAAAAGGTCACCAGATTGTCCCGGAGGATCTGCCCCGTGGTCTTGGTCAGCTGGTTGGGGTCCCGGTTGTCCCAGCCCGCCTGCGCCCGTTCCTCCGCCTGCCGGGCGGTAAGCCCCAGAACCGGGTCAGGCGTAAGACGTTTCACTGGCTGGCGTTGGGTCTGTCTGTGCGCGTGTCCCATAAACATCACCTGCGTTTTTGAAGTATCTTTTAGATACTACCAAATATAGGTGCAGTGTTTTAAGATGGGGCCGGGGAATTATTTAGGATTTATTTAAGAACTCAGTAAGGCCAGCGGAAACCTTCTCAGAAGGCAGCCCTTTCCAAAGAACTGGGAAGGTTGATCTGGCCAATCCGCCCTACAAAGGCAGATCGGCCAATGTTTATTATAGCGGAAAAACCTGACTTGGTCAATGGCAGAGGGGTCAAATAGGAAAATTTTAGAAATTTTTGGGCGTCAACTTGGAATTTATCCACTCCCCTGCCCCCTGGACAATCAAAGGGCCGCCGCATCAGCGGCAGCCCTTTGATTGTTCCAGAACCTGATAAGCCGCCCGAGCCAGCTTTTTCCGGTCCAGCGGCCGGCCGCCCAAAAACTGTTCCAAGGCCAGCACACCCTGCCACACCAGCATGGGCAGACCGTTCATGGCAGGCAGTCCCCGGTTCCGCGCCCGGCGCAGCAACTTGGTCTCGCCGGGGTCATAGATGAGGTCGCACACCGCCGCCCCTTCCGGCAGCGCGTCCACGAACGCCAGGTCGTCAAACTCCCCCTGGCCCGTCATGCCTAGGCTGGTACAGTTGATGAGCAGCTGGCTCACCGCCGCCTCCCGGGCGATGGCATCGGTGGTGAAGTTGGTAGGGGCCAGTCTCTGGGGGTCCAGATCACACAAAGCGGCGGCCTGGGTCAGATTTCTGGCGCTCACGGTCACGCGGGCCGCCCCCGCTTCCAGCAGGGCGGGCACCACCGAGCGGGCCGCGCCCCCCGCCCCCAGCAGAGTCACCCGCAGGCCGGACAGGGCCGTCCCACGCTCTGCCAACGCGGCTGTCAGCCCCGCTCCGTCGGTGCTGAAGCCCACCAGCCGTCCGTCCCGGAGGCAGACCGTGTTGACAGATCCGGCCCGCCGGGCGCTGTCGTCCAACTCGTCCACCAGATCCGCCAAGTCCTGCTTGTGGGGCATGGTGGCATTGAAGCCGGTAAACTCCCCGGCACGCACCCGCTCCAAAAAAGCAGGCAATTCCTCCCGTGTGACCCGTTGGGCGGTGTAAGTGCCCGGCGCCCCTAGAGCGGCGAGCATGGCTGCCTGGATGCGGGGAGACAGAGAGTGGGCTATCGGGTCCCCGATGACGCACAGCCGGGGGACAGGCTTGGGCGCTTGACGCTCCAGGAAATAATCCATCGCCCGGAGATACCCGTCGAACCCTAGGCCATAGATCTGGCCCACGCAGGCCGGGGCGGTAACGGACACAGCCCGGAAGGGCTCTCGCTGGTCGATGTGGCTGATGTGGACCTCGTAGGCAGGCACGTCCACCGCCTTGAGGGCGTCCAGAATCGCATAGCTGTAGTGGGTATATGCCCCTGGGTTGATGACGATGGCGTCATACACCCCGTTGGCAGCGTGGATCTCGTCGATGATGGCTCCTTCATGGTTGGACTGGAAACAGCGGACGGTGGAGCCGTGGTCCCGGGCATATTTTTCGATCAGGGTACACAGGTCGGCATAGCTGCTCTTACCATAGATGCCCGGCTCCCGCCTGCCCAGCAGATTCAGATTAGGGCCGTTGATGATGAGAAATTTCATAGGACGTGCGCCTCCCGCTGCAAAATTTGAAGGATGGACCGGGCTGCCGCCTCCGGGGATGCAGCCTGGGAAATGATGTGGTCCGCCCAGCGCCGGTAAGTGGGGGCGCGCTGTTCATAGCGCCGCAAAAATGCCTCCCGCCCCGCCTGGGCCAGAGGCCGCCCGGAGGTATCCAGGCTGTCATAGGTCTCCCCCGGGTCCCGGTCCAGCCAGAACACCACGCCCCCCGGCGCCAAGCCTTCCATACAAGCGTCCCGCAGGGGCAGGCCGCCGCCGCAGGCTACTGCCAGCCCATCCCGTTGAGCCAGCTCCTGACACAGGGCGGCCTCCAGGTCCCGGAAATAGGGCTCTCCCTCCTGGGCGAAAATGTCAGAGATGGAGCGGCCCTCCCGGCGTTCGATGGCCTCATCGGTGTCCACCAGCTCCCGGCCCAGGGCCTGGGCCAGCAACCGTCCCACGGTGGTCTTGCCGCAGCCCATCATGCCGATGAGGATGATGTTTTTCATTGCCGATATCCTCCTTCCCCAGCGCAAGGGCTGCGGCCCTTGCGCTGTTTCAAGGCCCGCGTTCTTGCGGGGGATGCCCCAAAAACTACTTCTTTTGTATGTGGCAAAAGAAACTTCCTGTCAGACGAAATCTGGCCTCCCGGAGAGCGTAAGCCGCTCTCACAGATGCAGCTGAAAGCTGCCAAACTCCAAGATTCCCTGCCCATGAACCAGCCGCCCTTTTCGGTCCAGCCCTTCCAGGGCGGTCAGCACCTGCCCGGCCAAGGCGGGGGACGGGCCCAAGCTATGGTGCCCGGGCCGGAGGGTCCGGATGGGCAGGGCACTTACCCGCCGGACGGAACTCAGGAAGGCCGCCGGGTCGGTGGTGGGGTAGAACAGGTCCAGCTTGCCCTGGTAGAGCAGGTCCCCTGAATAGAGGGCGCCCCGTTCCTCCTCCCAAAAGCACAGGTGGCCCGGAGAGTGGCCCGGCGTGTGCAGAACTGTGACCGTCCGGTCCCCTAGATCAATCGCCTGGCCATCGGACAAGATGGAGGTAGGGCCTCCGCTGTAAAGGGCATACCCCTTCGGATCAAAGTCCGAAGGAAAGTCATGGGGCGGCAAGGTCAAATTTGATTGTACCACAGAAATGGGCACAGGGAAAGAGCCAGACAGCCAGGGAGCCTCCGATTCGTGGACCAGCCGCTCCCGGAATTCTCCCAGCCCGCCGATATGGTCCCAGTGGGCATGGGTAAGGGCGGCGGTCACCGGCAGGCCGGTAAGCTCCCTTACCACTGGGGCCAGGGGCGCCACGCCCAATCCGGTGTCAATGAGCAAGGCCCGCTCCCGGCCCAGCAGAAGGTAGCAGTGGGTATGCTCCCAGTGGCGGTACTCGCTGACCACCCAGGTGTCCTCATCCAGCCGCTCCACCGTGAACCAGCTGGCCACGGCCTACCCCTCCTTTTCTCCAATGTACATGATGTGCTCTGCCCAGCTTAAAAGCTCAGGCAGCTCAAGGTACCGCTTAGCCAGCTCCACCCACTTGCGGACTTCAGCCGGGTCACGCTCCATGAGCTGGAACTTGTTGGGGGCTAAAAAGCCCTCCTGGGAGAAGAGATGAAGCTTTTTCAGGGGAAACTGGTCCATAAATGGCAGAATATTGTTCGGATGACTCATATATACCGAAGTAAAACCAGGTCCACAGTAATCTGTACCGTCCTGAATACATTGCATCAGCCTCTGGTCATCAGGAGAATTCCAGCAGTCTGAAAGCACACCCGGGTGCTGAAGTGCGAATACAATGCCGCCAAATGCATGGATAAACACGGCATACAGCTTGCCGCCCGGCTTTAAATGGCGTAAGGCGATATTCACCGCCTCCACCTGGTCAGCCGGATCCAAGAGATGGTACAGCGGACCCATAAGCAGTACATGGTCGAACTGTCCCAGCCCCAAGCGTTCCAGCTCTAGGCAGTTGACGGCATAGGCTTCAAAGGCCGCGCCAGCCAGGGCGGCCTGCTTTCTGGCCATCTCCACGTTAACTTCGCTGAGTTCCGCCAGGGTGACTGCGCACCCTTTCTGGGCATAGTAGATGGAATACCGCCCAGGCCCTCCGCCAATGTCCAAAACGGAGTGGCCGGGCTGGATATATCGGTCCATCATCCAGGTGGTCAGTTCGAACTCAAACGGGTTCGCCTCCAAGCGTCCCCATTCGCCGCCCTCAAACTGGTCGGCATTGTTATAAAATTGCCGAACCTCTTCAATGGCTTTTCGGTTCATAGAAATTGTTTCCCTTCTAGGCGCGGAAAACGCCTGGGTTCGTCAGGATTCATCGGATTTGTAGTTGCCCAAAATGCGCAGGGTAGCGGCGCACTGGCTCATCTCCCTCAGGATGCTGTCCATCCCGTAGGCGGCCAGGTCGCCGGTGAAGTCGGCAAAGAAGCGGTACTCCCAGCTCCGCCCGGGGATGGGGCGGGATTCCAGCTTCATCAGGTTCAGTCCGCCGGTGGCGAACACGGTCATGACGCGGTGGAGGGTGCCGCTCTCGTGGGCCAGGGTGAACATAGCGCTGATTTTGTTGCGGCCCTCCCGCAGCTCGGGCAGGGGGGAGACCACCACAAACCGGGTGAAGTTCTCCTGGTTGGAGTTGATGCCCTCCGCCAGCACGGTGAGACCGTAAAGCTCCGCAGCGTGGCGAGAGCCGATGGCGGCCAGGGAAATCTCCCCCTTGTCCGCCACCCACTTGGCCGCGGCGGCGGTGTTGAGCATGGCTCTGCGCTGCCAGTCCGGGTGGGCTTTTAAATAGTCCTCGCACTGGAACAGCCCCTGCTCGTGGGAGCACACCAGCTGGACACTGTCCAGGCTGGCTCCTCTGGGAGCCATGAGGCAGTGGTCTACCCGGATGACCTGCTCCCCCACGATGTAGGCTCCGTATTGGGCCAGCAGATCGTACACCTGATTGATGGACCCGGTGGAGCTGTTTTCAATAGGCAGCACGCCGTAGTCCGCCTGACCGTCCCGGAGGGCGGCAAAGATGTCCTCCCAGGTGGCGGTGTGGGTCCGGCGGCAGTCCGGGCCGAAGAAGCGGACGGCGGCCTCCTCGGCGTAGGCCCCCGGCTCCCCCTGGTAGAGTACCCGGGGATGGGCAGGCGGGACACGGCAGGCCGCCCAGGCCGCCCGGTGGCCCTCGATCCAGCCGTTGTCCATCACCAGCGCCTGCTGCTGCCGGCGGGAAAGGGCCATGATGGTTTCAAAGAGGGTGGTAATGTCCGCCCGCAGCTCATCCCCCACCAGAGCAGCCTTGGCAGCCAGCACCTGCTTTTCCCGCGCCACGTCCAGCACAGGCAGGCCATGGGCGGCCTTATATTCCCCTACCTGCCGGGTTACCGCCATGCGCTGGCAGAACAACTGGGCGATCTGCCGGTCGATCTGGTCAATTTGGGCGCGCAGGCTTTGCAGATCTTCCATTATCGGTACAACTCCTTATCTCTGACATAGGCCAATGCGTTCAGGCGGATTCCCTCGATCTCCTGCTCGGCGAGGGCCCGCTTGACCTTGGCCGGGGAACCCAGTACCATGGACCCAGCCGGGATGACGGTGCCCTTGGTTACCAGAGCCCCCGCCCCTACAATACAGTCCCGGCCGATCACCGCATCGTCCAGCACAATGGCACCCATGCCGATCAGGCAGTTGTCCTCCACGGTACAGCTGTGGAGAATGGCGTTATGGCCCACAGTGACTCCGCTGCCCACCTGGAGGGGATGCCCATAGCTGGTGTGGAGGGTGCAGTTGTCCTGAATATTGGTGTTCTCTCCGACGGTAATAGGGGCCTCGTCCCCCCGGATGACGGCGTTGTACCACACCGAACAGCCATGGCCCATGGTCACGTCGCCGCTGACCCGGGCCCCTGGAAGGATGACCACGTCCTCGTCGGTCTGACGCAGAATTTTATGATCCATTTGGAACTCTCCTTTTCCATAACATTCCAAGGCCGCGGCATCATTTTTGCCGCGCGGCACGCCCTGGCAATTTAAATACTAGCTGTTCACAGGTTGCCAACGCCGCGGCACGTTCCAAAATGCAGAGTTTTTTCGCTCCCGCGGGATTTCACATCCCTGGGCAAAGTAAACTTGTCCGGCGGCATGGTTTTCCCTGAGATAAACATGCTCGGACGCGCCACTGGGCGCGAGAAGCCGCCGCCTTAGATACCCAGCAGCTCACAGGCAGCCAACGCCGCGGCGGCCTCGATGACGGGTACCGCCCGGTGGACCACGCAGGGGTCGTGGCGGCCGTGGAGCTCCAGCACCGCGTTTTCTCCTTTTACCATGTCCACCGTAAACTGGGTGCGGGCAATGGAGGGGGTGGGCCGCATGGTTACCTCGAACACCAGAGGCATGCCGTTGGTGATGCCCCCGTTGATACCGCCGGCGCAGTTCTGCTCAGCCCTCACGGCGCCGTCGTCGTCCATATACAGCGGGTCGTTGGCCTCAGATCCCCGCATTAGGGCAAAGGCCGCTCCCGCTCCAAAGCCCACCGCCTTTACCGCCGGGACGGCAAACAGGTATTGGGAGAAGATTCCTTCCGCATTCTCTCCGAAGTCCGGTCCCCCCAGTCCGGCAGGCAGGCCGAACACGGCGCACTCGATGGCGCCCCCCACGCTGTCCTGCTCGTCTTTGGCCTCTAAAATAGCCTGCCGCATCTGCTCCCCGGCCTGGTCATCCAACACAGGAAAGTCCTTGTCCGCCACAGCCCGCAGGCTGTCCCAATCCTCCAGGAGCTGGTCAGAGATGCCGTAGACCGAGCTGATGTGCGCTCCCACGAACACCCCCCGCCGGGCCAGGATCTGCTTGGCCACCGCCCCGGCAAACACCAGGGGGGCGGTGAGCCGCCCGGAAAAATGGCCGCCGCCCCGGTAGTCGTTGTACCCCTGGTAGCGCACGCGGGCGGGGTAGTCGGCGTGGCCTGGCCGGGCCAGGTCTTTGGTGCGGGTATAGTCCTGAGATCGGGTGTCGGTGTTGGCGATAACGGCGCACAGGGGTGCGCCGGTGGTTTTTCCCTCGAATACCCCGGAGAGGATTTCCGGCTGATCGTCCTCTCTGCGGGCGGTGGACAGGGCGCTTCTGCCCGGGGCCCGTCGGGCCATCTCCCGGGCGATCGCATCCATATCCAGCTCCAGTCCTGCGGGCACCCCGGTGAGGGTGACGCCAATGGCTGGACCATGGGACTCTCCAAAAATCACATATTTCATGCTGTCACTCCATTCTGTCAGGCAGCGGCGCCAGCCGCATCCGGATGTGGGGAATGCCGTCCTCCAAAAATTCCCCAGAGATCTGCCGGAAGCCCGCCTGTTCGTACAGCCCCCGGGCATAGGTCTGGGCCTCGATGGTGAGCGCGTCCATTCCTCGCCGCTTGGCCTCCTGGATGCCGGCGGCCACGATCTGACGGCCCAGCCCCTGGCGGCGCTCCCGGACCACCACCCGGCCCAAGCTTCCGGTGTCAAAGGACACCCCCGGTGGGAGCAGCCGCAGGTAGGCGTGGATTCCCGCTCCGTCCTGTAGGAACAGGTGGACGGCGGCCGGGTCTTTCCCGTCGATCTCCGGGTAGGGGCACTGCTGTTCCACCACGAACACGTCTACCCGCAGGCGGAGGATCTCATAGAGCTCCGTCACGGTCAGCTCGGCAAAGCCTTTTACGGTCAGTTTCAAACGCTCTCCCCCTTTTCGGCTCCACTCCGGATCAGCTGCCCGCCCAGGGCCTCATAGTCCTCCCAGAAGTTTGGATAGGACTTGGCCACACACTGCGCCCCTATGATGGTCACCGGCGCCAGGCACCGGGTGGCGGCGATGGCCGCCATCATGGCGATACGATGGTCATTGCAGCTGTCTACAGTGGCGCCGCCGTCCAGGTGGTCCCGGCCATGGATGGTCAGGCTGTCGGGGTATTCCTCCACCTGAGCGCCCATAGCGTTGAGCGCCTGGGTGACGGCGGCCAGCCGGTCACTCTCCTTGATGCGCAGCCGGGCTGCCCCCTTGATATAGGTGACCGCCCCCTCTCCCCGCAGGGCTGCGTGGGCGGCCAGGGGGGGCACCAAGTCGGGGCACTGGGATACGTCTAGTTCTGCATAGCCGGGACGGCAGAGAATTTCATAGTAGTCCGCGACCACCTTGTCCCCCTGGGCGGAGCTGGAGTTCAGGCCGAGAATGTCCACCGCGTTGCCCGCGCCGTTGGCGGCATAGTAGAACCCGGCCTGGGACCAGTCCCCCTCCACGGTCAGGGGGCGGGGGCGGTAACGCTGTCCACCGGGGATGTGGTAGCCGCGGTTCGTCTCCTCTGCGGTCACGCCAAAGGCGCGCAGGGCCAGCAGGGTCATGTCCACATACCCCTTGGATTCCAGGGGGGAGGTAAGCACAATGTCCGAGTCCCCCTCCAGCAGGGGCAGGGCGTAGAGCAATCCAGTGACAAACTGGGAGGACACGTCGCCGGGCAGGGAGTACGTCCCAGGAGTCAGAACACCGCCCACAGTGATGGCCTGGGCCTCTTTGGCATAAAAGATCCCTTTAGCGGCAAACAGGTTGGCGTAGGGTTCCTGAGGGCGGGAGAGCAGACGGCCCCGCCCGGTGAAGATGCCCCCGCCCGCCACGGCCAGCGCCACAGGGATGAGAAAGCGCAGGGTGGAGCCGCTCTCCCCACAGTCCAGATGGGGGATGCCGCACATGCAGGCGCCGCAGGGGGTGCGCCGGGAGCCGATACCCGTGATGGACAGGGCGTCTCCCCTCAGGGCGGCCTTTGCCCCCAGGGCCTGCATACAGCCCAGGGTGGCCTGGATGTCCTGGGACATGGCCATATTGGAAAGGACGCTTTCCCCCCCGGCCAAAGCTGCGGCGAGGATCAGCCTGTGGGCCTGGCTTTTGGAGGGAGGGGGAGTGATGGTCCCCTTTAATTTGGTTGGGGTGATGGTGATATTCATAAGCTCACTTCTCAAACATAGGCTTCAGCAGGGCCAGCAGTTCGTCTTTCTTCATTTTCGTGGGAGCGGTCGTTCCCAACTGGGAGAGGAAAATCAGGGTGATGCTGTCCCCGGACCGCTTTTTGTCCAGACCCACCGCCTCGGCCATGATATTCCAGGGGCAGGGGATATCCGCGGGCAGACCGAATTTCTCGGTCAGCGCCGTAATGGCCTGTGCGGTCCCGGCCGGGGTGACCCCGGCGGCAGCGCCCAGCCGGGCGGCCCAGTTCATTCCCGCCGCCACCGCCTGGCCGTGGGTCCAAGTCTCATAGCGGCCGGCCAGCTCGAAGGCGTGGCCGATGGTGTGGCCGAAGTTCAGGATCATCCGCAGCCCGGTGTCCCGCTCGTCCGCCATGACTACCTGACGTTTTATATCGCAGCAGGTATACAATACGTGTTCAATTTCGGCCATGATTTCCGCCCGGGAGGGATGGGCGGCCAGAAAGTCGAAAAAAGCACGGTCCCAGATGCAGCCGTATTTGATGACCTCCGCCATGCCGTCGGAAAAGGTGGCGTCGGACAGGGTATCCAGCGCCGCCGGGTCCATGAGCACCAGTTTGGGCTGGTAGAAGGATCCGGCCAGATTTTTCCCCGCTTCCAGGTCAATGGCCACCTTGCCGCCCACAGAAGAATCCACCTGGGCCAGCAAAGTGGTGGGGATCTGGACCAGGTCCACCCCCCGCAGGATGGTGGCTGCGGCAAAGCCCGCCAGGTCCCCCACCACGCCGCCGCCCAGGGCCACCACAGCATCGGTACGGGTCAGGCCAAAGGACATGAACCCCTCCCAGAGCCGGGACAGCTGCCCGGCGTTCTTGCTGTGCTCCCCGGCGGGGACGGTAAACAGCCTGGCCTCGAACCCGGCGGCAGTCAGGCTCTGGAGCAGGGCCTCTCCATAGAGGGGGACCACATTGCTGTCGCTGACCACCGCCAGCTTGGCCGCTCTGGGCAGCGCCGCCCGGCAGCGCTCCCCCGCCTGGGCCAGCAGGCCCCTTTCGATGAGGATGTCGTATTCCCGGCCCGGTAGGGCCACCGTGAGTGTTTTCATAAAAGACCTCCCAATCACAAGGGCAAAGCCCTTGATCTCTTTTTTACAGGGGCGGATGCCCTTGGCCCGGGCCAGAGGCTCAGACCAGATGCTTGCCCATCAGCTCCACCAGGGGCCGGGCCTTGTCCATCAGGCGCTGGAACTTCTCCGGGGTGAGGGACTGCTGGCCGTCGCACTTGGCGTGGGGCGGGTCGTTGTGGACCTCCACCATCAGGCCGTCCGCCCCCACGGCGATGGCCGCCATGGCCAGCGGCTCCACCATCCAGTACATGCCCGCGGCGTGGGAGGGATCCACCACGATGGGCAGGTGGCTCATCCGGCGGATGGCGGGAATGGCGGACAGGTCCAGGGTGTTGCGGGTGTACGTCTCGAAGGTGCGCACCCCCCGCTCGCACAGGATGACGTTCTCGTTGCCCTCGGCCATGATGTACTCGGCGGACATGATCCACTCCTCATAGCTGTTGGCCAGCCCCCGCTTGAGCAGCACGGGCTTGGACATCCTGCCTACCTCCTTGAGCAGGTCGAAGTTCTGCATGTTCCGGGCGCCGATCTGCACCAGGTCCACCTTCTCCTCGAACAGCTGGCAGTACTTGGGACTCATCAGCTCGGTGACAATGGGCAGGCCGGTGGCCTTTTTTGCCTCCAGCAGCAGGTCCAGCCCGTCGGCACCCATGCCCTGGAAGGAGTAGGGAGAGGTGCGGGGCTTGAACGCACCCCCCCGCATCAGAGCCGCGCCGGAGTCCTTCACGTCCTGGGCCACCTCGATAATCTGCTCCCGGCTCTCCACCGAGCAGGGGCCGGCGATGACGGTGAAGTGCCCGCCGCCGACGGGTACACCGCACACGTCCACCACTGTATCCTCCGGGTGAAACTTACGGTTGGCCTTTTTATAGGGCTCCTGCACCCGCATGACCCGCTCCACATCGTCGTTCATGGACAACTTATCCATATCGATGTGGGTAGTGTCCCCCACCAGGCCCAGAATAGAACAGCCCACGCCGTTGGTGATGCCCACCTTGACGCCGTGCTCCTGCTCCAGCTGGGTCACCAGGGTCTGGATGCGCTCCTGCTTCGTGCCGGGCTTCATGATAATGACCATATCAAAAACACTCCTTTTCTCATAAAAAAAGCCCATGGGCCGCGAATACGCGAACCATGAGCTCCCTAAAATAAACTGATTTCAGGCCGGCCCCCAAAAGGGCCGTTACTCATCCGTCACGCTCCGCGATTTTCTCCACGCCAAAATAGCCGAACCCGCTAAATCGAGTCCAGCCAAAGAAGAACATGAAGCTGTGGATACTGCCAGGAGCCATGAGTGATGACCTCGCTGTTTGCTGTTTAGAATGGAGTTATTATATAGCAACCGCCGGGGAAATGCAAGAGTTTTTTACCCCGCTAAAGCAAAGAGTACGAAACCCTGTCCGGAGCGGTTGACAACCAGGGCGGACCGCGCTACCATAGGATCAAATCACAATGGAAAGGCAGATGAGGCTTTTTTATGCCAAAGTGGATTGCGGTATTTCAAGAAGGCGACGAGCCTTGGGGCGAGGAGATCCGGATCGCCATTGAGGGCACCGAGTACGGCTTCGTGGGGGTGGCGGAGAACGGAGATGACCTGGACCTGATCCCCGCCGACACCGAGGAGGAGGCCCGGGCGGACATCGACTACGCCTTTGCCGGGTATGACACCTTCCGCTGGCTGGAGGAGGACTGACCATGGCGTATACCGCAGAGCTATTGTCAGTGGGCACCGAACTGCTGCTGGGCAACATCCTCAATTCCGATGCCCGGGACCTGAGCCGGGAACTGGCCGCCATGGGCATCAATGTCTATTACCACACCGTGGTAGGGGACAACCCCCAGCGGCTCAGGGCGGCGGTGGAGCTGGCCAGGAGCCGGGCGGACATCATCATCACCACCGGCGGCCTGGGACCCACCTGCGACGACCTGACCAAGCAGGTGCTGGCCGAAGCCTTCGGCCGGCCGCTGGTGTTCCACCCCGAGTGCGCCGACGCCATCCGGGACTACTTCGCCAAATCCGGTCGGGAGATGACGGAAAACAATCTTCAGCAGGCCTGGCTGCCCGAGGGCTGCCACATCCTAGACAATCCCTGGGGCACCGCGCCCGGCTGTGCCTTCCACAGCGGGAACAACGATGTGGTGATGCTCCCCGGCCCCCCTCGGGAGTGCATCCCCATGTTCCGGGAGAAGGCCGCTCCCTGGCTGGCTCGGCTGAGCCAGGGGGTTATCCGGTCCCGTACCCTGCGCATCTTCGGGCTGGGGGAATCCCAGGTGGAGGACAGGCTTCGGAACCGGATGAACCAACTGCAAAACCCCACCCTAGCCCCCTATGCCAAGGAGGGAGAGGTGGAGCTGCGCATCACCGCCCGGGCGGACAATGAAGAGCAGGCCGCCGCCCTCATCGCCCCGGTGGAGCAAGAGGTGCGGGAGCTGCTGGGCGACTTGGTGTACGGCGCTGACGTGACGAGCTTGGAGCAGGTGGTGTTGGCCGCGCTGAAGGAAAAGGGGCTGACCCTGGGCGCTGCCGAGAGCTGCACCGGAGGGCTTATCGCCAAACGCTTCACCGACCTGTCCGGCGCCTCCGCCGTGTTTCAGGGGGGTGTGGTGAGCTACACCAATCAAGTGAAGGCCGGTGTGCTGGGCGTTCCCCAGGCCCTGCTGGACGAACGGGGGGCAGTGTGCGCCGAAGTGGCCCGGGCTATGGCGGAAGGGACCCGTCGGGTCTTGGGCTGCGATCTGGCTCTGTCCGCTACCGGGGTGGCCGGGCCGGACAGCGACGACCGGGGCAATCCGGTGGGTCTTGTGTATGTAGGGCTGTGCGCCCCGGAGGGCTGCTGGGTCAGACAGCTCAACCTAGCCGGCCCCAAGGACCGGCGGGACCGGGTGCGCACCATGGCTGCCAGCCACGGGTTCGACATGATCCGGCGGTATCTGGCCGGACTGCCGGTGGAAACACTTTGAGGCGGACAAAAAGTATTTTCGACAGCCTCTTGTCGGGAACCAGGCTCCATTCCCGGCGAATCACGGCCCATTTTGTCGCACTTGGTCGGCGCAAAGTCAGCCGTACTCTGTTTTTTCCTGACAGCGAAAACTGCACGCGCACCCTTATGGGCACCTCTTCTCACGGCACTCGCTGAAGCTGGGCTACCGTGGAGTTTTCAAGAGGGCGGCTCACACGCTCACGGGCTGACAGCTGACAAGCGTTTTTGTATAGGCGCTCGTCCAAATCGTCTCTTAATTTTGAATAGGGGAGGAGCCGTAAGGAGGCGCAGGCCAGAATTTCCTCCCGGAGCTGCCCGGAATGGACTTCCCCGTGACGATATGTCGTAGCCGAAACCGGATATTGATTGTTCGCGCTCGGCGGCGCGACCTCTGCGGTGCCTTTTGACATGTTGAAGATCCCCGGGAAGCGGAACCTCCCGGGGATCTTTTTGAGGTTTTTTAGGTGCCGGATGCATCGGCGGACGATTTGTCTGCTATGGCCCCGAATGGACCGCCGTGGACCAGATAGCGGGACACGACCTTGTATACCACGAAGGTGACGGCGGAGTTGATTCCCGCCTTGAGCAGGTTGAAGGGCAGGATGCCCACCAGCATCAGGCTGTCCACCACTTCGGTGGGCGCGCCCATCCAGACAGGGGTGATGAAATGGTTGGCCGGGACCATCACCAGTCCCATGGCCAGGGTGCCGAAGACCAGGCCCAGCACCGCGCCGGCCCTGGTATGGCGGAGCCGGTAGATGCCGCCGGCCACCAGCACCAGGGTACCTGTGGCAATGACGTGCATCAGGATGCCCCAGGGGCCGGTGGTACTGATGAACATGCCCTGGATGATGCTGACCACCACGGTGAGGACCAGGCCGGACACCGGGCCGTAGGCCATGGCGGCGATCAGGATGGGGATATCCGCCGGGTCGTATTCCAGAAAAGGCACCACGGGGATCAGGGGCACATGGATTGCGTAGACCAGCACCATGGACAGGGCGGCCAGCATGGCCATGACGGTCATTTTTTTGATGGTCTCCTTGCGCATCGTCCGTCCTCCTCTCAGTCCTTCCGCCCGTGGAGCAGGGGAGACAGGGGCTTGTAGATGAGGAAGCAGATCGCCGCGCACAGCAGGCCCTTGACGATGGTAAAGGGCAGGTTGAAGATGAGCAGGCATTCCAGCAGGCCATTCACCGAGGGGAGGATGGTCTGATAGGCCTCCACGATCAGCTCCATTCCACCAAAGGCAGCGGCGTAGGCGGGATAGACCAGGAAGTAGTTCAGCGGCACGGAGAACAGACCCATGGCCACCGCCCCGGCCAGAGAGCCAAGGATGGCGCCCGTGCGGTTTTTGTGGAATTTATAGATGAGTCCGGCGGCCACGGCAAAGACGGCATTGAGGGCGAAATTGCACAGCTCACCCACAAAGGCGGATGAGGTGCCCTTGAGAACGATGTGCAGGACATTTTTCAAAAAGGCGATGACAATGCCAGCCACCGGGCCTAGGGAAAAGGAGCCAAGCAGCGCGGGCAGGTCGGACACATCCAGCTTGACAAAGCTGGGAATCAGCACCGGAATGGGGATCTCAATGTACATAAGGGCAGCGGCTACGGCGGACAGCATAGCGGTGACCGCAAGGGTACGGGCGGAAATTTTGCGGCGGGGCTGGGGGACAGAGACAGGTTGAGACATAATAAAAACCTCCTATGAAAGTACGAAACGCCTGAAAGTCGGTCTTCCAGGCGCTACAACAATCATGGGAGGAGCTGTGCGCATCTTCTTCCATCCGGACTATACCGTTGGTCCCGGAGTCACACCGGGTCAGCCACAAAAAGTGGGTCGCGGACTATACCGCCAGTGGGGAATTGCACCCCGCCCTGAAGACGTTCATTCACTTGTTTCTGGGCTTTATTATAGCAAACTCCGGGAAAAATGCAAGAGGGTACAGGCAAAAAATTTCGCGGCCCCAATCTAGGCGGCGCGGTTGACGGCGGCCCCTCCTTCCGCTACAATGGGCCACAGAATGAAAAAAGGAGGCGGGGCCGTCATGGAGCGGGAGATCACCTGCTGTTTCACCGGCCACCGGCCGGACAAGCTGCCCTGGGGAACCGACGAGCGGGATCCCCGCTGTCTGGCCCTCAAGGAGAGCATCGCCCGGGAGCTGGAAGGATTGTACCTGCGGGGCTACCGGCATTTCATCTCCGGCATGGCCCGCGGCGCGGACCTGTACTTTGTGGAAGCGGCCCTGGCCCTGCGGGAGAAATATCCCAGCCTGACGGTAGAGGGCGCCGTCCCCTGCCAGAGCCAGGCCGACCGCTGGCCGGCAGCGGAGCGGGCGCGGTGGCGCTCGGCGCTGGATGCCTGCGATCTGGAAACCATGGTCCAGCACAACTATGACCGTTTCTGTATGCACCGCCGGGACCGCTATATGGTGGACCGTTCCTCCGTTATCCTGGCCGCCTTTGACGGCACCCCCGGCGGCACGATGTACACCCTCAGCTATGCCATGGACCAGGGGCTGGACATCCTGCTACTGGATCTGAACCACCCATGGCAGGCGGCTGTCCGGCTGGAGCGGAAGGATTGACGTGCCTCAAAATCTGCCGCCTTTGGGATGGCTTTTCGTCCTCTTTTGTCCGTGCGGGAAGCCGTCCGCTGCGGGCCAGTCCGGACCGGCGGTTGCATCTATCTTATTTTTTTGATATAATAAAAGATAATTTTTCAATTTCGAGGCATGGTATATGAAATACGAACAGTGGAACCTGCGCCGGGGCGGCTCTGATGAGGCCCGGCGGCAGTTGGAGCTGGCGGGCGTACCCCCGCTGTGTGCGGTTGTGCTGTGCGCCCGGGGGCTGGACACCCCGGAAAAGGCGGGGGAGTTTCTTGCCAACGGCCCAGAGCTGCTCCACGACCCGTTTCTCATGCGGGATATGGACCGGGCCGCCGTCTGCATCTCCCAGGCCGTGGAACGGGGGGACACCATCGCCGTCTACGGCGACTATGATGTGGATGGCATCACCTCCACCTGTCTGCTCACAGAATTTCTGCGGGAGCGAGGCGGACATGTTATATGCTATATTCCCGACCGCACCGGAGAGGGTTACGGCCTGAACCGCGGCGCAGTGGACCGGCTGGGCCAGCAGGGCGTGAAGCTCATCGTCACGGTGGACTGCGGCATCACCGCTGCGCCCGAGGTAGCCTACGCCAAGGCTCTGGGTATCGATGTGGTGGTCACCGATCACCACCACTGCAAGGACAACTTACCTGACGCCGCGGCGGTGGTGGATCCCCGCAGGCCCGACTGCACGTATCCCTTCAAGGAATTGGCCGGGGTAGGGGTGGCTTTGAAGGTGGCCCTGGCCCTCACTCCCCGGCAGGACTGGGCCGGGGTGCTGGAGCAATACGGCGAGCTGGCTGCCATCGGCACCGTAGCCGACGTCATGCGCCTGACGGACGAAAACCGCGCCATCGTCACTCTGGGGCTGGAGCGGCTGGCCCACACCTGCCGCCCCGGGCTAAAGGCTTTGATTCAGGAGGTTTCTCCCGGACAGCCCGCCCCCACCGCCGTCAGCATCGGCTACGGCCTGGCTCCCCGGATCAACGCCGCTGGACGGATGGAACGGGCAGAGGTTGCGGTGGAGCTGCTGCTCACCCGGGACCCCCAGCGGGGCCTGGCCCTAGCCCAGGAGCTGTGCCAGCTCAATCGGGAACGGCAAGCCATCGAGTGCAGCATCTTTGAGGCATGCGCGGCCCATCTGGCCCGCCGCCCGGAGCTGGCTGGGCCGTCTATCGTGCTGGCCGGAGAGGGCTGGCATCAGGGGGTGGTGGGCATTGTGGCCTCCCGTCTGGCGGAGAAATACTCCCGCCCCGCGTTTATGATCTGTCTGGACCACGGCCGGGGCAAGGGTTCCTGCCGGTCCTTCGGCGGCTTCAACCTATTTGCCGCCCTGGACGCCTGCGCGCCGCTGCTGGAGGAATACGGCGGTCATGAGCTGGCTGCGGGCTTTACCATTTTGGAAGAGAACATCCCCGCTTTCCACGCCGCCATGGACCGGCTGGTGGCGGACTATGCCGATCATCACCCCATGACCGCTGTGCTGGATGTGGACGCGGACATCAACGACTGTGCTCTGCTCACCTGCCGTCAAATAGATGAACTGTCCCTGCTGGAGCCTTTCGGCTCCGGCAACCCCAAGCCTGTGCTGCGCTTGCAGCGGATGCAGGTGGTGTCCTGCGCCGACGTGGGGGGCGGGCGCCATCTGAAGATGAAGCTGCGCCGGGACGGCCACACCTTTGACGCCATCTTTTTCTCCGCCAACAGCGCCGCCGCCGGCATCTCTCCCGGGGACCGGGTGGACGTGGTGTTCACCCCTCAGATTAACGAATACCGGGGCCGGCGGGAGCTCCAGCTCCAGCTGTGCGACCTGCGGCCCTCCCCCACCCGTGTCCAGGCGGAGCAGGCCCTGTTTGAGCGGCTGTGCGCCGGAGATTCCCTCACCGCCCGGGAGGCAGCGCTGCTGCTGCCGGAGCGGGATGACTTCGCCTACCTGTGGCGCTTTCTCCAGCGCAGCTGCGCCGCCGGCCCCGCCGCCGGTCCGGTGGAGCGGCTGGCCCGATGTGCCGTCCGCTCCACCCCGGCCCACCGCTCCTATGGCCGGACTATGGTGTGCTTTCAGGTGCTGGATGAGCGGGGGCTCATCCAGGTGGAACACGGGCAGCAGCGGGTGCGGGTCACCCTGACGACCCCGGCGGAAAAAGTGGACCTGGAACAATCGGAACTGATGAAAAAACTGCGCTCCTTTTTGGAGCCCTGAGGACCCTCCTGCTGGGAAGGGTCCGTTCCTTCCCCTGTGTACCGCCCGTGTCCTTTCAGGGCCTGCGGCGGCTGGGAGCACGGCGGTAGCAAGTCCGCCCAGGAGGTGCCGTTATGGACGCAATCCATGCGCGATATCAGCAATTAGAAGAAAAAGTACGCGCCAGCAACCCCCATGCCGATACCACACGGCTGCGGGCGGCTTTTGAATACGCCAATGCCCACCATGGCCAGCAGCTGCGCAAAAGCGGGGAGCCCTATATCACCCACCCCATTGCCGTGGCCGAGCTGGTAGCCGATCTGGGGCTGGACATGGACTCCATCATTGCCGCCCTGCTCCATGACTGTATCGAGGACACCGACTCCACCCACGACGAGATCTCCAAGCAGTTCGGCGCCACCGTGGCCGACCTGGTGGAAGGGGTCACCAAGCTGACGAGAATGCAGTATACCTCCAAAGAGGAGGAACAGATGGAGAACCTGCGCAAGATGTTCATGGCCATGGCCAAGGACGTGCGGGTCATTCTCATCAAGCTGTGCGACCGGCTGCACAATATGCGCACCCTCCAGTACCAGTCCGAGCGCAAGCAGAAGGAAAAGGCCCTGGAGACGATGGAGATTTACGCCCCCATTGCCCACCGCTTGGGCATGCAGCGTATTAAGTGGGAGCTGGAGGATCTGTCCCTGCAATACCTGGACCCCATTGGCTACCACGAAATCGAGCAGGAACTGGCCACTGGCTCGGCCGAGCACGAGCAATTTTTGTCCAATACCCAAAAGCATATCCAGCAGCGGCTGGCCCAGGATGGGATCCCCTGTACGGTCTACGGACGGGTCAAGCACATTTACTCAGTGTACCGGAAGATGTACGCCCAGAACAAGACCCTCAAGGAGATCTTTGACCTGTACGCCTTTCGGGTCATCGTGGACGACATCCCCGCCTGCTATAACGTGTTGGGCTGTATCCACGACATGTACAAGCCGGTGCTGGGCCGGTTCAAGGACTATATCGGCACTCCCAAGCCCAACGGCTACCAGTCCCTGCACACCACGGTGATCGGCAGCGAGGGCATCCCCTTCGAGGTGCAGATCCGCACCTGGGACATGCACCAGACCGCCGAGTACGGCGTTGCCGCCCACTGGAAGTACAAGCAGGGCATGGCCAATGAGAAGCTGGGCAGCGAGGCCACCTATGAGTGGATCCGCAAGCTGCTGGAGAGCCAGCAGGACACCGATGCGGAGGAATTTGTGCGAACCCTGAAGGTGGATATGTTTGCCGACGAGGTGTTCGTCTTTACCCCCCAGGGGGACGTGAAGAGCCTGCCCGCCGGGGCCACCCCCATCGACTTCGCCTACTCCATCCACTCTGAGGTGGGCAACCACATGACCGGCGCCCTGGTCAACGGGCGCATCGTCCCCTTCGACGCCCAGCTCCAGTCCGGGGATATTGTGGAGGTTATCACCTCCAAATCCGCCAAGGGTCCCAGCCGGGACTGGATGAAGATCTGCAAATCCAACGAGGCCCGCAACAAGATCCGCCAGTGGTTCAAGAAGGAGCGCCGGGAGGAGAACATCGCCACTGGCCGGGCCTCTTTCGAGGCGGAGCTGAAGCACGCGGGGCTCAATATGTCGGCCATCACCGCCTCCTCCGAGGTGTTGGACAGCTTGCTCAAGAAGGTGCGCTTCGGCTCTCTGGACGAGCTATACGCCGCCATCGGCTACGGCGGCATGTCCGCCCAGAAGGCGGTGGCCCGGATGAAGGAGGAGCTCAACCGCATGGGCCGGCTGGAGCGGCAGCAGGCCGCCCAGCAGCTGGTGGCCAACGCCATGAGCGCCGGGGAGACCATTTTCCCCGCCTCCGCCAAGGTCCAGCAGAAGGCCCCCGCCAAGCCTCGGCACTCCAGCTCGGGCATCATCGTGGAGGGGCTGGACAACTGTATGGTCAAGTTCTCCAAATGCTGCACCCCCGTCCCTGGCGACCCGGTGGTGGGCTTCATCACCCGGGGGTACGGCGTGTCCGTTCACCGCACCGACTGTCCCAACGCCACGCCGGAAAAACAGCAGGCGGAGCCAGGCCGCTGGGTCCAGGTATCCTGGGTGGACAGCGACCAGGAGTACTATCAGACCTCCCTGGAGATCTCCGCCAAGGACCGGGATGGGCTGGCCTTGGATGTGGCCATGGCCCTGTCCACCCAGAAGGTGAAGGTCAACAACCTCTCCGCCCGCAGCCAGCCTGACGGCTACGCCACGGTCTACCTGGTGCTGTCCGTCAAGGACAAAAGCGAGCTGGCCAGCGTCATCAATAAGCTCAGCCAGGTCCAGGGGGTGTTCCTCGTCAAGCGGGCGGGGGGCTGACGATTTCCCGCAAACAGGGTTGAATCTGTGCCCATTGGCCTATACTTGCATAACATAGGATATATGGCGGTCTGCCCGCAGCCACGGGCATATCCTGGTGCATCGCTTTGGAGCGGGCCGCCCCCGCCGGGACTGGCATCACCGCTCCGGCGGCCCATGAGAAAAGGGGTCTTTGCATGAAACTGTCCGATCTGCTCCAAGCCCTCCCACATCATATGCTCCAGGGCAGCACCGATGTGGAAGTCACCTCCCTGTGCTGCGACTCCCGGCAAGCGGGGCCCGGAGGCTTGTTCGTAGCTTTGCCTGGCGCCCGGGCAGACGGCCATGACTTTGTCCCCGCCGCGGTGAGCCGCGGGGCCGCCGCTGTGGTAGTTGAGCGGGCTGTCCCCGTGCCGGAGGGCACGGCGGTGGTCCAGGTGGAGGACGCCCGCACCGCCCTGGCCCTTCTGTCCGCCGCCTTTTATGGCCGCAGCGCCGACCGGCTGACCATCGTGGGCATCACCGGAACCAAGGGCAAGACCACCACCGCCTACATTCTCCGTTCCATCCTCACCGCCGCCGGCTGTAAGACCGGCATGATTGGCACCGTGGGTACCTTTATCGGAGATAAGATGGTATGCGACGCCCGCAATACCACCCCCGAGTCTCTAGAACTTCACCAGCGGTTTGCCCAGATGGAGCAGGCCGGATGCACTCACGTGGTCATGGAGGTGTCCTCCCAGGCCATGAAGCTACGCCGGGTGGCGGGGATCAGCTTTGACACCGCTGTATTTCTCAACCTCTCCCCGGACCACATCAGCCCTACGGAGCACGCTGATTTTGACGAGTACCGCGCCTGTAAGGCCGCCCTGTTTGCCCAGTGCGGCAAAGCGGTGGGCAATCTGGATGATCCCAATTGGCCGCTGATGCGGGCTCGGACTCGGCCAGGCTGCGCGGTATCCACTTTTGGTCTTGGGGATGGAGCGGATATCCGGGGCTATGGAATCCGTCCTGTGCGGGGCAACGGCCTGCTGGGCAGCGAGTTCTTCGTAGACGGCATTACGGAGCCTTTCTTTTTCTCCATGCCAGGGGCCTTCAATGTGTCTGACGCTCTGGCTGCTATCGCCGTAAGCCGGGCCTTGGGCATCCCCAACCGGGCGGTACGAGAGGGATTGGCCCGCACCACAGTGCGCGGGAGAACGGAAGTCTATCCCCACCCGGGTGATTACACTATTCTCATCGACTACGCTCACAACGATGTGAGCTTCCGCAGCGTACTGTCTACTTTGAAAGAGTATGAGCACCGCCGCATCATCGTGGTGTTCGGCGCCGGGGGAGACCGGCCCAAAATGCGCCGGGTGGATATGGCCCGAGAGGCGGCCCGATACGCTGACTTTGCCGTAGTGACCATGGACAATCCCAGGTCAGAGCGGGTGGAGGACATCTGCGCGGATATCACCGCTGCCCTCGGCGGCAAGATTCCCTCGGTGGAGATCTATGACCGCCGCCAAGCCATTTTTCACGCCTTGGACATGGCCCAGGACGGGGACATCATCGCCCTCCTGGGCAAGGGGCATGAGGAGTATATCGAGACCAACGGCGTACGGACGCATTTCTCCGAGCGGGAAGTGCTGGACGAGTATTTCGCCGCCAAGGCTTCCGGCCAATGCCCAAAATCATAAAGGCGAACAAAAACGGGCTTTCCCCTCTGGGGGAAAGCCCGTTTTTGTTTGATGCTGCGCCTCCAGGGGCAGCATTCCGTCAATACTGGTTCACCCAATGGGACAGCAACGCCGCCGGAACTGTCCACAGCGCCATGAACACCAAAAAATTCACCGGAGTCAGAGAAGACGCCGCCCCTACATAGGTCAGATAGAAGGTCAGTGCCGCGCCCAGTACGCTGCCGGCCAGGCTTACCGCCGTCCCCCACCGGGCGGCGGAGCGCAGCCGCCGTCCGCCCACCACCGCATCGCAGTAGGGGGCCAGTCCTTCCCGGCTGAGCAGTGCCACCGGGCGGCTGTCGTGCTCCTGTTCCCGGCTGGACAACTCCAGCCGGCGGTCTACCGGGGGAAATTCCATCTTATCCACCGGCAGCTTAAACTTCTGCCCCAAGAGAGCCGGAATCAAATTGGGATCCCGGGTGGCTAGGATGGGGGATACCCCAGCCCGCATCAAGGCGGATAGGCAGGGACTCACCGCTTGGCCCAAGGCATAATGCAGGGCGAAAATACCCGCCAGCTGGCCGTCAATGGCGCAGAATACAGCATGCTTCACGTTAAGTCCCTGGGGCAGCTCCACGTCCATCAGGTGCATAAAGGCCGCGGTCCCTACAAATACCTCTTGGTTCCGGATGGCTCCGGTAACTCCGCCTTCGTGGAAACGGATGGCGGACGCCTCTCGGTAGAAGGCCCCCTGGGACCGGAGCAAATCGTGGAAGGGCCGGGTCAGTCCGCAGTCCAGCACCCGCAGAAGGGTGGCCGTGTACGCTACTACCTTTTCATTGGGAAATTCACCAAACACCCGCACGCCGGACACCCGCACCGCCCCGGTGGGGAACAGGTCGCCGTCGGTCATGAGGACGCCCCCCTCCCGGCAGCGGGATATCCCGGCCCAGCCCGCCAGAGCCGCGCCGATACCGAACAACCGCCTGGCCAGCCTGCGGTATGGGATGGCATACACCAGGGGCGCCGCCCAGGCGGAGGCGGCGGTGAGCGTGGCCGAGGCGGTCCACAGGAAGGTCCAGCCACTGCCCTGCCGGGCGGCGGACAGGCCGGCGCACACCAAACAGGCCAGCAACAGCACCGGCGCCGCCACAGCGTAAGCCTGCCGAATTCCGTCCTCGGTCTGGACCTGGCTGCCAAAGCCGGCCTGTGTCCCAGACCACTTGGCGTAGGCCGGGCGGCCGGACCACTTTTTCTCATCCAGGGTAACCACATACGGCTCCTTGGCCTGGGCGGCCGCCCGGCAGGACAGCCGGTCCCCCTCCCGGTGAGCGTGATCCCCCCACAGAGCCAGCACCAGGCCGAACGCGGTGACTGCGCAGCAGGGAAGCCCCTCCCGGTAATGGGTGAGCAGCATGGCCAGGGCGTCGGCCAGAGTAAACAGGAACGCCAGGGCGGGCAAGGTCTCCAGCCCGGGCCGCAGCAGGCACAGAGATGCCATCCCCCGCCCTACCACGTCGGTGCATAACAAGCCGGTCAACAGTAGCATCCCCGCCAAAAGGCCCAGGCGCAGATCACCTATGGCCGCCTGTCCCCACTCGGCCTCCCATCCCGCCAGGACCGGCAGGTCCACGGAAACCAGCGTGCAGACCACCGCACACAGCGCCGCCAGCGCCAGCCGGACCCGCCGCCCGGAGGCTCCTCTGGCATACCGGGCGGCCAGGTCGGCGGGGGCTGTATCAGGAGGTGCGGGACGGGCAGGCCGGATCCGGCGGGCTGCTCGGGCTGTCGGTTCTTCTTCCTGGACCTCCTCCTGGTCCACGCCGGGGATATACCGCTCCGCCTTGACCGCTTCCTCGTCCGGCTCGGCCTGGTCATACATATGGTCGGCATAGTGATCCGCCCGCCGCATCAGCGTGTGGAGCCGGGCAGCCAACGCGCGGAAGGGACTGGCCGGCTCAATCTCCACAATGCCGCCGTCCACCTCCTGCGCATCCCGGTCCGGCTCATCCACCTGGGTCTCTGCCTGGGGTTCCGAACCGGGCGGCCGCCTGGAGTCGTCCGGGCGCTGAGCCTCCCTCACTCCCTGCCGTTCCGCCGGGCCAGGGAACTCCACCACCTTGGATGAGCCGTATTTTCCAGAGCCGTATTCCGCCAAAATGTCGTCCACAGAATATTCCTGTTTGTCCTTTGGGTCTTTATGGTCTGCCATGGGTCTGCTCCTTTCCCTTCCGGGAAGTGTATGCAGGCAGGGAAACTCCCTTGCCTGTTTTAAAGGCCGTACCTTTGCGTTATCCTCTCTGCCGCACGGCTTCATACAGCACCACTGCTGCGGCGGCAGAGGCATTGAGGGAATTGAGCCGCCCTCGCATAGGGATGGACACTAAAAAATCGCACTGCTCCCGAACCAGGCGGCCCATACCGTCCCCCTCACTGCCGATGACAATGACAGCAGGGCCTTTCAGATCCGCGTCGTACAGACTGGTATTTCCATCGGCGGCAGTGCCAAACACCCACAGCCCCTCCTTTTTCAGCTCTTTGAGCAGGGAGGTCAGGTTTGCCACCCGGGCTACAGGCAGATAGCTCACCGCCCCGGCCGAAGTTTTGGCCACAATGGCGGTCAGCCCTGCGCTGCGCCGCTTGGGGATCACCACCCCGTGGGCCCCGGCGCACTCTGCTGTGCGGATCACCGCCCCAAGATTGTGGGGATCGCTGAGCTCGTCGCACACCACGATAAGGGGCGCCTCCCCCTTGTCCCGGGCAGCGGCCAAAATATCCTCCACACTGGCGTACTCCCGGACGGCAGACACGGCAACGACCCCTTGGTGACTCTTGGTGCGGCTCATACCATCCAGCTTGCGCCGGTCGCACTCCACTACCACCACGCCCCTATCCCGGGCAGATGCGGCAATGTGCCCTAAGGTAGCGTCCGTCTCCCCCCGTGCAATGTAGACCTTATCAATCGCGGTGCCTGCCCGCAAGGCTTCTATCACCGCGTTTCTCCCTTCTATGAGGCCATCGGCCTCCGCCTCTATGGTTTTTCTTTCGTCGCGCATAGGAAACGCTCCTTTATCGTATACTTCAAATTGCAATCATTCGGATTTCCCGCAACAAGGTCCCAGCCGGTATCTGTCCGGCAGACCCGCTCCAGCGCAGATCCTCTCCCATTGTTGCAGCGCCTTCTTAAGACAGTATCATACCACAGATCACGGTCCAGCAAAAGAGGAAAAACACACAGCCGTTACCTATTTCTTTTCTCAAGGCGCACCACTGTAGTATCTTGACTTCTCCGGGTCATTTTCCTGCAGGTCATAGAAAATTCACACCCTGGCCATGAACATTTCTTGTTTTTCCGCCCCGCTTGTGTTATACTCACTCTAAAATAGAGGAATCTTGCCGTCCCCCTGGGGACGTTTTCCAACCTTCGAAGGAGGGCGCGCCTATGGCCGGGCCTAACAAACCGAGTAACCAAAACAACAATCAAAACGACAACAAGAAAAAAGCTCCCATTGGATTTCTGGGTATCGTGCTGTGGGCAGTGGTACTAGTGCTGTTGCTCAACACCTGTATGAGCTCCCTGCAGAATTCCAGTACGGTTGAAGTGCGGTACTCGGAATTCCGCCAGTGGGTGGAAGCCGGGTATGTGGACCAGGTGGAAATGGAGTCCGATGGCTACTATTTCACTGTGAAAGAGGGAACTCCGCCCCTGACGGAATATGCAGATAAAATCACCCAATCCCTCAGCGAACAGCAGCGCAACCTGTTCAACAGCCTGCTGGGGGGCAATATGCAGCAGGCTCTGGAGGATTCCGTCACCTTTGTCACCGCCCCGGTCACGGATTACACCCTTGTCCCTCTCCTGAATGACATGGATGTGGATTACGGTACCAAGCGCGTCACCAACAGCCAGTATATGCTGTCTGTCATGCTGCAGACCATCCTGCCCATTCTCATCATGGTAGTCGCTATGGTGTTTATCTACCGCTATATTTTCAAAAAGATGGGTTCTGGCGGGATCGGCGGTGTAGGCGGCGTAGGCAAAGCTAATGCCAAGGTGTATGTGGAGAAGAAAACCGGCGTCACCTTTGCCGATGTGGCTGGCCAGGATGAGGCTAAGGAAAGCCTGGAAGAGATCATCGACTTCCTCCACAATCCGGGCAAGTACACCGAGATCGGCGCCAAGCTGCCCAAGGGCGCTTTGCTGGTGGGGCCGCCGGGTACCGGCAAGACGTTGCTGGCCAAGGCTGTGGCCGGCGAGGCCAATGTGCCCTTCTTCTCCATCTCAGGTTCTGACTTTGTGGAGATGTTCGTGGGTGTGGGTGCCAGCCGTGTCCGCGACCTGTTCAAGGAGGCCAGCAAAATGGCCCCCTGCATCATCTTCATTGATGAGATCGACACCATCGGCAAATCCCGGGATAACCGTATGGGCGGTAACGACGAACGAGAGCAGACCCTCAACCAATTGTTGGCTGAGTTGGACGGTTTCGACCCAGGCAAGGGCGTCATCGTCTTGGGCGCTACCAACCGGCCTGAGGTATTGGACAAGGCTCTGCTCCGTCCCGGCCGGTTCGACCGCCGCATCACCATCGACCGGCCCAACCTGGCTGGCCGTCTGGCCACTCTCCAGGTCCATACGCGGAACATCCGCTTGGCGGAGGACGTGGACTTGAATAAGATCGCCCAGGCCACCGCCGGCTGCGTGGGCGCAGATCTGGCCAACCTGGTCAACGAGGCCGCCCTGCGGGCGGTGCGTATGGGCCGAAAAGCAGTCAACCAGCAAGACCTGCTCACCTCCTTTGAGTTTGTCATTGCGGGCAGTGAGAAGAAGGGTACTGTCCTCACCGAGCAGGAAAAGCAGATGATCGCCTACCATGAAGTAGGCCACGCCCTGGTAGCCCACTATCAAAAGAACAACGCGATGCCTGTATCTAAAATCACCATCGTCCCCCACACCCAAGGGGCGTTGGGTTACACCCTCCACCTGCCGGAGGAGGAAAAGTTCCTCATGACGGAGGACGACCTGCTGGCGGAGATCCGCACCCTGCTGGCAGGGCGGTCCGCCGAGGAGGTGGTATTCGGCTCCAAGTCCTCTGGCGCGGCCAATGACATCGAGCGGGCTACCGACATTGCCCGAAAGATGGTCACCATGTTCGGAATGAGCGACAAGTACGGCATGATGGGGCTGGCCACGGTGCAGAACCAGTACCTGGATGGCCAGATGGGCCTGACCTGCGCCCAAGATACCGCTGCTGGCATCGACAACGAGGTGCGGTCCATCATTGACCGCTGCCATGCCGATGCCATCCGCACTCTGGAAGAGCACCGGGAGCTGCTGGACAAAATCGCCTCCTACCTGCTGGAAAAGGAGACCATCACTGGTGCGGAGATGGTTGCCATCATTCAAGGCCGGGATCCCGCCTTGGCAGAGGTCTCCCTTCCTGGAGATATTGAGCCCCCGGCCAAGTCTATCCGCATGACCAACGAACCTATTCCCATGCCCCCCGCAGACGGCGGAGTCCCTCCCAGTCAAGATGGCGGGGCGGATGGGGACAACTCTCCTGATGCCCCGGATCATGTCTCTTGGGATTGATCCATTTCAGTTGTGCCTTTGCCCCGGCCCGCGACAGCGGAGCCGGGGCTTTATTTCCCGTATAAAGGCTCAGTCCAATCATTTCCAAAAAAAGAGGCCGTCCGGGCGCAAGGCCCAGACGGTCTCTTTTCATGCAAACCGCTCATCCCAGCGCCAAATCCTTGAGCGCCTGGGGTAGTCGGTCGGGATTCCCCACTGCCAGCAGCACGGTGTTCTCCCTCCGAGAGATTACTGCCTCCTCCAGCCGGGGTACCTGGTCAGGACCATAAGTTTGATAGCTCTCAATCTGGCTTTCCACTCGTTTTTTGCAGGCCTCCTCGGCGGTCTTGGCTGCCGCCTCATCCCGCAACACCAGCACCGTCACCTCATCAGCACTTGCCGAGGAATTGATGGCAATATAGCTGGCACAGTCGATAACAGCGTTCTCCTCGAGCCCATAGAGTAGGGCTACAGTATAGCTGTCCACCTGCTCCATCTCTCCATCGAAAGCGCCCGCGTCAATCAGGGCTTGGGCATCGGCAGTCGTATAGGCTTTTCCATCTGCTCCGCAGGCGGAGAGCAGAACGGCCAATGCCAGCACCGGCCAGATCAGCCGTTGTTTCATCTGCTTTCTCTCCTTCCATCAAGTGTGGCTCAGCCTTCAGATGACTGAATATCATCCGCCGCGGGCTGGGCATTGGTATATTCCTCCGCTGTCAGCACATGGCACCGGAGGTAGGCGTACCACAGCTGGTAGCCGTCCTTCTTGAAGTGTACCCCATCGGAGGCCATGTCCGCTGGCAAATCCCCTTGCTCACTGCGGAACACGTGGGCCACGTCCAACAGCGCCACTTGCTTTTCCTTTGCCGTCTCCACAATGATCTCGTTGAAGGCGTTCACATTGGTGTTATTGATATAGCTGCCCAAACCGTTCTCGGCCGCTTTTCCCTCGTTGACTGGGGGCAGGGTCTGAAGGTAGATGACCGCATTGGGCTGGAGCTCCTTCACGCGGTCCACCATAGCATTCAGTCCTTTTTCATAGGAGCTGGCGGGGTATCCCAGTTCGTTGATGCCAATCATGATGTAGACCTTGGCGTACTGCTTGCGGGAGAGAGCCTCCATCATCGTCATCTTTTGGCCCTCCACCTCGATCTGGCGGTAGTCCTCGTCATCCACCCGGAACACGGTCATCCCCTTATGCCAGAAAAAGTCTCCCTCATGTAGGCCGCTGTAAAGCTGCAATCCCTCTGTGCGGGAGTCGCCCAAAAATACCGCGTCCTCAAACCAGCTTTCCTCCACTTCTTCACTTTCCGGTACACTCTGGCCGAATGTGTATGTGCCGCCCTGCTCCTGGCTGGGCTGGGGTTCCGGTGTGGAAACCACTTCTGACACAGGAACTGACTCTACCGCGCCGGAGGGCTGTGTCGGATCGGAGGACGGCTCCACCGGGGCCGAACTGGCGGGAGGTTCAGAGCCGGGTGCCGTCCGGTCCGGGCCGCCGTTCGAACAGGCGGCCAACATGGTCAGGCACAGGACCAGCAACAGAAAAAACAGGGTAATACGCTTCATGGTGACTTCTCTTTTCTTTCGGTAGATTTGCCGAGTTTCGACAGGGAGTTCATTTTATCATATCCGCCCTGGCCTGTCGTTACACAATGGTGAATTTTTGGTATCAAAAAAGTAACAATCCGCCTACTTTTTCCCTATGATTTCCATGATCTCTTGGTAACTGTGTGCCTGCCAGGTGGGTACGGTAGGCCCACTCAAAGCCGTCCCCTTGGGATTATACCAGATAGAGTCCAGCCCAGCCCGCGCGGCCCCCAAAATATCGGTGTCCAGGCCATCCCCCACCATCACAGTCCGCCGCCGGTCCGATACCTTCAGCACCTCCAGCACCCGCTCAAAAAACTCCGCCTGGGGCTTCTGCGCCCCCAGCTCCATGGAAATGAACAGGTTGGGCACCAGCTTGTCCAGCCCTGTACGGACATACCGGCCCCGCTGGGGACCGGGTAAGCCGTTGGTAGCAATGGCCAGGGTCAGCCCCATCCCGTTCAGCGCCCGGCAGAAGTCCGCCGCCCCAGGCAGCAGAAAAGCTTCCTGGCCCAGACATTCCATGTAGTCCCGGTTGAGCCGGGCCGGATCCGGGCTGTCCGGAGCGCCGTACAGCCGCAGCAGGGCGGCAAAGCGCTCCACCACCAGAAAGTCCTGGTCGATCTCCCCCCGGGCAAAGGCCGCCCACAGCGCATCGTTGATCTTGGAATAATCTCCGTATACCGGGTCATCTTGGGGAAGGCCCCACTTCTTCAGGACGCGGCGCAGGGCCTCCCGCTCGGACCGTTCAAAGTCCAGAAGGGTCCGGTCCGCGTCCAGCAAAACCACATCATAGCGTGTCACGCTTCATCCTCCTCTCTCTGCGCCAGGTGACACAGGTGCGCACGGTGGTGGACACCAGAAGAGTCCCGATGGCCAGGCAGCTGGCCAGGCCCAGGGCCTGGATCCCCGACTCCAGAAACAGCTGCCGCTGGCCTTGGATAGCATAGTACATGGCATAATAGATATACGAGCCGGGCACCAGCGGAAAAAAGGAGACCACCAGATAGGCCGTGATGGGGTATTTCCGCACCCGGGCCATTGCCTCGGCATAGGCGGCAATGGCAATCCCTGCCACCAGATACCGCAGATAAATGCTTCCGGTGACCATCCCCATGGCCAGATAGACCGCCCAGCCCAGCGCACCGCCCAGGCAGCACAGCACCACGCCCCAGCCGTGGACGTTATACATCACGCAAAATCCAGAACACGCCAAAAACGCAGCCAGGCATTGGAGCACCGCACCATAATCTTCCCTGTTTCCCACTCCCTCAGCGGCAAGTCCCAGCGTCTGAAATAGGCCCAGGGCCACGCCGGTGCCAATGGCAATGGCGGTGGCGGTGAGCACCGCCCGGACAAAGGTGGACAAGCCAGATACCATGTCCCCCGTGATCAGGTCGCACATAAAGTTTGTGAACACCAGCCCAGGCACCAGCACCATAAGCGCGCTGATGGCCGCAATCCCCGTATCCACCGGCAGGCCCAAAGCCCGCAGGCCGTAAATCACCATCCCCAACACCGCCGCTGCGGCGATAGTCTTAAAAAAGAAGTTGACTTCCAGCTTTGACAAGCCCATCACGCACAGGCCGGCCACCACCCCCGCCGCGCCGGCGGTCAGCGCCTCCAGCACTCCGCCCTGGAACAGCCCGGTAAAAAACAGCGCCCCGAGGAAATACCCCAACAAAACCATGGGCATATGGTACCGCCTGCACTGACGCCCCGTCTCCGCTGCCAGGGCGGGCAGCCGCGCTGGCGGCGGTGGCTGGGCACAGATGGAACGGCTCAGGGCATTGAAGCGCTCTACCACCTCGATATCGGTAGATACCTTGGTGGCCTGGATCCGGCGCATCCGGGTATGGCTGGCTCCAGTCTCATCCGTGAGGCTGACAATCAGGCAGTTGGGAATGGCGAACACATCTCCCCGCACCCCATAGGCAGCCAACATCCGGCGTACCGTGTCCTCCACCCGGTAAATTTCTGCCCCGCCGCCTAGCATCTGGGCACCTACTTCACCGCAGCCATCCAGCAACTGGTCGTAGTCCATAGCGGCTCCTTTCCGGCGGCCGACCCGCCCCAAGCATTTCTTATCAATAGGATTCCCCAGTTTGAGGGTTTCCCTCTCAAAAAACCGTGAAGGTATCCAGCATAACCTGAAGCAAGCCTTCCTGCCCTTCATCCCCGGTAAAGACCGCCAGTTCAATGAGGAAAATATCCTCCCCATTCTGGAACAAAATGTACTCTTGACGCAGGCCGTCCAGCTCCTGGTTCATCTGTACCCCGGCATATCCTTCTGCTCCAAACATAATTCCAGTGGGTTCCTCGTCTATGGCATAGTCAAATTGCAGCCGGTCTACCGCCTGGTCAATGTTGGCCCCAGAGTACAAGCTCACCGCCAGATAGGTCCCCGGCGCCTGGGTGACCTCAAAGGTTTCTCCCCCCGCCCAACTGTTCACCGTGACCAGTTCCGGCGGATAGCTCATGAGATATCCCAAATCGCTCTCAAACTGGGCGGCCTCCAAGCTCTGACCGTCCACCATCAAAGTATTCTCCCCACCCTGCTCCGATTCCACTGGACTGCTGTCCTGAGGTGTGGGACTGTCTGCCTGGGCGCTGTCCGTGGCCGCCGGACCGGCAGATGGGATCTCACGGTTGGGCTGGCAGGCGGCCAGCCACGGCATCAGAAATGCCAGCATCAGCGCCAGCGCCGCTGTTTTTATCGTCTTTTTCATCTGAGACACCTCCCAAAACCAGCCGGGCTTTGCCCGGTCCTCTGTCCGCCCTACGAAAATGGACTCCACCATAATATTCCATCTATAAGAACACTCAACCGCTCCGTTTCAACAAAATAACCGTTTCGACCATTGTTTCATTTTCGAGGGATTTTAAAAATCTACTTACCTTATTTCTGCTCCATTTCCATCTTTTGGAAAGTTCTAAAATACTCTTATAGACTGTTCCTGGTTGGAACTCCATAAACTTTCCGTTTTTGAATATTGTGTTCTCTGTTCCCTGGGCCATTAGGAGCAAATCAACCCAGGCTTGTCCTTTGGTAAATGGCTCTGAAATCCACAAAGGGTCATCTGCAAATTTTCTCCAGAGCTTAATCCATCCTGATTTTTCATCCATACCTTACTCCCATGTTGAGGCGATTCTTGCATATATCTGCTCATATCCGTTTCTGAAATAAACATCCATGAGGCATGTAAGTTCATCCATCGTCAGATCATATAAAGTTACAGGTTTCCCATTAACTACAGCTCTAAAAT
>ERZ1106929.585-NODE-585-length-39518-cov-16.588526_pt1 | contig 39518 bp, 47 predicted proteins | sample MGYA00403662_ERZ1106929 | MGnify/ENA primary metagenome ERZ1106929 (study PRJEB35170, sample SAMEA104062442) | human gut metagenome | biome: human gut; feature: human-associated habitat; material: faeces | place: Denmark | collected 2013-02-20 ... | reverse complement strand
TGCATAATTTCTTTTTCATGGTCATAATCCTCCCCAAAATATATTTCGTATTATACGTTATCTAAGTGTATATTTCAATGTGAGGAAAATAGCCAGAACGTGTTTTTATGCATTGTGAATGCATGTTTATAGGCTCATTTTCAGTGGGTACACAATTCCGAAAAGGGAGTAAAATATTAACATTTACTTTCTTTCGATTATTGATAATATCCCAAAACTGCTTTATAAACTTTCCTTTATCTGCCACACTCAGTCCTGTCGTTCTCCATGTTCCATCATTATTCTCTGCAACACCGAGAATAATGACACCGCCATAGCAATTCGCAAACGCAGAATATGTGTCCCACAATGACACTGGTAATCCGCCATTTGCTTTCTTAACTTCTCGACGGTTATCTTCTTTATATGAATCAAATTTTGATATATCAAATATATCTTTCAAGTAGTGTCATCTCCTTTCTAAGCACATAAAACAGCTATAAAAAAATCTTTTTTGTCCTTTACTGCACCCGTTCCAGCACCTCCGGCAGTTCCCGGATACTCTGGATTTCATAAGCACAATCCTGTACCTCACCGAAGCCGTATGCCGCATAAACAAATGGAATTCCCGCATCAACGGCAGACTGGTAATCCCCCGCGGTATCACCGACATAAATTGGATTTTTAAGATGATTACGCGCTATCAGTATCTTATTGCTCTCACCCTTTGACAGGCGGGTTCTTCCCCAGCACTCCGTATCTTCAAAATACTTTTCCATATGATGTGCTTTAATAAATGCTTCAATATATCCGTCCTGGCAGTTACTTACAATATATAATTTATAGTTTTTCTGTAATTGTGTCAGTGTTTCTTCCAGCCCGTCATATAAAACGCCGCCGCGTTTTTCCAGATAGCCGTTTTCAAATTCACACAACTCGTCCATTAATTGATTGCGGACATCTTCTGAAAGCGACGGAAAAAGCTTTGCCGCAATGTCATACATCGGAAGTCCCATACAGCTGTAGAGTTCTTCTTCTGTTACCTCTTTTTTTTCGATATCTTCATGCTTCTGTAATACCAGTCCCCATGCTTCACTGATGGCTTTTGCAGAACTCCAGAGCGTTCCGTCCAAATCAAATAGAATACTGTCAATTTTACTCATCATTTTCTCCCTTACTTCATGTTCTTTTTGCCCAAAAAAATTCTGTTAATTTACTCTTCTGACCCTGAAATCGCAGCTTCCAGTTCATTCAGCATTTTTTCTGCGGCTGCGTCCTGCGTAATATCATAGACAATCGAATAGCAGTCCTTTGCTAACTTATAATCGCCGTCCTTTAATAAAATTTCACCGACCTTATATACAATGCCAATCGTCTGGGAATCCGGTCCCGGCTCAATCTGTTTTTCGTCAAACAGCTTCTGAATCGCACGGATATCCGTCTGTGGTGTTTCCTGCTGAATTGCCTCGGAAATATACTTTAACTCGCTGTCCGCATTTTCCGTGTGGTAATACACGTTGCTGTACTGGTAGCATGCACGCGCCGTTTCCGGCTCATAACCGGACAGATAATAAAATGCCATATTGCGATAGTAGCGTGCCATGGTTGCGCGTGTACAGCAGTAACGGTATGCCTGCTTTGTAACCGTCAGATATTTTTCCCGCTGATTCTGATACTTATACACCTCTGCCAGTCCCAGATAGGCGTCCAAATCGACCGGATTCCACGCAATCGCACGCTCATATGCCTTTTTTGCCCCATTGTACTTCTGCATAGAAAGTGCAAGCTGTCCGTATGTGCGGTAATATTCCCCATACGGTATGTCGGTACAGCGCACCTCTGTAGCCGGCTGGAAGTAATACGCAAAAATATAATACTCCATGACGTGATTTAAGCTCATATAAAGCGGCTGACTTTCGCCTGTTCCGTCTTCTGCTGATTTTTCTGCCGCCGGTTTTCCTGCCGGGATTTCCGATGACAGTGTAACATTTCCGTCTTTATCAATCTGCGCCGCCCTTCTTGAGGTATCCGCTTCTTCCAGCGCATCTAAAAGCTCCAGCAGTTTTTCCAGTGCCTTTTCCTTATTTCCGGTTTCAAACTCCTGCTGAAAGCCGGAAAATTCCTGTTTAATCTGTTCTAAATTATGAATGTCCATTTTCTTCACCTGTTTTTCGATTTGTTTTCTTGTTATTTTCTTTCTTTTTCCTCAACCCTGTTAAAACAGCGATACAGCGCGGCTTTACATGTACGGTTTTTCCATCTTTTCCAAGCACAGCACTTCCTTTATCACCGGAGCAGAGTGCCACCTGCCAGTCACATTCGTTATATCCGATTGGCAGTGCCAGTTCGTGTTCTTCCCAGTGCATATTGTATGCAATATAAAGAAATGTATCCGCGTCTGCATTTCCCTGCTGGCATAAATCCTCAATATATGCATACCTGCCGTAATACATCATGCCAATATGACGGTTGTAGCTTTCCATGGTATTATACCATGCACTGCTGCCGTGGCAGGAAATATCGGGATACCCACACGATAAGCTGTCATAGGATAAAAGCTGCTTTGGCATATGCAGAATCTTGTACTGTTTTCTGAATGCAATCAGTTCTTTTGCAAATGCTGTCATTTCCGCCGCCATGCCGCGGCTGTTCCAGCTGACCCACGAAAGTTCGCTGTCCACGCAGTACGGATTGTTATTGCCCGCCTGTGAATTACAGCACTCATCGCCTGCAAGCAGTAATGGTGTGCCTTGCGATAACAGCACCAGCATCAGTGCATTTTTCATCTGCCTAAGGCGCAGATGCTGTATCTTTTTTTTCTTTGAAGGTCCTTCCGTTCCGCAGTTCCAGCTATTGTTAAAATTTTCACCGTCCGCATTGCCTTCGCCGTTTGCCTCGTTGTGCTTTCTGTCGTAGCTGACCAGATCAAACAGCGTAAATCCGTCATGGCTTGTAATATAATTAATATTGGCACTCTGCACCGGATTATAGCGGCTGACATTAACAAAATCGCCAAGCTGGTTTTCATCGCCCTTTAAAAATTTACGTGCCACGTTCATAAATCCGGCATTGTAATTTGCCATGTTTTTATAATGCTTTTTTTCACCGTTCCAGAATACCGTAATCAGCTTTGTCTTTGCCAACAGTGCATCCCTTGCCGCTGCATTTAACGCCGCCTCACCGGCAAACAGATGTATTCCGTCAATGTGGTATTCCGTCACCCAGTAGTGCAGGCAGTCTAAAATAAAATCGACCGGCTCGTCCTGAAAATGCATTTCCATAAGAACTTCCATGCCCTCTTTGTGAAATGCTTTTACCATGTCCTTCATCTCTGCCGTATAGTCTGCTTTCTTTCGTCCCGTCCACGCAAACGAAGCCTTCGGCGCAAAATAAAATCCTTTGGTATATCCCCAGTAATTGATTCTTCCCGCTATCGGACCGGATGCATATTTTCCGTATCCGTTGTCATAAAGCTGCGGAAACTTTCCGATTTCGTCAAATTCATACAGCGGCATAAAAAGCACCGCTGTAATGCCCAGTTCCTTTAAATACGGCAGTTTTTCCACCACGCCCGAAAATGTTCCCTTATGGCGCACCTTTGACGTTTTTGAAGCGGTCAGTCCGCGGACACTGCATTTATAAAAAACGCTGTCATGATACGGTATTTCCGGTGCCGTATCGTCTTCCCAGTCATATTTTGAAAGACATACCCGGCTTAAATGCTGCCTGTTTTCATCTTTGCCAAAAACTTCACAGCCTGTAATCGTCTTTGCATACGGATCAATGATTTTCTTCCCGTCCGCCTCATAGCAATACAGATACCTGTCCAGATAAATGCCGCTGATATGCACCGAAAAGACATCGCCCGTCTTATAGGCTTCTGTCAGTTCAATCCGGTACTCCGGCTCGTCCGCTTTTGGCGCATACAACAGCAGATCAATTATTTCCGCCGCCGATGCAATCGCAAAATTATAGCCGTCTTTTTGTTTTGTACTCCCCTTTTGTAGCGGATTTCCTTTTTTTATGTTCATAGCTCTCCTCATTTCTACTCTTTCTGCCCCTTTTTTGTATACAATATGCTCATCGCCTTTTTATCCAGCCGGTAAAACCGCATAATAAAAATTGTAACAAACCAGCCAAGAATCGGTATAACACAGTAAAAGAACACGGTCATATATTTTAACTGCGGTGTCAGCGCATCGCCGACCTGCGGAAATACTTTTGCATAACCTGTCATGGAAAGTGCAATGCCCACAAAGCCTGTTCCAAGCGCAGAGAAGGATTTATCAATAAAAGAAAATAACGCACCCATAATGCCCGGAACAAAATGTCCGCTGAGCGTGTATTCATAATCCGTGCAGTCCGCAATCATCGGCACAACAATATTATTGGTAATGGATTTTACGCCGTTTAACAGGGCAAATACCAGTAAAAATGCTATGGTAATCCCGTTAATTTCCGCAAGTGAAACCTTTGTCAGATCGGTGAATAACATCATATACATCATGACCGCCTGAAATGCAATGGCAAACCATGTGGATACCACCATTGCTTTTTTCTGCCCCACTTTTTTCGCATAACGGATACCCAGATAAATAATGCCTAAATTAGGGATTCCCACAATAACACCGATAATGCCCGCCAGCGGGTAATTGTTCATTAAAATGCCAAACAGCATGACAAGTACCGTGGAGTTACTGTATACCATGGATGCAAATTTATTGGAGGCTGCTGCAATGACCAGCATACGGATTGGCTTGTTGTGTTTCATAATCTGCCAGTAGTCGCGGAAATGAATATTATTTTTCTTTTCCTTATCAAGCTGGAAATATCGGCTGTTGTCCTTGCCCCATATCCCGATAACCGCCAGTGCCGTGCAGATACCGGAAAGCACAACCACGGTAATCACAAATTCCTCAAAAAGTGCATGACTGTTAAAGTTACCGTATTTGCGAATCAGGTAGACCGACACATAAAATGCCGTCAGTCCGTGTGCCAGCATAATAAAGGTCGAATCAAAAAATGTAATCATCGGGCGCTGTTTCACATCATTGGTAATAACAGACTGCCCCGACTTTACAACCGCCGTCTGAAACGTATATCCGATAATGTATACAGAATACACGGCAATAAAATACGGAATTCTAAAGAACGCAGGCACCAGATGAGTCGTAAAAAACAGCACCAGCGAACTGCCCGCAAGCAGGACATATCCTGAAATCATAAATGGACGGAACTTTCCGAAACGTCCGTTGGTTTTATCAATCACATAACCGATAACCGGGTCTGTAACACCGTCAAAGATTCTCATTCCGGTCAGAATAAAAGAAATTACCACAACAGACAGCCCCGCAATTCCGTTTGCATAATATGACACGTAGCCCATCATGGCAAGATACAGATTCGTAGACGTATTATTTAATGAAAATAATGCAATCTGCCACAAATGTGCACGGTTTAATTCAATTACTGCATTTTCTGACTGCATATCCTGCATACTTTATCCTCACATCACTTATTCTGCCACAAAGCTTCTTAATTAACAGTATCCCCTATCTTTGTGGCAGTTTCAAGCATTTTTATAAATTTTTAAGACTTCTGTTTTTATTCCAGACCCTCACCCGAAAATTCGGGGATAAAGCTTTCCTTTGCCGTACCGCCCTCCTGAATAAAGCCGTTTACCACGCCTAAACCAATCGCATAATCCACGGCTTTGTCGTATTCCCTGTGGGTAACTTTCCGGTTTAATTCGGGGATATTTTCCACAAACGGCATCGGTGTATACTGGTTCATAATGCTGATATAAATACTGTCACCATATGTTTCATATAAATACCGTATTACTGCTTTTGTATCCTTTAACAGCCCCGGCAGCATCAGGTGCCGCACAATCACGCCGCCTGTCATGATTCCTTCTTCAATTCCGCGCACCGCCGCTTCCTGCTTATCCGCAAACTGCGGTGTTGGGTGCTGGCGCACCATTTCCGCAAGCGCCGCTTTGGTTACGTCAAAATAATCGGGTGCATTGGAATAGCGTTTTGCATATGTACTGTCTGTATATTTAAAATCTGGAAGATATACATCCACAATCCCTTCAAGATTTTTCAGCGTTTCCACGCGCTCATAACCGCTTGTATTGTACACCACGGGAATTTTTAATCCCTGCGCTTTTGCTTTTTTAACTGCCGCAATAATTGGCAGAACATACTGTGTGGGTGTCACCAGATTAATATTATTGGCTTTCTGCTGCTGTAATTTTAAAAAAATCTCCGCCAGATGCGATTCATCAATCTTCTGTCCGCGTTTTCCCGCGGCAATTTCGTGATTCTGGCAGAATACGCACCGGAGGGTACAGCCCGTAAAAAATACGGCACCTGAACCGTTTTCTCCCGAAATGCACGGTTCTTCCCACATATGCAGAGCCGCCCTTGCCGCGTAAATATCCCACGGCATCCGGCAGACTCCTTCCTGTTTTTCCCTGTCCGCATTACATTTGCGCGGACACAAATTACATTTCATCTTTTCTCCGTTTTACATTAAATTTTCGCATTAAAATTAAAAAGTTTCAATCAGCCATTAGCGACCTTAATTTCTCAAGCGCCGCGCTGATTCCGCCGACTTCGTCAATCAACCCCTGCCGGACCGCTTCTTTTCCGACCAGAATTGTTCCTAAATCCTTGGTAAGCATTCCGGTATTTATCATCATCTGTTCCAGTTTTTCCTTTTCGACACGTGAATGTCCGGCTATAAAATGCACAATTCTGTCCTGAATCAGCTGAAAATAGTCGAATGTCTGCGGCGCACCGATAATCGTTCCGTTCATGCGCACCGGATGGACAATCATCGTTGCCGTCGGCGCAATAAAGGAATAATCTGTGCTGACTGCAAGCGGCACTCCGATACTGTGTGAATCGCCAAGCACCAGTGAAACGCTCGGTGTCTTCATAGATGCAATCATCTCCGCAAGTGCCAGTCCTGCACTCACGTCCCCGCCAACCGTATTGATTAAAAACAGTACACCGCCGATTTTGGCACTGTCTTCAATTGATGCAAGCTGCGGTAAAATATGCTCGTACTTTGTCGTTTTGCTTGCCGCCGGAAGGACATCATGCCCCTCAATCTCGCCGATAATCGTCATCAGCTGGATTTTACCGTTGTGTTCGTCTTCTCCTAAAAGCACCTGTCCGTAACTTTCTATTTTTTTATCCTTCTGCTCCTCTTTTTCCTGTTTTTCCGCCATAATTCCCCGTTTCCGCTGTGTTACAGCTTTTTTATTTCTTATTTTGTAACGGATAACGAAATTTATTTATAGCGATTTTTGGAAATTAGACTTGACAGCAAAATCATTTTGTACTATAGTAACAAAGTAAATGCTTCTGTGGCTCAGTTGGTAGAGCAACGCATTCGTAATGCGTGGGTCGTGGGTTCGAGTCCCATCGGAAGCTTTTTTATTTTACCCATTTTCAATTTTTTGAAGAAATCTTTTCTTCATTTCTTTTAAAAGTCCCTCAGCCCTTTGTTCAACCGGCTGATTTTCCACTGAAACGGCATGATTGATATCTGTACTGCTGCTATTGGCATCACTGTTCTGTGATATATTCCTGAATGGAATAAATCCACCTGCCATATGCTCATGCCCGCCGCCGTTTCCAATGCCTTTTAATGCTTCATTGGTAAGCTTACCCGCATTGCACCACGGCGCACTGCTTCTCACTGACAGCTTTATGCCATCCTCCCGGTAAGACGATACAATAACCACATCGACTTCATCCAGTGCCAATATAAAATCCGAAATGGATGCTGTCAGTGCCTCATGGCAGTCTACACCGGTATTGGCAAAGCAGACACGGTTCACATTTTCAATCGTATCTATTGCATTGGCATAGGCGCGCAAATCCTTCATATGCAGGACACTCGTATCCAGCTTTTGCAAAAGTGCATGCTCCGCTAACGGAAACAGCCGGTAAAACATTTCCAGATCCAGCGGACTCACCCCTCTTGTCATATTGGCAGTATCCACCTTTATTCCGTATAACAGTGCCGTAGCCGTGCGTTTATCAACCGGTATCCCACTTTCCATAAAGTATCCGGCGATAATAGATGCACACGCACCAACCTCCACACGGATATCCGAATAACGATAATCCTGATTTTCATAAGTCGGATGATGGTCAATGCAGAGGACTTCGTTGCCCTGCATATCTATGACATTCGCGTTGCCCTTTTGGGAATCCACCAGAATAATCTCGGATTCTGCGGACATATCCGTAATTTCCTCCTGCTCAACAATGTCAATTGCAAGCAGCTGTGCCATCTTTGCCGTAATCGTATCGTCAATTCTTCCTTTATAACAAATCGTTGCTCCAATTCCCTTTTTTTCAAGCAGAACCTTTAACCCATATGCACTTGCAATCGCATCGGGGTCCGGAAAGTTGTGTGTCTGTATAAAAATGTGTTTATCATGAATACATTCTAAAATGTGTTCCAAATGCTGCATATTTTATCCCTCATATTCTTCTTTATTTTATGCGTTCTATCGTAAATATGATTTTCCTTATATAGTATATCTATTCTTTGCGCGATTTGCAATTGCATTTGACACCGTATGCCCTATTTTACCATAAAATATATCAAAAGGATTGGAGGCTGCTTTATGAATCCAGTTTTAACCCTTGACCATGTATCTTATTCATACCATACGCCCTCCGGGGAAACACCTGCACTAAAAGATATCTCTTTTTCTGTCCGGTCCGGCAGCTTCACCTCGATTGTCGGTCCTTCCGGCTGCGGAAAATCCACACTGCTTTCCTTAATTGCCGGATTAATCACCCCCGAAAAGGGCTGTATCCGCTTTTATAAAAGTGATGCAATGCCTTCCGCTGCCCGGATTGGCTATATGCTCCAGCACGATACTCTTTTAGAGTGGCGTACCATTTATAAAAATATTCTGCTTGGTCTTGAAGTAACCCACCAGTGTACGGAACAGAAAAAAAGACTTGCCGCCGATATGATGCATGACTACGGACTTGCTTCCTTTAAAAATGCCCATCCTTCTGAACTTTCCGGCGGCATGCGCCAGCGGGCGGCACTGATCCGCACCCTTGTTTTAGAACCGGACATTCTGCTTTTAGACGAACCGTTTTCCGCGTTGGATTATCAGACAAGACTGGAAGTAAGCGACGATATTTTCCGCATTATCAAGGAGCAGGAAAAAACGGCACTTTTAGTCACGCATGACATTTCCGAAGCGATTGCCATGGGTGAACAGGTGATTGTTTTATCCAGCCGTCCTGCCGGTATCAAAAATGTTTTTGACATTCACCTATCCGTGGATAAGCGCACACCGTTTTCCTCACGGACTGCCCCTGAATTTTCTGCTTATTTTCATCAAATCTGGAAGGAGTTGTCATAATGTCTGCCATTCAATTGCGTTATCTTAAACAAATGAAACGGTTAAAATACAAAATTACTTCGGCAAGGATTCTGCTTTTTGCCGGTTTTATCACACTTTGGGAAGTGGCTGCAACCGCAGGCTGGATTGATGATTTTATTTTCAGCAGTCCGTCCCGCATTATAAAAACCCTGTTTGCAATGATTTCTGACGGCAGTATTTTTTACCACACTGCCGTTACCGTAGCCGAAACCGGTATCAGTTTTGCACTGATTGTACTGCTCGGTGTCGGCACTGCCATTTTACTCTGGAGCAGCAAAACGGTATCTGCCGTATTAGAACCGTATCTGGTGCTTCTGAACAGCCTGCCGAAATCCGCCCTTGCGCCTATGATTATCGTGTGGCTCGGCAATAATGCCAAAGCGATTATTGTCACCGCCATTTCCGTCGGCGTATTCGGAACAATTTTAAATATTTACACCAGCTTTGCAGAAACCGATTCCGACAAAATCCTGCTGATTCAGACACTGGGCGGCTCAAGAAAAAACATTTTAACCAAAGTCGTCCTGCCCGCTTCATTAAAGACAATTATCAGTAACATGAAGGTCAACATCGGTCTGTCGCTTGTGGGTGTAATTATCGGTGAATTTCTCGCTGCCAAAGCCGGACTTGGCTACTTAATCATTTACGGCAGCCAGGTTTTTAAAATGGACTGGGTTGCAATGTCTATCGTCATTTTGTGTATCCTGTCCGTAATTCTTTTTAAAATCGTTGACTTCATTGAAAAAATTGTTTTATAATAGTTAAAATACAATATCAAAAACGGAGGAATTATGCTCTCACTTACTATAAAAGATACGAAAAATTTTATGTCACAGCTGCTTATTAAGGAAGCATTTGACGGGCTGTTTTTATCCGAAGCCGTGATAAAAACAGCCAATTCCTATACGATTAGCGGCGAACTTAACAAAGATTTCTTTACCGATGAAGAATGGAACGAGCTTTCCGAAAAGTCCTATTCGCGCTGGTCTTCTGTCAAGCCGTTCTGCTTCCAGCTCATCAAAGGCAGTAAGGTCCCTTCCTATATGAAAATGGTCTTTCTGCTCCCGCCGGAACAGGTTGCAAAGCTGCTGTCCGACAATCAGACTGCACTGACACCCGATGACATTAACGGACTGTTTTTAAATATCAAATATCAGGACGGTGCCGTTTCCGTCGTTACCGGCACGTCTATCAAAGTTTTTTCACTTGATAAAACCCTTGAACACAGCTTTGATGCCTTTGCAAAGGACTTTTTATTTTCCCATGGCATGGACTTTGAAGAAGTCTGAACCCGCCAGTTCATGATTTTTTTAGAATTAGCGCAAATGCACTGATTTTGCGGGCTTCCGCCACTCTTGTTAGCACTCAAAATAAATGAGTGCTAATTTCTTCTTGACTTTCCATTTTGCTTGTATTAAATTACATCTTAACAGATTATTTTATGAATGAAATGAAAAGAGGTAATGATACAATGGCAAATGAACATGGTAGTTTATCAATTAACAGTCAGAATATTTTCCCGATCATTAAAAAATGGATGTATTCCGACCACGATATTTTTTACAGAGAATTAATTTCAAACGGCTGTGATGCCATTACTAAATTAAAGAAACTGGATTTAATCGGCGAATATGAAGCACCGGACGATATTGAATATAAGATTCAGGTCAAGGTAAGCCCTGAAAAGAAGACGATTCAGATTATTGATAACGGTATCGGTATGACAAAGGAAGAAGTCAACGAATATATCAATCAGATTGCTTTTTCCGGCGCAGAAGCATTTCTTGAAAAATACAAGGATAAGACCAACGAAGACCAGATTATCGGTCACTTCGGTCTTGGCTTCTATTCTGCTTTCATGGTTGCCGACAAAGTAACGATTGATACGCTTTCTTTCAAGGACGGCGCTTCTGCTGTTCACTGGGAATGTGACGGCGGCACGGAATATGATATGCAGGATACCACAAAGGAAGAACCGGGTACTGCTATCACTTTATATCTGAACGAAGACAGCTATGAATTTGCAAATGAATACAAGGCACGCGAAGTCATCGAAAAGTACTGCTCATTTATGCCAATTCCGATTTTCCTTGAAAATGAAGATGCCGGCGAGCAGACCGAGGAAATCCCGGAAGAAGAAGTAACAGAAAAAGATAAGGTGCTTGATACCTTTATCAAAGATGCCGTTACCGAAGAAGTGGAAAAAGAAGACGGTACAAAAGAAACCGTTGAAAAAGTTCCCGCAAAGAAAATGGCAAAAATCGTAAAACGCCCTGTTGCATTAAACGATATTCATCCGCTTTGGACAAAGCATCCAAACGAATGTACCGATGAGGAATACAAGGAATTTTACCGCACTGTATTTAAGGATTACAAGGAACCGCTGTTCTGGATTCATCTGAATATGGATTACCCGTTTAACTTAAAAGGTATCCTCTACTTCCCGAAAATCAATACGGAGTATGAAAGCATCGAAGGTACTATTAAGCTGTACAACAATCAGGTATTCGTTGCCGATAATATCAAAGAGGTCATTCCTGAATTCTTACTGCTGTTAAAGGGTGTTATTGACTGCCCTGACCTGCCGTTAAATGTATCCAGAAGTGCCTTACAGAATGACGGTTTTGTTAAAAAGATTTCAGAATACATTACAAAGAAGGTCGGCGATAAGCTGTCCGGCATGTATAAGACCGACAAGGAAAATTACGAAAAATACTGGGATGACATCAACCCATTTATTAAATTCGGCTGCTTAAAGGACGAAAAATTCTATGAAAAGATGAAGGATTTCATCATTTTCAAGAACTTAGACGGCAAGTACCTTACACTTCAGGAATGTCTGGACGAAAACAAGGAACACCACGAAAATACAGTCTTCTACGTTACAGATGAAACCGAACAGAGCCAGTATATCAATATGTTTAAGGAAGAAGGCATTGACGCTGTTATCCTGACACACAATATTGACCAGCCGTTTGTTACACACTTGGAGGGCAAGAACGAAAACTTAAAATTCCAGCGTATAGATGCAGACCTTTCTGACAGCTTTAAGGAAGAAACAAGCGAAGACGAATTAAAAGAGCTTACAGAAACACTTTCCGATGTCTTTAAGAAGGCTTTAAACAACGATAAGTTAAATATCAAGGTCGAAAAGCTCAAAAACGCTTCTATTTCTTCCATGATTACGCTCTCCGAACAGGACAGACGTATGCAGGATATGATGAAGATGTACAATATGTACGGCATGGATCCGTCTATGTTCGGTGCAAACGGACAGACACTCGTATTAAATGCCAACAATGATCTGGTTAAATATATCGTTGACCATAAAGACGGTGAGAACACTCCTGTTTTCTGTGAACAGCTCTACGACTTAGCATTACTGAGCCACGCACCGCTGACACCGGAGCAGATGACAAACTTCATCGCAAGAAGCAACAAAATTATGGAACTGCTTGCCAAATAATATATTTTGAAGTATTATTATAGGTAATCAGGTAAATTGCCGCATTCGGATTTTCCCGATGCGGCAGTTTTTCTGTAATCCATTGCAATTGAGGAGGAAAATATGTCATCATACGATAATAGATACAATGACATCGATGACGAACCGGATTTTGATTACGTCAATGATGATTACGGCTTTGATATGGACGATGATAAAGAACCGTCTGCCCGTACTTCTACCGGAGCTTCCAAAAATCACAAAAAGAAAAAGGCTTCAAAACCAGTAACAATCTGGTCAGAAATTTTCAGTTATATTAAAATTTTAGCTGCTGCTGTGATTATTGCATTTGTATTTACGCAGTATATTATTGTCAACGCAGAAGTTCCTACCGGTTCTATGAAAAATACAATTATGGAGCATGACCGTTTAATCGGTTTTCGTCTTGCCTATTTATTTGATGAGCCGGAACGCGGCGATGTCGTGATTTTTAAGTATCCTGATAATGAAGAACAAAATTATGTCAAAAGAATTATCGGCACCCCCGGTGATGTTGTCCAGATTAAAAGCGGACATGTTTATGTAAACGGTGAAGAACTTTCAGAAGACTATTTAAAAGAACCGATGGCAGAATCTGAAACGGAAGAAACGTATGTTGTCCCGGAAGGCCACTATTTTATGATGGGCGACAACCGCAACTCCTCTCTTGATTCGCGCTACTGGAAAAACACTTACGTTGCGAAAGATAAGATTCTTGCCAAAGTCATTTTCCGGTATTACGACGGTTTCAACGGAAAAATTGATTTTAGCCTGATTCATTAAACAACTTTACGCGATAAATTTTAAAAATTACATAAGAATGAAAAAAATATGCATTCAATTGTTGAATTATCACTTTTGATTTGCATATTTTTTTATTGCTCCGGCCATACTAATTCATGCAACGCAAAAACAAGATGCAAAACAAAATGCAAAACAAGGAGGATTGTATGGCTCAATTAGATTGTAATGTTAAAAGCTGCTGCCACAATGAGGATAACTGCTGCTGTTTAAGTTCTATCGAGGTGAATGGCTCTAACGCCTGCAACTGTGAAGACACCTGCTGCGGAAGTTATTTCGAGGACAAGTCCGGTGAGAAAAACAGCGCCCAGACACCGCATGTTTCCTTATCAATTGCATGTCAGGCAACCAACTGCATGTATAACGATGATAAGGTCTGTCACGCTGACCATGTCGATATTTCCGGTATCCGCGCAACAGCCGCTCACGAAACCGTCTGCGCAACTTTTCAGGAAAAGTAGGAAAATATCTGCAAAATGCAGATTTATATGAGGGGAATTTTTTATGAAGAATTTTTTTATGGTGGGCTTTGGCATATGTTATGTATGTTTTAAAATTTTTGCATTAAATCGCAAAGCCGGACACACCGTTTAAAAGAGCAGGCAGCTATCCGATATTGTTTTGATAAATGATATCGGACAGTCTGCCTCTATACGCTGTGATAGCTGTTGTAATTCTATATTTAACGCAGGTGCTGCATACATCACATACGGCAGAAACCCGCAGACATTGTTATTCGAATGTATAAATCTCACACTTCCGGTTCACCAGCCCATTTTTAAAGACCAGCACATGCTCCTTATATGTGATTGAATCCTTGGCATACATAAACGGTTCTTCCCTGTAAAGCAGACACGCCTGTCCTTTTTGTAAAAATGAATTCATGGCATTTTCTGCTTTCTGATGAACCTTTTTATAATGCTGTTTCTCCTGCTCTTTAAAGGTTCTTTGCGGATAGCCTGCCGAAATTGCTCTCATATCCGCAATGATTTTATCCACGAACCGGCTGTGTGCCTTTTTATGAAACATTCTGGCAAGCACATTACACTGAAAAGCCGTCGGTTTTCTTTGATAATGTTCAAGCTTTGCAGACATCTTCTTATCGCCGACATTCTCTGCTGTTTCAATCAGATACCGGACTGCTTCCGGATAAACAGAATCCGGATATGGCACATAATACTGCTCCGGCACCGACCTGAATTTCTTAATCGGCGGGAAGTCTGCAAGCTGCATAAAAATCAATTCCTGCTCTGTGCAAAAATCTTTTCCCAGATAACGATACTTATCCCGGATATCCGCGAACTGATATTCCAGCTGCCGCAAATACTCATATCCTTTCACCCAGAAATGTCCCATACAGCCGTAATCAAAACAGGTTGTCTGCATATGCAGATTGGTAAAACGGATTGTAAACCGGTTCTCTCCGCTCTGATTGACTATCAGCATATATCCGTTATCATCATGGACAATACTTGCCGTCTGTTCACATTCAAGCTCTTTGTATGAGCCGGTCATGACAGATTGTTCAAAAACAAAATAGCTTTCAACCGCATCATTCATCAGATAGGCGGCATAAATATCTTTTTTGCCTTCCATGTGAATCGGTTCAAATACACTCAGTTCAAAAACCTGAGCCAGCTTAAAAAATTCTTCCGGCATATCTTTTGTCAATCCGTCCAGACAATTCTTATACTGTTCTATGTTATCCGTCATCTTTTCTCTCCCGGTTTGCTGCTCATTCATTTACTTTGCCTTCTTCTCTCTCCGTATAAAAAGACAGACACATAAAACGGCAAAAACCACTGTTGCAGCTATCAGCACCGGCCATACAGGGATTGGACAGACACTTGCCCCTATAAGTTTCAGTCCCTGATAGAGAGTATATACCCCAAATACAGAGAATATTACGAATGCAAGTGTATTGAGCAGTCCGTCCGGAGTCTTGCTCTTTAAAAGGTAGCCGACTAACATACCAAGAATATCTGCTGCGAAAAGTCCGAGTGAACAGCCAATCCACACAATAAGCGCTGCGCTCATCCCTTCATTTGCACCAAAGGTTATAGCCGTAAGCTGTGTCTTATCACCAAGTTCTGCTACGAAAAATGTACAGAAAACCGCAAGCGGTGCAAACTTAATTTTTGTTTTGCCCCCTTCTTCTTCCTCATCGTCATCATCACCGGCAATCGTGGATGTGGCAAAATAAAGAAATGCAAGTGCTGCAATTGTCTTTATGAGCCAGTCCGGAATAAATTCACTGATCAGCCCGCCTGCAAGAACTGCCAGACCGTTTAATACAAGAATTGCGGCAGCTGTTCCTAATATAATATCTCTTAACTTATATTTAGAAGTAAGCGCAATAAGCATCAGCTGGGTTTTATCTCCCATTTCCGCTATAAATTCAGTAAAAAATACTTTTAAAAATAGCAGCATTTGTATGCTATCTCCTTTATCTTATTATGATGTAAACTGCATATGCTGCGTAAAATGCAACCATGCAGATTCCTTCGACTCTTCCGATTTTCTTTTTTGTCCCTGCAAATATCCATACACACACCGTAAATACAATCAGCACGCATAAATCAATAATATTTTCCGTGATGATGCTCACCGGGCTGATTGCCGAAGCCATGCCAAGTACCATAAGGATGTTAAATACATTTGAACCAATCGCATTTCCAAGCGCCATATCGACTTCATCCTTTTTGGCAGCAACGATTGAGGTCACAAGTTCAGGAAGGGATGTTCCTATTGAAACGATTGTAAGTCCAATCAGTGTCTGGCTCATTCCCAGATCACCGGCTATTCTCGCCGCAGCATCAACGGTTATATCACCGCCGACCGCAATGGCCGCTGCACCGCCAACGATGAAAAGAATACTAAGCGGCACTGAAATCAGTTTGATGTCTTCATCTAAACCGCCCTCTATCTCAACTTTCCTGCCTTCCCTGCTTGCTTTTAATGCAATTTTAATCATATAAAAAATATAGCCTGCAAAGAATCCCAATAATATTGCTCCGTCAAGATGTCCGAGTGTCATGCCGGATTTGTCGCCCAGTCCGATAATTCCTAAAAGCATTAAAAGCGCTGCACATATGAGTGAAAACGGAATATCCCGTTTTATGGTTTCTTTTGCAACATTGACTGTTGCCAATACTGCACACACACCAATTACAACCATCAGGTTAAATATATTGGAACCGACTACATTACTGACCGCAAGCTCATTATTGCCTGTAAGTGATGCTGATACACTAACCGCTGTTTCCGGAAGTGATGTTCCCATTGCGACAATTGTAAGTCCGATAATGATAGACGGAACATGCAGTCTTTTTGCTACACTTGAACTTCCCTCTACGAAAAAGTCCGCTCCTTTAATCAGCAGTACAAAGCCTATTACGAGAAATACAAGTACAAGCGCAAATGGGGCATTGTTAATAAATTTTTCCATATTTTCCTCCTTTTTTCCATAACCGTGTGCCAGCCGAAATCTCTGCTCTTATAAGTATATTCGGCAGATAAAAAAAGACTCATGTATATCAATGCCCGCCCGTATATAACACATAAGCTGTTCACCGATATACATGAGTCTCATTATTTAAGATTTGCCAGATTATACTCTTTAATATAATCAGGATGTTGACAAATCACACTTTCGCGCTAACTACTCCCTCATGGAATATTAAGTTACTTGATAAAGATTATCAAATACATTGAGGTTTGTCAATAAAAATTCGACATTTTTCGCACAAACTATTTTTCCCCAATGTTATATCACCACTCCATTGCAGTGATCAATTTCATGCTGAATTATCTGTGCCGTAAATCCGCTATACTTTCCATGCTGCGGTTTAAAGCTGCTGTCAAGGTAATCCACCTCTATTTCTTCATATCTCACACAGGCTCTGACTCCATCCAGCGATAAACAGCCTTCTTCCGTCTTATACTCGCCGGACTTTTGGGTTATAACGGGATTTACCATTGCAAACTGGAACGGACCTGCCGCCACTACAATGACTGATTTATTCACGCCTATCATATTGGCTGCCATTCCGACACATGTTTCCCTGTTGGCTCTTAACGTATCAATCAAATCCGTCACAACCTGTTTGTCTGCTTCTGTCGCAGGCTGTGCTTTTCTTGCAAATATATGTTTCCCTTTTACAATTTTTTGAACCATATTTCTACCTTCTATTCCTTACATTTCTTTAAATTTTTTGACCTATCACGACTTTCATTACCAAAAGAACAGTCACTTTTAATAAAACTTCGCTATCTCCGAAACGCTCTTTCTTTTAGGCATCTGCACGTCCTTTGCACCATATCCGACCGCAATCACAGATACTACCTGCTCATTTTCCGGCACATCAAGCAAATTTCTTATTGCTTCACCGTCACGAATTCCCATAATCAGTGTATCAAGCCCCAGTTCTTTCGCTTTAAGCACGAAATTTTCATTTTGCAGCCCAAGATCATAATAACCCCAGCCATTGCCACATTCATTAACCGGTTCACCGGATAATCTGTCAAATCCAACGCAGCCTTTTACAAATGTTGCTACAACAAGTGCCGCTCCCTCGGCATTCTTCTGATTAAATTCCGGCAGACACTTCTGTCTGAATTCTTCAATTTTTTCATCTGATAAAATGCAGTAATATCTTGATGTCTGTAAATTTTTCCATGAAGGAGCCAGTATCGCCGCATTGATAATTGTTTCAACCTGCTCCTTTGTAACCTTTTTTGCCGCATCGTAATTTCTCATACTTCTTCTGTTATTTAATACATTTTGTAATTCCATAATGTTCTCCATTTCTAATACTCTTTATCAATACTGCCTTCTATTCCATAAATTTTCTTAAATCTTTCGATATCTGCCGCCGTTTTCACAAGCATAATATCTTCTATCTTTCCGGTATGAATATCCTTAAACCCAGCCACCTGCTCACCTGTGCATATACTGGTTTTAATTACCGGTTTCATACGCTCTTTATCATATGAATACGCTTTTACTTTCTTTTTAAATAAACCCATATGCTTTATCACTCACATTCTATGTATATTTTTGTCCCAGAAACTAAGAAGCCGATACTATCCGCTGTAAAAACGCTTCCATAATATCTAAAACTTTATCGCTGAAAAATTCACTTCCGCCGTGGTCCGCACCTTCTAGCATATATAACTGTACCTCTTTATGATATTTCTTTAACGCCTCATACACAACCACACTGACTTTTGGATTAATTATACGGTCTTTTGTTCCGTGAAACATTAATACCTGCGGCAGTGAAACATTTTCACTGATATTACACTCCACCGACATTTTCCTGCAAAGTTCAGGATTATGGTGCAAATATCTCCGCCAACATACATCTGATTCGCATCTGCCTTGTATTCTTTAGCGTGCAGCTTTACATATCTTATCGCATTTCTTGTATCTACAGCCTGTGCCGGAAAAGGCGCAATCCCGGAATGACGATACTCAACAACCGCAATCACATAGCCCCTTTCTGACAGCCTTGCAAGCAGTCCAAGCTTTGCATTAATATTCTGCTTCATCCATGCCGAACCCTGCACATACACGATACAAGGATATGTTTCATCACTTTCTTTAGTGTTTCTCGTCTGCGGTGTGATAATCTGCAAATGCAGTGTCGTGCCATCTATATGCGCATATTCCACATTTGAATGTTTCTTTAATGCCTCTATCGGTATTTTCTTTATCTGCGCATGTTCATTATATGTATCAGAAAACGGTTCTATCAATTCAGCTTTTCCCATAACCTGTATGCTTTTCAGACTGCCAAATCCATCATACTTATCGTAAATGGCAAGACATACATTTTCGTTTTTCTCCAGACCGATAAATTTCTGTCCGCCTTTTCAAATTGCTCATGTGTCATAAAAACGCCTCCATTTTTACACGATATATATTTATATTATAATTTTTCAAATATAAATGTCCATACCCAAATCCATTTTTGTGCAGTAAAGTTATTTCTATAATTTTTATTTCTATAATCAAATGCCATCTTTCTGCTATTGGCATTGAAGACTCTGGTGAACTGCCCAAACACTCCTGTATAATGCAGATATGGGCAGAACCTGAAAATCAGTTCTGCCCATTTGTAACTATTCACAAATCTTATACCGTTTTTTACTATTTACACAAAAGTTGAAACGCATCGTATTTTCCACTATTCCCACATACATTTCCAAATTATATAGCACATTAGTGTTTTATATCTGCTTACTTATATACTATATTTATGTTTACGCAAATCAAATGCTTGTTCTCCGCCTTCGAGGATATCACATATATGCTGCTGAATTCCTTTTTCATTTAAAATGCCTTTTCGTATTGTCCCATCGTCTTCATAAACAACATTTGCATTTTCTATTGAACCAGACCTATATTCAAATTGGAACTTAAAATTTGGAGAATTTTTTCCTTCTTGATTAGCAACAATAATTTCTTCTGCGTCTCCGCCTAAAACCACATTTGCATTATGTGTAACAATAATTATTTGACGTTCAATCTTTTTCTTTCGTATAAAAGGAATCAATTCATCAAAAATAGATCTATTATCCAAATCATCTTCCGGTTGATCAATCAGTATTGGACATTTACTTTCAGCCATACTAATTAATAATTTTAAAAGAACCAGCGCCTTTTTACCTGGAGACATCTGATTTATGTTATCATTTTCAAGCTTTACATTATATGAAACTAAATACCAATCACTCAACATATCACGCAATACATTTTCTACTGTTTTATTTTTCAAAAGCTTTAACTCTTCATTAACAACCTTATCAATAATATCTCTTAGATAATCTTTTGTTAGTTTGTCCACATTAAATGCATCATCAAATGTAATTTGAAATTTCTTTAATGAATTATTATTAATACTCTCTCTTATAAATGAACAAAATGCATCATTTTTAAATTGTATTCCAACAGAAAAATCTAATCCATCAGAATTTGTTTCTGTGTTTCCATTTACTACATCAACGTAATTGTTATGTATCTCACGATAATCATTTATCGCATTGGAAACCTCATCTAACTTCATGTCATATTCGTTTCTCTTAATTTCACATTTTTGAGTTGCCTTTAATACACTTTCTAATTTTATCTCTTCATTTTTAATTTGATCTGATAATTTTATTAGAGCTTCATTCTCAATAACTTTATGTTCTAATTCACTCTTTATTTTTAATGCAGCTTCCTTTTTACTCTCAGCATCTTCTTTTGCGAGATGCAATTTAGTAACCATTTCTCTTTTCTTTTTATTCCATCCTTCGTTAGCCTGTCTTATTATTTCTTCTTGAAAATCTAATATATTCTTAGATATATCATCTGAAAAATCTTCTACAATCTTTGTTTTTTCAATAGGTACTGGCATATTGCTTACTAATTCTATTTCTTTTATTGCATTCTTTATTGTTGATTCTAAAATTGAAATTTCCTTAGTTGCCTTATCAAACTTTTTAAGTTCTTCTTCGGATATTGAAACTTCCTTTGAAATAATCTCCTTTTGCTTTTTTAATTTTTCAATCTCTTTTTTTATACCATTCTCTGTTCCAATTTCATTTCTTTCTTGAATTAAAGTGATCATTTCCGAATGCGACTGAAGCATATCATATATTTTCTTATCCAAAGAAGGTTTATACATCTTTATGTCATTTTCCATTTTTTTAAAAGCGATTTCAGACTTTTCATTTAGCAATACTATATCTTGAATAATTCTATCTATTTCAGATGTTTTCTCACCTTCATCAGTAAGTCTATTTAAATATGTCTGTGGGATATACACTATTTTATGAGTTTCACCAAAATCTCCATTATTATTTATATCTCCATCTTTCCAGAATACAGAAACATCATTTAATTTACGAGACTGTACTCCTGAAATACGTATTTTTTCTTCAACTTGCTTATTATCTATCGCACGTGCGATGTTTTGTAACAATAATGATTTTCCGGTAGATTTTCCACCAATAATACAAGTCAGCTTATCATTAAACTGTATTGGCTCATCTGAAAAACCATCTTCTTTAATTACAACTTTATCAATAACATAATAATCCGCCTTTTCCTCGGGTTTCAACTCTCCAATCCTTACTCTAGCCTCAGGTTCATATATTACCTGTTTTAATCCATTAAATGTAGCATCTGATTTTATCCAACAATATCTGCTATTATCAGGTTCAAAAAGTTTTTCAATACAATGTGCATCAGACCCATGAAAACAAGGCTTTAACGAGCCACATTTTTCCTTAACCTTATCCTCATTATCAACCCCTTTACCAAGAAAATATTTAATATCATTTTCAGAAGAAGAAAAAATAAAATCACATATTCTATAAACTGCAAAGCGTGTTAAGCTTAATTGATCTCCTCCTTCACCTTTATTAATTCCCGAAGCTCCATCATTAGAACTATTTGCAACGCCTATCAGTGTATTTTCTCTTAATTGAGGGTCATTTTTAAACAATTCACTAATCGCTGTATAAGAAGGAACAAATTGTTCAATACCCTTTTTATATGCTTCCTCCTCATTATCTTCTCCCATTTTTTTCCCAAGTTCAATCAAATCCGATTTAGTTGCATGATATTTTCTTCCGCATTCAAATTCTAATTGCGAAAAGAATCTATTTTCTAATTGATCTACAAAATCAGGATTAAAAATAAAATGAATATTTACGGGTGATTTTTTACCTGTAGGAGTTATTCTCATTTCTACATTCGGAAAAATCCCTAATACATACTTTGATAAAATTCCATCGGCAACAACTTTTTTGTAATTATCAATTGCCAAATAATCTGTAATACCAATTACAGAAACCTTTTTTCTCTCATCATCCGAATTAACGTACTTCGCTATTGCTGAATAAAAATTTTTCCACTTTTCCTCTAAATTTTGCCCTTTATAACTATCATTCTTTTTTGTATTAGGTGTATGTACATGCAAATCCCATCTACGCCATTCTGACCCTTTTTCAAACATTAATTTTACCTCCGTTCTTTACTCCATTTACCATGTCCGCTTTTGTTTAAACCTGTTTTTACTATACCCCTTTTAAATCCCCCTCTAAATTTTGCTACCGAATCCTATATTTTCCATACTTAAATCCTTAATTTTACCCATTTTGCCTTTTTAGTCCTAAAATACCCTATTTTAACATTCCATTTAAAAAGGACAGGCACTTCTGCACCTGTCCTCCAATCCAGAAATCTTAAATTTTATACCCCTGAATATGCCGAAAATCCTGCATCTATCGGCAGTATGACGCCGGTAACGGCGCTTGCCGCACGGTCATCACACAAAAAGAATACGCCGCCTAACAGCTCATTGCTTTCTACAAACCGCCCTGCCGGCGTTCCCGCTAAAATCTTTTTGGAACGGGCTGTCGGCTGTCCGTTTTCGTCAAATAAAAGTGCGCGGTTCTGGTTGGACACTAAAAAACCTGGTGCAATAGCATTACAGCGGATTTTGCTTCCTGCAAAATGTGTGGCAAGCCACTGGGTAAAATTGCTGACTGCCGCTTTTGCACCCGAATATGCCGGAATTTTGGTCAGCGGTATATACGCATTCATCGAAGAAATATTTAAAATATTTCCCGACTGCTTCTCTACCATATCCTGCGCAAAAATCTGTGTCGGAATCAACGTTCCCTGAAAATTCAGCCGGAATACAAAATCCACCCCTTCCGTATCCAAATCAAAAAACGTGGTCTGTCCTGCTTTGGCTTCATGCTGGTATTCATTATCGGTTGTTGCGCGCTTGTTATTGCCGCCTGCACCGTTAATGAGAATATCACATTTTCCCAAATCCTCTAAAATGCGGGCATGTACTGCTTTTACCTGCTCTGCTTCCAACACATTTGCCGCATATCCCTCACATACAAATCCTTCATTTTTTAATTCTTCTGCCAGTTTTTTTACCTTATCTTCATTTAAATCCAGTGCCGCTACTTTTGCGCCTGCCTGTGCAAATGCTCTTGCCATATCGCCGCACAGCACACCGCCCGCTCCCGTAACCACAACCACTTTTCCCGTAAAATCTGTTTTTAACGGCAATTCTAACACATTTTTCTCCCTTCCGGCTGTTTTATGATTTTTACCTTCCTTTTTTGTTATCCTGCACGTTTATTGCGTTTTTTATTACGGTTCTGTTATGCTTTTTGCTCTCTTTCCGCTCTACTTCTCTATCGTTCCGCCGTTTGCCTCAATCAGTCCGTTTACATAGGCCGTTCCAAGCGCCCTGTCATACAGTCCGTACCCCGGCTTTCCTGTTTCGCCCCAGATCATTCTGCCGTGGTCCGGTCGGAAATATCCGGTATACCCTGTTTCTACAAGTGCCTTGACTATTTGATTCATATCCAGACTGCCCTCACGGCTTAAATGACCTGATTCTTCAAACGAAGTGTCCGGCAGAATTTTTACATTTCTTAAATGGATAAATGCGATACGGTTCATGGACGAATATTTACGCACCAGCGCCGGTACATCATTTTCCTTTGAACTGCCAAGAGAACCTGTACAGAAACACAAAGCATTGGACGGGCTGTCTACAATAGACAGATATCGGTCAATATTTTTTTCACCGGTAATCACACGCGGCAGTCCGAATATCGGATACGGCGGGTCGTCCGGGTGAAGTGCCATTACTATGCCACATTCCTCTGCTACGGGAATCACATGTTTCAGAAAATATTCAATATTCTGCCAAAGCCCTTCCTCTCCCAACTCAGAGTAGGCACGAATTAAATCACGGACTTCATTTTGCGTATAACTTGCATCCCAGCCCGGAAGATGAATGTCATCTTTTAACGGGTCCAGCCCTTTCATCTGCTCCCAGTACATGACAAGACTTGTTGAACCGTCCTCTGCCATTTTGTCAAGCTGTGTTCTTGTCCAGTCAAATACCGGCATAAAATTGTACGTAATACACTTAATTCCATACTTTGCACAACGGCGGACAGATTCGCAGTAATTTTGAATATGCTGCTCTCTTTCCGGTTTTCCAAGCTTTATTTCTTCGGTAACCGGAATGGATTCCACCACATCAAAAATCAAACCATGCTCTCTGCACAATTCCGTCAGGTGCCGGATACTTTCTTCCGGCCACACCTCGCCCGGCTTCACATCATATACTGCCGATACAATGGAACGCATGCCCGGAATCTGCCGGATATACTCCAATTTTACCGGGTCACTTTCCCCATACCAGCGGAATGAACTTTTCATAGATATACTTCTCCCTTCTGTCTGATCAACTACATACAGTATTGCCTGTTTTTGGGAAGAATATTACAAAAAACTATTCTATCAAACAAAAATAACCGTCCTCCAAACGTTAGATTTTACGTCTAACTTTTGAGGACGGTTCAAAGCCGATTATTTTACAATCTTAAACTATTGTTATGCAATTACTCTGTGTCTTGATTCACTTCAAATACTGATTCTATATCCGCCAAAAATCTTAGCATTTGATTTGCTTTGGTTGGTGTGATTTTTCCCGGACCATATCTTGCAATTTTGCTGTTTGTACTTAACTGCTTATACTTTGCAGCAATTTGATTCTTACAATACTTTGGTTCACCGTTAATATATTGTTCTCTTTCCATATGTGTCCGAAAATGTTTATTCTCTTTTGCTAATTCTTTTTCTATAATATGCAATGCTGAATAAAAAGCAATCGTCGCTATCCAGTCGCACTGGTCTTTATCCTGTATATTTAAAAGTTTTAAAACTTTTTTATTATTAATATATTTTTTCTTATGCTCATCCCCTGTAGGCATCTGACTCACCTCGCATAAATAATCTGAACTTTCGAGTACATATGTGTAATTCCTTCTGAAGTATCATTATCCAGCACCATAAAATCATTTAACTGTTCCGAATATTTTGCCAGCATTTTAAAGCCATAATCATTGTAATCCAAGACCTCATCTTTTGATGAATCTTCCATTACAATAATAAATTCTCTTGTACCCTCATTTTCTACACATAATATCCGAACAATATCCCCATGCTGTCTGCCAAATGCCTTTAACTCTTTAATCCAGGTCTGGTCCTCACTGGTATCACACATATCCTTGATAACTTTACTTATATATCCTGATACCTGTGGCATATTCATTGCCTGAATATTATCTGTCAATGTATAGACTAATTTTTTTTCTTGTTTATACATTAAATTCATTTTTTCCAGTCGCTGTCTCTCAATCGGCAAAGATAATAAATTATTTAACGCACCAACTTGTTCAAATATATTACTTTTCTCAATTCCTTTCGCATCACTCATTTGAATCCCCTCCGCCAAATACCATTTTACCGTAATGTTCCTCAAATTGTTTTCCTGAATAAACCATTAATGATACAACTTGTGCAAATTTATCTGTCGGTATAAGAATAGAATATTCTTCATTTTCACTATCTGTATTAAATGTAACTAAAAAACCATTTTCCGATATTCCAACAGACATATTTTCCAAATTAACAGGTTCTTTTTTTAACTCCACACTGTTATTCATAATTATTCTCCATTACCCCGATTAAAACATAATCCATTTAGTTTAATTTACATCTTCATATTATCAATATAACAATTTAAAAGCACTTGTCAAGTTTCTAATATATATCTATCAAAAACAAAAGGCAATAAGCCTCTGCCTAACCACCGGCTTTCTGCTTACTGCCCTATCTGATATATTTACCAAAAAGCGATAAATATTATACTCTTGAAAGATATTCTCCTGTACGGGTATCAATCTTAACGGTATCGCCCTGATTTACGAATAACGGAACTAAAATCTTAGCGCCTGTTTCAACGATAGCCGGCTTTGTAGCACCTGTTGCTGTATCACCCTTAACGCCCGGTTCAGACTCTGTGATCACAAGTTCTACAGTAATCGGCGGTTCGATAGCGAATACGTTGCCGTTATGTGAACATAACTTAACCATTTCGTTTTCCTTAACGAACTTTAATGAATCACCAACATTCTCCTTGCTTAAAGCAATCTGATCATATGTTTCTGTATCCATGAAGTTGTATAAATCGCCGTCAGCATATAAATACTGATATTCTTTTCTTTCAATGTGTGCAAGTGTAAACTTTTCTGTCGGTCTGAAAGACTTTTCTACAACACCGCCACTCACGATATTCTTTAACTTTGTTCTAACAAATGCTGCACCTTTGCCCGGCTTTACGTGCTGGAACTCTATAATCTGCCAGATTGCATTATCCATTTCAAGTGTAATGCCATTTTTAAAATCTCCTGCTGTTACCATTCTTTGGTATACCTCCTATAATAATCAATAACTTATATAATTCTATAATAAATTGCCGGTTTTGGCAACCACTTTTTACTAAAAGTCATGCCATGCCGCAAAATGTCGCTTTTTACGCTTTCTTCTCTGCCATATCCTTAACCGCTTCAAGCGCATATAAATAGCCTTTCAGCCCCAGTCCTACAACCTGTCCGTTACATACCGGAACGGTAACGGAAGTATGACGGAATTCTTCTCTGGTATGCACATTGGAGATGTGGACTTCAATCTTTGGAATATCCGCAACCGAAGCCAGCGCATCGCGCACCGCATAGCTGTAATGTGTAAATGCACCCGGATTAATGATAATGCCGTCTGCCTTTTCAAAATAAGCCTTCTGAATCCGGTCGATTAATCCGCCCTCATAATTGCTCTGGAACACTTCTACTTCAACGCCAAGCTCCTGTGCCTTTTCTTCAATCATTTTTACCAGCGTATCGTAATCCTGATTGCCATAAATGCCTTTTTCACGGATTCCCAGAAAATTAATATTCGGTCCGTTTAATACTAATATCTTCATGCTTCCCTTTTCTCCTTTAAAATATTCTCATACATTTCATCAAAACTTCTGCCGTCCGTGTCAATAATCACCTCGGCAGCATCTAAATAATCCGAAAGCCGCATATCCATAAGGTGTGTAATCTTTTCACGGATATTGCCGCCTGCCAGCAATGGTCTTGTCGTATCTCCCGCTAAGCGCTTTGTCAGTTCCTCCACCGATGTCCGCAAATACACGACCGTACCCAGTTTTTTTAACAACTCCCTGTTTTCCGGCTTTAGCGGAAGTCCGCCGCCGACTGACACTACAGTATTGTGTCTGGACTTAATTAAATCTTTGACAATTTCTGTTTCCAGGTCCCTGAAATACGGCTCGCCGTTTTCACTGAAAATGTCATTGATACTTTTCTTTTCTTTTTCTACGATGAGCGCATCCGTGTCGCAAAAATCCATTTTTTTATTTTTTGCAATCCACGTACCGAATGTGGTTTTACCGCAGCCCATAAATCCTATCAATATAATATTGTCCAACATTTTTCTTAACTTTCTTATTCTGAATTTTCTGTTTTAACCTTTTAGTATAACCTGCCGTTTCCGGCCGGCCGGCTTTCTATCCCAGCTTCTTCTGCATATTTTCATATACTTTCCGGATATTTTCTTTACTTACTTTTATATCGTTCCAAAGTTCAAATGCACTGACTCCCTGATATAACAGCATTTTCAAGCCGTTGTAAGCAGGCTTGCCCTGTGCCTTCATCAGCTTCATAAATTTTGTTTCTGCCGGATTATAGATAATGTCCACACCTACAGCCGCTCTCTTATAAAAATCCTCATCCTCTATGACTGCATCATCACAATTCGGATATAAACCGACACTGGTTGTCTGAATGACCACATAATTTCCCCCGGTCAGCTTTCCGTAATCCGAAAGCTTCATGGCATATGCCGCCTTTGACTGCAAATGGCGGTTTACATCCTCTGCAATCACTGCCGCTTTTTCTTCCGTGCGGTTTAAAATGACAACTTCTTTTGCACCTTTGCTGACACATAAAAAGGCAATAGCTCTTGCCGCGCCGCCTGCACCGAGTAAAATCACAGGACTGTCCTTTAACTCAACCTGTTCTTCTTCCAGTTCGCGCTCCAGTCCTAAAATATCTGTATTATAGCCTTTATAGCCGTGTTCCGTGCGCACCAGCGTATTGACCGCACCAATCGCTTCTGCCAGCGGGTCGACACTTTCCAGCGCTCCAATGACTTCCTGTTTATGCGGCACGGTTACATTTAATCCTAAAATGTCTAATGCGTGCGCGCCTTTCACAGCAGTATCAACCGCACCCTTTTCCACCTTAAATGTCGTGTAAACCATGTCTATTCCGCACAAATCTGCCAGCGTATTGTGAATGACCGGTGAAATAGAATGTCCTACCGGATTGCCAATCAGTCCGCATACTCTTGTTGTTCCTTTAATTTCTCCCATATCTTTTCCTTTCTTGCTTCTTATAAAAATGCAGGACAATTTTTTCCAGATACCGCTTTAATACAATCTGAATCTCCTCATGCTTATCAATCGGCTTGACGAGAATTGTCATCATGCCTGCGCGGTTTGCCCCCCAGACATCCGTGAACAACTGGTCACCGACAAAAAATGTCGTATTGACATCTGTCTTCATACATTCCATAGCTTTAATATAATTCTTTGGGGACGGTTTTTTCGCATCACTGACATATTTTGAATGAACCGCCTCTGCCAGCGGTCTGACACGCGGCTCTTTATTATTGGAAATGATACAGGTATCGTATCCTGTCTTTCTTAACCGTTCAAACAGCGCTATCGCCCGCTCCGTGACCGGTGCGCCGTGTTCTACAAGGGTATTGTCCACATCAAAAACAATCCCCCTGTATCCTTTTTTATAAAGTTCCTCATACGGAATCTCATATGCTGAATCCACGTAGTCATCGGGATAAAATCTTTTTAACACAAAAATCTCCATTCCTAAAATAATCTGTTTTATTTTAAAATCTTCTGAATCTCCGCCATAAAGGTATTGACATCTTTAAATTCACGATAAACGGAAGCAAAGCGTACATACGCCACCTCGTCCAAATCTTTTAATTTCTCCATAACGATTTCTCCAATCACCTTGGCAGGAATTTCTTTTTCTCCCATATTATAAATCTGCGTTTCAATTTCATCAACCATTGCATTAATCCGGATCAGCGACACCGGGCGCTTATGACAGGAACGCACAATACCGGCTGTCAGTTTTTCCCTGTCGTAAGGTTCTCTGTTGTTGTCTTTTTTTATCACTATTAACGGCATGGATTCCACTTTTTCATAGGTCGTAAAACGCTTGCCACAGGCATCACACTGGCGGCGTCTGCGGATAGCGCTGTCATCTGTCGGCCTGGAATCTATAACCTTTGTATTATCTTTACCACAAAACGGACATTTCAAAACCGTTACCTCCAAACATAAAAATATACATTTATTTTAATGAAATATCTGTCTGCGGTCAATACAAAATTGGATATTCTTAGCAGTATAAATGAATGCCAGCAGGCAATCCTTAATGATGAAATACATTTTTTAAGGAGGACTAACGTGGCTGGTTATAAAGTTGAAATCTGCGGTGTAAATACCGCTGCTCTCCCACTCTTAAAAACGGAGGAAAAAGAATTGCTGTTAAAAAAAATCAAAAATGGGGATACACAGGCACGCGAGCGTTTTATTAACGGAAATCTGCGCCTTGTTTTAAGCATTGTCCAGCGTTTTTCACAAAGCAGTGAAAATATTGACGATTTATTCCAGATTGGCTGTGTCGGCATGATTAAAGCAATTGATAATTTTGATATTTCACAGGGCGTACAATTCTCAACCTACGCCGTTCCCATGATTATTGGGGAAATTAAACGGTACCTGCGGGACAGCAATCCAATCCGTGTCAGCCGTTCTCTGCGTGACACTGCATATAAAGCCATTTACACGAAAGAAGCCCTTACCAGACAACATCAGAAAGAACCGACCGTAACAGAAATTGCCGATGAAATCGGCGTATCCAAAGAAGATATTGTTCTCGCCATGGAAGCTATCCAGTCGCCGGTTTCCTTATATGAACCGGTCTACTCCGAGGGTGGCGACACGCTTTATATTATGGATCAGGTCAGTGACAAAAAAAACAAAGAAGAAAACTGGGTACAGCATATCGCCCTGCATGAAGCTATGGAACACCTCGATACGCGCGAACGCCGCATTATCAACATGCGCTTTTTTGAGTGTAAAACCCAGATGGAAACCGCAGAAGAAATCGGTATTTCACAGGCACAGGTCAGCCGCCTTGAAAAAAACGCACTCAAATCCATGAAAAAATACCTCTCATAGTTTTAAGGATTTTTCACTTATTTTTGCATATAATAACACAGAGCTTTCCAACGGAGTTTTTATGCGAATCTGTGAACTGCATAACAAGCAGGTTATCAATACCTGTGACTGCAAAATTTTAGGCTGTGTGGCAGACGTTGAATTCAATGAATGTACAGGCTGCATTCAATCGCTGATTGTTCCCGGTCCCGGAAAACTGTTCTGCCTTTTCGGGCGGGAAATCGAATATGTCATTCCGTTTTCCTGTGTGCGCTGTATCGGTCCGGATGCCGTTCTGGTAGAGGTAAATGTCGAAAAAATCATAAATAAATGCACATAAACATTGAAAACATTTTCTCTATGCCTTAAAATGTATGATATCAGGATTGCAAAGTATTTCACCCACATGAGCTTGCTCATAGGTGGGTGAAATACCTTGCAATCCGCAGATATTAAGGTTGGGAGCTTTGGATTCCAACATCAAATATAGGTATATTTTGTATTGCCAGCCGGCAGACATAAGCTGATGCTTACCGGCTGGAGAATTGGAGAAGGTTATGAGTGATAAATATGTTGCATATGCCGGAAGCTATACGCATGAATCCAGCAAAGGAATCCATATTTACGATATGGATGTAGAAAAGGGAAGAATTACGGAGCGAAAGGAAGTCCAGATCGACAATCCTTCTTATCTGGTATTATCCCACAGCGGAAAATTTTTATATTCTATCTGTGACCGCGGTGTTGCCGCTTACAAAATCGAAGCAGACGGTGATTTAACTTTAATCAATGTTCATACCATTAATGGTATGCGCGGGTGCCATCTGACTTTAAATAAACAGGATACATTTTTAATCGTTTCCGGCTACCACGATGGAAAAATCACCGTATTACATATCAATGAAGACGGCTCTGTCGGTAAAATTGCCGATGAAGTTTTTCATAAAGGTATCGGCAGTGTTGCCGAACGCAATTTCCGTCCGCATGTAAGCAGTTCTGTCTTTACCCCGGACGAAGAACTTTTATGTGTGTGTGATTTGGGCATTGACCAGATTAAAATTTATGAATTTAACCATACAACCGGTAAATTAAAGCTATACGACATTATCCGTTCCCAGTTAGAATCTGCACCGCGTCAGATGACTTTCAGCCCGGACGGCAGATTTGCCTATGTCGTATGTGAATTAAAAAATTATATTAATGTATATTCTTACCACAATTCGGGCGAAAAAGGCCGTTTTGAATTTGTACAGAACATTTTCACCCTGCGCAAGAGCCACAAATCCAACAGCGCCGCCGCCAATCTGATTTTTTCAAATGACGGTAACAACTGTATCTGCTCAAATGCAGGCGATAATACTGTAACCATTTACAAGGTTAACAAGGAAACAGGGGAACTCTATACCCTCTCCTCTCTGCCTGTAAGCGGTGATTATCCAAAGTATATCAGCATGTTCCCGGATGATAAGCATATTTTGTCCATGAATAATGAAGGAAATTCTATTACAATTTTTACCATTCATTTTGACAAGGGACTGATTGTCATGAACGGACCGGAATTAAAGATTTCCAGACCAAATAATTTAGTAATAAAGAAACTTTCATAAATTCGTTTCTGATTCTGACAGACAGAGCAGGAAAGCAGCAGTCTGAAATATCCGAATGGCTCATTTCAGACTGCCGCTTTTATTCATTTAGTATTTTACATCTTTGTAATCTTTTATCTGCACTTTTAGTCTGCACGGCTGTACTTTTCGGACTGGACTTTAATCAGTTCTGCATCATCAAAGTAATTGATTTTCATTGCCGCTTTGACCTCATTTAAAGTCTGCTGTGCTTCTGCGAAAGCCACCTTTGTACCTTCCTGTAAGATATGATATACCTCCGGAATGTCTTTTTCGTACTCATGTCTTCTCTGACGGATTGGTTCTAACTGCTTCTGAAGCACGTTGTTTAAGAATTTCTTTACCTTGACATCACCTAAGCCACCGCGCTGGTAATGCTCTTTGAGTTCGTCCAGATTCTTATAATCCGGTAAGAATTCCTTGAAATCTTCTTCCGTACTGAACGCATCCAGATACGTAAATACGCAGTTGCCTTCAATCTTACCCGGATCTTCCACACGGATATGATCAGGGTCTGTATACATACTCATAACTTTTTTCTTTACATCTTCCGGTGTATCTGAAAGATAAATACAGTTGCCGAGGGACTTACTCATCTTGGCTTTGCCGTCTGTACCCGGAAGCCGGAAACATGCCTTGTTGTCCGGCAGAAGGATCTGCGGCTCAATTAAGGTTTCGCCGTATACTGCGTTGAACTTTCTGACGATTTCCCTTGCCTGTTCAAGCATTGGTTCCTGATCCTCGCCTACCGGCACGGTTGTTGCCTTAAATGCCGTAATATCTGCCGCCTGGCTGATTGGATAGGTAAAGAAGCCCACTGGAATGCTGGCTTCAAAATTTCTCATCTGGATTTCTGACTTTACAGTCGGATTTCTCTGTAATCTGGATACGGTTACCAGATTCATATAGTAAAATGTTAATTCCGTAAGCTGTGAAATCTGTGACTGGATAAAGATATTGGTCTTTGCCGGGTCGATGCCTACGGATAAATAGTCTAATGCAACTTCGATAATATTCTGACGAACCTTTTCCGGATTGTCCGCATTATCAGTTAATGCCTGTGCATCTGCTATCATGATAAAGATTTTATCAAACTCTCCTGAGTTTTGTAATTCTACTCGTCTTTTTAATGAACCTACATAATGTCCTAAATGAAGTCTTCCTGTCGGTCTGTCTCCTGTAAGGATTATTTTAGACATTTTTTATTTCCTCCCTGTTGAACGTGTGATGGTGTGAGCTGTGTGATTGATTAGGGCGCCTTGGTGTCTGTTCCCGCAAACGTTGTGAACTAAAGTTCACTTGTTTGCTTGTGGTGATGCCCCCACTATGCTTTGGCTTTTTTGTGGCACTCCCCGCAAACTTTGCGGACTATTGTCCGCAAAGTTTGCTTGAGGTTGGCGCTGTGCCATTCGTAATCTTTCAGATTACTCATGACGGGCGTTCGCCCTATAAAACGAATTATAAAAAAAGTCTTTTGTGAGCAAGCTCCCACAGACTTTTTTTATAATTCGTTTTGCACAGCTCACTGCTATTTCACATTTTACCATATTATTTTACAAATAACAATTGAGAATTGCAGGATTTCGTAGTAGAATAGTGAACAGTAGATTACAAGGAGGAATATCATGAAACATTTACTTAGTCCGCTTGATTTAAGCGTAGATGAAACTGAAGATTTACTAAACCTCGCAAGCCGCATTGCAAAGGATCCTGAAAAGTTCAGCCATTGCTGTGACGGTAAAAAACTTGCCACTTTATTTTATGAACCGAGTACTAGAACCCGCCTTAGTTTTGAGGCAGCCATGATTAATCTTGGTGGTTCTGTTCTCGGCTTTTCTTCTGCCGATTCCAGCTCTGCTTCTAAAGGTGAAAGCGTTTCTGATACGATTCGGGTTATTTCATGTTATGCAGATATCTGCGCTATGCGCCATCCAAAGGAAGGTGCTCCTATGGTTGCCGCTGAGAAATCCGGGATTCCGGTGATTAACGCAGGAGATGGCGGTCATCAACATCCAACCCAGACTTTAACAGATCTGATGACGATTCGCGAACTGCGTGGTTCTTTGGATAATTTTACGATTGGTCTGTGCGGCGATCTGAAGTTTGGGCGTACGGTTCATTCCCTGATCCGCTCCCTGATTCGCTATAAGAATGTGAAATTTATTCTTATTTCCCCGAAAGAACTGCGTGTGCCGGATTATATCCGCGAAGATGTCCTGATTCATAACAATGTGGAATTTGAAGAAGTTGAACGCTTAGAAGACGTTATACCACAGCTTGATATTCTCTACATGACACGTGTCCAGAAGGAACGTTTTTTCAGCGAAGACGAATATTTAAGAATGAAGGATTTTTATATTCTTAACAAAGAAAAAATGGCTGCTGCAAAGGACAATATGTATGTACTGCACCCGCTTCCGCGTGTCAATGAAATTTCCGTAGAAATTGATGACGACCCGCGCGCGGCTTACTTTAAGCAGGTACAGTTCGGTGTCTATGTACGAATGGCGCTGATTCTGACACTGCTCGGACTGGACAAAACAGTTTAAATTTCTGACACATCAAAAATCATGCCGCGGATACGGCAGAACGGAGGACTTTATGTTAAATATAGGCGGATTAAACGAAGGCTTTGTATTGGACCACATCGAAGCCGGCAAAGCCATGATGATTTATAACAATCTCGGACTGGACAAGCTCGACTGCTGTGTAGCTATCATTAAAAATGCCCGCAGTAATAAAATGGGTAAAAAAGATATTATCAAAATCGAAGGCGGACTCGATTTGGTAGACCTGGATGTACTTGGTTTTATTGATCACAACATCACAGTCAATATTATTAAAGACGGTAAAATTGTTGAAAAGAAACGTCTTTCACTTCCAAAAAAGATTACAAATGTGATTAAGTGTAAAAATCCTCGCTGTATTACTTCTATCGAACAGGAATTAAAGCACATTTTCATTCTGACAGACGAAGAAAATCAGGTATACCGTTGTAAGTACTGTGAAGAAAAATATACCCGCTAAATGCTCCTACTATCGTTATATCGGACTGTAAATTTAAAATTCAAATAATTAGGAGCTGTTATCTGCGTATATCAGATAACAGCTTCTTTGATTTATAATCTATTCACACTGCGCCTGTTCCATGTCAAAGTGTTCTTCCAACTTTGTTGAAACTCCGGCGATTTCATCAATTTCCGCTAAAATGTCTTTTACAGAGTTATTCTGTGCAGCAATCGTTTCCGAAATACTCTGAATGGTTGCTGAATTTTCTTCAGAAGTTTCTACCAGCGTTTCCATTTCTTCCTGAATATGGTGAACTACCCATTGTCTTAAGCCAATGGGCTTCCTGCTTCACCGACCTCGTTTCTACGTTCCACTCCGGTCGGAGCAGAACAAACATCCACCGGATGTTTTGCTCCCTACTATCTCCACAGGCGTTAATTTGGGCAGTCCCTGCCCTATATATTTCTTTATGCTATTTGCCTTAATCCTTCTGTCAGTATATTTTTCGCGGCATTGATATCCCTGTCATGTTCTGCTCCGTTTCTACAAGTATGGACACATAGTATTTTCCACTGGAAACCTGCGAAACGGTCGCTGACTTAATCTGCCCACTATATTCCCTGTGTAACCTTGCTTTTACCGCTTTTAATTTTGGCAATTTTATCTTCCCTGTCTCAAAATCTACTGCAATATTTCCATTTGTGAAGTTTGTTGTGTATGATTTATGGTTATCGTGTTTGCTCTTGAATTTCGGATATCCTGCATGCTCCTTAAAGAATTTTTGATATGCAGCGTCCATGTTATAGATTGCGTTGGTCAAAGCAAATTTATCTATTTCTTTTAACCATTCATAGTCTTTCTTTAATTCTCTGTTACAGTAATTATTACAATCTGTTTTACTGACAGACTTTTTCTCTTTCTCATATATTTCTTTCCGATATACCAGTGTACGGTTATAAACAAAACGACAACAGCCAAATGTTTTTGCAATCTGTGTTCTCTGTTTGCTATTCGGATATATCCTGTATTTATATGCTTTTAGCATTGACTGTCATCACCTTTCTATCCCTGGTTTTCTATATATTTTCGGAGCATTTCTTCTGAAACATTTCCTACACTGCAAGCAAAATATCCGTCCGTCCAAAAAGTATGCTCTTTCCAGAAATGTTTTCGTAAATAACTTGGATATCTTTCCCAAATATGATATGTTGTATAGCTCTTCATCAGATTTACTATTTTACTAATGGACATCGTTGGTTCTGTTTCTATCATGTAATGAATATGGTCTTTATCTGTCTCCATGTATCTAATAACGGCTTTGTGCTTTTGACATATCTCATAAGAAAACTGCTTTATATCATCTGCTATTTGTTTTGGCATCAGCAATTTCTTTCTATACTTGCATACGAAAATAATATGATACTGTAACAAATACTTGTGTCTGTTTTTTGATTTCCACGTTCCCATAACACAAGTATAGCACGAGCCACCACTTTTGGCTACCTTAACCCACCGTCTAAAGCCAGTGGGATTGCGGTAGCCCTATTTCAACAGGAAAGACCTCTGAATACACCGGGAGGATTGGCCTTGGAGCTTTCCAGATTGTAATTCCGGAATGGGCTCGCAGCTTCTCTAATCTATTTTATCTGAGGAAAAAGGGAAAAGGACTTGAAATCTCTGCCGGAAGCGTATAAAAAACACATGAAGATCTTAAAGCGTCAGTGACAGCGCCGGCGGTAAAATGCCCTGAAATGAGGAGGAGCCGGGCAGCTATGGCCGCCCGGCTTATTATGAAAAAAATATTACTCTCTTGTCGAGATGTATCTGTTCTTTACAGTTATAGTATAGGTATCATTTATGTACCTGATTTGTAGAAAATGTAAACAGAATTTGAACGAATGGTAAGGAATCTATGAATAACTGTGAACGCCGCCCCTTCACTTTTGTTTCACCATTTTTGCAAAAATTCTGTTTTGCGGGAGAGAAAAAAGTATTTTGCCCTCCCGCCAGAAAAAAATCAGCTGGAACTGTCCGCCCCTGAGTTTATAGAGGCGGGGCCGTGAGCGATGGCAGCCTCGACAGTGCAATTTTTTTGTTTCTCTGTTTTCATCTATTTTGTTTCTTTGATTTCAATTATTTCTGTATTTTTCCCCACATCTTTCTTCCGGCATTCTTTTCCTTCGTGGCTCACTCAGGATTTTCCTTCTGGAGCAGAGAAAAAACGGGTCGCCTAGTAAAAGCCGCCTGACGCGGAAGCGTCAAAAAAAGAGGAAGCGGTTGTGCCGGAGCTGCACCCGCAGCCGCCTGCAGAGGCGGAACCGCTAAGAGGCATCACGCAGTTGGCAATTCCTGCGTCAAAGCCGCTCTGGTAACCTGCTGAAAAACCGTCATTGAAGCCATTTCTGTAATCAGAATTTCCGCAGCGGCAGGAGTTGGAGTTTCCGCAGCAGGTATTGGAATTTCCACAGCAGGAATTAGAGTTTCCGCAGCAGGTATTGGAGTTTCCGCCGTCATCGCAGCATACTGTACAGCAGCGGCAGCACCTTCTTCTGCATCCGGAATTGCATCCACAGTTATTACATCTTCTAAAACAACACATATTTAATATCTCCTTGATTAATTTCCATTTATAATATATGGTATGTACAGAGGGACAATAGGTTCCTTGATTTTTGGAAATGCTTTAAGGAGGCTGTCCATGGGATTTAAAATAATTTCAGGTGATATTACAAAGTGCTGCACAGATGCCATTGTCAATGCGGCCAACACCTCTCTGCTCGGCGGCGGCGGGGTAGATGGAGCCATTCACCGGGCGGCAGGGCCTGAACTCCTCGCCGAGTGCCGGACGCTTCACGGCTGCCGGACGGGTATGGCCAAAATTACAAAGGGCTACCGGCTTCCTGCCAGGTATGTCATTCACACTCCGGGCCCCGTCTGGAACGGGGGCTCCCACGGAGAGGAAGAGCTTCTGGCTTCCTGCTACAGAAGCAGTCTTGAACTGGCTGTATCCTACGGCCTTTCTTCCATAGCTTTTCCTTCCATCAGCACCGGGATCTACCGTTTTCCCGTCGACCGGGCCGCGCGGATTGCCGTCTCCGTCATTCTGGGCTTTCTCGGGGAAAACCCATCTCTCAGAGAGGTCTTTATGGTCTGCTTTGATGCGCATACCCGCCAGGCATATGAACAGGCCCTGTGTGAACTGGAAAATTAAAATATCTAAGGAGAAAAATCTATGTTTAATACGGAAGCTATCATATGCTCTGAAAACAGCGTCTGGACTGCCCGCGCCTGCTGTCCGACCGTTCAGAAAGCTGAATCTGTCCGTGCAGGCTTTATAGGTCCTGTGCGCCAGATCAATATGTTCGCCGATCTCTATCGGGAGGGAAAAGATCTCGTGATAGAAGGGCCTGACAGAGAAACAGTAGAAAAAATAGCAGATATCTTAAATCATGCTGCCTGGGATCAGAAAGATTAACAGACGAGATTTAAAAAGGGGCTGGAAGATTTCTTCCGCCCCTTTCCGGGAATTCTCCAGAAGTTTTGCGACAGCGGACTTGAGATGCGCACTTCCGGCCGTCCGGTTGTCTTCGGGTTTTCTTCCAATGGATAAACGGTATACAAATCTCAAAAAGAACATAGAAAAAAGAAAAATTGATTTAATTTGGAAAAGTTTTTATAAATTTCTTGCTTTTTTTGATATTAATGCTATAATAATAGACATGGAAGCATAGCTCAGCCGGGATGAGCGTTCGCCTCACACGCGAGAGGTCATGGGTTCGAGCCCCATTACTTCCATGCAAAAACCCCCGAGATCTCGGGGGTTTTTTATTTTCATGTTGCATTTCGTGTTGCATAGTTCTGTAAAGTACAGTTTACAAGGGACTACACAGGGTAGGTATCTGACGGGAGGGGTTCCGCCCGTCAGATTTTCCATGTGATGTTCAAGCTGTCGCTTGTGGCGGCTATGGTGGTAATCATCAAATCCACCACCCGCC
>ERZ1106929.570-NODE-570-length-40206-cov-6.459216_pt1 | contig 40206 bp, 39 predicted proteins | sample MGYA00403662_ERZ1106929 | MGnify/ENA primary metagenome ERZ1106929 (study PRJEB35170, sample SAMEA104062442) | human gut metagenome | biome: human gut; feature: human-associated habitat; material: faeces | place: Denmark | collected 2013-02-20 ... | reverse complement strand
GGGGCGGATGCCCCGCCCGCCTAATTTTATGGGAAAGGCCAAGCCCTTTTCTGAGGATCCCTATGACAGCACTAGGCATACCGGCATGTCGAAGGCCTCCCGAGGCAGCTCGTCCACCAGCCGCTCCTCTGGGCAGATGCAGACGGTAAAGCCCTGGAAATCTGCCAACCAACGGTCATAATATCCCCCGCCATATCCTAGGCGATATCCCTGCCGGTCACACAGCAGACAGGGCACCAACACCGCATCGATCTCTCTTTGAGGTACTAGGGGACAATCCTCCCCTGGGGCCGGGATGCCAAATTTTCCAGGGACGAGCTGCTCTGGGCCGCTCACCGCCCTGGCCTGCATCTGTCGTTCGGGAAGGCAGACCGGATAGCACACCCGTTTGCCCTGCGCCAGCAGAGCCTCCAGCAGTGGAGTGGTGTCCAATTCACGGCCCACTCCGTAAAACAGCATTACCGTATCCGCCTGTTCCACCTTGGGTAAAGCCAAAAATGCCTCCACAAGCGCAGGTTCGTCCAGCTTGGGCAAGGCCGCCGCCTGGCGGCGCAGCCTCTGTTTCCGCTCTGCCGGGGTCATAGGTCCTGGTAGTGGAGGGCCGCCTGGACATCCGCCGCAGCCTTCTCTCCCCGCAGGGCGGTGAGCAGCGCCAAGGCAAAGTCAAAACTGGCCCCGGGGGCGCGCCCGGTGATAAGCGTTCCATCCACCACCACCGGCTGGTCCATGCAGGTCGCTACTCCCGCTTCCGTGAGCGCCCCCTCCATTCCGGGGTAGCACACCGCACGACGGCCCCGGTCGATCAGCCCGTGCCGGGCCAGCATATTGGGGGCGGCGCAGATGGCGCACAGCCAGATGGAGCCATCCGCCGCAGCCTGGCAGATCAAATCCATGGCCGCCTGACTACCCTCGATGGCAGCTACGCCTCCCAGCCCGCCGGGGAGCACCACCATGTCGCCGGCCGCCAGCGTCACATCCGCCGCCACCGCATCCGCCGTCACCGGGATGCCATGAGAACTCACCACCGTCCGGCGATCCAGCCCTGTGGTGGTCACCTCCACTCCGCCCCGGCGGAGCACATCAGCCACACACAGGGCCTCCACTTCCTCGAAGCCCTCGCCCAAAAGGATGTATACCATATGAATGACCTCCTTCACCGTTTTCACGGCAATTATGCCAGAAACTCATCCAACAACTCCATGACCTCCCGGTGGATGTCCTCTACGCTCCGGGCCATGCCCCCCGGCGCGCAGTCCACCCGACGCCAGCCATAGGCCCGGGCCGCCTGTGCCGCCGCCTGGCGGCAGGTGGACAGATATCCGGTGTCTACCTCATGGATGTCCGCCTGGGTATGGGTATCCGCCTCCCGCCGACGCAGGTTAGCCACCGACAGCTCCAGCGGCATGTCCATCCACAGCACCAGGTCCGGCTGGGGCAACCCCAGCCGCCCATATTCAAAGTCGGCCAACCAGCGGAAAAACTCCTCCCGCTCCCCTTCGGGCAGCTTGGAGGCCTGGTGCACCGCGTTGGAGGTGGTATAGCGGTCGGCTACCATCAGGCCGCCCCCCTCGTAATATCCGCCCCAGTCCTGCTTGTATCCGGCGTAGCGGTCCACCGCATAAAAGGTGGAGGCTGCGTAGGCGTTCACATCCGAAGGATGGGTGCCGAAGGCGCCTCCCAAGTACAGCCGCACCAGGGCGGAGGACTCCTCCTGGTACCTGGGAAACACCATGGTGCCGAAATCTGCCCTCCGCTCCTTCAGCGCCTGGCAGGCCAGTCGGAATTGGGTAGACTTGCCGGACCCGTCAGTACCCTCAAATACAATTAACTTCCCGGACATTGGATCTACCCCCGCTATCAACTGTGATGACGGCCGGCTTGTAGCCGCTCTCCGGCGGCGGACACTAAGAACAAAGGCAACTTGGCCATGCGTCCAATGCGGGAGGGCTGCCGACACAGACGGTAAAACCACTCCAGCCCCAGCTTCTGGAACGCCTTGGGAGCCCGCTTGACCTGTCCTGCAAACACGTCCAGGGAACCGCCCAACCCCACCAGCAATCGGGCGCCGGTGTCCGCCCCATTCCGGGCGATCCACATCTCCTGCTTGGGCGCCCCCAGACAGACAAACACCACGTCCGCCCTGGCCCGACGAATCGTCTCCGCCACCGGGGCATCCTCCTGAAAGTAGCCGTCGTGAGTGCCGCATACCACCAGCCCAGGGTACTCCACGGCCAGATTGGCCGCAGCCAACTCCGCCACCCCTGGCTTGGCTCCCAAAAGGAATAGGCGCTTGCCCTTCCCTGCCATGCGCGCCATCAGCGCTGCGGCAAACTCAATACCAGGCACCCGGCCCTTCAGCGGGCGGCCCAGAATCTTGGCCGCATACACCACGCCCACCCCGTCCGGGATGACCAAGTCCGCGTCTGATAGCACCCGGCCAAACTCCGGGTCCCTTCGGGCCAGCTGAACGATCTCCGGGTTAGGGGTAGCCACTAGGTGTGGCCCGTCTTGGTCCATCAAGGCTATGGCCCGGTCCGCCGCTTCATCCAAGGTCACGTTATCAAATTCCACCCCCAATATTTCGGTCCGTTCCACCATACTTCCCCCATTTTTCCCTTAGGGCAATACCAGCCCATTGTTATAATTTGCTATAGTATAGCACAGCCTGTCCGAAAAGTCTATGCCTGTGCCATAGTGTTTACGTTCTGTTTACCGTCAGCGCCAAATTTCACCGATTACGAGCAGGTAATCTCCGTCGTTTTAGCAAAAACTGCTTTTTCTCTTGACAGTAACACGTTAAAGCATTATACTCTAGCAAAGAGCCAGCTTGGCTTTTCTTTCTCGCTCGGCACTTTGCCGCCTAAAAGCAATAAAGTACCCTTAACAGTTTGGAGGAAACTACAATGAAAAAGATCTCCCGCTTGTTAGCTCTGCTCATGGCCTTGGCCATGGCAGTCTCCCTGGCAGCCTGCTCCAATGACTCCGGAGACGTCAGCGCCCCCGCTTCCCAACCTGCGGACGACACCTCAGCCTCTCCTTCCACAGACGGTCAGACCTACACCGTTGGCATCATCCAGCAAATGCAACATGTTGCCCTGGACTCCGCCACCCAAGGCTTCCAGGACGCTCTGACCGAGCTGCTGGGCGACGCAGTGACTATCGACTACAAAAATGCCTCCGGCGAAACTGCCAACTGCACCACCATCGTAGGTGATTTTGTGGCTTCCAATGTGGACCTGATCATGGCCAACGGCACCACTGCCCTGCAGTCCGCTATGGCCGCCACCTCCTCCATTCCCATTCTGGGTACCTCCATCACCGAGTATGGCGTAGCCCTGGGTATCGACGGCTTCACCGGCACCACCGGCATCAACGTCTCCGGCACCTCCGACCTGGCGCCTTTGGATCAGCAGGCCGCCATGCTCCAGGAGTGGTTCCCCGACGCCCAGACTGTGGGCCTGCTCTACTGCTCTGCTGAACCCAACAGCCAGTACCAAGTGGACACTGTCCAGGGCTACCTGGAGCAGGCGGGTATTACCTGCACCCAGTATTCCTTCTCTGACTCCAACGACCTGTCTGCCGTAGCCACTACTGCCTGTACAGAGAGTGATGTGGTCTATATTCCCACGGACAACACTGCCGCCACAAATGCCGAGCTTATCGGCAACATCGCCCTCAATGCCGGCACTCCCATCATCGCCGGAGAGGAAGGCATCTGCTCCGGCTGCGGCGTAGCCACCTTGACCATCAGCTATTACGACATCGGCTACAAAACTGGCGAGATGGCCTATGAGATCCTGGTCAACGGCGCTGATCCCGCCTCCATGGCCATCGAGTATGCCCCCCAGTATGTGGCTAAGTACAATCCCGATATGTGTGAGGCTCTGGGACTAACCCCGCCGGCCGGCTATGAACCCATCTCCGCCGAGTGACGGGCCTTGTAAAAAATAACACCGAAAAAGAGCGGAAAAGGGCTTCTCTTTTCCGCTCTTTCTTGCTATACTATTAAAGTATATACACATTTTTTGCTTTTCAAAAGCTATGGGAGGAATTCACTTGGACATCATGAGTCTGGTCAACGCCTTGCCGAGCGTGGCCGCCCAGGGCCTCATCTGGGGTATCATGGCCATCGGCGTTTACATCACCTATAAAGTGCTGGATGTGGCGGACCTGACAGTGGACGGAACCATGTGCACTGGTGGCGCCACCTTCATCATGCTCACTATGGCGGGCGCCAACGTATGGGTGGCCCTGCTGGGGGCATTCTGCGCGGGGATGGTGGCCGGGCTGATTACCGGCCTGTTCCACACCGCATGCGGCATCCCCGCCATTCTGGCCGGTATTTTGACCCAGCTTGCCCTGTACTCCATCAACCTGCGCATCATGGGTCAGGCAAACCGGCCCGTCAATGCCTTGCAGTACGACTTGCTCATTGCCCAGCGCGACGTGCGTACCTTGGGGCTGACCAACCCCATTTTTATCTGTGCGGTGTTTGTCATCGTCATCATCGCCCTGCTGTACTGGTTCTTCGGTACAGAGCTGGGCTCCTCCCTGCGGGCTACCGGCGCTAACCTGAGCATGGCCCGGGCGCAAGGCATCAACACCAACTTTACCAAGGTGCTGGGTCTGATGGTGTCCAACGGCCTGGTAGCCCTATCCTCCGCCCTGTTGGCCCAGTACCAGGGCTTTGCCGACGTAAACATGGGCCGGGGCGCCATCGTCATCGGCTTGGCCGCTGTCATCATTGGGGAAGTTCTGTTCTCTAAGGTATTCCACAATTTTGCTCTCAAGCTGGCAGCTGTGGTCTTAGGCGCCATTATCTACTATCTGGTATACCAAGTGGTCATCTGGGCTGGCCTTAAAACCGACGACATGAAGCTGATCACCGCGCTTATTGTGGCCATATTCCTGGCGATTCCCTACTGGAAGAGCCGGTTCTTTACCAAAGGCGCAAAGAGGGGAGGCGTCACCCATGCTTGACGTTCAGGCAATTTACAAGACGTTCAACGCTGGTACGGTCAACGAAAAGACCGCCTTAAACGGCGTGTCCCTCCATTTGAACGAAGGGGACTTTGTCACCGTCATCGGCGGCAACGGCGCGGGCAAGTCCACCCTTCTGAACGCGGTGGCCGGGGTGTGGCCGGTGGACGCAGGCACCATCACCATCGACGGGGTAGACGTCACCCACCTGGCGGAGCACAAGCGTGCCAAATACATCGGACGGGTGTTTCAAGATCCCATGATGGGCACCGCCGCCACTATGCAGATCGAAGAAAATCTGGCCCTGGCCAAACGCCGCGGCAAGCGCCGTACTCTGCGGCCTGGCATTACCAAAGCGGAGCGGGATGAGTACCGGGATCTGCTGCGGCTTCTGGACCTGGGCCTGGAGGATCGGCTGACCTCCAAGGTGGGGCTGCTGTCCGGCGGACAGCGCCAGGCCCTCACCCTGCTCATGGCCAGTCTGGTCAAGCCCAAACTGCTACTGCTGGACGAGCACACCGCCGCCCTGGATCCCAAGACAGCGGCCAAAGTTCTGGACGCTACAGAGAAGATCGTCCAGCGGGACCACCTTACCACCCTGATGATCACCCACAATATGCGGGACGCCATCGCCCATGGCAACCGGCTTATCATGATGTACGAGGGCAACATCGCTCTGGACATCTCCGGTGAGGACAAGAAAAAGCTCACCGTGGAGGACCTTCTGGCCAAATTTGGCCAGGCCACCGGCTCCACTGAGGCGGACGACAAGCTGCTGCTGGGCTAAGCCGTCCAAAACAAAGCTCACATCAAAGCCCCCGGGTTCTCCAAGGAGAACCCGGGGGCTTTGTTTGATATATATGGATGGCCAACCTTATCCGGCATTTTCCTCCGCATTGAAGGAGACTTGGAATAAGTCGCCGATCGTATCATCGGAGAAATATTCCTCAAAGAAAACCGCGTAGTCCTTTGCTCCCGCGGGCACCGCATAGAGCAGGATGCCTGTGCGCTCTTCATTGATGCCCAAATCATACTCCGCTGGCAGCTGCATTTCGCTGAGTGAGTAGTAAACATAGTCTCCGCTCTCATTGGCCTGGGACTGATACAAGGGGAAGGCATAGTTCTGGTCCTCGTCCTCCCCTTCCTGCAGGTCCCACTGCACCTGGAAGTCTGCCACGAACATGGGCTGGCTCATGGTGGTGGTGTTGTGCAGGGTGATCTCCACCACCAGGAATTTGCACCCGTCGGCCGGAGCCGGGCGGTCGTAGTATTCTGTGAGATAACTCATGCCCTCCCCGGCGGCGGTCAGACCGTCGAACTCCTGGGTGGTGTAGGCGCTGTCGACGGTAAAGTCAAAAAACGCCGTATGCATGGTATCCCCCATATACCCACTGGCATAACCGTCCTCCGGATAGCCTACACCGGAATCTGTATTCGCGCTCCCTGCTGGATCTCCCGTGGAATCCAGCAGGTCGCCTACGCTGCCTGGCAGGCGGTCGCAGGCGGACAGGCACACCGCAAAGGCCAGGCTCAGAAGCAGGGCCAGATACTTTTTCATGTTTAAGCTCTCCTTATTCTCTTTTTGAACTCTCTTTGTTTCAGCACAGCTTGGCCCCCGCGGGGATCGCGTCATCCACCATAATGAGGCGGAGCTTCTCTTCGCCGTGCTCAGTGTGGACGGCGGAGATCAGCATGCCGTTAGACTCCAACCCCATCATCTTCCGGGGGGGCAGATTGACGATGGCCACCAAGGTCTTGCCCACCAACTCCTCCGGCTTGTAGTACATGGCGATGCCAGACAAAATCTGCCGGTCAGTGCCGGTGCCGTCATCCAAGGTGAAGCGTAGGAGCTTGTTGGACTTCTTCACGTTCTCACAGGCCTTCACCTTCACCACACGGAAGTCGCTCTTACAGAAGGTATCGAAGTCCACCTTCTCGGCCAGCTGAGGCTCCACCTCCACTGCGGGGAGTGCGGCCTTTTTGGCGGCCTCGGCGGCCTGCTCCAGCTCCTGGAGCGCCTTCTCCGCATCCACCCGGGGGAAGAGGTTGTCTCCCTTGGTCACGGCGGCGGTATCGCCAAGGGCACCCCACACTCCGGCGCTGTCCCAGGTGCGGCAGCCCTCACAGGCGCCGATCTGGGCAAAGAGCTTGTCCATGCTCTCGGGCATGAAGGGGGTGAGCAGAATGCCGCAGATCCGGGTGGTCTCCAACAGGTTGTACATCACATGGGCCAGACGGGGGCCATTGGCCTCCATATTCTTGGCCAAGCTCCAGGGAGCGTTCTCGTCGATATACTTGTTGGCCCGCTGGATGACCTTGAATACCTCGTCCAGAGCCTTGTGGGGGGCGTAGGCGTCCATGGCCTGCTCATATCGGCCCCGCAGGCCGACAGCCATGGAGATGAGCTCCCCGTCAAACTTCTCCGGCCCTTCGCCGGAGAAGATCATCCCAATGTTCTCCGCCCCAGCGGCCTGGGCGGCCAGCTTCTTCTCCTCCTCGGTGGCGCCGCAACCGGCGGGCAGAGCGCCGCCGAAATACTTCTGCACCATGGCGGTGGTACGGGACACCAGGTTGCCCAGGTCGTTGGCCAGATCGGTGTTGATGGTCTGAATGAGCAGTTCGTTGGAGAAGTTGCCGTCAGAGCCGAAGGGGAAGGTGCGCATCAGGAAGAAGCGCAGGGCGTCCACCCCGAACTTCTCCGCCAGGATATAGGGATCCACTACGTTGCCCTTGGACTTGCTCATCTTGCCGCCGTCCAGCAGCAGCCAGCCATGGCCAAACACCTTCTTGGGCAGGGGCAGCCCCAGGCTCATGAGCATGGCGGGCCAAATGATGGAGTGGAACCGAACGATCTCTTTGCCCACAATATGCACATCGGCAGGCCAGAACTGGTCAAAGTCATGGTATCTGTCGTTGTCATAGCCCAAAGCGGTGATGTAGTTGGACAGGGCGTCCACCCACACATACACCACATGGCCGGGGTCGAAGTCCACTGGCACACCCCAGGTGAAGGAGGTGCGGGACACGCACAGGTCCTCCAGACCGGGCTTGATGAAGTTGTTGACCATCTCGTTGACCCGGCTGCGGGGCTCTAGGAAGTCGGTGTTCTCCAGCAGGTCCTGCACCCGGTCGGCGTACCTGGACAGGCGGAAGAAATAGGCCTCCTCCTCTGCGTCCTGCACTTCCCGGCCGCAGTCAGGGCACTTGCCGTCCACCAGCTGAGACTCGGTCCAGAAGGACTCGCATGGCTTACAGTACTTGCCCACATACTTGCCCTTGTAGATGTCGCCGTTGTCGTACATCTTCTTAAAAATTTTTTGGATGGCCGCCACATGGTAGTCATCGGTGGTGCGGATGAAGCGGTCATTGGAAATATTCATCAGCTTCCACAGGTCCAGTACACCGCCGGGTCCCTCCACGATGCGGTCCACATACTCCTTGGGGGTAACTCCCGCCTCTTTGGCCTTGTCCTCGATTTTCTGCCCATGCTCATCTGTGCCGGTGAGGAACATCACCTCGCAGCCCTGGAGCCGCTTGTACCGGGCAATGGCATCGGTGGCCACGGTGCAGTAGGTATGGCCGATGTGCAGCTTATCCGACGGGTAATAGATGGGTGTGGTAATATAGAATTTGTTCTGTTCAGGCATGGTCGTCTTCCTCCTGTATTTCCTGGGGGGCCGGCTGTTCCGGATCCCCGTCCCTCTCTTCTTCCTCCGGAATACTGTCCTGGAGCGCGAAACGCCGGGAGCGCAGGCCGAACCGGTCCGCCGCAGGTGGGCAGCGCAGGTTGCCCGGCACCACCCACAGGGCCGCTAAGGCCGCCAGCAGCTGCCCGGCCAGCAGCATGGTCATAGCCCGCCCCGGAATGCTGGCCAGAGCCACGGCGCACAGCACCACCGTCATGCCCGCCAGCCACAGCGTCCGGCGGGCGTGGCCCGCGCCAAAGGACAATCCAGCACAGTCTAGGCTGAACAACAGCCCCAATCCCACTGCCAACAGCAGCGGGACATAGTCCCACAGCACCGGATCCGAGGCGTTCGCCCGGTAGCTCTCCAGCAACCACACACAGCCCAGCAGGGCTGGCAACAGCAACGCCCCGCTCTCCCGGCCCCGGCCACGCATCCGGTAGGCGTTGCGGGCACTGGCCACCATTCCCACACAGGCCGGGATGGTGCACAAGGCCAGCACTATCTGGAGCAGTCCGTTGTCCCCCTCGCCGGTTGCCTTCCGTATGGCCATGAACCGAGCTGCCTCCTGGAACAGAAGGGGTGCCGCGGCCAGGGTAAACAGGGCGGCCAGAATCATCAGCACCAGATACACGCCGTCCCCCTCAGCGGCAAACAGCACGTCCCACCGGGATACCCGTCCCTCTGGCTGCTGCCGGGCGGGGGCGTTATGGGCCAGAAGCAGGAGCACTGCCCCGGCCAGGAAGAAAAAGGCAATCATTGCCCAGCTTGCGGAAGCCCCCGGAATGTGCAGGCCTAGCTCGCCCTCAAACGCGGTGGTCATCTGCCACCGCCGCATCAGAACGCCCAGCACCCCTAGCAGGGCGGCGGTTCCAGGCCATTTCAATCGTTCCAACATATGAACAGTTCCCCTCGGATCCTGTGAAAGCTCAGCACAGCTTATCACATTTTTTGCGGAAAATCAATCTTTCCCCGTTCTTCTCCGGTCAGCGTCCCTGAAACTTTGGGGGCCGCTTCTCCTCAAAGGCCCGCACTGCCTCCTGGAAGTCCTCTGTCTCCATCAGATAGATGGACAGCTTTTTCTCCACCTCATGAGCCGCGTCGATGTTGCCGTCCACGATGGCGTGGGACACGATGGCCTTCACCCCCCGGATAGCTAGGGGAGCCACCGACAGCAGCCGGTCCACGATGGAATCCACGTCCTCGAAAATATGGGCTTTGGGGAACACCTTGTTGACGATGCCGAACAGATAAGCCTCTTGGGCAGTCATCTGCTCCCCTAGGAGAATCATCTCCTTGGCCCGGTTTACCGTAAGCTTCCGGGGTAGGCGGATGGCGCCTCCCCAACCAGGGACCAGCCCCAGCTTGCTCTCTGGCAGAGAAAAGCGGGCGTCATCGGAGGCGTAAAGCATGTCACAGCACATGGCGATCTCAAATCCGCCTCCCACGCAGTAGCCGGACACAGCGGCGATAATGGGCTTGTCATAGGTCTCGATGGTCTCCCGGATATCACATCCCCGCTGGTACATGGCCTCGCAGGCCGCCGGGTCAGTGAGCTTTTCCAGGCTCTGCACCTCGCCGCCGGAGGAAAACGCCCGGTCCCCCTCCCCCCGGAGGACCACGCAGCGCACGCTCTTGTCATCCCGGGCGGCGCGGAGCTTTTCGATCAGGTCGATCTGCATTTCTTCCGTCAAAGCGTTGAGAGCCTTGGGATTGCTGATTACCAGATAGAGCACCTCCGGCCGGTCCTCCCGGCGGCGGGCGATGATTTTGCCTTCAGACATCACGATTGCCTCCTTTTTCCGGCTCACAGGGAGCCAAAGTCAGAGAACGGGAACAGGACCATCACTGCCTGGCCGATGACGCATCGCACGTCCACCACCCCCAGAGAGGGGTCCCGGCTGTCGGAAGAGCCGTTGCGGTTGTCTCCCATGACGTAGATATGGCCCTCCGGCACGGTGATGTGGTTCACCCCGTTGTCCGCATACAGGTCCCAGCGGGCCTCTTTGATATAGTCCTCCTCCAGCGCCACCCCATCCACATAGACGGTGCTGGTGGCATAGTCAATGTCCACCGTCTGCCCTTCGGTAGCGATGACCCGCTTGATGATCGACGCCTCCCGGAAGGTAGTCTTGGTGAGCACCACGATGTCGCCCTGCTTCGGGGTATACCCAATCGAGCGCACCAGCACGATGTCCCCGTGGTGGAGGGTGTTCTCCATGGAGTGGCCGTCCACGATGGTGATGCGCATCACAAAGGTGAACAGGAAAATAATGACCAGCACGATGCACGCCAAGGACTGGAGGGTCTGGAACAGCTCCTGCCCCAAGGTGAGAGTCTCCTGTTTTTTCTTTTTCTTCTCTTCCCCCTCTTCCGGGGCCTCATTTCCCGTCAATTCCGGCTGTTGTGACATAGCGTCCGCTCCCTTCTTACAGCTGAGCCGCCAGCTTCGCCGGGTCGTCATAGACCAGCTGGAATTGGTCGGCGGTCATGGTCTCGTTTTTCAGCAGATACTGGGCGACCAGTTCCAGTTTGTCCCGGTCCCGGGCCAAAATTTCACGGCTCTTGTCAAAGGCCCGGTCGATGAGGGCCTTGACCTCCTCGTCGATGAGGGCGGCCGTCTCCTCCGAATAGGGCTTGGCCTGGGCCATATCCCGGCCGATAAACACCTCATTATGGCCGGTGGTGAAGGTGACGTTGCCCAGCTTTTCACTCATGCCGTACTTGGTCACCATGTCCCGGGCGATCTCGGTACACCGCTGCAGGTCGCTCACCGCGCCGGTGCATACAAATCCCAGGGCGGTCTCCTCGGCGGCCCGCCCTCCCAACAGAGTAGACAGGGTTTCCACCAGCCGCTGCCGGGTGACGTGGCTGCGGTCCTCCTGGGGACGGTTGATGGTCATGCCCGCCGCCTGGCCCCGGGGGACAATGGTGATCTGGTGCACCGGGTCCTGGGTCGGCAGGGCGTGGCTGACCACGGCGTGGCCCGCCTCGTGGTAGGCGGTGATCTTCCGGTCCTCCTCGATCTGGGCGCGGCTTTTCTTCTCCGGGCCGGCGATGACCTTGATCACCGACTCCTGGATGTCCGCCAGGGTGATGAAGGGCTGGCCCAGCCGGGCAGCCCGGAGGGCGGCCTCGTTCATCAGGTTCTCCAGGTCCGCGCCGGTGAAGCCGGTGGTCTCCCGGGCGATCTCCTTCAGGTCCACATCCTCTGCCAGCGGCTTATTGCGGGTATGCACTCGGAGGATCTCCTCCCGGCCCTTCATGTCCGGCCGGCCCACGTATACCTGTCGGTCAAACCGACCGGGACGCAGCAGGGCGGGGTCCAGGATGTCCTGCCGGTTGGTGGCGGCCAGCACGATGACCCCCTCGTTTGCGGCAAAGCCGTCCATTTCCACCAGTAATTGATTGAGCGTCTGTTCCCGCTCGTCGTGACCGCCTCCCAGGCCGGCGCCCCGTTGGCGGCCTACGGCGTCAATCTCGTCGATGAACACAATGGCGGGGGCCTCTTTCTTGGCCTGGTCAAACAGGTCCCGGACACGGGAGGCGCCCACGCCCACATAGAGTTCCACAAAATCGGAACCGGAGATGGACAGGAACTTTACTCCGGCCTCTCCGGCCACCGCCCGGGCTAGCAGGGTCTTGCCGGTGCCCGGCGGGCCCACCAGCAGCACCCCTTTGGGGATACGGGCGCCCAGGTCGATGAACTTCTGGGGCTCCCGGAGGAAGTCCACCAGCTCCTGCAGCTCCGCCTTTTCCTCATCCGCCCCTGCCACGTCGGCAAAGGTGACCTTGCGCTCCCCCTCGCCGCCGGACACGGTGCGGGCCTTGCCGAAGCGGCTCATGCCGCCCTGCCCGCCGCCTCCGCCGTTCTGGGCGTTCTGCTGGCGCACAGCCATGATCCACCACAGCAGGAACACCGCCGCCAGGGACAGCACCACCGGCAGGGTGATCTGGAGCCAAAGGGGCATTTCATATTTCTGCTGATAGTCGAACTGAGCAAGAATCCCGGCCTGCTGCTGCTCTAGAATCAGCTGGCCCAAGTCTCCGTGGAACAGCTCCAGGTCCGCCAACGCGTGCCGGTAGATGGCGCCATCCTGCAGCTGCATGGTGAGGACATTGCTGTCGCTGACAGAGAAAGCGGCCACCTGTTCATCCTGGAACCAGGCCACCACCTGGGAGTACTCCACATACTCCTGGTTGTTCCGGGTGCTGAGGGTAGCGACCGTCCAGATCAGCAGCGCGATGATCAGCAGGTAGAAAAGGCCGTCTCTCAGATTGAGTTTACGCTTCAAGGGGGACAACTCCTCGCTTCAAATTTTGGGTTCAGCCACCGTACACACTGGGCTTCAAAATGCCGATGTAGGGCAGGTTCCGGTATTTTTCATCATAGTCCAGACCATAGCCCCGCCCCATGAGCTCCCGATCTCATGGGGACCCTCAAGGCATTCGGGGTATCGCCGGGCGGAAGTGAATTCCGCCCGTGCTCCCGCCGCACCCGCGGCGGACCGTGGTGGGCTATGGTTCAGCCGCCGTACACGCTGGGCTTCAAAATCCCGATGTAGGGCAGGTTCCGGTATTTTTCATCATAGTCCAGACCATAGCCCACCACGAAGGCGTCCGGGATGGAAAAACCCACATAGTCCGCCGTGATGGGCTTGGCCCGGCGCTCCGGCTTGTCCAGCAGGGTGCAGATCCGGATGGACGCCGGTTTTCTGGCCTTCAGCACGTCCCGCAGGTAATACAGGGTGTTGCCCGAATCCAGAATGTCCTCCACAATGATCAGGTCCTTGCCCTCAATGGAGTCGGACAGGTCCTTCTTAATCTCCACCTGGCCGGAGCTAGAGGTGCCCGATCCATAGGAGGACAGCACCATGAAATCCACCGTGATGGGCAGCTTCACCTGCCGCGTCAGGTCCGCCATGAAGATGTAGGACCCCCGGAGGACAGACACTAGCACCGGGGACTTGCCCGCATAGTCGGCGGTGAGCTGCTCTCCCAGTTCCTCCACCCGCCGCCGCAGCTGTTCTTCGGTAAACAGGATTTTCTCCACGTCGTTGATCATGTCTCTATCTCCTCAAATATGAAATGCAGAGCCTCCTGGCCCGGCCGGGCCAGGAAGTCCCAGTCCGGGCCAAAGCCCGCCAGAGCCGCCGCCCTGCCCTCCCCCTCCAGCAGGGGGAACAGCTCCCGCCGGAGGGCGGGCACTTTTTCCTCAATCATCAGCTTTTTGACCGTCTTTTCCGGCCTGCAGCCCAGCCGCAGGGTATCCCCTTCCCGCCTGGCCCGGAGAAGATAGGTCCCTGGGCGCAGATAGAACTCGCCTGGCCCCGCATAGGCTTTGTCCGGGCACAGCGCGGGGACGCATGTCACCGTCCATCCCCCCCAGCGGACAGTTCCTTCCGTCAGCGGCAGTTCCTTCGGCGGAGCGGTCGCGCCCTTCCCGGAATCAAATACCACTAACCCATACTCCCGCCGGACTTTTCCCCCGGGCACATCCAGCCCGGCGGAGGGATCCTCCCCGGCGGCCAGATCTAAAATCTTCTCCCAGTGCCCAGCCTGCCCTGACAGCCCGGCCCGTTCCAGCAGCCGGCCGACAGCCCGCAGGGCAATCGGGCGGGGATGGTCTGTCAGCGCCGCCGCCGGGATGGTCCAGCCGTCCCTCCGCTCCGCCGCGCTTTGGAGCAATTCTGCCGCCTGCCGGTCCAGCTCCTGCTCATCCTCCCGGACGCGCAGGGCGGCGGCGGCAATGTGGGACACCGCCTGTGGATTGAGTTCTTCCAGCAGCGGCAGCAACTGGTACCTCACCCGGTTGCGGGCATAGGTTTGGTCGGTGTTGGTCTCATCCTCCATATGAGGTATGCGGCGCTGGTCCAGATAGGTGCCGATCTCCCTTGGGCTCACCGCCAGTATGGGACGGATGACGTTTCCCCGCCGCTCCGGGATGCCGGACAGCCCCTTTAGCCCGCAGCCTCGGATCAGGTTCATCAAAACGGTCTCGGCGTTGTCTCTCTGGTGGTGGCCAGTCGCAATGAGGGCGCAGCCCTCCCGCTCCGCTGTTCTCTCCAAAAAGGCGTACCGCATCTGCCGGGCACACTCCTCCAGCCCGATTCCCTGGGCAGCAGCCTGGGCGGCCACATCTCCCCGCTCCGCTGTCAGGGAAATTCCCTTGCCAGCACACCAATTTCGGACAAAAGCCTCATCCCGGTCCGCCGTAGGGCGGAGCTTGTGGTTATAGTGGGCGGCGCATACCCCATAGTCCCCTGCCTCCGCCCCGTCCAGCAGACGGCACAGCAGATACATGGAGTCCGCCCCGCCGGACAGAGCGCACAGCACCTTCGTTCCTGGGGGAATCAAATCATAGCGGAATCCGTCTGCCATCAGTAATCCTCTTCGTCATAATTATACGCCAGATTGCGAAACGTAGTGAATTCCGGCCGCCACTCCAGCATGACGGTGCCCGTCTCGCCGTGGCGGTTTTTGGCCACGATGCACTCGGCGATGTTGGGGTTCTCTGTATCATCCTCGTAGTAGCTCTCCCGGTAGATGAACATGACGATGTCCGCGTCCTGCTCGATGGAACCGGATTCCCGCAGGTCGGACAGCATGGGCCTGCGCTGCCCGGCGGACCGGCTCTCGTTGGCGCGGGACAGCTGGGACAGGCAGATCACCGGAACATTCAGTTCCTTGGCCATGATCTTCAAGGAGCGGGAAATATCGGACACGATCTGCTGGCGGTTTTCGTTGTTCCGGGCATTGCCCCCGGCGGACTGCATCAACTGGAGGTAGTCAATGATAACCAACCCCAGATCCTTGATGCGGCGGCATTTGGCGTTCATGTCCGCCACCGTCAGGGAGGAATCGTCGTCGATATAGATTTTCGCCTGGCTCAGCGCGGCCACCGCCATGGCGGCCCGGGCCCATTCGTCCTCGCCGGACAGCCGTCCGGTGAGCAGCTTCTTGTTGTCGATGAGGCATTCAGTGGAAATAAGCCGCAGACCCAGCTGCTCCCGGCTCATCTCCAGGGAGAAGATCGCCACGTTTTTCCCGGAGTTCTTCCCAGCTTCCAGGGCAATGTTCAGCGCCAGTGAGGTCTTGCCCATGCCGGGCCGGGCGGCCAGGATTAAGAGGTCGGAGTTGTTCAGGCCGGAGATGCGCCGGTCCAGGTCGATCAGGCCTGTGGAGATACCGGGGAACTCTGCCCCCTGGGCCTGCCGTTCCTTGATGGTCTCCCACACGGAGGCCATCACCCCGGAGATGTGCTCCATGCCATTGGCGGAGCGGCCCTGGCGGATAGCGTAGATGCGCTGCTCCGCCGCCTCCAGCACCTGCTGTGCGGTGCCCGCCTCGGTACGGACCATCTCGGTCAGTTCCCCGGCGGTCTCCCCCACCCGGCGCAGCAGGGCCTTGTCCCGTACGATGTCCGCATACTCCAGCACGTTGGCCGCCGTAGGGGTGATCTCCATGAGCTGGCGCAGGTAGGCCACCGAGGTGTTCTCGTCATAGATGCCCGCCTGCTTCATCCGGTCCAGCAGGGTCACCGGGTCGATGGTCTCAAATCGGCTGAACATGGCGTACAGCACCTCGTAGATCTCCCGGTTTTGGCGCATATAGAAGTCATCGGGCTTCAGCCGCTCCACCACATCGGGCACGCACCGGCTGTCGATAAGCATAGAGCCAAGCACCGCCTGCTCTGCCTCCACGCTGTGGGGCAGCTGACGGGAAATCAGTTCGTCCACAGGAACACCTCCTTACTGCCGCCCACCGCGGCGGAACTTTTTTGGAAAGGGACGGCCCTTGACTTATCCCTCTACCACCAGCACATACACCGTGCCAGTGATCTCGTAGCCCAGCTTGCACTTGACCTCATAGGAGCCGAAGGCCTTCAGCGGCTCGGGCAGCACCAGCTTACTCTTGTTCACGTCCAGGCCGTACTGCTTTTTCAGCTCTTCAGAGATCTCCTTGCTGGTGATGGAGCCGAACAGCCGTCCGCCCTGGCCGGCCTTGGCGGCGATCTTCACCGGGCAACTCTGGAGCTTCTCGGACAGGGCCTGGGCCTGAGCCTTCTCTTCCGCTTCCCTGGCCTTTTTCGCCTTATCCTGCATCTTCATGGTGTTGACGTTTTCCGCCGTGGCCTCCACCGCCAGCTTCCGAGGCAACAGAAAATTGCGGGCGTACCCGTCGGACACGTTGACCATCTGTCCCTTCTTGCCCTGGCCCTTCACGTCTTGCTGTAAAATCACTTTCATGGTGTGTTTCCTCCTAATCAAATGCGCCTGCGCGCGTGTCAAATCCCGCTATTTTTCCTCAGGGCCGTCCTCCTCCTGGCCGTCAAAATAGCTGTCGATGGCGGCCAGTAGCTGACGATATACCTCCTCCACCGTTTTGCCGGTGATCTGGGCCCCGGCGGCGCTGCCGTTGCCACCGCCCCCCAGCGCCTCCACAATGACCTGGACGTTGGTCTCGTTGAGGCTCCGGGCGGACAGGATCACCTGCCCCTTGCTGTCTGGGTAGAGGACAAAGGAGGTGTTGATGCCCTCAATGTTTAGAAGCTCGTCCGCGGCTTGGGCCGCCGTTACTCGGTTCACGGTATGGTCTACCGGGGCGATGGCGATGTCCTGGCGGTACATCCGGGCGTTTTGAATGATGCCGTACTTGGCGATGGTGTCGGACAAGTCGTTCTGAAACAGCTTCTTCACCTCGCCGGTGTCTCCGCCAGCCTGTCGCAGAAATGCCGCCGCCTCAAAGGTGCGGGCCCCGGTGCGCATGGTGAAGTTCTTGGTGTCCAGCATGAGCCCAGCCATCAAAGCCTCTGCCTCCCCCTTCAGCAGGTCTACCGGGTCCATGAGATAGCTGATGAGCTCGGTGACCAGCTCGCTGGCCGATGAGGCGTAGGGCTCGTGGAAATTGAAGGCCGCCCCCTCGATGTAGGTGGCCGCCCGGCGGTGGTGGTCGATGACCGCCACCTTGTTGCAGGAGGCCAACATCTCTTTGCTCTGCACCTGCTCAGGCCGGTTGGTGTCCACCACCACCAGCAGAGATCGGGAATCCGCCCGGAGCAGGGCCTCCTGAGTGTCCAGATAGCGGCCCTTGTACTCCTCCATCCGCTCCACCCGCTGGTACAGATCCTCCGCTGGGGTGTCCTTCTCGTCCCGGATGATATAGGCGGGCACCCCCTTCTTCCGGGCGATGGCGCACACGCCGATGGCGGCTCCCACCGCATCCATATCCGGGACCTTGTGGCCCATAACGAACAGGCAGGAGGCGTCAGCCACCAGTTCGCCCAGGGCCGAGGCCATTACCCGGCTCTTGACCTTGGTGCGCTTCTCCGTCTCCTTGGCCCGGCCGCCGAAGAACTCGAAGGTGAATCGGTTCTTCAGCACCACCTGATCGCCCCCACGGCTCAGGGCCATCTCAACAGACAAATTGGCAAACTGGTACAGATCGGCCAGGGTATCCCCGTCCATCCCAATGCCGATGGACAGCGTCACGGGGATGTGGTTGGGGGTCTCGATGGCGCGCACCTGGTCCAGCAGGGCGAACTTCTCCGCCCGGAACTCGTCCAGATACTGCTGCTCAAAGATGAACAGGTAGCGGTCCCGCTCCAGCCGGCAAAACACCCCCTTGGCATCTTGGCTCCACTGGCCGAACTTCCTTGTAATCTCACTGAGCACCAGGCTCCGGGAGGACTCGTCCAGGCTCTTGATGGCATCCTCGTAGTTGTCCAGCAGCAGCACAGCCACCACCGGGCGGGTGGCCTGGTACACGTCCCGGATGTTGGAAAGCTCCGTCACGTCCACCCAGTAGGTGGTGGCCATATAGCCATTCTCGCTGGTCATCCGGGCCATCTGGCCGAATACCTGGAAGCGCCGCTCCCCCAGTTCCACTTCGTTTGGGCTGGCACTCTTGCCCTCCATCAGCCAGCGGCTGTCAAAGCCGGGCACTGTGGCGGACAGCTTCAAATCGAATACCCGGTCCCGGTCGCCGGACAGCTTCAAAAACTGCTTGTTGGTCCAGATGACCTCGTCCGTGTCCGGCCGGAACACCACCACCGGCAGAGGGCAGTCCAGAATACCCGACCGAGTGGCCTGGTCCACGTTGCCCTCCAGCTTTTCCAGGTAGTGGGTGACCTCCTTCTGCCTGCGGCGGACCTGGCGGCAGTACACTGCGTACAGCACTCCCACCAGCGCCAGCTCCGCCAGCGCCACCCAATAGTCTCCCAGCAGTGCGGTCACCCCGGCAAACAAAACCAGGCAAAGGAAATACAGCTGGAACCTGGGCTCCGCCAGGGAGGATATCTTTTTGCTCATGACCTCACCTCACCCGCGGACCGGCTATCCGGTCCGCCGCCGATATTTCATAGATATATTATTATAGCAAACCTATTTCCCAAAAACAAGGTGAAAATCACCATTGCGCCCCAGGCCCTGCCGTGCTAAAATAAGAACATCATTTAGCACTTTACTTTGAAAGGACGTCCTCACTATGGCTGACATCAAGATCACCCTGGCGGAAACCCGCAAGCCCCTGCCCGATCCCGACACCCTAGTGTTCGGCAAGACCTTTACCGACCACATGTTCCTCATGAACTACGACGCCGGGCAGGGCTGGCACGATCCCCGCATCGTCCCTTACGGCCCCTTGTCCCTGGAGCCTTCCTGCATGGTGTTCCACTACGCCCAGGAGCTGTTCGAGGGGATGAAGGCCTACCGCACCCCCGAGGGCAAAGTCCAGCTATTCCGTCCTATGGAAAATGCTCTGCGCTTCAACAGCTCCTGTGAGCGCATGTGCGTGCCCGCAATTGATCCGGATTTCTTTGTGGACGCGGTCAAGGCGCTGGTGAAGGTGGACCAAGCCTGGGTGCCCAACAAAAAAGGCGCCTCCCTCTATATCCGCCCCTTTGTGTTTGCCACCGACCCCTCCCTGGGGGTCCACGCCTCCCACAGCTACCTGTTCGTCATCATCCTGTGTCCGGTGGGCAGCTACTACGCCGAGGGCATCAACCCAGTGAAGATCTACGTGGAGGACGCGGACGTGCGGGCCGTCCGGGGCGGCACTGGCTATACCAAGTGCGGCGGCAACTATGCCGCCTCCCTCCGGGCTGGTGAGCGGGCCGAGGAAAAGGGCTATTCCCAGGTGCTGTGGCTGGACGGTGTGGAGCGCAAGTATATCGAGGAAGTGGGCGCCATGAACGTGCTGTTCAAGATTGACGGCAAGGTGGTCACCCCCGCCCTCACCGGCTCGGTGCTGCCCGGCATCACCCGCAAAAGCTGCCTGGAGTTGCTCCGGGACTGGGGCGTAAGCGTGGAGGAGCGGCTCATCTCCGCCCAAGAGCTGTTTGACGCCGCTGAAAGCGGCAAGCTGGAGGAGGCCTGGGGCTCCGGCACCGCCGCCGTGGTCTCCCCCATCGGGGAGCTGGCCATGGGAGACAAGGTGGTCACGGTCAACGGCGGCCAGATCGGCCGTCTGACCCAGCGGCTGTACGACACCCTCACCGGCATCCAGTGGGGCACTGAGCCGGACCCCTATGGATGGACCGTCCCTGTGGAATAAAAACAGAATCAAAAAAGAGACCCCCCGGAGCGTTGCTCCGGGGGGCCTCTTTTTTAATTAGCCTCAACTAGCTGTGAAAACGGAACCGTCAGTTCTCCAACCATAACTCCGCTGGCATCATATGCCTCCACAATAATAGTCGGTGCACTATTAACAGATACGCTCGTCATGGTTTCACCATCGGAAGCTTGCGCATCCATCATATCCTGAGAGTTGAACACAACGGTCCCACTATCCAAAACGGTGTACCTAGCGTTCACATAGGACTCTCTACGGCCATCCTCAAAGGTCACAGCCTCATCGCTAACCTTACTTTCATCCACAAACAGGCTGTACTTCCCGAATGGGGTGCTCGTGACCAAGTTCTCGTTTGCTTCAACTCGCTCACTCAACACAACATAGGCGCTACCACCACTGACTTCATTGCCACCACTCATCTTCTTAAAGCTACTAGAGGCCCGAGCCTTCACCATGTAGTAGCTTACCGCCTCGGCATTTTCAGCCGTAATCGTCAGGGTGCCATCTGTATTCTTCTTAACAGCCAGTTCCACCTTGGTAGCAGTACTATCTCCAACAGGATTCCCGGCAACAGAAACGCTACTATTCAGAGCATCGTATACCGTACTGTTGCTTAATTTTGAAAACCAGCCCTCAGTGGTCACGCCATGTACTACACCGTTGTTCGTACAATTTGTTACAGTAACCGTCGCAGGTCCGCCAGAGGGATTGCCCACAAACAACGCCACATTTGCTCCAGTCAAAGCACCGTTGTTAGTACAGTTTTCAAAACTGACAGTTGCAGCCTTATGGGCATAGCCTCCTACATACAGTGCACCATAGGTGGCAAAATTGAAGTCGGCAGAATTGTCACATCCAATAAATTTCAATTCTCCAGAAAAAGCAAAATTGCAATAAGGTCCGTCATTATTGCCGCAATTCACAACAGCTCCAGGATCCTTTTGCTCCACATCTACGTTGTTGAACTCCACATTGCCCACGCGATCACTATAACGGTTAATGCTACTTACCAACGTCGTAAACTGAGTCCCGTTTTGAACCAAAGTCAAATCACGGATGGTAACGTCATTTAGCGTATCACCAATAATAGAATAGTAGCCATTCATCTGAACATCGCCAGAAAAACCAATAATCTTGTGACCGTTTCCGTCCAGGCCCCCTTGGAAAAACGCGATAAAATCAGAAGTAGTCTCAGCAGACAAGTCAATATCGCTGGTCAGCACAAAGAAATAAGCCTGATTCTTCATAGCTTCTGACAGTGTGCTGATTGCTTTGAACTCTGTCACATTACTGATAAGGTACGGATAAATTTCGGTACCATTGCCAGCGGCAAAGTCGTCAGACCCCACCACGGCAGTGAGGGTCACATCGGAGGACACAGTGACGGCACTCAGGTCCACATAGTCCGTACCGTTGTGCCACTTCACCTGCTGGCCCTCTTCCAGCACAACCTCAGGGGCGGTCACGCCGGTGGTGTTCTCCACAACCGTCTGGCTGCCCAGGGCGACGCCGTCCGTACCCACAAAATTCACAGTGTAATAAGTGGGAATGTAAACGGGCGGATTGACCGGATTGCTGGGTTGAGGGGCCTCGGGCTGAGTCTCCACAGAGGCGCCGCCGGAGACGGGCTTGTTATTCTCCGTGACCCCGGTGGTCCCCTGGGACACAGTCAGGTCGGTGCCGTCGGTGTTCACGGTGGTGTTGTCGCCGGAAACATTGGCCGTCTCCACGGTGCCGGTTCCGGAGATGGTGACATTGCTGGCGGCGCTGTCCACCACAGACACGGCGGCGTCTCCATCTACGGCAACGCCCGCGTTCACGGCAGTATCCGCCACCGTCACATGGGCCACTGAAGCCTGGCCGGAGACAGCCACAGAGGCGTTGGCTCCGGTAACGTTCACCTGACCCACCACGGCGCTGCCGCCCACAGACACAGAAGCGTTGTCGCCGGACACCGTGATGTTTTCCACGGTAGATCCGCTGATGCCGGCGCTGCCGCCTGCGATCACCAGGTTCTCTACGTTGCCCACCACCGTGACATTTTCAGCCACCACCAGCACAATGCCCTGGGTGCCGCCCACGGTGGCCCCGTCTGTGTTGGCGTAGCCGGAGATCGTCTGATCCAGGACCGCCACAAAGGAAGCCCGGTTCATATCTCCGCTGGGATTCAGGGTGCCGTCGCCGGAGCCCTGGATCGCACCCATGTCAGCCAAAGCATTGATGTAGCCTGCCGCCCAGCTGGACACCTCGCCGCTGTCGGCAAAGGCGGTATCGGAGCTGGCCTTGGGTTCAATGCCCATAGCCCGGGCAAACATGACGAACAGCTGTTCCCGGCTCACCACGGCCTCGGGAGACATGGCGCCCGCGCCGTCCCCGGTCAAGATGCCTGCGGCCACGCACTTGGCAATGGCGTCATAGTACCAGCTGCCCACGGCCACATCCCCGTACTGGCCGATGTCGGCCATGGTGGTCAGACCCAGCAGGTTGGCAAAAATCTGAGCCGCCTGGGCACGGGTCAGAACACCGTCCGGGGCAAAGGTGCCGTCCCCAGCTCCGCCGACTACCCCGTAACCGCTCCAGCGTTCGATAGAAGATTCGGCCCAGTGGCCGGAGACGTCATCGAAGCCGGAGGGGTCTGCCGCCATGGCAAACGGAATCATAGTCATAATCATTGCGGCTGCCAAAATGATGGAACAAAAACGTTTTCTCATTTGTTTCCCTCGCTTTCTTTCAGTCTGGAATGGACATGCTGTCCGCAGAGCACGGACAGCGTACTTTTTTGCGCAAAAAAGGTATCAGGGGGCGGGCATTCCCTTAATACCAACCCTACGCACATTTTCAACCACATTCCAGAGTGCATTATATCCCATTTCCAAATACACTGCAACAGAAATTTTCCATCTTCCGCCTTCTATTTCCCCGAATTGTCTTCCAAAAATATAGTGTATTTTTTGTGTATAGTCAACAATTTGACTATGGTATCCTAGCTTTGGTGATGGCCGTGATCAGCTACCGTCCATTTTATGAGACGCTGTACCGCAAAGGCATAACAGAATATTATCTCATTTACAAGCAGGGGATATCCCCTACCACCATCCATCGGATGAAGCATGGAAAAGGTATCACCACCGCTACCCTGGATACCCTGTGTGAGATTCTGGACTGCCGGGTGGAGGATATTCTGGAGTACGTTCCCGATGAGTAGAGGCCCCGGACCTGCAACGGTCCGGGGCCTTTGCGGTTTTATGCGCCGCAGGCCAGCACAAAGGCCCGAGGCAGGTTTTCAATGGCGGTAACCGTCCGTTCTCCGCCGAATTCTCCATCCAGCGTCCAGGACACTGCCTTATCGCAGGTAAACGTCACCCGGCCCGCGGAAAATCCAGTGACAGGCCCACCTTCCACAAGCTTTTGGGTGGCCAAGGCGGTCAAAATATTCTGCCAATCCTTGGCGTTCTTGGGCTGGCGGATCAGCAGCGCCTCGAACACCCCGTCGTCCAGCAGCACCTTGTCCCTGGGCAGGCTCACCAGTCCGCCCACCGACACAGTGTTGCTTACCATGCCGTAGATATAGTCGTCCTCCCATCTCTGTCCATCCGAGGTTTCCACCTGCATGTGGTAGCTGGGTACGTTCATCAGCCGCCCCGCCCCCTCCAGTACATAGGCGAAATGGCCCAGCATGTTTTTTGTAGACTGGGGTGTGGAATAAGACACGTCGGTGAACAGGCCAAAGGCCGCCACATAGGTAAAGTACCTGCCGTCGGTCCACCCAAGGTCACAAGCACGAGGTACGCCGCCGCAGGCCACCTGGGCCATCTGGGCCATGCCCCGTGGCAGGCTGATGTTTCGGGCAAAATCGTTGGTAGAGCCGGTGGGGATATAGCCCAACACAGGGCGGTGCTCCTTCGGAATGGTCATCAAGCCGGTGACCGTCTCATTGAAGGTGCCATCCCCACCACAGCATACCACCCGGTCATAGCCCTGGCTGCCCGCCGCCGCACAGGTGGCGTCCCCTTGGCTCTGGGTGGGGTGGGCGGTGATCTCATAGCCCTGGGCGGCGAACACGTCCAGCATATCTGCCAGTCCGCTGCGGGCTTTCTGGCGCCCGGCCCTGGGGTTATAGATAAAGAGCAGTCGTTTCATGTTTTCACCTCACGTCATCATTATAGCCATAAGAAGTCCGTTGTACAAGATACAAACTATGAATTTTCTCTGGCTTGAAAAAGTTCTCGTTCTTTCGTATAATAAAGAAAAAAAGCGCGGCGCGGAAGGCCGTGTTTGAAGCGCGAAAACGCTCCTGCCTTTTTCGCGGACAAAAGGAAGTGAACTCTCATGGACCGTAAAACGCTGGCCGCCGCCTTCCCTTACACTGTCCCGGTGCTGATGGGCTATCTGTCCATTGGCATTGTGTTCGGCTGGATGATGTCCTCCATCGGCTATAACCCCCTGTGGTCTGTGGCCATGAGCGCCACGATTTACGCCGGCAGCGGCCAATATCTGGGGGTGGATTTGCTGAAAAATGCCACCCCGCTGGCCGACGTGGCCTTTCTCACCCTGGTCATCAATTTCCGGCACCTGGTCTATGGTCTTTCCATGCTGGAGAAGTTCAAGGGTATGGGTTGGCGGAAGCTGTACATGATTTTTTCCCTCACGGATGAAACCTATGCCCTGCTGGCGGGGGTGCGTCCTCCGGACGGCGTGGATGAAAAGAAATTTTATTTTATCATTGCCCTTCTGGACCAGGCGTACTGGATCGCCGGGTCGCTGGCAGGGGCCGTGGCCGGCTCACTCATCACCATCAATACCGAGGGCATTGATTTTGCCATGACTGCTCTGTTCATCGTCATCGCCGTGGACCAGTGGCGTTCCGCCCGGAAGCACTTTCCGGCCCTGCTGGGCGCCGGGGGAACGCTGGTGTGCCTGCTCTGGCTGGGCCCGGACGGCGGGCGGTTCCTGATCCCCGCTCTGGGCATCCTGGTGGCGGGGCTGCTGCTGGCTCGGCCCATGCTGGACAGATCTGAGCCGGCCCAGCCGTGCGGGAAGGGAGGTAATCCGGTATGACTACCCTGCAAGCCGTCGCTCTCATTGCCGTAATGGCCCTGGTCACTTTTTTGACCCGGGTTCTGCCCTTCCTACTCTTTGGCCGGGGCGGTACTCCCCCCCGCATCATCCTCTACCTGGGCACATACCTGCCTGCGGCGGTCATCGCGATGCTCATTGTGTACTGCCTGCGCAACGTCACCTTTGCCCAGCCAGCGGGCTGGGCCCCGGCCCTGATCGCCTCTGTGGCGGTGGCCGTTGTCCATATCTGGAAACGCAACAATATGCTGTCCATTGTGGGAGGCACGCTGTTATACATGGTGCTGGTCCAGTTCGTCTTTGTGTAAAATATTCCCGCCGGAAGATATTCGGCGGGAATATTTGTTATGTCTCCCTCATAGGCTTTTGCTGAGGTGAAGCAATATGCGAAAGAAACGGACAAGACTGCGCTGGCTCTCTATTCTCCGCCGGGGGGCGGCTCTTTTTGTCGCCTTGGCCACCGTTTGGCTGCTGTGCCTTACGGCTGACTTCGGAGCGGCGGCCCAGGCGCTGGCGGGGTTGGCCGACAACGCGGGGCTGGCCACCGCTTTGCTTTCGGCCGAACTGGGGAGCACCGGGGAAGAGCCTCTGGCCGGCCTGGACAAGCTGGCTGTGGCTCAGTCCTCTCTGCTCTCGGCCAATCTGGAGGCGGTGGCCCGCTGGCTGGAGGACCACGAAAACATCCAGCAGCCTGAGGAAAGCAGCAAACCTGAGCCCTCCCAAACGCCGGCTCCCTCCCCCAGTGTGGACCCGGATGTTCCCACTACCTCCGCCCCGGACGATATTGTGGGCCGGACCATGGTGCCTGGCTCCTCCTCCCGGTACGTCAGCCAAGATGGACTTTACATCTACAACTATACCGACTACTCCCTGGATATTGCCCAACTGGCCGCCGACTGCCCCGATCTGAACTTGTCCCAGGCAGAGGGGCCTCAAATTCTCATTTACCACTCCCATACCACTGAGGCCTATACCATGGACGGCACGGACATCTATGAGGAGAGCGACGACCACCGCACCACCGACCCTAACTTCAACACCATCCGGATCGGAGAAGAAATGAAAGAGGTGTTTGAGGCCGCCGGATTGGAGGTCATCCACGACGACACTCTGTACGACTACCCGGTGTATTCCGGCGCTTACGACCGTTCTGCTGAGGGGATCGCCGCGATTTTGGAAAAATACCCCTCTATCCAACTGGTGCTGGACGTCCACCGGGACGCCCTGGTGGGAACCGAGGGCACCATCTACAAGACGGTGGCCGGCACGGTGGACGACTGCGCTCAGATCATGCTGGTGGTTGGCTCTGACGCCGGGGGGCAGGCTCACGACAACTGGCGGCAGAATCTATCCTTAGCGGTGGGCATTCAGCAAAAGGTCCAGGACAGCTATGGCACACTCATCCGTCCCATTGTGCTGCGCTCTTCTCGGTTTAATCAGCAGATGCGCCCCGGCGGCTCCCTTCTGGTGGAGGTGGGCACCCATGGCAATACGCTTCAGGAGGCCATTACCGCTGCCCGGCTGTTTGCACAAACCGTAGTCGACCTGGTGAAATAGTGCAAAAAGCAAAGGCTCCCCGAACACACTGGAGGGGAGCCTTGCCTTCTTTTAAAAAGCCCGCTCAGACAACCGCCTTTTCTGTACGCCCCCTCCACTTCCGGCACAGGGGAAGGATCAACCCGCCGCAGGAATTTCCCAGTGTCATAACCACAAGGTAGAGCAACGTCTTGCCGCTCCAGACATTGGCCACAGAGAAATAAAACATGTTGGCCACACAGTGTTCAAATCCGCACAGAATAAACACCGTCACGCCAAAGACCAGTCCCAGGTACTTGCCCAACTCATGGGGATTGTTTTGAAAGCCGTCCACAGCAAGGAAGATGAGCACATTGCAGAAAACCGCCAGCAGAAAGATAGACCACAGGTTATCATTCAGCTTGGTCTGGCACAGCTCAGCAGCCTTGTCCGCGATGGAGGCGATACGGGTGGTGCGCACCCCATAGCCCACCAAGGCGGCCCCAATCAGGTTGCCCACCCACACCAACAATAGAAAACCTAAGTAGGAAGGCGAATGATCAAAGAGATAGCATACCTTTCCGGTAAACAGGTTCAGCCCAAACGTGCACACGGTAAACAGCCCTACACAGAAAAAAAACGCGCCCGCCACCTTGCTCTCACAGGATAAAAAGGCTACGCCGCCAATGGCGATGGCCGCCCCGGCCAGCACGGCGTATACAAAGGACGTCAATGGTTTCATACGCTCTCCCTCTCCAAAGTTATTCCCCATTTTCACGATGTTTTCGGGCAGAGGCCGATAAAAGCCCCTTTCCGCGGGTCATTTCCATTATATCAGCGCCATGTCCCGGTGTAAATCCGTGATGCTGTACAACTTTTTCACAAATGGCCTCCATTCTTTCTCCGCTCGGCGGGGCGGTCTGGCAAACAGCGCCCAGAGCCGTGCATCGGCACGGCTCTGGGCGCTGAATTTCACGGCCGCAGGCTCATCCCCGCAGGGGGAGTAGGGCCTCCGGCGGGATATAGGCCAACTGTCCCGGCGGGAGGGCGGCATAGTCCGCCTTGGACAGCTCCCACCGGATGGGGACAGCTTGGGGCCGGTCTGCCGGACGGATCATCAGGATAAAGGAAAAGGTGTCCTCAATGGTGGCGTCCACCTGGTAACGGAACACATTCTCCCCCAGCCGGTCCGCCCCCCTGAGGTAGTGGGCGCGCAGGCCCACGCAGTTCACCTCCCGCCCCGGGTGGCGGGCGGCGAGGGTGAGGCCCCAGTCCGGCACCGTCACCCGGTCCCCCTCCCATCGGGCGGGGGCGATGTTTTTGCACCCGGTCAGCCGTGCGGTAACGGCAGTCTGGGGATCCCGGAACAGGTCCCACTTGTCCCCCACCCGGTCCACGCTCCCATGGCCGTACACCGCAATAGAGCCGGCAATGCGGTACACTTCGTCCCGGTTGTGGCTGACCAGCAGGGTGGTGCCGCCGAACTGGCGGGTTACCGCCATTACCTCCTGCTCCAGTTCCCAGCGCAGGTGGGCGTCCAGGGCGGAGAATGGCTCGTCCAGCATGAGCAGGTCAGGCTGAGTAATGAGCATCCGGGCCAGCGCCGTCCGCTGCTGCTGCCCGCCGGACAGTTGGTCGGGCAGGCGCCGTTCCAGGCCCTCCAGCCGGAAGCGGCGAATATACTCCGCCACCTGTCTCCGGTCCTTTTTGGAAAGGCTGGCGACGATGTTCTGCTCCACCGTCATAGTGGGAAACAGCGCATAGTTTTGAAACAGCAGGCCCACCCGCCGCTTCTGAGGGGGCAGGTTGATCTTTTGGGCTGAGTCGAACAGCACGCGATCCCCCAGCACGATGCGCCCTTCGTCCGGGCGCTCGATGCCAGCGATGCACCGCAATGTCATGGACTTGCCGCAGCCGGAGGCGCCCAGCAGGGCCAGCACTCCGTCTCCGGCAGAAAAGGCAACGTCCAGTGTGAAGCCGCCCAGCCGCTTTTTGATGTTCACTTCCAGAGACATGGCGCTTCACCACCGCTTCTGATTTTTATGATGTCTGCCGGAGATGAGGTTCATGGCGCACACGATGGCAAAGGCGATGACCAAAATAATGACCACCCAGATGCCGGCAGTGAGATAGTCCCCATTTTGGATGACCATGGCAATCTTCTGGGAGATAGTGCCCGTCTTGCCGGCAATGTTCCCGGCCAGCATGGAGGTAGCGCCGTACTCCCCCAGGGCGCGGGCAAAGGTGAGAATGGTACCCGAGGCCACCCCCGGCCCGGCGGCGGGCACCACCACCCGCCAGAAGATGGCCCGCTCACTCATGCCCAAAGTGCGTCCGGCATAGATCAGATTCACATCTACCTGCTCAAAGGCCGCCCGGGCATTGCGGTACATTAGGGGAAAGGCGATCACCGAAGCGGCCAGCACGCATCCAGCCCAGCTCTGCACCACCTTGATGTCGAAGGCGTCGTACAACCAGCCGCCGAAGGGACGGCGCAGGGAGAAAATCAGCAGCAGGAAAAAGCCCGCCACCGTGGGAGGAAGCACCATGGGCAGGGTGAGAATTCCGTCTATGACCGCCCTGGGCCGGGGGCCAAGCTTCAGCACCCCCCGGGCAGCCCATACTCCTAGAAAAAAGCACAACACCGTGGCCACCGCACCTGTCTTTAGGGAGATCCACAAGGGGGACCAGTCCAGATCCCCGAGGATCGTCAGGACCTCTTCCATGGCAAGCTTCGCCTCCTATCGTCTCAAGGAATATTGGCAACATGACGCACGTCCGCCGGAAAGGGCCCTCAAGAGGCCTTCCCGGCGGACTACATATTTATTTCTGGACGCTGGAAAGACTCACTCCATATTGCTGACAAAAAGATAGCTTTCAAAGATGTCCATGACCTCGTCGGTCTGGAGGAAGACGTAGAAATCGTCCGCCGCGGCGGTCTGGGCCTCATCGGCCTCGCCGTTAGCCACCCGGCTCATGGGGTAGACAATACTGCCTGTGAGGGAAGTGTCCACCAGCTCGATGATTTCCACGTCGTCGATGCGGGAGTAAGCGTCAGAGTAATAGACGGTGCCCACCTCGTTGGAGCCCTCGGCCACGGCATTCAGGGTGGCGGAGACATTGGCGGTCTCGTTGATCTCCACACCACCCAAAGCCTCTGACACTTCTTCGGCGGTGAACTCAGCGGCGTCCTTGCTGTCGTCCAGAATACCAAGGGCCTGGAGGGCGGTGCGGGTGTACTGTCCCACGGGAACGGAGTTGCCCGCCAGAGCTACGGACGAGGCGTTGCCAATCTCAGACAGGGTGGTCACAGAGGTGCCGGAGTCCTTGTAAGTAATGAGTGCCACCTTGTTCTGCAGCAGGTCCACCCGGGTGCCCTCGATGTCCAGCCCAGCCTCCTGGAGCTGGTTGATCTGCTTGGCGCCGGCGGAGAAGAAAATGTCGCACGCAAAGCCCTCCTGGATCTGGCTGAGCAGAGTGCCGGAGGAATCGGCGGAGTAGGTCACGGTGACGTTGGGCTGCCGCTGGTTGTAGAGGGCGATGATGTCCTGGAATGCGTTTTCCAGGGAGGCGGCAATAAACACCTGAATCTCCGCAGCCTCCAGCGGCTGGGTCTCGCCCTCCGCGGGCTGGGTGGCGGGAGGCTCGGAGACCGGGGCTTGGGAACTGGGCTCTGAAGGATTCTGAGAGGATTGCCCGTTGTCATTGGCGCAGGCGGTCAGGGCAAGGGTCATGGCAACCGCCATGAGCAGGGCAAGCAAGCGTTTCATAGGGGTTCCCCTTTCTTTTGCATAGTTTCATTCGGTTTTGTTTATTTTTGTTTGACATTGTACAGTATAATAAAGTTTCCTTCGCTTTTCAACCCCTTTTTCCCCTCCGTGACACACTCTTTCCCTGCCCGGTCACAACCAAATCTCACATTGCCCTTTCCCACAAAACTGTGATATACTAAACCAAATACAACAAAGGAGGGGGACTCCGTGTCCGATGATCTGTTCACCGCCCAAGAGGCGGCCGACTTTTTAAAGGTAAAAAAGACCACAGTCTATGAGCTGGTGAAGCGGGGGGACCTGCCCTCCACCAAAATTGGCAAGCAGCTGCGCATCCCCCGGGCCGCCCTGGAGGGGATGACGGGAGCCGCCCATTCACAGCCCTCTGCCAAGCCCCCCCTGCGGGAGGGGGGCCGGGCCGGGGTCATCCTGTGCGGGCAGGACAGCTCCCTGGACCTCATTGCCAACCAGGTCACCGCCAGCGCGGGCAACGGAGCGGTGGTCCTCCGCTCTCACGCGGGCAGTTACAACAGTCTGACCATGCTCTACCACGGCAAGGTAGACCTAGCCACCGCCCATCTGTGGGACGAAAAATCGGGCACCTATAATTTGCCCTATATCGAAAAGCTCCTGCCTGGCATCGAGGTGACGGTGGTCCGCCTGTTCGGCCGCACCACTGGCCTATATGTCCCAGCAGGTAACCCCAAGGGAGTGGAAGGGATCTCCGCCCTGACCCGAAGCGATCTTGTCATGGTCAACCGGGAGCGGGGCAGCGGCGTACGGGTGCTGGTGGACGAAAAGCGCAAGGCCATGGGCCTGTCCCCCCGGCAGATCCGGGGCTATGACGACGAGCGCACCAGCCACATCACCGTGGCCGCCGCCGTGGCCGGCGGCCCGGCGGATTACGGCTTTGGCGCGGAGGCCGCCGCCCGACAGGTGGATGGGGTGGACTTTCTCCCCCTCCAGCTGGAGTGGTACGATCTGGTGCTGCCCACCGCGCGGCGGGATGAGCCTGCCTTCCGGGCGGTGCTGGACTTTGTCACATCGGCCCAGTTCCGCCGGGAGCTGGCCCGGACCGGGCACTACGACCTGTCCCAGACCGGGAGAATATTTGAGCTGTGACGAGTCTATGCCAAGAAATTTGTCAGTCTTTTTTCCTTGTGAATGGACAAGAGGGGAAAAACCAGCTATCCTGGAAATCTGGTATGGCAACCGCAAACCATAAAGGGGGTAGCCGCTATGGCGACGTTTCGTGAATTTACCTATCCCTCCAGCGACGGCATCCACATCTGCTGGGCCGGGCAGTGGCTACCCGATGAGGGCCAGCCCCGGGCAGTGGTGCAGATCGTCCACGGGGTGGCCGAGCACATGGGGCGGTACGATGCCTTCGCCCGGTTTTTGGCCGGCCACGGCTTTGCCGTGTGCGGAGAGGACCACCTGGGCCACGGCAAGACCGTCACCGACGGGGTATACGGCTATTTCGGACAGAAAAACGGCTGGTGGACGGTGACAGAGGACATCCGCCAGCTGCGCCAGCGGATGGGGGAGCAGTTCCCCGGTGTGCCCTACTTCCTGCTGGGCCACTCCATGGGCTCCTTCCTGACCCGGACCTACCTGTGCCGTTATCCGGGCACCGTGGACGGGGCTATCCTGTCGGGCACCGGACAGGAGAACGCCTTGCTGGTGGAGGCGGGCAAGCTGTTGGCCAGCCTTATCGCCCGCTTCAAGGGGCCGGACTACGTCAGCACCCTGGTGAACAGTCTGTCACTGGGGGCCTACAACAAGCAGTTCAAGCCCACCCGCACCACCGCCGACTGGATCAGCCGGGACGAGGGGGTGGTGGACCGGTATCTGGCCGACCCCTTCTGCACCTTCACCCCCACGGTGGGCATGTTCCGGGATATGCTGGGGGGACTTCAGTACATCGCCAGCGAAAAGGCCCTGTCCCAGATGGACCCCAGCACCCCGGTCTATCTATTTTCTGGGGACCAAGACCCGGTGGGTTCCAACGGCAAGGGAGTACGGAAGGTGTACGGCTATTTCCAAAAGCACGGCACCCGGGACCTACAGCTCAAGCTATACCCCGGCGGGCGGCACGAGATGCTCAACGAGCGCAACAAGGATGAGGTGTACGCCGACGTGCTGTCCTGGCTGGATGAGCATACCGGGAAAAAATAAACGTCCCCCTCCGGCCGCAGGCCGGAGGGGGATATTTTCGTGGTTATGACCGGGGCGTCCCGCCCATCTGGCGGTAGAGCGCCGACATGAGCCTGCGCAGAGGCACGAAAAGTACCAGGGCGATCACGAAGTTTCCTGCGCAGTGAGCTACGTCCCAGGGGATGCCGCTGATCCACCAGCTCACCATAGCCCCCCATCCGCCTACAAATAGATAGACTGGGGCGCACAAGAACCCAAATAGCAGCCCGAACGCCCCAGACAGCAGGGCCCAGCCCAAGGGGTGGGTCATCTTCCGGAACAGCCAGGCGACAGCAGCCAGGATGGCCCAAATGTAGAGATAATTAATGGACCACAGGTTAAAGCCGTAGATAAGAAACTCCATCAGCACATAGACATAGAGGGGAAAGACCGCCTTGGCCCCGAAGATGACGGCGAAGAGCATCACCATGAGGGACACCGGCTCAATGTTGGGCAGGCCCGCCATGGCCACCTTGGCCGCAAAGGTCAGCCCACCCAGCACCCCGAATAGGGCCACCTCCCGAATCGTCAGGGCCAGCCGCCCGCTTTTAGCCAACGGTGTACACCAGGGAGAAGGAGTCGCCGTCGGCAATGGGGGTCTGGTCCACGCCCAGGCTGGCGTACTCGTCGCCCACATAGAAGGCCCAGTAGGCCCCGTCGGTCTCATAGACGGCCTGCTCGCCGTCCACGGTGGTGATCATCAGGCCGTACTCGCTCTCGTCGCCCTCTACCAGGCCCTCGGCCAGCAGCACTTCGCCCAGATACTCTGCATCGGTGTGGTAGGTGAAGGTCTTGGTGCTCTCATCCTTATGGACCACTTCCACAGTGATCGTTTTACTGCCCTCCGTGGTGGCAGGCCGGGTGGCGAACCAGATGACCGCGAATACGGCAATCAGCAGTACCACGACTACCGCGGCCAAGATGAGTCTTCCGTTTTTCTTCATGTCTTTGTCCTCCTTTTTGCCTTTCCGCGAAAAAGCCGCGGCGCCTTTTAGGCGCCGCGGCCGCTTTCCCGCGCGCAAAAACCGCCGGAATCCCATACTGCGCGGGTTCCGGCCTCTCCAGCGTCCGTAGGTCTTCTGGCTCGCGGCTGGGCAGGCACAGCCCGCCCCGGTCGCCCCGCCTTCCCGGACAAGCGTCCAGTGACCGGCTTTCGCCATGGGGGACCTTGAGCCGCACACAGCGGCGGTACCGTCCGGGAATCCCACCCGGTTGTCTTGTTCAGCCCGCGGGGTGTCGATATCGGCCCCCCACAGGCCACGGCGCTGGCATATTTATTTGCGTTTCCACTATACCATGCTCCCGGCAGGTTGTAAAGACGGATTTTCCAGGATCAGCCGGCTCTCCCCGCCTATTGCCCTTGCGGCTTTGCCTCCGTCCGATTATAATGGAGGGGAAACCTGACGACAGGAGGCAGTCTCTATGCTCATCACAGTATCGAACCGTTCAGGGTCTTACGCGCTCCCCTTCCAGCCGGGACAGACCCTGCTGGACGCGCTGCGCCAGGCGGGCTTGCCCGTCTCCGCTCCCTGCGGCGGCCGGGGCACCTGCGGCAAGTGCACCGTCTATCTCTCCACTCCAGACGGGGAGCGGGCAGTGCTGGCCTGCCAGACGGCGGCGGAGGACGGGATGGCTCTGCGCCTGCTGGAGGAAGGCCCCCTGGCCGTGGAGCTGGAAGGGGTCGAGCATCCTCTGCCCTGCCCTCCGGACCCGGAAGCGGCTGGCTGGGGCCTCGCCTGCGACATCGGCACCACCACCGTGGTGTGCCATCTGGTGGAGCTGTCCACCGGCCGCACCGCCGCCACCTTGGGGGAGGGCAACGCCCAGCGGCCCTTCGGCGGCGATGTGATCGCCCGCATCAAGGCATCTATGGAAGGGCAGCGCCCAGCCCTCACCGCCGCCATCCGGGGTCAACTATCCCGGATGGTCGAAGCGCTCTGCCAGAAAGCTGGCGTGCCCTTGGCAGAGGTCCACACCATGGCGGTGGCCGCCAACACCACCATGTGCCACCTGCTGGCCGGCCTGGCCCCGGACAGCTTGGGCCGCGCCCCCTTCATCCCTCTGTCCCGGTTTGGGGAGCGGTACAGCGCCCGGGAGCTGGAGCTGCCCTTTGACGGGACGGTGTACATCGCCCCGGCGGTGTCCGGCTATGTGGGGGGAGATATCACCGCTGATCTGCTCTGGGCCCAGCTGGACCGGGCAGAGCGGCCCACCCTGCTCATCGACGTGGGCACCAATGGGGAGATGGCCCTGGGAGACGCCCGGCGGCTGCTGTGCTGCTCTACCGCCGCCGGCCCCGCCTTCGAGGGGGCCCAGATCTCCTGCGGCATGACCGCCGCCCCCGGCGCCATCTCTCAGGTGTGCTGGCGGGATGGCGGCCTGTCCTGCTCTGTGGTAGGTGGGATCCCCGCCCGGGGGATCTGCGGCTCCGGCCTGATCGATGCGGTGGCCGTCATGCTGGACCTGGGGGCGATAGACGAGACAGGACGGATGCTGAATGTGGACGAGGATGAGGGAGACATCCCGGAGCAGGCCCTCCCCTATCTTTTTTTGAAGGATGATGAGCCCGCTTTCCGCCTGGCGGAGGCGGTCTATGTCACCCAGGCGGATGTGCGCAAGCTCCAGCTGGGCAAGGGGGCTATCGCCGCCGGGGTCCAAGTCCTGCTGGACGCATATGGCGTTCCCTGCGGCCAGGTGGGCGGCCTGCTGCTGGCTGGTGGCTTCGGAAGCTATATCCGCCCAGAGAGCGCCGCCCGCATCGGCCTGATCCCCAAAGAGCTCCTCCCGGTAACCAAAGCTATTGGAAACGCCGCGGCGGAGGGGGCGCGGGCGGCGCTGGTGTCCCGCCAGGCCCGGGCGCGCCTGTCCCGGCTGCAAGACCATATGGAGTATCTGGAGCTGTCCGGCCTGACCGCCTTCAACACGGCCTACATGGACGCCATGCTGTTTCCGGAGGTGGAGTAAACCATGACCGATCAGGAATTGCTGGACCTGGCCGCCCGGTGTGGCTTTGACCACGTCGGCCCCATGAATGTGGAAGTCATGCGGTTTGAACCGGCGGTGCGGGACATGTGCGCGGCCGACCGCTGCCGCAGCTACGGCCGCTGCTGGACCTGTCCGCCCGGCTGCGGCACGCTGGAGGAGATCTCCGCCCGGGCGGCAGCCTACCGTCGGGGGGTGCTGCTCCAGTCCACCGGAGAGATGGAGGACGATTTCGATGTGGAGGCCATGATGGACACCGAACGGCTGCAAAAGGAGCGCTTCCGCGCCTTTGTGGACCGGGTGCGGGAGGAATATCCCAACTGCCTGCCTATGTCCTCCGGGGCGTGCAGCGTCTGCCCCGCCTGCACCTACCCAGATGCGCCCTGCCGCTTCCCCCACCTGGCCATCCCTTCCATGGAGGCCTACGGCCTGGTGGTCAGCCAGGTGTGCCAAGACTCTGGCCTGCCCTACTACTACGGTCCCCGGACCATCACCTACACCGCCTGTGTGCTGGTGGACTAAAGGCGCTGCTTCTCCTGGTAGTAGTCCATAGCGCCTTGGATGAAGTCCTGCTCCGCTGGGGAGAGGGTCCGTTCCCTGGGATAGCATACCGTCAGCTGCCACCGCTCCCCTTGTGTCCGCAGCGGGTAGGTCTTGAGTCCCAGCGCCTCCTGTCCCCTGTCAAAGCAGGCCCGGGCGATAGGGGCGGGGAGGATGAGCGCCGCGTCCCCCCGGCGGCAGATGTCCGCCGCCAGGGACAGCTGGCCTGTCTCCGTCTCACTGCGGGGCTTGAAGCCGGCGTAGAAGAACAACTGGTCCTCCCGCTGGCGCACAAAGGAGTTCACCCGCTTGAGCACAAAGGGACACAGCTTCAGCGTGCGCAGGCCGCCCTCGGCGGCCAGCTCCTGGGCCACCGACTGCCAGCCGGGGCCATAGGAGCGCTCCAGCAGCCGGTCGTGGACGGTGACAGTGAACTGCTCGCTGGCCACGATTGGCACGTGGGTGAGCTTGCCGCCCCCGGGAAAGGTGCCCATAGCCAAGGGCACCTCCGCCGGCAGCTCCCGCAAAACGCCAGTGGGCTCATCCAGTTCTACCACCTGGACCTGATACTGGGGATTGCGTTCTTTAAAGTCGGCCAGAAAATCGGAAAAATAGATGGGGGCGCCGCTGCTGAGGATGCCTACCCGCACCTCTTCTGATTGGCGGCTGCGGCGTTGCTCCAGGTTTTTCAGCAGGGTGTCCCGGATGTAGAGGATGCGGGTGGCGGCCAGCAAAAACTGTTCCCCCGCCTCGGTCAGCTCCACCGGGGTGGTACGCAGCATGAGCTGAATGCCCAGCTCCCGCTCCAGCTTGTTGAGCTGTCCACTGAGGGCCTGCTGCGTGATGAACAGCTCCCCCGCCGCCTTGCGGATACTCCCCGCCCGGTAGATGGCCACAAAATACTCACAGGACAAAAAGTTCATCGCCCAGCCCCCTGTTAAATCCTTTGATTTCAGCATAGCAAAAATTTCCCACAATTGCAAGGAGTGGGAGGAGAATATACAACTTTTTACTTGTATAGTCGGAAGTAATTTGATGCTGGCCCTTCCCAGATAATCCCGATATAATATCCGTAAACCATATGAAATGCTTGTTTCCCGGCAAAATGGGACAAAAGGAGGAATCTCTCATGGCAAAAAAGGACACCATCTGGGCCGTGTTGGAAGGTCGGCCCACCGACCGCTTCGTTCACCCTGAGGACTGCGTGATGGTCTTTACTCCCGGTGAGCGCAACGTGGGCGGAGACAAGCAGCCTGACGGCACCACTATCGGGCTGGATTGGTTCGGGTGCAGCTGGACCGAACCAGAGCACCCCAGCCCCATCGACGGGCCCACCATCACCCCGGGCACCCAGAGGCTGGACGACTTGGCCGACTTTGCACAGGCCGTCCCCACACCTGAGCAGGTCCGCAACTTTGACTGGGAGGGCTATGCCAAAGAGATCCTGGCCGGCGTGGACCGGGATGAGCAGATGATTCAGCTGCGCAGCATGACCGGCCCCTTTGAACGGATGCACTGCCTCATTGGCTTCGAGGATGCCTTATGTGCTTTTTACGAGGATCCGGAGGTGGTGGAAGACTTCTTCGCTGCCATGCTGGAGTACAAAAAGGCGGTAGTGGACTGCGCCGCCCAGTACATCAAGCCCGACATCATGATCTTCGATGACGACTACGGCACTGCCCGGGCCACATTCATGAGTCCGGACATGTGGCGGGAGTTCTTCCCCCAGTTCTGGAAGCCTCTGGTGGAATATGTCCACAGCAAGGGCATGAAGTTCGAGCTGCACTCCTGCGGCTATGTTACCCCTTTGGTGGGCGACTTTGTGGAACTGGGCATGGACATCCTCCAGCCCGTTCAGACCAACAACGACCTGAAGGCCATGAAGGAGCAGTGGGGAGACAAAATTGTCTACCGCCTGGCTATTTTCGATAAGCAGTTCGACCGGCTGGGCCAGAGCGAGGACCAGGTCCGCGCTGACATCCGCAGTTACTACGAGATCCTGGCTCCCGGCGGCAACTTCATCCCTGATCTGGTACCCATTGACGACCGCTACTATGAGATCCAGGGCGAGGTCCAGCAGGAATTTGAGGCGGAGTTCTTCCACAAGCGGTAAAGTCCCCCAGTCCGGGAAAGAACGTCTGTAAATACGTCCGGTTGACGGATACCATAAAGGAGATCGCATATGAGTACCTTAATTGAAATCGGCAACGCCTTGGAAAAGGGCAAGAAAAAACTGGTAGTCCAGTATGTCCAGCAGGCACTGGAGGAGGGCCACTCCGCCCAGGAGATCCTGACCGAAGGGCTGCTGCCCGGCATGGACCGGGTGGGGGTCAAATTCCGCGCTAACGAGATCTTTGTGCCCGAGGTGCTGGTGGCTGCCCGGGCCATGAACGCCGGTGCGGCTCTGCTCAAGCCCCTGCTGGCTGAGGAGGGGGCGGAAAGCCTGGGCGTGATGGTGCTGGGCACTGTCAAGGGCGACCTGCACGACATCGGCAAGAACCTGGTGAAGATGATGGTGGAGGGCAAGGGCATCGAAGTGGTGGACCTGGGGGTAGATGTGGAGCCCCAGGCTTTCGTCCAAGCCGCTATTGAGCATAGTGCCGGCATCATCGGCTGCTCCGCCCTGCTGACCACCACCATGCCCGTCATGGCAGACGTGGTGAAGGCCGCTGAAGAGGCCGGCATCCGGGACAAGGTGAAGATCATGGTGGGCGGCGCGCCGGTGACCCAGGAGTTCTGCGACAGCATCGGCGCGGACTACTACACCGAGGACGCGGCCTCCGCCGCGGTGTGCGCGGCCCAGATCCTGTCCGGCAAGGGCTGAAAGGAGCGGCTGGATGAAGCGAGACATGAAACAATGGGTGGCGGACACCATCGCCGCCCCGGTGAAAAAGCCCATGCCGGTGCTGTCCTTCCCGGCGGTGCAGCTCATGGGCATCACGGTGCGGGACCTGATCTCCAGCAGCGAGCACCAGGCCCAGGGCATGCAGCTGGTGGCCCAGCGGGTGGACAGCGCCGCGGCGGTGAGCCTGATGGACCTGTCGGTGGAGGCAGAGTGCTTCGGGTCTGAGATCCGGGTGTCCGACGACGAGGTGCCCACGGTGATCGGGTCCATCGTCACCGACGAGGACGAGGCGGACGCCCTGGCCGTCCCCGAGGTGGGGGCGGGCCGGACGGGCCTGTATATCGAGGCCATCTCCAAGGCGGCCCAGGCCATCACGGACCGGCCGGTGTTCGCCGGGGTGATCGGGCCCTACTCCCTGGCGGGGCGGCTGCTGGACGTGAGCGAGGCCATGGTGCTGTGCTATGAGGAGCCGGACATGGTCCACGCAGTGATGGAAAAGACCACCGCCTTCCTGATCGACTACTGCAAGGCGTACAAGGCGGCGGGGGCCAACGGCGTGGTGATGGCCGAGCCGCTCACTGGGATGCTCTCCCCCAACCTGGCGGAGGAGTTCTCCCACCCCTATGTGGAGCGCATCGTGGACGCGGTGCAGGACGACAGCTTTGCGGTGATCTACCACAACTGCGGCAACAACGTGGTGCTCATGGCGGACGCCATCTTCGGCCTGGGCGCTATGGGCTATCATTTCGGCAACGCCATCCGGCTGGCGGACATGCTGCCCCACGCCCCGGCGGACCGGCTGGTGCTGGGCAACGTGGACCCGGCGGGGCAGCTGCGCAACGGCACGCCGGAGTCCATCCGGGCGGCCACCCTCCAGGTGATGGAGGACTGCTCTCGCTGGCCCAATTTCGTACCCTCTACCGGGTGTGACGTGCCCCCCATGTCCTCCTGGGAGAATATCGACGCCTTCTTCTCCGCCGTGGCGGAGTTCCAGGGGAGATCATAAAGAGACCGGATCTGAGAAAGGCCGGACGGCGTGTACACG
>ERZ1106929.533-NODE-533-length-42209-cov-479.986787_pt1 | contig 42209 bp, 39 predicted proteins | sample MGYA00403662_ERZ1106929 | MGnify/ENA primary metagenome ERZ1106929 (study PRJEB35170, sample SAMEA104062442) | human gut metagenome | biome: human gut; feature: human-associated habitat; material: faeces | place: Denmark | collected 2013-02-20 ... | reverse complement strand
AATATAATAAGTTCACCCCTTGACATAGACCACAGAACGGCCGGCACCACGCTTGAGGAGCCCAAAGAGAACTGACAATAAACCTGCGAAAGGCTACATCCGGAAAGCCCGGATACTAAACGAGAACTACTGAACAACTTTTCTCACTACAGATATGTTTCTTTCTTACCACACCCGCGTTTCTTTCTTTCCACAGCTGTGGTAAGAAAAGAACATTGCTGTGGAAAGATTAGTTTTTAGAGAAACAGACTCAGAAAGTAAAGAGATAGCAATTATATCTGGCATTTTAGAAACTAACTATCCATAAAGAACGAAATGAAATACTTCAAAGATAAAAGAAAAGAGAATGAAATCTCCCACAATACTGTGACAAACCGAAAAACTCAGCGACAGATAGGGTAAATATCAACCTAATTATTTATCTTTGTTAGCTTTTAAAAGTTAGCATACTAAAAACAATAAAGTGCAATGAAAGATTTTCTGAAATTTACGTTTGCCACCATTACCGGCATCATCGTATCAGTCGTTGTTTTAGTTTTCATCAGTATTCTGGTGGTTTTCAGCATGGTATCATCTTCGGAATCAGAAACGCAAGTACGCAAAAACTCCATTATGATGCTGGATTTGAATGGCGCACTGGCTGAACGCAGCCAAGACAATCCGTTCGATGCCCTTATGGGAGACAATTATAAGACCTATGGCCTGGATGATGTCCTCTCCTCTATCAAAAAAGCAAAAGAGAATGACAACATTAAAGGTATCTATATAGAAGCAACTTCGCTGGGTGCAGGATTTGCTTCACGCGAAGAAATACGCAATGCATTGAAGGATTTCAAGGAATCGGGAAAATTCATCGTAGCTTATGGTGACAGCTATTCCCAAGGTCTTTATTATCTGTCAAGTGTAGCCGACAAGGTGTTGCTGAACCCGCAAGGTATGGTCGAGTGGAGGGGCTTGGCCGCTACCCCCATGTTCTTCAAGGATTTGCTGGCCAAAATCGGAGTGGAAATGCAGATATTCAAAGTAGGTACCTACAAATCGGCTGTAGAGCCTTTCATCTCTACCGAAATGAGCCCTGCCAACCGTGAACAAATCGACGCTTACCTGACCTCCATCTGGGGACAAGTGACCAATGATGTTGCAGAATCACGCAAAATATCTGTAGACTCACTAAACGCCATTGCCGACCGCATGTTGATGTTCTATCCCGCAGAAGAAAGTGTGCAATGCGGACTGGTCGATACATTAATATATAAGAATGATGTGCGCAACTACCTGAAAGCGATGGTAGGCATCGACAAAGACGACCGCATGCCCGTACTTGGTTTGCAGGACATGATTAACGTAAAGAAGAACGTTCCCAAAGACAAAAGTGGAAATGTGATTGCCGTATACTATGCCTATGGAGAAATTGACGGTGGTTCATCTTCTGCCTCCAGCGAAGAAGGCATCGACTCTAAAAAGGTGATTAAAGACCTGCGCAAGCTGAAAGATGACGAAGATGTAAAAGCTGTAGTATTACGCGTAAACTCACCGGGCGGAAGCGCCTATGGTTCAGAACAGATATGGTATGCCGTCAGCGAATTGAAGAAAGAGAAACCAGTCATTGTTTCCATGGGTGACTATGCAGCTTCAGGAGGTTACTACATTTCTTGTAATGCAGACACCATCGTGGCCGAGCCTACCACACTGACGGGTTCTATCGGCATCTTCGGCATGTTCCCCAACGCAAAGGGGCTGACTGATAAAATCGGGGTAAATTTTGATGTAGTGAAAACCAATAAATACGCAGACTTCGGCATGCTGACACGCCCGATGAATGACGGTGAAAAAGGGCTGATGCAAATGTATGTGAACAACGGATATGACCTCTTCCTCACCCGCTGCTCTGATGGCCGAGGCATCAGCAAGGAAGACCTGGATAAAATTGCCCAAGGTCGTGTATGGACCGGAAGCAAGGCCAAGGAACTAGGACTGGTCGACGAATTGGGTGGTTTGGACAAAGCTTTGGACATTGCCATTGCAAAGGCCGGAGTAGATGCCTATACCGTGATGAGCTATCCGAAAAAGGAAAGTTTCTTTGAAAGCCTGATGAACACCAATCCGGGTAACTACGTCAAAGCACGCATGCTGAAAGGCACAATGGGCGAGATATACCAGCAGTTCAGCGTCCTGGAGAATTTTGACAAATGTGACCGTATACAAGCACGTGTACCCTTTGAACTGAATATTCAATAAATGGAGGAAAACTTTATCAAGATATATCATTGGCTATATCCCCTATCATGGCTTTATGGAATAGGGGTATGCTTGCGAAATAAACTCTTTGACTGGGGCTGGCTCCGGTCAAAGAGTTTTGACGTTCCAGTAATATGCGTGGGCAACCTTGCTGTGGGCGGAACTGGCAAGACGCCACATACCGAATATCTGATAAAGCTATTACAAAAAAACGGAGTGAATGTAGCCACCCTCAGTCGGGGTTACAAGCGTAAAAGCCGAGGCTATGTACTGGCCGATGACAAGAGCAATGTACGGCAAATAGGTGACGAGCCGTATCAAATTAAAAATAAATTCCCCAATGCACGGGTAGCGGTAGACGAAAACCGTTGTCACGGCATTGAGCAACTGCTGAAACTGGAAAATCCCACTGTAGAAGCCATCATCCTGGACGACGCCTTCCAACATCGCCATGTAAAAGCCGGACTGAACATTCTACTAACCGATTTTCACCGGTTACTATGCGATGATGCCTTGCTCCCTGCCGGAAGACTCCGCGAACCTTCAAGCGGTAAAAACCGGGCACAGATGGTCATCGTCACCAAATGTCCGGATGACATCAAGCCGATAGACTTCAACATCATAGCCAAACGGCTCCACCTCTATCCATACCAACAACTGTATTTCTCCAGATTCCGCTATGGAATGTTGACCCCGCTATTTCCCGAGAAAACGAACAGCTGGAAAGTGCTCTCCTCCCTCACCGGAGACGAGCAAGTACTGCTAGTGACAGGCATCGCCTCCCCCGCCCCCTTGCAGAAAGAAGTGGAATCTTACACGCCGCACGTCAAATTGCTGTCATTTAATGACCATCATGACTTTACTCCCAAGGATTTATTGCAAATAAAGGAACAATTCCTGCACCTGGAAGAGTGGAAAAGACTGATAATCACCACGGAGAAAGATGCGGCAAGGCTGAAACTCCATCCCGCACTGGACGAAACACTAAAGCCGTACATCTACGTGCTGCCGATAGAAATAGAAATTTTACAAAATCAACAATATATATTTAACCAAAACATTATTGGCTATGTTAGAGCGCATTCAAGAAACAGCAGCCTTTCTGAAGGGAAAGATGCACACCCAGCCTGAGACAGCAATCATCCTCGGTACCGGCCTCGGCAGTCTTGCCGGTGAAATCACTGAAAAGTATGAGATAAGGTACGAAGAAATCCCCAACTTCCCCGTCTCTACCGTAGAGGGACACAGCGGAAAACTTATCTTCGGCAAACTGGGCCATAAAGACATCATGGCGATGCAGGGACGTTTCCATTTTTACGAGGGCTATTCCATGAAGGAAGTAACCTTCCCGGTACGTGTAATGCGCGAACTGGGTATCAAGACCTTATTCGTTTCCAATGCCAGTGGCGGCACAAATCCGGATTTTGCGATCGGTGACCTGATGATTATCACCGACCATATAAACTACTTCCCCGAACATCCATTGCGTGGCAAAAACATACCTTACGGTCCTCGCTTCCCGGATATGAGCGAAGCTTATGACAAAGAGCTGATTCGTAAGGCCGACGCCATTGCGGCAGAAAAGGGCATCAAGGTTCAGCACGGTGTCTATATCGGTACGCAAGGTCCCACATTCGAAACACCTGCGGAATACAAGATGTTCCATATTCTGGGTGCCGATGCAGTGGGCATGTCCACCGTGCCGGAAGTCATCGTGGCAAATCATTGCGGAATCAAAGTGTTCGGCGTATCTGTCATTACAGACTTGGGGGTAGAAGGTAAAATCGTAGAAGTCTCTCACGAAGAAGTGCAGAAAGCTGCGGACGAGGCGCAACCGAGAATGACAGAGATTATGCGTGAATTGATTAATAGAGCATAAGAAAGCATGAGAACAGAAATAGCTACCCTCGGTGAATTCGGCCTCATCCGACACCTCACCGAAGGCATTGAACTAAAGAACGAGTCGAGCCGATATGGTGTCGGAGATGATGCCGCCGTCCTCTCCTACCCGGCCGAAAAGGAAGTGCTCGTTACTACCGACTTGCTGATGGAAGGCGTCCATTTCGACCTTGTGTATGTACCGCTCAAGCATTTGGGGTATAAATCGGCCGTAGTCAATTTCTCTGATATCTATGCCATGAACGGCACACCGAAGCAGATTACCGTTTCCTTGGGCATATCCAAGCGTTTCAGTATAGAAGACATGGAGGAACTCTATGCCGGCATCCGTTTGGCTTGCGAAGAATATGATGTTGACATCGTGGGAGGAGACACCTCCGCTTCCTATACTGGGCTTACCATCAGCATCACCTGCATAGGCGAGGGTGAGAAAGGAAAAGTGGTCTACCGCAATGGTGCCCGCGAAACCGACCTGATTTGCGTCAGCGGCGACTTGGGTGCCGCCTACATGGGACTACAGCTTTTGGAACGCGAAAAGGCGGTGCTCAAAGGAGGTGACAAAGACTTGCAACCGGACTTCTCGGGGAAGGAGTATCTTCTGGAACGTCAACTGAAGCCCGAAGCACGCCGTGACATCATTCAGAAACTGGCAGAAGAAGGTATACAACCCACCTCCATGATGGATATATCGGACGGACTTTCTTCGGAATTACTGCATATCTGTACCCAAAGCAAAGTGGGTTGCCGAGTTTACGAAGAACATATTCCTATCGACTATCAGACGGCTGTAATGGCAGAAGAATTCAATATGAACCTGAGCACTTGTGCACTGAACGGAGGCGAGGATTATGAGTTATTGTTCACCGTCCCCATTGCCGACCATGAAAAGGTTGCCGAAATGGAAGGCGTCAAGCTGATTGGCCATATCACCAAACCGGAATTAGGCTGCGCCCTAATTACCCGTGACGGTCAAGAGTTTGAACTCAAAGCACAAGGATGGAATCCTTTGAAGGAAGAAGAAGCGGAAAAAGCATAACTATAAAACTTTTTCAGTATTTTTTCTCAAATCATAAACGCTGATAATTAGCCATATAGCCAATTATCAGCGTTTTTTATTATGAAAGCTATTGCATAGTCCAAAAGTTTCACTACCTTTGCAACCGCAAAAGAGATAAACATGGTGCCATAGCTCAGTTGGTAGAGCAAAGGACTGAAAATCCTTGTGTCCCCGGTTCGATTCCTGGTGGCACCACTTTTACAAAACGAAAAATCATGAAAACCGCTGAAATACAGTTATTTCAGCGGTTTTTTCTTTATGTGCTGTCCGCAAAAATATGCAATCCGGTGCAATAAAAAATTGCTGATTCGGTGGCTTTTTTTTGAGTCCCATGAAAAAACCACCGATATGTACCATACTTCACTTATTCTCAACGATTTGCGTGAATCATTTTCAGGGATGAAATTCTACATTTGCATACCCTACTGAATGACGGATGAAATACAACGTCTGCTAAAGGCTTTCTTATCCGATGATAATGATTGTACCTACAGGCGGATAATAGTAAGAGAAACAAAAATCGGTGGTTTTTTAGAGCCGGCAATAATAAAAGCCACCGAATTTAACATTTCTCTCCAGCCATCCGCTCCATTCAGGATTGACGAAATAACCGAATGTGCAACTTCAAAAAGAAAATGATCATGAAACAAGGAACAATGAACATTCTATTTTTCGTTCTGAAAACAAAACTGCTGAAAAATGGCGAGGCTCCAATCCTAATGAGGATTACCATCAACGGGCAATATGAAGAAATAAGAATACAGAGAAGCGTTCCATTAAAGAACTGGAATCCGGCAAAGGGATGCAGCAAAGGAAAAGACAGGGCTTCCATCGAATTGAATAACTATATTTCCGCCCTCACTACACGCGCATACGAAAAGCACAAGGAACTGACCTTTGAATCGGCACTGATAACTCCAAAGACGATATTAAAGCGTGTGTTCGGAAAGGATGAGACTGTCCGGACGTTGCTTGGAACAGTCAAAGAAGAAATTTCCTCTATGGAAAAGGTTGTTGACATAGACTATTCTCCCGTTACCATCAACCGTTATAAGAATGTGCTCAGAAAACTTGAAACGTTTGTGCCGCGTTTTTATGAGAAGGATGATATTACATTCCATGAACTTTCCCCTGATTTCATCAAGGCTTTTGATGTTTTTCTGAAGACAGAAGCCGGACTGTGCCGTAACACAATAGTCCGCTACATGAAATGTCTGAAGAAAATCACCAATATGGCAATAGCCAAAGAATGGATGCGGAAAGACTCGTTTTACGGATATAAGATGGAACAGGACGAGACTGATCCGGTATTCCTGACAAATAACGAGCTTCAGGCTATAATGAACAGGGAATTTGATATTCCGAGACTGGAGCTTGTCAAGGACATCTTTTTGTTTGCGTGCTTCACCGGTCTGGCGTTCGCTGATGTATCCACATTGAGACCGGAACATCTGGAGCAGGACAATAACGGTGACTGGTGGATAAGAAAAGGACGTGTAAAGCTGGAGAGAAGAAGAAAGTCAAGTTCCATAGCAAATGTTCCGCTTCTTCCTGTTCCATTGGCAATACTGAAGAAATACGAATCACATCCGATATGTCTTAAACAAGGGACATGCCTTCCTGTTGTCTGCAATCAGAAGGCAAATAGCTACCTGAAGGAGATTGCGGACTTCTGCGGCATCAAAAAGAATCTGACCACACATGCAGCCCGACATACATTTGCTACGACCGTCACACTAGCAAACAACGTTCCATTACAGGAGGTGTCTGCCATGCTCGGACATGCCTCCACAAGAATGACACAACATTATGCAAGAGTCATGGACAGAAACCTGAAGGACAACATGAATATAGTAAGGAGCAAGATGGGGTTATAGAGATAAACTTACCCGGGTAAAATTAATTAGTGCATATTTAATTCTGTTCTACGGTTTAGTGTTTTTACATCATACTATTAAAGTTGTCAGGACATTATATTGACATAATACTATGTCCTGACACTATTATAATATAGAGGTGCTATGTTATTGCATTATTATGTTATTAGGGCATTATGTTGTTGTATTATTACGTTATTGCAATGTTATGTTATTACGTTGTCAAGGTATTACACTATTGCAATATTACAACAGAATTTATTTTATATACATGCTGATTATCAATATATTACGGAATTTATTAAGCAGTACATACAACCTTACTATAAAATCTACATACTATTATATGATACAGATTGATAGGTAATATCTGTAAATCAGGATACCATAGTACAATACAGCATACAACTTTCAATATTGAATATCTAAATTTCGGCAAATAACTAAATATCAGACACTACCATTCACACGATATTCAATTCTGCATACAGGATTGTCACAAACTGATATTTATATTTTTCATCAAGTAAATACGACTCTATTTTATAGCTATAAATGGGCATGGAGCCACAATCCACTTTAAGTGGATTTTCTGTTCAAACGAACAGAGCAAGTTGTGTTTTTGTCCGACAGAAAGTATTCTGCCAGACAAAAACCAACTTCCTCTCTCCTTAAGCTTCTCCAAAGTCGGAAGAATCAAACTGTTATCTATATTTCTAATCTATTAATATAAAATTATAGGAACAATAAAAAGGAATGCTTTCAGAAAACATGAGACCAAAAGCTACAAATTATTATACAAAAAAGAAGAATAGATAGTCCTATTTATGGCCTAAATAATTATAACACGAGTCCCCCATATACCAAACGTGCTGAATTAACAGTTTATTCGTTCATTCGTAAGCATCACTTTCAATTATTCCCAAATACTCCATAATATCGTGTTTCATTTTGCTCAATGGTCTATCAAGAAATTTAGATGGAATTGATTCAGTTCCAAACAACATCTTATACACATCTTCCTGACTAAAACCAACTTTTCCAAGTTCTTCACTAATCTGATTATAAATTTGTTGAAGGTATGTATTACTATATGCTTGTGCAAACTCCATTAATTCTTTGACCTCTAGCGGCCCGTGCATATCATATATTCTATCAAGCTCGAAGGCTTTAATGGTGTTATCTACTTCCGGATGAGTAACTTTATCTCTGTCTAACACTACTGTCCATTCTCCTTTGTCACTTATGCTTGGGACAAATTTGAATTTTGGGTCATCATCTTTTTGCTCGTAAGGATGTACAAATTCAGTCAGTTGAAAAACCTTGTCTCCTTTTGCACCACTATTGCAAATAGCACAACACGGAATCAAATTGTAAAGATTCAAGGACAACAGAGGAAATCGTGATTTAGGGAACCAATGGTCAAAGGCAGGACGGGTTATCCTTTCACCATTATTCTTACCGCTTACAGTAAATGTATATTGCCGGTTGCAATAGGTACATGAATTGTGTCCAATATGTTCTGCCAACCAATAAGATTTACTTTTCGAGTCTCCCAGAGCCCCATCATAATCAAATACACAAGCCAGAATACGTAGCCTTCGTCTGTATTTTTTTGGCAGAATTTTTTGTGTCAAATCCGCTTCACTATAACCAACCACGAGTTTTTTCATCAATTGCTCATTAAGAGCATGAGCCTCTGTCGGTTTTGCTATAAGTAATTTTTCTAAGACATCCGTCTCTACTGGATGATCCCTATTCCAATCTGGCAAAAGTTCCGACCGGAAAGATTTGTACAACGATGTTCCTCCTTTCCAGGTCTTTACACGGGTCACAAGGTCATGCAACATCTTATCTATATATTCCGTCTCAAAAGACTTGTCGATATTCAGTTTCCACATAATCCTATCCTCCTTTTATTATTCCTCCAAAGCTTTGATCTGCTCCATCAATAAAGCCTTCAAAGATTCTTTATAATCTTCTTTTTTTTCAGGGAAAGTCCGCTTATAGTCATCTAGCAGAACACGTCTTATAACAGGTTCCCCAATGAGGTTTATCTGTGACAGAAGAACCTCTGGTGAATACACATATTGAAATCCCTCTTTGCTGAATTGTAGAAGAGTACTTAGAGTCTTATACTTTTCAATGAAAGTGTATTCCTCTGGTATATCCTGCAATGATGTGAAAAACGCAGGTGCGGGTTCTATCTCATTTATCCAACGATGTATCCTTAGGCACTTTGCTATTCGGGTTGTAGTCCATGTTGCTAGGTCTCCGGCAGTTCCATGTTTCAAAAAGAACGAAAGCTTTAGCATCTCGTGAATATTAGAGGCAAAACAAGGAATTTTAGACACCTCATCTCCGTCTTTTCTTAATGCAAGTACGTTGTTTGAAGGTATATCCGATAGTACAAAGGGAGAATGAGTAACGACGCAAATACTAATCCACTTAATGTGCCTAAGGTTGGCTTGCTTTATTCCATCCAGAATATTTTTTATAAGTTGCCTCTGTAATTCTGGATGATAATACAATTCCACTTCTTCCAAGACTAACTGAATATACGGATAAGCAACTCTTTCAGAAGAACTGTTGTCATCACTTACTGAATCAAGGTTCTTTAGATGATAGACAAGGGCACTGATTGAATATGCTTGTTGCTTTTCTCCAGAACTCAGGTATTCAAATGGTACATACACACCTGTATTTAGTTCTACAAGTCCAATTGCAGTGTCAAAGAAAGGTGGTGGGATGGAGGCTTCCGTAATCAACGAAGACCCTATATTGCTAGTTAGTTCAATCCTTCTTTCATTAAATGCATTCCTCCATCTTTTATTGATATCAGCAATTCTAATTTTGAGTGGTTTATCTTTTGTTTCTCCATATATTTCATAAATGTCCCAAATCAGGTAAGCAATAGTTCTGTACAACTTATTGGCTACATGCGAATTGTTGGCGATTGTCATTTGAACTAGCTTCTGAAAAGATTCCTCATCAAAAGGCTCTTCTTGTACAATATGCCTATATCGGAATTTACGATACTCATCGTATGTACAAGCAATCTTTAGAGTTTTATATACAAGGTAATTAATAGCCTGATTTCGATATAAGTATGACTTGCTATTTGCCAAAATATCAAATCCTACAAGCGAGTTCCACGTATTCAGTAAAATAGACTTCATCTTTTCATAATCATCTGATCCAAATTGTCTGAATCCGAGTTTTTGATGAATGTAATTCAAATTATAGTAGCACGGTTTTATTTTCAAATCAAACGATGTCACACGGAGGTGTCCATTGATAACTCTGCCTTCTTCATCTTCCCTTACCATAATGGAGATCAGTCTCTCATAAGCCAATTTATTCTCGACATTTATATCATAGTTGCCTTCAACTCTATATGGTATCAGTACAATGGGAATCTGGTAACCATCGTTTTTATGGAAAAGCCCACTCAACCAACATTTGTCTTCGGTAGAATATGGTATTATTTCATCTTTTTCGTTCTTATTATTTCCATTCCTGACCTTTATCTCATATTTCTCGTCATTGCACTCTGATGCAAAATCGTTCGTGTTATAAGCATAAGCCGATTGGTTCAAAACGATAGTATAGAAGAACCTTGGCAATAGATTCTTCAGTGATTCAAAGTATCTAGTGAAATAGACGCTTTTTATAGGTTCTCCCATCATTGGAGCACCATCTCCATTTATAATCTCAATTGGGTTATTAAAAACAATATAGCCATTATCCTCTTCTTGCCAATGATAGCAGTAAAGTTTCACATCGCGATCTGCTACACACAGCCGATATACATTCTGTTTTAGTAGATAATACAATTCACCCTCAACCCCATCTATAAAATGCAAATGTGGCCATCCATCAACTTTGGCAAACTCTCCAAATACGATAGCCGAAAAGTTGTTGATAAGCCGCATTTCAAACTCTATTACAGAACTTTTCCCGGCTCCATTTTCACCGACAATCGCAGACACTGTAATGTGAGGAGAAGACATCCCGCCATCCATATAATAATCATAGACAGTCTTTATATAGCGATCTTTGCTGACTAGGATTCTGTCTTCATAAATCTCAAATCCATCAAGAAGATAATATGGCTTACCACAGGTAAGTTTTCTCTTACCTGTACTATATTCAGAGTTTACTTGCACTGCAAATATATAGAATGCATCATCAAGATCAGGGCCCTCTAATGGTGCATTCTGCATGCGCTTGAGCAGTTTTTTGACTTTTTTTATTTTATAAGGATTCATATTTCTTAGTTGTATTTACGACTTATTTACCTCTTTCAATTCCCTTCCTGAGAAGGTTCCATAACTCTTGCCTAAAACTTCACCTTTCTTGTAATAGTCACACATGGCCTTAACTACTGTTTCAAAATCTTTGCGGTCATTAATCTTGATATGCCCGTCTTTTCCTATAGGTATTCTTTCACCATATCGCTTGCACACTTTATCCATTTTTCTAATAAGAGTGGTATTAAGTTGGCTTAAGCCACTATTATGGTAAAGTTTAACAAGTTTCTTATGCAAAATTGTATTCGTCTTCAGTTCTTCTTCCATACAGTCTAGACCGTCAATCAGCCCGGTGTTTTTCATTAAGCTAACGACCTCAACTGCTCTAGTATGATACTCCTCTTGAAGGCCTACAATCTGCTCAAAGGGGACTTTCTTTAACACATAGAACGTTTCTTCCCAATAGATACAATCTATTTGTTTGTCCAAAGTGACGGCCTCACCCTTCATTAACGTAAGTTTTTTGGACGTGGTATTAAACAATGTTCTTATTTGACGCTTAATAAAATTCTTCTCACTATCATTATTTTCGTCAATAGCAATCTTGCTAGCTATTATTTTCCTAAATGTATATATCCATTCTTCTTTTTCTTCGTCAAGAAAACCGATACAATATGCCCACAAATCTTCATTGTCGGACACTATTCCATCTATACTTTCTACCTTAGGCAACTGCTTTCCTAACTGATTTACTACTACATCAAAAAATGTTGACGTTTCCGCTTTTAATTTGTATGAAAACAAATGATCTGTGTCATCAGAAATAGGATCGTAATCAATCAAGGAATAATCCTTGGACAGTGTTCTTTCCAATTCATTAATTGACAACTCATACAGATATTTCCTAATTTCATCATCCACATCTATTTGATATGCTTTGAAAACGTATTTATTCAAAGACTTTTCACGTTTTCCAATGCCTTCTCTCAGTAATCGAGTGATAAAATGTAGTTTTACGTCTTCGTCTTTCGTGATTTTAATCCTATTTAGAACCTCGTCCAATTTTGAAGGTCCCTTAACTTTCATGTCTTGCTTTGCCATAATATAACTTAAAACCTATTTGATACAACTGATAGTTTTCATCCTCTTTAAAGTTTTTGTTTTCAGTAATGATTAGTGCATCGTGCGTAACTCCTGCCTTATCACCTATCACCATATACTCCACTTCTAACATTGAATACTTTATACTCAAAAGAGGGTTTATAAGTATCATATTTGATTTGGTGTATATAGAATAAATCAGAACCATTACAAAAATGAAGATAGAACTTTCAAACCAATTAGAGAAATCACTAGTTAGAAAGGGAACTATGTATGTTGCAATATAGCCAATGGCTTCATTGTTTCTGTTACTAATCTTCGTTACCTTAACCTTTGTTCCGTTTTTCAGGTTGGACTTCAAGTTATGGAGAAGGACTATGATTCCCACTATTCCTGTTATTGACAATAGCGACAGCATAACAGACATTCCAAAGTGGGACAGAAAACATTTTATTGATTCTTCGCTCCATCCTCCCCAATATAAATAGTCCCAACCATCGTTAAGTTGTTCCACTATCAATATGAAGAATAATGGAACATAAGACGTTATAAATAAAGAGAATAACGCCCCTTGCTTGAGATTATTGTTATTGCTTGTTTTCATATTAAGACATAATATTATATAATAACAGTCATAATAGTATAAATAACAAATATAGCAAAATAAATCTATCTATCGAATATAATTCACTATATTTGCGTAATATAATTACATCTAAAAATGAAATTAAATAGAATAAAGGTTGTTTTATCGGAGAAAGGGATTTCACAAACGTGGTTAGCGAAAAGACTGGATAAAAGTTTTAGCATGGTCAATGCGTATGCTTGTAACAGAATCCAGCCTAATTTGGAAACCTTACAGCAAATTGCTGAAATTCTTCAAGTTGACCTGAAAGATTTGATAACGGACAAGGATGAACGCCAATAGTTTGTTCTTTGTAGATGTTATTTTTCTAGCATACAACTTCCGATAATATAAAAATATAGGAATATATGACACCAGAAGAAAAAGCGAGACAAAAAATAGATCAATGGTTTACTGATGCTGGATGGAAAGTGGTTGATAGAAACAACTACGAACCAAACTGTACTGCTGTAGCCATAAGGGAAGGACTTTTAAAAGGCAACCTAGAAGCTGACTATTTTCTTTTTATTAATGGAAAAGCTGTAGGTGTGCTTGAAGCCAAAAGAGAAGAGATAGATCCTTTTTCCAATACTGTGTGCGAACAGGCTGTTTTATATGCCCGGAATGTTCCTAATATCTATCAAGTATACCAAAAGCCTTTGCCTTTCATATTTACTTCAAATGGAAAAGACCTGTATTTCTGCGACTTTCGTAAAAAGGATTCTTGTTTCAAGCAAATCTTAACGATCCCATCTCCTCATGAATTGGTTAAGCTGTTGGGAATAAATGATTATTTTGCCGGACTCCCAACTTTGCGAAAAAAAGGATTACGTGATTGTCAATATGAGGCAGTTACTGAACTGGAAAAAAGTTTCAGAAGTGGGCAGAATCGCGCCTTGATGGTATTGGCAACTGGTGCAGGTAAGACATATACCGCATGTCTTGCTGCATATCGTCTTCTTTCATATACTCCAATGAGAAGAGTACTATTTCTTGTGGACAGAAATAACCTCGGGAAACAGGCAGAGGGAGAATTTGGAACTTTCCGGTTGACAGAAAATGGAGATGCATTCAATACAATATTTACAGTGAATCGTCTTCGTTCCTCTTCTATACCATCTGATAGCAATGTCGTTATTTCAACAATACAGCGTCTTTTTTCTTTTCTGAAAGGCGATGTTATTGAGGATAATGACAACGATGATGATAATGATCCTACAGAAGAAGTTGTATTGCCTCCTAATCCCAATTTACCACATGATTATTTTGATCTGATTATCATAGATGAGTGTCACCGCTCCATTTATGGGAATTGGCGTAAGGTATTGGAATATTTTGATACAGCCAGACTTGTTGGATTGACAGCCACACCAATTCCTGAAACAATGGCATTCTTTAACAATAATCGTATAGTCAACTACACATTGGAAAAAAGTATCGTTGATGGTGTAAATGTAGATTGCCGTGTATATCGAATCAAAACTCAGGTTACAGAAAATGGCGGTGCTATATTAGAAGGAGAAAAAATCAAAGAAGAAACACGATATACCGGAGATGTAAAAACCATTTCCAATAAAGAAACGAAAACATATACCAATAAAGAGCTAAACAGAAGTGTCATTAATCCTGCGCAAATAAAACTTATTCTGTCTACTTATCGTGATATAGTCTATACGGAGTTATTTAATGATCCACAGCGGGATGCCAATTTTGACTATCTGCCAAAGACTTTGATATTTGCTCTAAATGAGACTCATGCCAGCAATATCGTACAGATAGCTAAAGAGGTATTTGGACGTACAGATGACCGTTTTGTACAAAAAATAACTTATTCTGCGGGCGATAGTAATGAATTGATACGTCAGTTCCGGAATGACAAGGATTTCAGAATTGCCGTAACTTGTACATTAGTAGCAACTGGTACAGATGTTAAGCCTCTTGAAGTATTGGTTTTCATGCGTGATGTAGAATCTTTACCGCTCTATATACAGATGAAAGGACGTGGTGTACGCACAATTGGAGATGAGCAGTTACGAAATGTCACCCCAAATGCGTTCAGCAAAGACTGTTTCTATTTGATTGATGCCGTAGGTGTTACTGAACACGAAAAAACAATACCTACGATAACCGATGAGCCTACTACAAAGATTATTACTCTTAAAGAGCTGTTGGAACAGATTACACATGGTTACCTTCCTGATGAGCATCTGAAACGTCTTGCGGCAACACTTTCCAGAATATACAACAAAGCAGATAATTCACAGCGGAATGAGTTCGTACGTTTGGCGAATGATGACATGAAAGAACTTGCTTCAAGGATTTACGAAGCATTTGAAAACAATACCCTGCCGCCATTCATAAGTACAAAAGATCCTAATAATGAGCGAAAAGGTTTAGTCGCACCGCTTGCAAATCACGCAGATGCGCGCAGGTATCTGCTCATTCTTGCTGCCGGGTTTGTCAACACACTGATGCCTGGTGAGGACACACTTATATCTAAAGGTTTTTCAATAGAAGAAGCCAAAAGTACAACTGAAGACTTTGAAGATTTCTGTAAAGAACATAGTGATGAAATAGAGGCTCTACGTATAATTTATAATAATGAAGGCGAGCCAATTACCTATTCAATGCTAAAAGATTTGGAAAACAAACTCAAGATGGCTAACAACCATTTTACGTCCAAACAATTGTGGAATTCATATGCCATTCTGAATCCCAATAGCGTTCGACGTTCTTCTACGAAAGAAGAGAGTGATGCTTTAACTAATATCATACAGCTTGTACGTTTTGCTTTACACCAAATAGAACGATTAGATAGTGTAGTTTCTACCTCTAAACAGTATTTTAATCTATGGTTAGGACAAAATCAGCGCGAAATAACAGATAAACAACGTGAAGTTATCAGTCGTATTGTAGATTATATTGCTTCCAACGGAGCTTGTACGATCAAAGAGATTCGTGAAGATGATGCAACTCAGGCAGCACAAATGATTCGTGCCTTTGGCAATATGCAGAAAGCTAACGAAGCTTTACTGTCTCTATACACATTTGTGGTTTTAAGAAAAGCAGCATAATAATGGCAACCATACAAATAATAGATAGTATACGATTGAATAGAATAGGTTTGCAAACAAAAGATGCAAATGGGAAATGGGTCAATATACATAAGCAACAAGGTGATTTAGATGGAGCATGTTCTATTTATTCACTCATAATGGCTATGCTATGCCAAGGGATGATTGAAGAGCAAGATATTCAACTATATAAATTTCCCGATAGGCGTACTCCTAAAGGCAAATTCTTATATCATTTTTTCTATGAGCAAGGGTTTGTCCAAAATGGTTATAACTACACAGCATTAGCACGTGAAATCAACGAACAACCATTTGAGATTAGAGCAATACACAAAAGACCAAGAACTAATGATGATAGGATTGAATTGATAGAACAATTCGTAGATCAAAATATCCCAGTAATAATCTCAACAGAATTCAATGGTGGTGCGCATGCTTTATTGGCCATAGGAATAGAACGCGATGAGGAGGATGTCATAACTAAAATTTTCTGTCTTGATCCGGGAGCTCCTTCTCCAAAGGTTTCCTCATGGAATTGTTTTATTGATGTCTCAAAAGAAGGCAAATCGCAATATCCATTCTATTACGTAACTGAAATAAATACTTATAAGGTCACATTAGATGACATGCTTATAATAGAGCATAAAAATTTTGATTAAAAATATGGCAACAAATAATACAACAGAGCAATCGCTCACCAAAAAAGTTTGGAATCTGGCAACAACTCTTGCCGGGCAAGGTATCGGTTTTACAGATTATATTACACAGCTCACCTATCTTCTATTTTTAAAGATGGACGCAGAGAATGTAGAAATGTTTGGAGAAGAATCAGCAATACCATCTGGTTATCAATGGAGTGATTTAATATCTCTTGACGGTCTAGATTTAGTAAAGCAATACGAGGATACTCTGAAACAGCTGAGTGAACAGGAAAACCTTATCGGCACAATTTATACAAAAGCACAAAACAAGATTGACAAGCCAGTCTATTTGAAAAAAGTCATTACCATGATTGATGAGGAACAATGGCTGATCATGGATGGAGACGTGAAAGGTGCTATCTACGAAAGCATCCTTGAGAAGAATGGACAGGACAAGAAAAGTGGTGCCGGTCAGTACTTTACTCCACGCCCGCTCATCAAAGCAATGGTAGATTGCATAGCCCCACAAATTGGAGAAACGGTTTGTGACCCGGCCTGCGGCACCGGAGGTTTTCTCTTGACTGCATATGATTACATGAAAGAACTGTCTGCCAGTAAGGAAAAACGTGATTTCTTGCGTAACAAGGCACTGCATGGCGTAGATAACACACCATTGGTCGTAACGCTTGCTTCCATGAACCTATATTTGCATGGTGTGGGAACAGATCGGAGTCCGATTGTTTGCGAGGATTCTTTGGAGAAAGAACCATCCACCCTTGTAGATGTAATACTTGCCAATCCTCCTTTCGGCACTAGACCGGCAGGTTCTGTGGATATTAACCGTCCGGATTTCTATGTAGAAACGAAGAACAATCAGTTGAACTTTCTTCAACACATGATGCTGATGCTCAAAACCGGAGGGCGTGCAGCCGTAGTATTACCAGACAATGTTCTTTTTGAAGGTGGTGCTGGAGAAACAATTCGCAAGAAGTTACTCTCAGACTTCAACTTACATACGATACTCCGTTTGCCTACAGGTATTTTCTATGCACAAGGTGTAAAAGCAAATGTATTGTTCTTTTCCAAAGGTCAACCGACAAAAGAGATTTGGTTCTATGATTATCGTACTGATATCAAACATACGCTTGCTACTAATAAATTAGAGAGACATCATTTGGATGATTTTGTCACATGCTATAATGCAGGAAATTTAGAAGGACGCAAAGAGACATATGATGCAGACAATAATCCTCAAGGGCGTTGGCGTAAATATCCGGTAGATGATATTCTCACTCGTGATAAGACAAGCCTTGATATAACCTGGATAAAACAAGGAGGAGAGTCCGATGACCGCTCTTTGGCTGAATTGATGGCTGACATAAAAGAGAAAAGTAAAACTATTAGCTCAGCAATTGCAGAACTTGAGAAGCTGCTTGCAAATATAAATGAAAATTAAGCGTATGAAGAATAACGACATCGCAATATCAATAGAACAACAATTCGGAGAAATCATAGATATTATTCTCCAACATAAAAGTAATGCTTCAAGAGCCGTCAATGAAGAGTTACTACTCACAGCATGGTATGTAGGCGGATATGTATCTACTAAACTGAAGAGCAAAGAATGGGGAAGTAAGGTTGTTTCTCAATTGTCCGAATACATACGTTCGCAACATCCTGACATCAAAGGATATAGCAAAAGAAACATATACAATATGGTAATGTTTTATGATGAGTATTCATCAGAAACGTTTATAGCAACAATAAGACAATATTTGAATACTGAATTTGTGCAGCCAAAAACTGCACAAATTGAAGCGAGTGACCAAAAACAGGAAGTACCTGTAATTGTGCAGCCAAAAACTGCACAATTTGTCCAGCCAACAGTTGAACAAATGCCTAAGATATTGGAGTTAACGACCTTGACTAATCACATAGAAATATTATGCCGGTGTAAAAGCGACGAAGAACGGTTGTTTTATATACTCTATGCCAATAAAGAGCATTTAGTAAAACGAGAGCTCCAACGTTGCATTTCTAACCAGACTTATGCAGGATTATTAGGAAGCAAGGACAATATGTCAAAAGGATTACTGGAAAGATATCCTAATGCGCCAGTCATGTTCAAAGACACCCTGTTCGTAGATTTTCTCAACCTGCCGAAAAAGCATAGCGAAACAAAACTAAGGAACGGCCTAATAGAACACATGAAACAGTTTATTCTTGAACTGGGAAAGGACTTTATATTCATGGACCAAGAATATCGTCTTAATATTGGAACTTCTACATTCAAAGCTGATTTATTATTCTTTCATCGTGGCTTACAAGCATTAGTTGCTGTGGAATTGAAAAAGACAAAGTTTCATCCTCGCGACCTTGGACAGTTGGAATTTTATTTGGAAGCACTTGACCGAGATGTAAAACGTTCTAACGAGAATCCGTCTATCGGTATCATTCTCTGCCCAGAAGCAGACCAAGTAGTAGTAGAATATGCCATGAGCAGAAGCATGAGTCCTACCATGATTGCTGAATACAAGCGTATTCTCATTCCACAGGAACGCATGCAGCAGCAACTGAATGAGTTTTGCAATCTATTCTTAAACAAAGACTAACCCAAATGGATACAAAGAAATTACGTCAAAAAATACTAGACCTTGCCATTCGTGGTAAACTTGTTCCTCAAGATCCGAATGACGAACCTGCATCCGTATTACTTGAACGCATTAAAGCAGAGAAAGAACATTTAATAAAAGAGGGAAAGATAAAGCGTAGTAAAAAAATAGCTAAAACTTCTGATACGCCCCATTATGGGAACGTGCCGTTTGAGGTGCCGAGTTCATGGGTGTGGACAACATTACCAGAACTTTGTACTATCCCAATAACTGATGGGACTCACAAGACACCTACATATACCGATAAAGAACATGGTGTTCCTTTTATTTCATCAAAAGATGTTACAAGCCAAAGGATAAATTGGAATAATATTAAATATATAACAAGAGAACTTCATGAGGAATTACACAAACGAATAGCTCCTCAAAAAAATGATATTTTATTAGCGAAAAATGGAACAACGGGAGTTGCTGCAATAGTTGAAGATACACGAGTCTTTGATATTTATGTTACGCTAGCTGTCATACGTCCAAGTCAAAATATATGTCCACAATATTTACATCAAGTTATAAATAGTAATTTCTGTAAAGAACAGTTTAACAGTCGTTTGACAGGAATTGGATTGCCCAATTTACATTTAGTAGATATAAAGAAAACAATGATACCCTTGCCTCCTATTTCTGAACAAAAAAGAATAGTAACAGAAATAGAGCGTTGGTTCGTTTGGATTGAACAAATAAGACAAAGTAAAACTGATTTACAAGATGTTATTAAACAGACTAAAAGCAAGATACTTGACTTAGCGATACATGGCAAGCTCGTTCCTCAGGATCCAAGTGATGAGCCAGCTTCTGAGTTACTAAAACGTATCAATCCGAAAGCTGAAATTACTTGTGATAACGCGCAGTATGAGAAGATTCCGGAAAATTGGTGTGCCTGCAAATTGGTCGATATATGTTCTTTCTTGTCAAGAGGGAAATCACCCAAATACTCGGAAGACGATAAAACATACCCTGTATTTGCCCAAAAATGTAATCTAAAAGATGGTGGCATATCATTAGAGCAAGCAAGATTTTTAGACCCTTCTACGATTAACAAGTGGAATGAAGTTTACAAATTACAAACTGGGGATATTCTTGTAAATTCAACAGGTACTGGCACTGTTGGAAGAACAAGATTATTTAATGCAAATTGCTTGGGTAACTATCCATTTGTAGTTCCTGATTCACATGTTTCTGTCGTAAGAGTGGTGAAAAGTATTTGTCCTCAATATGTTTATGCTTATATATCTTCTGACTCTATACAACAGTATATGGAAGAGAATCTTGCAGGAAGCACAAACCAAAAGGAATTATATATTGGGGTTTTAGAAAATATGCATATATTCTTACCTCCTCTTGCTGAACAATACCGCATAGTTGCCAAGATAGAAAAGCTATTCTCTTCACTTGACAATATACAAAAAGCCTTAGAAGTGTAAGTAATTGCACTTCTAAAGGCTATTGACAGACTACCAGTTCACGACTTTATCTACAATTTTCTGCTGTTCACTTGCTGTACGGCGAAGATAAATGCGAGTTGTTTCAATGCTTTCATGTCCCATAAGGTCGGCAAGTAGAGCAAGGTCGTTGAAACGGTCGAGAAAATTTTTAGCAAAACGATGACGAAATGAATGAGGATAAACCACTTCTTTGTTCATTCCGTATTTTTCGGCAAAATGTTTGAGTTGCGACGATATCCCACGAGTGGTGATACGTTGTCCAAAACGATTTAGAAAGATATAGCCGGATGTTAAGCCTTGGCTTTTTAACCATTTATCTGCTTCTATTCGTAGATTCTTAGGAATGTATAACCGACGAATCTTTCCACCTTTACTATATAAGTCAAGATAACCTACACCGATATGTTCTGCTTTGATATGGAGTAATTCACTGACTCGTGCTCCGGTAGCAGCCATAAACCAAACAATGAAATACCATTCATCATAACCATCAGCCTTGAGTCTGGATTTGAAAAATTTATAATCTGCATCGCTGATTACGTTTTCCAAAAAATTCTTCTGTTGTACCTTTACGAACTTCACTTTTAACTTTTCTTGTTTTGTAAATTCCAGATACTTGTTGATACCTTGCAAACGTAGATTTACAGTTTGCGGCTTAAAGTTCTCGACTAAATACCCCTTATATGCTAAAAGGTTCTTCTTGTTCACTTCCCCATAATGGTTAAGAAAATACTCTACTGTCCACACATACGAGTTAACGGTGTTTCTGGCAAGATTAGTTCTTGCCAAATGATTTTTGAATGTTGTTACCATATTACATTAATTTAGAATGAATATGATAATAATATAAAAGGATGTATCGCGCAGCATTATATGCAGTTACCTAAAGGATGATCAGTCGCACCCATGCAAATACTATGTTCTTTGATTGATGGTAATAAACAAAATGATATAGAACGAATAAATCTTGATGTCAAATATTTGCGTGGTGAACGAGATCCGAAGACTTTGACTTCGGGCAAATTTATACCTGCAAATTCTCTTTTAATTTTAGTTGATGGAGAGAACTCTGGTGAGGTATTCAGAACTCCAGTTGAAGGTTATCAAGGTAGTACTTTCAAACGGTTGATTATCAACGAAAATATAAGCACCGAATATTTGTTACAAGTTATCAACTTGCACAGAAAAATATTACGAGAAAATAAAGTTGGCTCTGCTATTCCACACTTGAATAAAAAACTATTCAAAGCAATAGAAGTGCCAATACCTCCTTATAATGAGCAAAAAAGAATTGTGGAGGCAGTAAATTTTGCTTTTAAGCAATTGGATGTAATCACGGAAAGTTTATAGGCTCTCCGTGATTACATCTAATTGATCAAAAATTCTTTGAACAGTTTCTACAATACGTATCTGCTCTTTATATGGTGGTAAAGGAAAATCAAAATTACCAATAATAGAAGCACTGATATTAGGTTGTGCTCCTCCATATGCAATTTTTAGTATTTCATCAACCTTTGATTGCATATAAGTATTTCGATAATTAGGATATAATGAGGACTTGTTTAAGATTTTAATATTTCCTACACGTTGATTTAGGTATGCTGTTTCATCAAACGGATATACCCCCATTTTTCCTGTTGTTGCGCCAGACATGGCAATAAGCAAATCCCCTTTTGAGATCTTAAATTTGTCGTCTGTAATACCTTCAATATAAGCACAGTCGGTTATGTCTATTGTATTATGAGTGATATTTGATATACGGACTAGTGGTATTCCTTGTGACTTATAATCATCGCTGCTGAAAGCAAAACCATTCTCAATTTTACACAAATCAGATAACTTGCACATAGCCCATCCTTTAGGTAACTGCGTATAATGCGCGTTATCACAAGTAATTTTAGCTTTCGGGTTGATACGTTTTATTAGTTCTGATGCTGGCTCATCATTCTGGTCTTGTGGCACGAGTTTTCCATGAATGGCAAGGTCAAGAATTTTATTCTTGGCTTGCTTGATGGTGGTCTGTAAGTCTTGCTTGCCATTCTCAGTGATGTCAATCAATGAGAACCAACGTTCTATTTCTGATACAATACGTCGTTGTTCAGCAAGGGGAGGAATGGCGATATCCAAATTTAGAGTATTTTCTGACCCGATGTTCCCTTGGCTAACATTTCCTGTTTCAGTGGAAAATATCGCATCTAATACATATTCTCCTTTCAATGCAAAGCATAAAAAATCTATATTAACTTCTGAAGAAAAACGTCTAAGGCAGCCAACACGTTGATTCAGAAGTAGTTTCTTTTGCACTGATGGAACTTTAACTGAATAGAAGTAATCTCGTTTTCCTTTTGTGCCTGTCATTGTGAATAGAATATCATCTTTTTGCAATAAGTATTTTTTAGTTTCCCTACCAATTACTTCTTCAACAAATACAGGCTGGGTATCAAGGACTAGATTATCATTCTTGACATTCCCAATTCTTATAACTTGCCAGTCAGATTGATTAACATAAGTATTACTTTTATAGGCATAACCTCCTTGGAAATCAACAATATCTCCTAATTTACACCACTTCCAATTATCAGGAATATCAAACGGCACGTTCCCATAATGGGGCATATGTATACTAATTTTATAATAACAAAACCTCTAAAAGTAAGAACAATAATAATTTACTGAAGTCATACTACTTAGAAGAATAGTTTTACATATAATAAAATCAAAATTTTTAATAGTTATCCCTTCCATCAAAGATAAATCCCAATCCTGATTTGCCAGCCGCATTTATTCCTTTTTTCTGGAGAATTTTCTTTATGGCTTACGCCAGAAAATTCACCAGAAAAAGAATGCGGCGGCAAACGGATTGGAATTAAAGAAAAGATTACAGGGATTAACTGCGACCGACGTAACGCATAGCCGTAAATCAAAGGCGGCTATCCTTATATTCCATATATGACCTCATAAATACTGTGAAAATTCATCATGCTCAATAATAAAACATAATCTGCTTATCCAATCCTGAAATAAGACAGGGATTTCAGCTCCCTCCGATCTGCATAGTCCGGTAGTTTCGCTATGACATCTGATGTCATATTATGAACTTTGATGATAATCTCTTGTATTCCACAGCCTTCTATTCTATTTTTACCCAACAACTTAAACTAATGATTATGGAGATAGTGAACATAGAAGCCGGCGCATTTATGGAAATGAACAACATATTGTTCAAAATAGAAAAACAATTGAAAGGATTGAACTTTTCCAAATCTGAACTGAATGAATGGTTGGATAATCAGGATGTATGTATTCTTATGAATATATCAGACAGAAAACTATTGTCTCTAAGGCAGAAAGGGCTAATCCCTTTCAGTCGTATAGACAGAAAAGTATATTACAATAAAGAAGATATTCTAAACTATATGAAGAAGAACCTCAAAACACATACTAATAATGGAAATGGGACAGATGGTATTGAATAAGGATAGTAATGAGGTTAAAAGATTTATTGAAGTCATGGAAAGTATATCCAAAATGTTGGATACAAACTCTTTAATCTACAGACCTATATTGGACGGGAACCGCTATATTACAGAACAGGAGTTATCTAAAGTTCTCAAAATTACAAAAAGAACACTCATTGAATATAGAATGAATGGTAAATTGCCCTATTACAGAATAGGTGGAAAGATTCTATATAAGGAACAGGACATTATAGAAATATTGGAAAGAAACAAAGTATTAGCATTTGAATGAAATTTCTTAAATCACTAATAATCAAAAACTAAACTTCATGCAAATAACTTGTAACTACTCTAAATAATTATATAAACATTTGGAGGAATAGAACCGAACACTTACCTTTGTAAAGTCAAATGATGATTAACGAGAATCTATCGAAAATTGGTGAATTTGACATATGGCTGATTCAGTGGTTCGGAGATTTTTCCAAAGATATTAAAGTGTTGTAAATTAGGATTTTGAATTAAAATATTCGATTCCTGGTGGCACCACTCAAATAAATACTCCCATTGAAATGATAATATTTCAATGGGAGTATTTATTTACACCCACTCCCCCTATCCCCAGCAACATGCTTTAAGATAGACTTTACTATTATCCCATGAAAAGGTCTGATAATAAAGAAATATGCCCTTCCCAGCCAATTATTGTACTTCACAACAGTAGTAATCCGAAGTTCTTGTTTTCCTTCGTGATATTCCCCGCACCACATGGACACATGGAAATCAAGATGCTTATCCGGCATTCCGAGAATTTCTTCATGCAGATTTTTATCCAAGACCATATCTGTAAATCTGGTTGCTGTATCCAGTCCTAATGGCTTTACAATCGCATTCCTGAAATTCATGAGCCAACCAATCCACTTAGGAAATCGGCTGAAGGCAAGATTGCGAAAATCTTCCGGTGTCAAAGCCTGCCCAGTGACCATCACTTTAGAAAAAGAATCTATATAATCTACAGGAAAATAATTCTTTATTAAGCTGTCTGCCGGTATATCTTTCATCTTATCACATATTGAATTTATTACTCGTTTGCTTTTCATTCACGGCGTCCCCAATGACACGGCCTACAAAGGTAGCCACTTAATCCAACCCTACAACATATTCTTAGAAATAATATTATCCCGTAAAAGATAAAGCTCAAAAGAAAATTATCAGTTATCTTTGTTCCATGACTACCAACAAGACAACTCCCAAAGAATTATGGGCAAGACAGCAGATTAGCGGTCCCGATGTGGACTATGATTTATGGAACAAGAAAAGAATATCCGTGCAAGCGTTCTCACAAATGAGTCAGAGCTGTATTTTTACAGTTGACGTATTTAAAGAGAGATACGATTTTGCATCCGACAGTTTTGCCCATCTTTTCGGATACAATCCCACTTGGATAAAGACAATCAAGCAACAAGGCGATTTACTGGAAGAGAGAATACACCCTGATGACAGAATTCAACTCACAGAATGCCAAATCGAGCATGGACAGTTCATCTACTCACTCCCACCGGAAGAAAGAAATGACTACCGGCAAATATTTCAATTCCGTATGTTGAATGCACGGCAACAGTATATCAATGTAAGTAGCCGGCAACAAGTCATAGAAACAGACCGGAATGGTAAAGCCTGGATAATCATGGGAGTAATGGACATACTTCCCGACCAGACCCCTATCGAAAGAATCAAACGGACGGTGGTGAACAGAAAAACGGGAGAGATGCTTCCAACATGCACTGTTTCTCCCGACAAACAATTATCCAACCGGGAGAAAGAAATATTACGACTCATCCGACAAGGTTTTCTAAGCAAGGAAATCGCTTACCAGCTGGGAGTGAGCATCTATACTGTGAACAATCACCGGAAAAACATCCTAAGCAAGTTAGATGCCAACAATATAATGGAAGCCATCCATATAGTAGAAAATCTTGGTATCTACCTCTAAGATTACGGAAGCCAACCGAGACTGTCCGCCAACTGATTTGTTTTGCGCCACTCTTCAAGCTCCTTATAAGTGCCGATACCTCCCGTAAAGACAGCATGATAAATCTCTATACCTGGAATCGTTACACCATCCGGCACATCGAATTTGATTTGCAATATCGTTTTCCTAATCTCAGGAGTAAGGCGCTCCGCAATAGCGGCAGTCACCTTTTCTACAACACCATCATACCTGGAACCTTTCCGGATGTGAATCATATCAAACTTCCAAGTATTCTGTTCTCTATCCTTATATAAAGCATGCCACTCCATGCACTCTTCCTCCGTATGGATAAGGTTCCTATATTGTATTTCCTGCAAAGGCAACCGTTCCGCAAGTTCCCGGATGACCGAAAAGCTCTCTCCTACATCCAACCTATCGGTATAAATATGGATATCTATATCCCTACTTTTCGCCAACAGCCCGGTACGGAGTGAGCCCACCAAACGAACGGTTGCTCCAATGCGCTCCCATGCTTCAATAATACAGGTATCTTCCAATACTTTCCATGCAGATTGCTGATTCTGCCTTGCAAGCTCATGAATGTCCATTTACCTCCACTTTTTTGAATGTGCAAAGATATAAAACTTCCCAGTATATAGCTATAAATAGCCATTTCCCTTCCCGATACAATACACTAATTTTGCACACTGTCTTATCTTTTAGCAACAACTAATTATGGCATTCAATCAAACAGAGAAACAAGAGAAAGAATATTTAAAGCAAATAATCAGTTTTCTGAAAAAGGTTATCGGTAATACCGACGCATCCGTGAAAGACCACGTCGACACCTTGGCAGAATACAAAGACTATATCTGGTCCAACAAAGACATCGACCCACACGAGATACGCTCCATGCGCGAAAGCATCCTGAACCATTTTGCCTTGGGGGAAAGTGTAATCAACAAGCATAAGCGGCTCACCAAGATACTTGCCATTCCTTACTTCGGACGAATTGATTTTTTGGAAAAGAAAGAAAACAGCAAAGTGATGCCTATCTATATAGGTATCCATACCTTCTATGACCCGGAAAGTCGAGCTACCCTTATCCATGACTGGCGAGCACCCGTTTCGAGCATGTTCTATGACCATGAATTAGGAGAAGCAGGCTATCGGTCTCCATCGGGAGAGATTAAAGGAGTAATTTCCCTAAAACGCCAATACAGAATTCGGGGCGGCAAAATGGAATTTATGATTGAAAGTGCCCTGACCGTCCATGACGACATTCTGCAAAAAGAGTTAAGTTCCAATGCAGATGACAAGATGAAAAATATCGTTGCCACCATCCAACGGGAACAGAACCGGATTATCCGCAACGAAGATATCCGCACGCTTATTATTCAAGGAGTGGCCGGCTCTGGAAAAACATCCATAGCCCTGCACCGCATAGCCTACCTGCTCTATACCTTCAGAGACAGCATCTCATCAAAAGATATTCTGATTATCTCCCCCAACAAAGTGTTTTCCGATTATATCTCCAACGTCCTCCCCGAACTTGGGGAAGAAACCGTGCCCGAAACCAGTATGGAACAAATACTCTCCGGAGTGTTGGAACACAAATATAAGTACCAAACATACTTCGGGCTAGTGAATGAACTGTTAGAAAAGCCATCCTCAAGCCTCATCGACAGAATAGCCTATAAAGCCTCTTTCGGCTTCATTTCAGAGCTTGACAAGTTTATCCTCCACATAGAGAACACCTACTTCAAGGCAGCAGACGTGAAGCTGACCAAATACATCACCATACCTGCCCCGTTTATTGAAGAACAGTACCTACGTTTCAACCGTTATCCCATACGCCGACGATTTGATGCTATGGCTGATTATATGCTGGATATGTTGAAAATACAATACGCCTTTACGGTAACCACCGCCGGCAGAAACCTTTTGAAAAAAGAAATCAGACTAATGTTTGCAGGCAATAACGACATTCAAGTCTACAAAGATTTCTTTAAATGGACAAATAATCCCGGAATGTTCAAAATGCGAAAGGGACATACACTCGAATACTCAGACTTGGCACCGCTGGCATACCTACACTTGGCATTGGAGGGAAACGGGAACCAGCCATTCAGAGTCAAACATCTGTTGATAGATGAGATGCAGGACTATTCGCCCATACAGTACAAGGTAATACAGAAACTCTTTCCATGCCGGAAAACCGTGTTGGGCGATGCAGGACAGTCCGTGAATCCTTATGGCTCATCCACAGCAGAAACTATCCAAAAGTCACTTACTGCAAGTGAAATCATGAAATTGTGTAAGAGTTATCGTTCCACCTTCGAGATTACGGATTTTGCGCAAAAGATTCATCCTAACGCAGAGCTGGAACCGGTTGCCCGGCATGGAGAAAAGCCACAAATCCTGCAGTTCGGCAGTGCCGTAGAAGAACTGTCCGGCATTATGGGGCTAATCTCCACTTACCGGAAATCCGGATATAAGTCTCTTGGCATCATATGCAAGACGGAGCAGCAAGCCAGGAAGATGGCAGACATGCTGAAATCATATGCCAATGATATCAGCTTCCTATCAAGTCAAAGCTCCGCATTTGTGCAAGGCATCGTCATCACCTCTGCTCACATGGCAAAAGGGCTTGAGTTTGACGAAGTCATTATTCCACAGACGGATGAGAGAAATTACCGTTCGGAGATTGACAAGAGTATGCTTTATGTAGCTGTAACCAGAGCTATGCACCGCCTAACCTTGACATTTCACGAGGCAAGACCGGCAACTCACTGATGATGGATTATTAAGGAAATCTATCCCAACAGCCTTGTACAAGATGCGGCAAGTAACAGCGTATCTCATCAATCGACCAATCCCACCATTGCAGCCGCAATAATTTCTTCACCACATCCTCATCAAAACGTTTCCTGATTTCTTTGGCAGGAGTTCCCCCTACAATTGTATAAGGGGGAACATCTTTAGTCACAACAGCACGTGCACCAATAATCGCCCCATCTCCTATATGAACACCAGCCATTATCACCGCTTCATAACCAATCCAAACATCATTACCTATTATAATATCTCCTTTGTCATCCCATGCATCCGTTATGTCCGATTTCTTCAATCCCCACTCTTCGTAAAATAAAGGAAATGTATAAGTAGACAGAGATTTCAACGTATGATTGGCACAGTTGAACAGAAATTTCGTACCGCAAGCAATGGAACAGAATTTACCAATAACCAGCCTCTCCTGATGGATGGGGTAATGATACAGCACATTGTTTTTCTCGAACAACAAAGGGTCAGCTACAAAATCATTATAAATAGTATAGTCACCAACCTCTATTCGAGGATCCTTTACAACAGCATTAAGATATACGGTTTGCTTATCTCCCGTACGCGGATATATTTTAGTCATCATAATTCGATATGTTTCTAATATTGTTTACTTCTTAAATAGAAAACCGATTGCAGTGCCAGCAAAATCACAAAAAGGTATTCTGCCGTTAAGTAAATAGCCAAGGATGCATGAGTGCAAGCGCTTAACCAATAAAGATACCCCAAATACACGACAGTGGTAGTCACTTGGAAAAGAAAAGTAATCCGGGTTTTACCGGTCCCTCCAACTGCGTTGAGATATACATAGCCTGGCAAGGCAAAGGTATAATTCAGCAACGTCACAACAAAAGGGATGAAAGCCTGCTCCGTCAACAGTTCGTTATCTGTATAGATTCCTATTATCAAGCGATTACAGCATACAGCTACCCCTATCAGTGGAAATCCAACAGAATAGCCCAACCTCAGTATCTTACGGCAGATAATGAAAACAGCCCTCCTTTCTCCAGCCCCAATCGCATTACTGACCAGCGAACCCGTAGTGACCGCAAAAGAATTGACTATTACAAAAAAGACAGCAGATACACTTCGCGTAATATTGGAAATGGCTAATTCCGTTTTACCCAAATGTTCCACCGCCACAAAAAACAAGAGCCACGGAGCTACGCTGATAAAGGCATGAAGCATGCTCCATACCGACAAGCTCAGCACATCTACCAACAGCTTTCCGTCATATACCGGTTTCAATCCATATTTCCCTTTATCTATTTTCAGCCATACGTAGAAAAGAAGCATCGCCAAAGAACCCATCTCTGCCAGAGAAGAAGCAATGGCAGCTCCCGATATTCCCAGTCCTCCAACGAATATCAGAATATAATTCAAAGGAATATTAATCACTACTGCAACGGCTGCAGCCCACGATAATGCCCGAGTGCATGTTATTCCCACAAGAAAAGAACGGATAGCCAAAAACGGAAACGAAAACAGCAAACCGAAACTGCGCCAATCCAGATACTGAATTACAGCCCGATAAATCTCCGGTGAGGAAATCAACCTTCCCAATATGAAAGGAGAACTTGCCTGCATCAGCAGACAAAGCAAAATGGCCAATCCCGATAAAAAGAAGAAACCTTGAAAGAATATCTTCCCAGCCTTACCATAATCACATTCTCCATTCCTTCGGGCAATCATCACCTGCAATCCGATACTAAATCCAAACCCAAGCATGTAGATCGCCAAATAATAAATCCCTGCAATGGCAGATGCTCCCAATTCCACCTCGCCAACGTGACCTAAGAAAACAGCATCGGTTATATTTATCAGCTGCTCCATCAAAATGCTCATCATTACCGGAAAGTTGATAAGCCATATCTGTTTATATGTATAATGCATTGCTCAACAATAAAATAGCACAAAACAACACACTGTACAAGTACAGCATGCTATCCTGCAAATTCATGAATAAAAGGATATACAATCTCTATGGCAAACGGGGCATCGCTTGCCAGATAGCTGAATAGCTTTATCAAGCAGGGCTATTCGTTGAGCGTAGCTATATACAGAGCTTCATAAAAGGTGAATATGTTTGTTCATTCAAGATATAGTGCAAAAGTACAGAAAAAAATGTGCCAAAGTTCAGTTTAGGGCATAAAAAAAGGAGTACCGCTGTACTCCAACCTTTGTTAACCTTAAATCTAATACTATGAAAAACACATTGCAAAGGTACGGACTTTTGGGACATTGACAAACTTTCCAAGAAAAAAAGCATGTTTCATAACACATTTTAATAAGATAAATGCTCGTTTTCACGTCCTTTTTCACTTTTTCTGCTTCAAAATAGAAAAGGAGGTATAGCATCACGTAAAAAAATAAGCAAGTTCTTTCCATTATACTCCCAGTTTGCATTATCTTTGCACTAACACGAAGATAAGCTGCACCTCAGCATAAAAAATGAACGAGTTCATTTTATTCTGCATTCGGTTTGCACTATCTTTGTAATGAGATTAACAAGAACTTATATATGCCAGACTATGATTTAATCGCCATATTAGGGCCTACCGCCTCAGGAAAGACTCCATTTGCAGCCGCCTTGGCCGCCGAACTCCATACGGAAATCATCAGTGCCGATTCACGGCAAATCTACCGGGGGATGGACCTGGGCACCGGCAAAGACCTTGCCGACTATACCGTCGACGGGAAACAGATTCCCTATCACCTCATCGACATAGCCGACCCGGGCTATAAGTACAATGTTTTCGAGTATCAGCGTGATTTCTTGAATGCTTACGAGACTATTAAACAAAAAGGTTGCCTGCCCGTTGTATGTGGAGGAACCGGAATGTATCTCGAATCAGTGCTGAAAGGCTACCGTCTGCTGCCCGTACCCGAGAATCCTGAGTTGCGCACCCGTCTGGCGGACAAATCGCTGGAAGAACTGACCGACATACTGAAAGGTTACAAAAGCCTGCACAATACTACGGATGTGGACACAGCCAAACGTGCCATACGAGCCATCGAAATCGAAGAGTATTATGCCCATACCCCAGTAGACGAACGTTCCTTCCCCCAGATGAACAGTCTCATCATAGGTGTGGACATCGACCGGGAATTGCGTCGGGAGAAAATCACCCGCCGCCTGCACCAGCGCCTGGAAGAAGGAATGATAGACGAAGTGCGACGTCTGATAGAGCAAGGCATCCAACCGGATGACCTCATCTATTACGGACTGGAATACAAGTATCTGACACTTTATGTCATCGGCAAGTTGACCTATGAAGAGATGTTCACGCAACTGGAAACAGCCATCCACCAGTTTGCCAAACGCCAGATGACCTGGTTCCGCCGTATGGAACGGCGTGGATTTACCATCCATTGGATGAATGCCCGGTGGCCGATGGAAGAAAAGATAGCTTTTGTAAAGAAGAAGTTGGAAGGATGATGAAATGATAAAGTGACCGGGTGATTTAAATCGTAAATAGTAAATAGTCAAATTGTAAATAGAATCATGAGTGCAGAACCCGAAAAGTTGGGAGTGATATACAACCCCAAAGCCGGAACACGGAAAGTGCAGAAACGGTGGAAAGAAATCAAAGAATACATGGACAGCAAAGGTGTGCCTTACGACTATGTGCAGTCCGAAGGGTTCGGTTCGGTAGAGCGTCTGGCAGGCATCCTCGCCAACAACGGCTACCGCACCATTGTTGTAGTAGGCGGTGACGGCGCACTGAATGACGTCATTAACGGCATCATGCTTTCCAATGCACCGGACAAGGAGAATATAGCCATCGGCATCATCCCCAATGGTATAGGAAATGACTTTGCCGACTATTGGGAAATGAGTTCGGATTACAAGAAAGCGGTGGATTGCATTATCAACAACCGCCGCCGGAAAATAGACGTGGGTACCTGCTATTATTACGACGGTGAAAAGCATCTGACACGCTACTTTCTCAATGCCATCAACATAGGCCTGGGAGCCCGTATCGTGAAAATCACCGACCAGTGCAAGCGTTTCTGGGGAGTGAAGTTCCTCTCTTACTTCATGGCACTGCTATCCATTATCTTCGAACGGAAGCTGTACCGCATGCATCTCAAGATAAACGGCGAGCATATACGCGGACGCATCATGACTGTCTGCATAGGCAGTGCGTGGGGATACGGACAAGCGCCTAGTGCAGTGCCCTATAATGGCTGGCTGGATGTTTCCGTCATTTACCGTCCCGAATTGCTGCAACTATGGTCGGGATTGTGGATGCTTATCCAAGGGCGGATTCTGAACCATAAGGTAGTGATGCCCTACCGTACGCAAAAAGTAAAAGTGCTGCGTGCGCAAAATGCCTCTGTCGATTTGGACGGACGTATTCTCGACCGTCATTTTCCACTGGACATCAGCGTACTGCATGAAGCAATAACATTGATTATACCCAATTGAAAATACTTAATCAGTAACAACCTATGATTGAATTAAAGAATAATCCTGCCGGAAACTTCTTCCTACTGGCAGGTCCATGTGTCATCGAAGGAGAAGAAATGGCAATGCGCATTGCCGAACGTATCGTGACTATCACCGAAAAACTGCAAATCCCCTATGTATTCAAAGGGTCGTACCGCAAAGCCAACCGCTCCCGCCTGGATTCCTTTATGGGCATCGGCGACGAAAAGGCGCTGAAGATACTGCAAAAAGTGCACACCACCTTCGGAGTACCTACCGTGACCGACATTCATGCAGCCGAAGAAGCCACCATGGCTGCCGAATATGTGGATATTCTGCAAATTCCCGCCTTCCTCTGCCGGCAGACAGACCTGCTTGTAGCCGCCGCCAAAACCGGAAAAACCATCAACATCAAGAAAGGGCAGTTCCTCTCTCCGCTTGCCATGCGCTTTGCGGCTGATAAAGTAGTGGAAGCAGGCAATAGGAACGTCATGCTGACGGAACGCGGAACTACTTTCGGTTATCAGGATTTAGTCATCGACTATCGCGGCATCCCCGAAATGCAGACCTTCGGTTTCCCCGTCATCCTGGATGTAACCCACTCCTTGCAACAGCCCAACCAGACCAGTGGCGTCACGGGAGGTATGCCGCAACTTATCGAGACCGTAGCCAAAGCCGGTGTTGCCGTAGGTGTAGACGGACTGTTCATCGAAACCCACGAAAATCCCGCCGTAGCCAAGAGTGACGGCGCCAACATGCTGAAACTCGACCTGCTGGAAGACCTGCTGACCAAATTGGTCCGCATCCGAGAAGCAGTCAGATAAATTCCATTTATCCGGAATGGAATCCGAAAAAAACAACAGAAGTTGTGATTTATCCAAGGGCTGTCCGACAGATAGTTCAAGAACAATTTAAATTCATAATAATATGAAACATCTATTACGTGGTTTATGGATTGTAGCGTTAATTCTTTGCTGCAATTTTCAGCAGGTATTTGCACAGCAAATGCCGCCTATCCCGGTCGACAAAAATGTCCGTATCGGAAAGTTGGACAACGGATTGACCTATTATATCCGCAAGAACAGCCAGCCTGCAAACCGGGCCGACTTTTACATTGCCCAAAAGGTAGGCTCCATTCAGGAAGAAGCCGACCAGCGCGGCCTTGCCCACTTCCTGGAACACATGTGTTTCAATGGAACGACCCACTTCCCCGGTGATGCACTGAAGCAATACCTGGAGCGTATCGGGGTGAAATTCGGTGAGAACTTGAACGCCTATACTTCCGTAGACGAAACCGTATACAACATTTCCAATGTGCCGGTCACTACTCCGGGAGCCATCGACTCCTGCCTGCTGATTCTGCACGACTGGAGTAACGATTTGACCCTGGACCCGAAGGAAATAGACAAAGAACGCGGAGTCATCAACGAAGAATGGCGCACCCGTATGAGCGCCATACAACGCTTCCAGGAGAAGATGCTTCCAGTCATGTTCGAAGGAACGAAGTATGCCACTTGTTTCCCTATCGGAACGATGGAGGTCGTTATGAACTTCAAACCGCAAACTTTGAGAGACTACTATGAAAAGTGGTACCGTCCGGACCTTCAGGGTATTGTGGTAGTTGGCGATATAGATGTGGACACCATCGAAGCCCAAATCAAGAAAATGTTTTCTGATATTCCCGCCCAGCCCAATGCTGCCAAACGCGAGTACTATCCGGTAAACGACAACAAGGAGCCTATTGTATTGGTTTATCAGGACAAGGAACAGTCCAATGTACAAGCCCTCATCTTCAACAAGCACGAAGCCACTCCTGACGAGCAGAAAGGCGACATGGGCTATCTGGTACAGAATTATGCAACCACGCTCATCAACAATATGCTGAATGCGCGTCTGAACGAATTGGTACAGACCGCCAATCCTCCTTATATATATGCCGCCACTTATGACGATGATTTCTTTGTTGCCAAAACCAAAGATGCCTTCACCGGTGTCGTTGTCTGCAAGGAAGATGCCATAGAAAATGGAATAGCCACTCTCCTGCGCGAAACAGAACGCGCCCGCCAATTCGGCTTTACGGAAACGGAATACAACCGTGCCCGTGCCGAATATCTGCGCCAACTGGAATCTGCTTATAACGAGCGTGACAAACGCAAGAATGAAGAGTACGTGGATGAATATGTCCGTCATTTCCTCGATAACGAACCGATTCCGGGCATCGAAAACGAATACGCCATCATCAATCAGATAGCTCCCGCCATTCCGGTTGCCGCACTGAACCAGATGATGCAAGCCCTCGTGACAGACAGTAACCAGGTAGTCGCAATTCTCGGTCCGGATAAGGAAGGATTGAAAATGCCGACAGAAGATGCAATCAAGAAGATTCTGAAAGATATTAAAGCTGAAAAACTGACTGCCTACGTAGACAAGGTGTCGGATGAACCTTTGATGGCCGAAGCCCCGAAAGGCGGAAAGATTGTATCCGAGCAGACAGATGATACATTCGGCACTACAACGCTGACACTCTCCAACGGAGTCAAGGTCATTATCAAGAAGACAGATTTCAAGGCAGACGAAATCCGCATGAAGGGAGTCAGCCTAGGCGGTAGTTCCTTGTTCCCCGACTCGGAAATCATCAACATCAACGGACTGGATGCAGTGAGTGTCGGTGGTCTGGGTAATTTCAGTGCCGTAGACCTGGAAAAAGTTCTGGCCGGCAAGAAAGCTTCCGTCAGCTATGGTATCGGTGACAAGACAGAAACCGTCAATGGCAGCTGTTCACCGAAAGACTTCGAAACAATGATGCAGCTCACTTACTTGACGTTCACCGCTCCACGCCGTGACGACGATGCCTTCGCATCCTACAAGAACCGCAACAAAGCTGCTTTGCAGAATATGGAAATGAATCCCCAGGTGGCGTTCAGTGACTCTGTCTCGGCCGGTATTTACATGCACCATCCCAGAAGAGCCAGAATAAAGGCGGACATGATTGACAAGATGGATTATGACAAGATTCTGTCCATGTATCAAGACCGCTACAAAGATGCCAGCGATTTTACCTTTATCTTTGTAGGAAATGTGAATGTGGAGGAAATGAAACCACTCATCGCCGAGTACCTGGGTTCACTGCCTGCCATCAACCGCAAGGAAACATTCAAGGACAATAAAGTGGACATGCGCCAGGGAGTTTATAAGAACGAATTCGTACGGAAGCAGGAAACTGCCAAAGCGTCGAACTTTGTCCTGCTGAACGGTGACTGCAAGTACGACCTGAAAAATGACATCCTGCTGAGTATGACCAGCCAGATTCTCGACTTGGTTTATACAGCCAAGGTACGTGAAGACGAAGGGGGCACTTACGGTGTATATGTAGGCGGCCAATTAAGCAAATATCCGAAAGAAAAGGCTCTCTTGCAGATTGTATTCGAAACCGCTCCGGCAAAAAGAGAAAAGCTGATGCAGATTATCTTTGCAGAACTCGACAACATCGCCAAAGCAGGTCCGTCGGAAGGAGACTTGAATAAAGTGAAGGAGTTCATGCTGAAGAAACATGCCGAAGACTTGAAGGAGAACAGCTACTGGCTGGGAAGCATTGACGAATACCTGTTCACCGGTATGAATCCGATAAAGGATTACGAACAGATTGTCAACAGCATCACCGTGAAGGACATCCAGAAGTTCACCGACGACTTGTTCAAGCAGAAGAACGAGATTGAGGTATCAATGATCAGTCCTGAAACTCCTGACAAAGAATAAGAGAGCCATACACACAGAAGGCTGCGTTGTTCGATGAAAGGCAGCGCAGCTTTTTTTATACAAACTCTATATATACAAATACTATGAGTCTTTTCTTAGATTTGCGCAAGCACGGAAAACTGGCAGAAAAACGAAATCCGATGTACGAAAAAAGTAAATTCGGAAAATTCTGGATGTACTTCATGTTCGTCTTCTGGGCCGGTTACCTGATATTCTTCGGTACGACCTTTGCATTCGCCTTTGACGGTGGTGCCACAGAAGCCTATCACGTAATGAACTCCGGATTGATATTTGTCCTTGTGCTGGATTTCCTGATACGCCTGCCTTTCCAAAAAACACCCACCCAGGAAGTGAAGCCCTACCTACTGCTTCCCATCAAACGGAATCGTCTTATAGACTTCCTGCTGATCCGTTCCGGACTGGATGGCTTCAATCTGTTCTGGCTGTTTCTGTTTGTTCCGTTTTCCATCATCACCGTCACCAAATTCTATGGAATCAGTGGTGTGCTGACCTATTGCATTGGCATCTGGCTGCTGATGGTATTCAATAACTACTGGTTCTTGTTGTGCCGCACACTGATGGGTGAGCGCATCTGGTGGCTGGCATTACCGGTAGTAGTATATGGTGGCATTGCCGCCGCACTATTCATTCCGGACAACAGTCCGCTTTTCGACTGTTTTGTCAATCTGGGAGAAGGGTTCATCACCGGTAATATATTGTCATTCATCGGTGTACTGGCTGCCATCGCCCTCATGTGGTTCATCAACCGCACCCTGATGCAGAAACTCATCTACAATGAACTGAACAAAGTGGAAGATACACGGATAAAACATGTATCCGAATACAAATTCCTCGACCGCTACGGCGAAATAGGCGAATACATGAGACTGGAACTCAAGTTATTGCTACGCAACAAGATTTGTAAGCGTTCGCTCTATTCCATCACCGGTGTAGTGATAATGTTCAGTAGTATCATTAGCTTTTCCGATGTGTATGACGGAGGTCTGAGAGATTTCTTCGTCCTTTATAATTACATTATCTTCGGCATCATGTTCCTCAGCACACTGATGGGTTACGAAGGCAATTACATTGACGGACTGATGAGCCGCAAGGAATCTATCTACTCGCTGCTGCGTGCCAAATACATACTGTACAGCATTGCATTGCTCATTCCTACGATTCTGATGATTCCCGGTATGGTTACCGGGAAGGTATCCGTACTCGGTTGCATTGCATGGCTGATATTCATTCCGGGAGCCGTATACTGCTGTCTGTTCCAACTGGCAGTCTACAACAACAAGACTACCGACCTGAATTCAAAGATGACCAGCCGGCAGAATATAGGCACCGGTCTGCAGAATCTGATTTCAGGAGGTGCTTTCGGCATACCTTTACTGCTGCTTTTTGCACTGAATGCCATCTTTGGCAAAGAGGTCACCCCCTGGATACTTATCGGCATCGGCGTGGCATTCATCGCCACTTCCAAATTCTGGCTGATGAATGTATATCACCGACTCATGAAACGCCGCTACAAGAATATGGAAGGCTTCAGGGACAGTAGACAGAAATAGAAATCATTAAACATCAATCACTAACATGATACGCATCAACAATTTACAAAAGAATTTCGGCACAAAAAAAGCCGTAGATATAGAGAACTACACCATCGGGCAAGGCGATATGCTGGGACTGGTAGGCAACAACGGTGCAGGCAAGACCACCCTCTTCCGGCTTATTCTTGACTTACTGCAGGCAGACCGGGGCAATGTAACCATCAATGACATTGACGTCAGCAAAAGCGAGGACTGGAAGAACTTCACGGGAGCCTTTATAGACGACGGTTTCCTGATAGACTACCTCACCCCCGAAGAATACTTCTACTTCATCGGTAAGATGTACGGTCTGAAGAAAGAGGAGGTAGACGAACGCCTGCTTCCCTTCGAACGCTTCATGAACGGCGAAGTGATGGGGCAGAAAAAATTCATCCGCAACTATTCTGCCGGAAACAAGCAGAAAATCGGCATCATCTCCGCTATGCTACATCACCCGCAACTGTTGATTCTGGATGAACCGTTCAACTTCCTTGACCCCAGTTCACAGTCTGTAATCAAACACTTGCTGAAAAGATACAATGAAGAGCACGGAGCCACCGTCATCATTTCCAGCCATAACCTGAATCACACAGTGGACGTTTGTCCACGTATTGCATTGTTAGAAAACGGTGTTATTATCCGCGATATACGAAATGAGAACAACTCTGCCGAGCAGGAATTGGAAGCTTACTTCAACGTCGGTGTGGAGGAAGAAGCCGTGGTAGAAGAAACAGTAGTAGAAGCAGCCGTAGAAGAAATAACGGAAAAAGAAGATAAAACGGTAGAAGAAAAAAATTCGGAAGCATGAAAAAATATCTTTCTTATATAGTAGCTCTTACCATCATATTGATAGGCTTAAGTTCCTGCCATACTTCCGCGCCACGCCTGGACTACAAAGCCCTGGCGCAGGCATCCGTCCGTTTGGGAGTGGATATTGAACTGCAGGACAACCACAAGCTATACATCCATGCCTCCGAATGGATAGGCACCCCCTATCGCGCAGGTGGCGACAGCAAACGTGGAACGGACTGCTCCGGACTGGTATCGCAACTGTATAAGAAAGTTTACCACACCCGTCTGTCGAGAAGCACAGACGGGCAACTGAAAGAGAGCAGTAAAATCTCCCGCCGCAACTTGCGTGAGGGAGATTTGGTGTTCTTCACCAGCCGTGCTTCCCGCAAAAAAGTGGCACACGTAGGCATCTACCTCAAGGACGGCAAGTTTATACATGCCAGCACCAGCCAGGGAGTCATAGTCAGCAACCTCCGGGAAAAATATTACACCCAACACTGGCTCTGCGGAGGAAGAATAAAATAATACTAATTTTTCCCTTCTTGTGATTTTCTTTACTCTGTCCCGACTGATAGTCCAGAAACTATTAAAAGAAGAAAACAATGAAGAAACTTTTAGGCATCCTCTTATTCATCAGCATTGCGCTGAGCGCCAATGCACAACTTTTATGGAAAGTATCCGGTAAAGGATTAGAGAAACCATCCTATATTTTCGGTACTTACCATCTCTCTCCACTCAGCATCAAGGACAGCATCGCCGCCATGCCGCAGGCCATGAACGAAACCACCCAAGTCTACGGGGAAGTTGTGATGAGCGAAATGGCGACTCCCGCCTTCATGCAAAGCATGCAACAGCAGATGATGATGCCCAAAGACACCACGCTGCAAAACCTCTTTACTCCCGAGCAATACGAAGAAGTGGGTAAAGTTGTAAAAGAGAATATGATGGTAGACATCGCCATGCTTGCTCAACTGAAACCGGCTGCCATCAACCAGCAGCTTGTCGTCCTGCTCTACATGAAACATACTCCGGGCTTCAACCCGCAAGAACAGCTCGACACTTACTTCCAGCAGCAGGCCGGACAGCAAGGCAAGAAAGTTGGCGGTCTGGAAACAGCCCAGTCACAAATAGACATTCTGTTCAACAGCCAGACGCTGCAACGCCAGGCAAACCTCCTCTACTGCGCTATCAGTGACATCGAGAAAGGTATCGAGCAAAGCAAGCGCCTGATTGCCGCTTATGAAAAGCAAGACCTGGACGCCATGTTGCAACTGATGGAAGAGCGCGACGGCAATTCATGCGACCCGCTGCCCGGTGAGATGGAAGCCATGCTGGATAACCGCAACAAGGCATGGGTTGAAAAGATGCCTGCCATCATGACGGAAGCCCCCACCCTTTTCGTAGTCGGTGCCGGACACCTGCCCGGAGACAATGGAGTGTTGAACCTTCTGAAACAACAAGGATATACCATAGAAGCCATGAAATAAATCCTCTAACAATTCTCTCTAACAACAACTTTTAATGGCAGACTATACAAAGCGTGACGGTCAAATACCATCACGCTTTGTTTGCATATACACTTTATTCTCCTCATCATATCGTACATCCAAAAAAAATATACTACTTTTGCACCAAAGTCTTGGCAGTTATAGTGATAACGGCCATTTTTGACTTGATTCGATAAGAACGCAAGAAGCGAAAGTTATTATCCCTGCCTATTCGGAATCTGGAAAATTCAATAAACGTCATGGGATGATAGCAACAGTTTCTTCACGTCTATGTTATTATATACTTAGGCGTGGGGACTGTTGTCTATTTATGACGTGGGCATTTTCCAGAGCCTCGAATGCAGATAGGCAATAACAGTCCTCGCGCTTTTTATATAATAACCTTCGTCAACGGGGACAGACGAAATGAAAGATACCGCGTATGCATCTTACATTATTTGGAGAAATACAGTTATTTCTGTTGATTGCCGCTACATCTGCAAGCTTTCTATACTGGATAAATTATAAATACAAAAGTCTGAACAGGCAGATTATCCGGGCAATAGACATTCCGGTATATCTGCTGAACAGACAAGGTTTTGTCGTAAAACTGCTCAATACACCTACCGAAAAGGCGAACAGACTTCCGTTCCAAAACCTGGGAACTCTCAACATCAAAGATTTGGTGACAGACGCCGATGAATGCCGGAAATACATGACGTCGCTGTTACGCGTACTGAATACCCGCACTTCGGACAGCCTGACCCTAAAGATAAGAATAGAAAGTGGTGAGAAACTATATATCGCAGTGCGCATGGTCTACCTCAACAGAAATAATGTCATGGCCCTCATACGCGACATTACGGAAGATGAAGTCCAACGCCGGGAAAACGAAAAATACCGTTTCTTCCTTGAAAGTATTCTGGAGAACCTTCCCATCGCCACGACAGTAAAAGACAAAAACGATGAAGGACGCTACCTGATATGGAACAAAAAAGCG